>ERZ779737.1105-NODE-1105-length-22112-cov-8.862266_pt1 | contig 22112 bp, 18 predicted proteins | sample MGYA00511889_ERZ779737 | MGnify/ENA primary metagenome ERZ779737 (study PRJEB29588, sample SAMEA2163575) | human gut metagenome | biome: human gut; feature: human-associated habitat; material: faeces | place: Denmark | collected 2008/2010 ... | reverse complement strand
GCAAAGCTACAACCAAACCTCAAAATGTAAAAGGTGCATTTCTTCGAATGCTTACGTTACAGGCCGTTCCGAAGAAGCAGAAATAATTCTTGCTATAGTTCCTTTGTTTGGTAGACAATGGCGATTTATTCCATCAGCGCTAATAATATACTTTCCACATTGTATCATCTTAAATAGAGCTAAGCTATTATTTGCTACACTTCCATGATGCGAAAGCAAAACTGCATCGCAGTGCAGTTTGTTCACTTCACTATATCCTAGTTTAAATAATGAGTGCATTATAACTGATGGTACTGAGTCTGAAAGCCATAAAACTCTTTTCCCCACATACTCAAACAATGCGGCTATACTACTGGCGTTCTCAACACTCGTATCTTCTTGAAAACATTCTATATTAAAATCATTAAGTAATGTTGCATAATCATCGACAACATTACCCGCTTCAACACTAACCTCATTTGTTTCAGACTTACACAGTGGACGATTGTTTGAATATTTTTCCCTAAGCAGGTTCAGTTTGCCCTCATTAGGAGAAAGGATTGTTACCGTCATTCCGTCAATACTGAAAGACATCCCTTCTATAACATCCCCCCATTCTAATGGGCTATGTGACTGGATGTATTCATAGACCTTATCCCCTGAGACTATGCCACATAGCACTCCATTCTTATTATCAGAGACTTGTTCAACATCATACTTTCTTGGCGGATTATATATCCACCGACTAACAACTTTCTCCAAAGCACGATCTTTGTGAATATCTTTTATGAATCTACTAGCTCCGCCAATATGATCATCATGAATATGAGACAAGAACAAAGCATCTATCTGTTCTGAACTCCCAATAATATTTGAAATAACACCTTTCAACACTTGGGTATAAGTTTTGGAGTACCCCATATCAAGAAATATGTTACGACACATACCGCTTTCACCCTCATACTGTAGATGAAACGCATCTCCACACTTTGCTTTGTAACAGAACAGTCTCATATCACACTCTCTTATATGTTCTAAGGATACCTTCCGGGACATTGTTATCATCCAAATAATATACTCCACATGGGGCATATAAACACTGACATCCCATTCCTCCACTTATATACACCCGCTTTTCCCCTCGCACTATCCACAAAATGACCAGTCCACTTTGCTTCAGAAATCGTAAAAGAGGCTCTTTTTTAACCAAAATCTGGTTATACCCGTATGTTAACGCCACAAGGTTGCCATCTTTATCCAGATATTGACCGTCATGTGAATCATACTCCATGCCCATACCCTCGAATAATAACCTACACGGAATGCTATATTTGTTGATAGTGCCTGACTGATCATCTTCAATATGCCCGCAGGCCTGCTCATAAGAATAATAATAGGGTACATCTAGCCCATCTATTGAATTTTTCCAACCTTGTCGGTCCCTATAAACGTCTTTATATGCTGGTGACCAGTATTTTTCCCTGTTTACCAGATGTTGCCAGTCATCAGTCGGTAAATTTACACCATCCCATAAATCCCTACCATCTAAAGACTGTATTGCCTTCTCTTTGTCTTGTTGCTTTACGAGGATGGCATCAGCAGCCAAATATACATCATGCTTTAAGAGTTTATACTCATATTTTTCTTTACCAATATCTTTGGGCTCATCCCAACTCCTGGAGTTATTTAGAGTCAACCATTCTATGCCGTCATCGTCCAATTTTTGGATTAAAGAAACCGGATCTGGTAAATCTCTAATCATGGATGCCCATGATTCACTTGTACCAGAGTACTCCCAGTTATCAAACTGTTCTTCATTATACCATTCCTGTTCTTCTGATACCATGCAATCATCCGTATCCTCACTTTCAACGCTTTTTACTCTTGCAATCATTGAAGGATTGATATTCCTCAAAAAAGATTGCCATGTTCCGTGAAACAGCTCATATTCCCCAGATCCCCCATTTGCATAATCATCCTCATATTTGTAATTGTCAGCCAATATCCCCATAATCTCATAGAAGGCTATCCACTGATATTTCTTTCCTATACGGTCTATTCTATTATCCGAATTACGGAACGTCCATTTCTTTGCAAAACGATCATAAGCACCATGCAAATTCACATTAAATCCTAATTCATAGGCTCTCTTAACAACCCAATTTCTAACCCCTTCAGTTGGAAATCTGCCATAATGATGTTGCTTCAAAGGTAATTCTCTTACTTTAAAAGGAATCATGATATCATATAAAGCCTTTTTTTGCTCTTCCGACATTAACTTTTCAGTCTCGTTACAAATTAATTCAAGTATTGTATTTTTTATGCTGGCATCCTTTGGCCCTTTCTGCCTTTTTAATATTAAAACAGCTTTTCTTTCACATATTATTCTGGCTAGTTTCTTCATATCTCCTTTAAACAGGCGTAATGCTTTATCAAATTCTTTTTCTTCAGAAATTGATATCGGATAAAAGTGTTCGATTGTCGGCTTAGCCAACTTATCCCAGAAATCCGCCAACCCTCCTTTCACAGATTCCCAAATCAGGTTTTGCTCTGAACCTTTTCTTTCCTTGAAATCTGGTGCATCATAATCTATATGAAAGTGATTAACCTCATCATCTGTAGGCCATGCGGGGAGTGTGCTAGTATATGGCGGGCGAACCTTTTTCATATCAACAGCAGTTATAACCCCCTTATATTTAGCGTATTCAGCAATATTTCTTGCATAATCTCGCAGTAAAATATTTTTTGGTGGGTTATTACGTTTGAATATGGTCTCATATACATATCTTGCAAGTTTCATCAGCCCATCGCGTGATGAAGTCCGCAATGCGACCCCGTAAGCCACAGCATACAATCGTTCATAGATATACATATCATCCACATTCTCAAACTTACGTAGTGTTTCAATCAATACTTCTACCTGCTCAGAAAGAAGGTTGACAAGAGCTTTTGTAGCCTCATCTCTGTGTTTGATATATGTTGATGACAGCAGCCAACAAAGCATAACCGCTGCTAATCTGGTCGATTCGGAATCCGCTTTTACAGATACATTTTCAGACCATGCCCAGTCTATCAAACGCCGCAGAGGGTTGGCACATCTGTTATCATCATATCCTGCGCAACCATTGAAAAAGAATTGGAATCTGCCATCACGATCTGGCATGGTAAACCTCATCATTAGTGCATGAAAATAATCAGCATTAAAAGGATGATTAGGAATAGTAGAAAGCTCTACCAGTTTATTATACCAATAATCAGAATCTATATTACAATATTTGGAGCCTAGAAACTGCCTTATAGTTTTCTTGTCAATAGATTCTATTGTGCGCCAACACAAACTATTTATCTGAACCTCAGAAATTGTATTAAAACATGTATAATATACTTTTTCATACTCATCTTCTGGAATAAAACGAATAATATCTGTCATCTCATGAGAAAATCTCTCGGGGATTAAGATAGCCATGGCTTCAAGAATTCCTTTGAATGCCCAATGCTTATCTACAAAAATGGAATGCAAAGTTTTGTCTGTATTTATGTTTTCTGCAAACGATTCCCAGTCTTGAAACTTATTGACAATTTCACGTGCAATTATAAAATCACTGATTCTCTGATAAGAGAAAACAACACCGTCGATATTTTCTTCATCAAAAGAATTCTTCGTTTTAAGCAGCAAATTGTTGTCTATTAGATCTGCGAGCAAATTATGACAAGAAGGAAATTGTTGTTGTAATAATGAATCTGCATCTTTTATATTCAGAATATTATATTTAGCCTCAAATATAGGGAATGCCAGCAGCTTAACTGCCGTACTGACAACATCCCTATATTTATATTCGGGTCTTTTTTCAGCAAACTTCTTATCCAAATTCTTGAAGTACTGACTAAACAGTGATGAAACGCCATTGAATCCTTTAGGAAAATCTTTCTCTCCAGAGGCTTCAAGTGTATCGCAAATTATCTTCAAGAATAAAGGGTTACAAAACTCAGGTGTCAGAATGGGAACATTGGGTAAGTTCAACTCATACGCCCAACAGAACTGTTTTACCGCCTCATATTCCAGACCTTTAAATCCTTTATGCTCAATAACTGTAGCTCCCAAATCAGTTTCCACCCCATCAGGAATAACATCATCAAAGTATGTATCACGCACTGACACTACTAAACCTATCGCAGGATAGTCTTTAAGAGACTTGATAAGTCCAGAAAGTCTATCTTTCCATAATACAGCCTGAGGTCCTTCATTCAGCGCATCGATCATCAGAAGTGCTCGCGAACCTACTTGGGTACCTATCTGATTGAAACTGGATAGGAATTCCTGGAAAGTACCCACAAAACCTACTTTTGAAGTAATGGTTGTTTCATAAGTTCCCTCAGAGAAGTCTGTTCCTAAGAACAACAAAGTGGGCAGACCATCATCGATTCTCTTACTGGCAGCATCACCTAACAAATGCGACTTTCCACAACCAGCTTCACCCTTAATTATCAAATAGGGACTGTTTGCTAGATTAATCTTTAAATCTCCAAAGTTTTCAGTGAATGAATACAAATCTTGAGATATTTCTGATAATCTGGCTTCATCAGCCTCGAGCTCTTTCCTTACATTATCATCTTTTTTTGTCGAAGAATAATCAGAATAAAATCTATGTCTTACTTCCTCTAATTCTTTTTGGAGAGATTTAACACGCTTCATCAAACTTGATAAATCAATGAACGCATCTACACGCTGATCCAAATTTGATAATGTTACAATAAAATCCTCTCTAATCTCTTTTAGATGAGATTCCAACTGACCTATTCTATTGGAATTTTTTCTTGTTCTATAACTTTTCTCTGTTAACCAGGAATCTATACTCCTGTACAATCGTTCAAAATATACAGGTGTTTTTGCCACGCAGTCAAAATACTTGGCAGTTCCTGTTTTCACATTGACTTTCTGACAATATCTGGGCCCCAAGTTTGCTACGGAATCTTCAACATTGTTTTTTAATATCTTATGTCCTAAACCGTGATGTCCGAGAAATGACAATGACATTTTCTTTTTATACTCTTCTTCCAGCAATTTATTGAAGGAAATCAACCTCTGAGCACTTATAACCTTTCCACGCTCTTCGTCAGTGTACCTAATGAAGATCCCATTAATATACAACTCCTCACAAGCTTCTATAAAAATACCGGAACCTGACATTCCAACAATTGTATCTTCACTATAATCGTCATTTGTAGAAAGCTGGAATACATTCTCTGTTGTATCTTCATGAAGGTAATTCATTTTTATCATTGCCAAGAATGACTCTCCATTTTCGTTAGTCTGATCAAGAGTAGCCAGAGGGAACCCTTTACTCACGGCTTCGTCTGTTCCAAAATTTTTATCAACTACATACACCGTTGGAAGGTCAGAGACAACCGATGCAAGCTCTCGTTTATTAATAATAATTATACCAGCATCATCTTCGGAATGGAGCAAAATACTTTGCTTAACAGGGGTAACGTATTCGTATGTACTGGTATCGGGGTTATAAATTCTTAACGATACTCTACCTTTTTCCCCTAACTTCGAAAGGCAATGTTTAGCCGTTAAAACATATACCACCCCAGACAATTTCCTATTGGTATAAAGAACGCCAGTCCCCAACTTTTCTTTTGAGATGTCATCTTTATGTAATTCAACAGTTAACTGTGTTATTATATTAAGACATGTATCCGTCATAAGTCATAAGCTTTTATGTCATTTTTTCACCTTATCTATTGAAATTCCTGTATGTGCTCCACCAAGGATAGCAAACACCTGCTCATCCATTACTATCGGGATGAGACGGAGCAACAGCTTAACCTTCTAAGTGTAAACACCTGATTTTATATCATTCATATTATACATGTTGATGTATTTTCAGGTAAGCTGATTATAAATTCATAATGATTTCAAGCATTTTTGCTTGATGTCGAACCATATCATCAACATTCCATTCTAATCCAAATGGACGTTTTAATGTATCATCTTTAATACCAGCATCGTAATTATCTTGGCATATTTGTAACATGATTCTGAATTTTAATGAAGCAACGCTTACTTGGTTGGATTTTGTATCAAGATAGCGATTCTTTTTATCAATAGGATTCCAGTTGGAGCCAGAACTATTTGCATCAGAACCTATCATAGCAAAATTACCAAAGCAATTTATATCTTGCAAGTTAATTAGCATATTATCCCCAGCCTTAGCTTGTGGATAATAATGCTCCAAACTTTTTCGTGTTCGAGAGAAATAGAAATTTTTAAAAGGTTCCAACTCAAAGTCACTACAACCTAGTGCTCTAAAAAACTCTATTCTATTACGAGAGCCTTTCTTTTCTTTATTTCCTCGAAGTTCTTCCGCATATTTCTTCCAAAGCTTATAATCTGTATAGTTAAAAACATACAGAGGTATATTGCATGATCCAGTAGGATAAACACTATTGAAATCTCGATTCACTCCTTCTAATTCAACGTTCAATTCATAACAATTAAGAATAGTTTCGTCAAAACTATTAGGCTTAGGCTGATTTATTTCGTTGAGTTTATCCGTATCAAGATACACATCAAAGAAATACTTATCAGCTAGTTTTCTTAAAAAATCCACATAACCATTTAGATCACAATCCTCAAACAAGTGATATAAACAATAGAACAGATAGTTTTTTCTTTGCTTAGGCGTGAAAGCAACTTCAAACATAGACAGTAATTGAATCACTTCGTTTTGTTGCACTTTATTATCATCGTACAAATCCTTAAGATAGGCAGCCTTATTACCCTTCTTATAATAGTATTGCAATTTCCATGGATTCTCGATGGCTCTATCTTCACCATTTGCGTGGTGTATAACATAGTTATCGAGAAAATATTTAGCCAAAAGGAGATTGTAGGCGAAGTCCTTAACAAACTCTGGAGTAAGATTTACCTTCTCAAACTCCTTAATTAGTTCTTTATCGTCAAGTGTAAAACTCAAAGGATTAAAATCATCTTCACTCAACAATCTTGTAATTTTCAGTACAATCAATAAGAAATTCGGAAAGTCAATAATTGGCTGGAAATTATCATTCTTGTCTACTTCATCATCATTATCTATCGTTTTTATAGACGAATTTAAGAATTCCGAAATAGTTTTCATGCCTAATGACGAAAACAAGCCTTCATCAGAACTTGGGAACTCGTCGAAAGACTCTATAACAAAATCTTCCATAGTTTTACCGAAGACAGCTGTCATCTCTGGAAGTTTCTGCTGAATGTAGAAACTCATGTCGCTACAAGCCTCCCATATACGACTAAACTTCTCCATAGCGTCCTCATCACCTATCAACTGTTCACTGAGTTTAGCTTTTACTATCTCATGTTTTTCTAACTGCTCACCACGAGAATTCATAACCTCAAAATAGTGATTTAAATCCACATCTTTTGGCACACGATAATGGATAATATGCACTTTGTTCAAGAAAAAATCCTTGAATTCATCTATGTCAGTCTTCTTTTCGCCAACAATGTCTTTAATTGCTTCCTTTGCATAATTGAATCCATCGACAATACCTTTATCTTTTTCTTCACCAAACTTAGGCATATTTTCTATTGTCATAGCTGAAACCTTTCTTGCAGAATAAGTAAGACAATTTGCAATAGTTTCTATACCCAAAGCCTTCAAGATGATGTAGATTGTTGTAAGCCGTTGCTGACCATCGATAACCTCAAAAATATTTTCATCTCTTTTGTATGTGACAAGAGTGCCAATATAGTAAACGGACTTCTCCAACGAATCATGTACATCCTTTATTAAGGCGTATATTTCTTCACGTCCCCAAGCATAATTACGCTGATAGATAGGTATCTTGTATAATATAGACACCCCGCTGTTTGAGAAATATATGTCATTAATCGAACATTCTTCAAGAATATTTTTCAAATCTTTCATTGTAATCAATTTTTATAAAAACCGTTTATTTGAAAAAAATACAGATAGTTTTCATACACGCCATCTTTATCATCCTTTAGATTCTTCAATATATCTCCTTTACCACTATACTCATAACATTCCTGCGCCCAACCATCTTTAATATCATCATTCGAAAGAGGATTGATTTTGTCTGCCAAAGCACTCAATAATGAAGATGGAGTATCTTGCTTGACAATCAATTTATACATATTGAATGCATTGATTTTATCACTCAACCCCATAATATAATTTTGTGCAGAAAGCCAACCAAGATTAGTGTATTGGGCTCTTAATGAATAAGCCCAAATGAATGCGTATACAACAAATTGTTCAAATAATTCCATATCTTCTTTTGTAGGATATGTTTCTGGGCAGAATCTATCAACGTAAAGCAGAACCGAAGTATCAAACAAAAGGCGTGCTATACCATTACCTATTCCTTTTTTAAAATGTCTATCCAATGTTTTAACTATAATGTTGTCATTAATATAGAAGCCCTCATATTTGCTGTTGTTCTGAATATCTTTTAGTATATTATAATAATGTTTTGTATATTCAAAAAAAGGTTTACCAGCAATTATTGGAGTATCTAATTGGAACGCATTTACATTTCGAGTACCAGAGACAAAAGGCATAGCAGAAGAGTTGACCATATCTGCATAACAATAGGCACTCTTGTAGAATTGGGCATAAGGTGTTCTTGAAAAACGCGTAATACCTTTGAACATATGGATGTTGTGTTCATTTAAAACATTTGCCTTATTGCCACTTACCCATTCTTTGATACGATATAAGTAATTACCAAAGAAATCTGCTAAACCACTTTGTGAAACCTGTTCCCAATCCTTTACTATCTTTTCTGTTTCATCCTCACTAATGGTATTCATTTCGCGAAGATGGTATGCTTTCAACAAATCATGAGGGTAAAGAGCTTTACCTCGTGCATTTTGAGAATCAAAGAACTGGAATGCTTCCGACACATCGGAAGTTATGACAACAATCAATTCACACATATTCTCAATATAGTCTTTAAGACGTTCCATCTCTCTTTGGTGTTCAGTAGCCGAGTCACTGTCTTGCAACTTTAATCCGACCCTACGGTTAAGTGCATTATAGTTGTTAGCAATATTATGGTTATTGTGCACATTATTATATATTTTCTGCTGTAAGAACTCAATGCTATTTTCACCTAATGCAGTCAAAAGTAATGAAAATGTTATGGTACGTTGCAGACCATCAACAATATCATATTGTTCCTTATCCTTTGCCTTGTGAAGGATAAGTGTACCCACCCTATATCTTTCCTTGTTGCCATTCTTCGCTTCAATAATGTCATCAAGCAATTGTATGGCATTACGAGCCGTCCACTTGTATGGACGCTGATAAATAGGCACACATAGACTTACATCATTAATTGGCTCTCCACTATTAGTAATAGTAATGGTTTTTCGGAGGAGTAAATCTCCTATAGTAGTTATTGATAATGTCAGATTATTATTCATATTCTGCAAGTTCCTTAGAAATTGTCATATTATACTTATTGATGTACTTTCCAGTTGGTGTGATCATAAAGCTAATGTATCAAGATTAATATTGTCCAATTTTAACACCTTTATTTGCTTTTTCAGCCATATAGAGAAACAGTGCCGCTAATAGTTTGGTATTATATACCTGTTATCATTGGAAAATAATGATTTCAGGTTTTTCTGTTCTGCAGATAAATATAGTGCCATATTTCCTTAACTGTAAAGTATTTTTGTCTTAATGAGAACAAAGATAATTATAATTAAATTATAAAAAGAAATATTACTTCTTTTCCATTCAAAATATTACTACTAGGAAATCTTAAAAAAATAGCGACTGCTGTCACATAATGCTTACCACAAAAGTAGATTATTCTCTAAACTGTCTCACGATTCACCGATTGTAAAGATAGTAATACAAATTATATCTCGGTATAATTAATATACTACACAACTACGTAAATTCTTCACTTTTTGTACCTTGTAAAAAATATTGAAAAAGCTTGGAAAATATACCATTTTTTCATACATTTGTATAGAGTCAAAGGCTTTCGGAAATTGCGAAGCATTTCTAATACTTTGATTATCAGATTTTTAAATACTACAATATTGTATCTTACGTGTATCTGAGTTTTTCAAACAAGTTTTGAACTTATTGAATACCAATGTTTGTCGAGATTTTCTAAATAACTGCATCGGGAAATAAGGTAGTATTACAAACCATAAACATCTATCATATTTAATTAGTAAGGCGTTTATTTTGAGCGCCTTTTCTTTTTGCCATCTACCATATAATAATGGTTTCTAATGGTTTTTCATTCATTTTTTGTGTCGATTCTGTACCGCATGGGCTGATTTGGGTATTTTGCGATTTGCAAGGTAGTAGAGAGATTTCAATATGGTACAATATAGTTCAATATGATACAACTATTTGCGTCCATAATTGGAGTAATAAATATAGTGTTTAACATAAAAAATGAATGTAAAATGGCAGCAAGCAAAATTAGAATTAAGAAAATCTGCGAATACTGCGGACAAGAATTTTATGCCTTGAAAACATCTACACGCTTTTGTTCAAAATCATGTAATGATAGGGCGTATAAAATGAGACAGAGAGTCAATACTGTTAAAAAGGCAGAATCAGAAAATCTAACAGTATCTCAAGAACATACCTTTAGTGTAATTAATCAAAAAGAATATCTTTCAATAAAAGAAGTTGGAATACTTCTAGGAATCACATCAAGAGCAGTATATAATTATATTTATAGTGGACAACTGAAGGCAATAAAATTGAGTACAAGACTTACCATTATACATAAGTCTGACATAGACTCAATGATGAGTTCTACCCCTTATGTAAAACGAAATAGAATCTCTCACACTCCTATTACTGATTTTTATACCACCGCTGAAGTTGCAAGTAAATACGGAGTAAACGAATCGTGGATATTTAAAGTAAGGAAAGAACAAAATATACCCAAAGTTTTCAAGAGAGGAAAAACATACTGGAGTGCCAAGCATTTTGATAAATATTTTGCATCTAAAGCACCGGACTCCAACATTACGGAATGGTATTCTGTAGAAGATCTAACGGAAAAGTTTGGCATGACAACAAGTGCAATATATTCTTTTGTTTCACGATTTGCTATTCCTAAGAAAAAAATCAAGCGACAGGTATTCTATTCAAAAAAGCATGTAGATATTGCCAAAGGTCTTGCTAAAGCTGAACCAGAATATTATACGACAGCCGAAGCTATGGAAAAATACAATCTCACTCGTGACCAATTGTATCACTATGTAAAATGGCATCATATCAGTAAAGTGCAGGAGGGAAAATATATCAAGATATCGCGCAAAGAGCTTGATGATCTGCTTGCTCCACCTTCGATTTAATGTTATTTACTGGTTATCCTGTGGTTAACTTTAAAATAACCACATCACCAGGAATACACTTGTTTATTTTGCTATCACCACAATAAGAATTAAACCTGAATATAAATTTTAATACATTATATATTATGAGACAACAAACATGTACTACTGTAACATTAAGACAACGCCCTATAAGAAACGGACGAATCTCTCTTTACTTGGACTACTACCCTGCTGTACGTAATCCTAAAACAATGAAACTGAGCAGACGTGAATATTTAGGATTTTACATTTATGCAACCCCCAAGAATGCAATTGAGCTAGATTACAATAATGAAATCCTAGCTAAAGCCGAACTTATCAGATGCCGCCGACAAGAGGCTGTAATCAATGAAGAATTTGGATTTATGGACAGACACAAAATGAGAGCCGATTTTATGGCATATTTCAAAGAAGTATGCCGTAAAAAAGATCATAAATGGTATATCGTTTATCTGCACTTTGAGAAATTTGTCAATGGCAAATGTATGTTTGGAGAAATCACTGTTGACCTATGTAACCGCTTCCGAGACTATCTTCTCCATGCAAGGCAACTAAAACATACAGATAAAATGGTTTCCCGTAATTCAGCTGCCAGTTATTTCTCATTATTCCGAGGAGTTTTGAAACTTGCATATAGAGATAAATATTTACGTGAAAATCCCAATGATTTTCTTGAAAAGATAGAGAGTAGGGATATTCATAAAGAGTTTTTAACACAAGATGAATTAAAGACTCTGGCTTCAACTCCATGCGATATACCTGTATTAAGAAATGCATCCCTTTTCTCATGTCTTACCGGATTACGCATCAGTGATATATTGAATCTTAAGTGGGAAAATTTATGCACAGCCCCCGATCTGGGACATTGTATTCGTCTTCGTACGCAAAAGACACAGACAGAAGCCCTACTACCTATCAGTTATGAAGCATACGCACTTTGTGGAGAACCGGGCACAGGTAAAGTGTTCAAAGAATTGCGCCGTTGCATGACTGGATACCCTCTTAAAGCATGGATAAAGAAAGCTGGTATTCAAAAACATATAACATTCCACTGCTTCAGACATACTTTCGGAACGATGATGCTGACTTTGGGAGTTGACTTATATACTGTAAGCAAACTGCTTGGGCATACCAAGGTGGAAACAACCCAGATATATGCGAAGATCATCAACAAGAAAAAGGATGATGCAGTCAGTCTTATAGACGATGCATTCAGTGACATGGAATTTTAGTATTGATTACATAACCCCACTATAAAGATGTATATTGCTGAAATAACTGAAAGGTTGCTTGAAGTAAACAGGCTCCTTTTGAAATATATCAAAGATACAGAACTGACCTTTGAGGAAAATCTGGTTTTTTCCGGATTCTATCATGACTACAAAGACATAAACAGTATAATCAACTCAGCTGAAAAAGAGTTAAACGACAGCCCGGCAATACTCATGGAACAGGCAAAAGCCTTGTCTGCCGCTGCGTCTGACTTCCTTGCCACTTATGAAAGTCACGAGGATATATTTGGCTCTTATAATCCGCAACCAGTCTGCGACAGGCATATCAAGCCGCTTGAAAAGGAATATGACTCTATTGCATATGCCGCTTCACAACTATGGAAACGGTATTCTCAAATGAGTGTCCGCATGGACTATCTCAATCCTGAAGATGACGATTACAAGGCCATAGAAAAAGAATCCGAGGAGGTAAAGGCAAGATATGAAGCAGAGAAAGCCAAGAGTGATGAGACATACCGCTTTTACACCGCAGAACGTGAGAAAACAGCCAAACTTTATTTTTTTGAGATGATATACCTTGAAATGCTGGTTGTCCGAATGAAAAGGATTGCAGACAGCATTATCAAAGATATAGAAGAACTGAAATCCGAAGGTAAGATATGACAGGACTGTACTTGAAAGAAACGGCCAAACTATTTGATATAGTAGATTTGACCATCTGTTGCAGCCTGTACAAGATCTGCAACGGCAACCAGTTTGAACACATGAAAGGTACGGATTTCGTAGATTTCATGAACCTGAAAGAAGTTTCACGACCTGTTGTTGTCCGTCATCGTGAAAACAGCCGTGTCTGTTACCTGTTGTATGTCGTCAGTAAAGAGATAATGAATGAGTCTTTAGCAAAGGAGTGGATACAACACATGCTGGAACAGTGTAAAATCAGTCCCGGATACTACAAATCCCATTATAGAGATGCACTCAATTCCGGAACAGGAGAAACCAATGCCCAATTCGTCAAGGCTATCGAAAAAGCCATCGAAAAAGCAAAATCTGTGAAGTGACCACACAGAATTACAGAGCGACCACAGAACTATACATCTTTTAACAAATTAAATAAAGCTATATTGTTGATTAACAACGATATGGCTTTATTCGTTTTTTGTCCCCAACCACAAATCGTACACATTGTTCCACTTGGGAATAGGCATAATTTTGCAACAGAGCAAAAGGAAAGAAAAAGCATTCAAAAACCTGTTTGCTGTCGAAACGGAAATAATAATTATAAAATAGAATCATATGACAAACAATTTATTGACAACGGTAGAAGCTGCCGAATATCTGGGGATGAAAAAGTCTTATCTGCATAAACTGATGATGAAAAAGGAGATTCCTTTCTACAAACCAAACGGCAAACTGTGCTTCTTTGACAAGGACGAACTTGATCAATGGCTCCGCAGGATACGCATAGCACCACAGGAAGAAGTGGACCGGCAGGCAATCGCCTATGTGACCCCAAAAGACCTACTTAAATAGCCTGTATTATGAACCTGTATGAATTGTTCAGTCTATTCTGGAGGGATAACGGATACAGGGCATTTTCCAAGACAGAAACAATCTTATACTTCTATCTTCTTAATATGGCAAATTCCGCCAGATGGCAGATGCCGTTTACAGGCTATACGGAAAGAATAAGTGCCGATCTTCAGACAACAAAGCAGAATATTGTAAAGGCCAGGGCCGGACTCCAGCAGCGAGGTCTGATTTCATTCACAGCCGGGACTGGAAAGGAGAATCCGCCTTTATATACCATAATTGACCGTACTTCTCAGTTGTCGGTGCCGTTGTCGGAGAACTTGTCGGTAAAGATGTCGGTGCCGTTGTCCCCTATTAATATAAAAGATAAAAATAGAAATAATAATATTCATAATGTCAGCAACGGAAAATTGGAACTGGATGAACTGGAAATGATTCTTGCAAATGATGCTGCCTGGCTGGACTCAGTAATCCTTCAACGGGGAAGCGATATAGACCGTGAAACTGTACTGGAATACCTGAAAATGTTCATTGCCGAACAAAAAATGAAGTCATCCGACAAGAGGGAAATAATAGACATCCAGAAACATTTCCGCAACTGGCTGAACATTAAAATGAATTATAGACTAAAACATGAAAGAGCAGAATCAAAACGAGTCAACAGTGGACGTAGAGCTACTGAAATCACAGCTACTTCACCGGAAGATTACGATTGGCCGGTTTAGGCTGCCATATTCCTACGAACAGACAAAGGATATGCTGCTGGCCGCATACCAGGCAGAAGTCGAATACAGGTGCAGACATTTCACAACCTGTGAAGAATTTGAAAGCCAACGTGAACAGATTGCACGCTTCCTTACGGGAAATTCCGAAAAGTTCGGTCTGTTTTTCAGCGGAATGTGCGGAAATGGAAAAACCACATGGCTTAAAGCCATCCGTACCCTGATAAATTCATTGAACTTGCGCCATCCGCAGACCAATTCCAGTTATAGCGTATCGCTGTGGAATGCAAGGGAACTGGCTTACAGGTGCAAAGACGAATATCAGGAATGGGCTCGGATAGCCAGACTTCCAATCCTTGCGATAGATGATTTCGGGACAGACCCAAAGGAAATCATCAGTTTTGGCAATTGTCTTACCCCTATGATAGACCTGATAACAAAACGGTATGAGGAACAGCTGTTCACCCTTTTTACGACAAATCTGACATTTTCACAGATTAAGGAAAAATATGAGGAACGTATCGCCGACCGGCTTATTGAAATGGTCGTGCCCATCAGGTTTGGCAACGGTTCATACCGGAGCTGACATATTCTCCAAACAAGTTAAGACATGAAACAGGAAGAACTCAAAAAGGTACTCGCTGAAGTTGATCCTTTACTGGCAAATGCCGTTGATTCCATGATTTCCTTTATACATGCCGAAGGCATAGATGGTGTACCGTCGGAACGGCAGATAGAACAGGTAAATACCTATTTTGATTCCATAGTAAGCCGTACCGGAAAAGACTATGAGAAGTGGAGCGAATACAGGTGGATAGCATCATACAATATAGAAATCGGAGCCATTCCATGCCTGGAACACCACGAACTGGACTATCTGCACAAAGTCCTTGAATCAATAGCCAGAGACCACTCATATTATGAAGAAGCACAGGTACACTGGCACAGATAAAACTCCATTTATAAATCCGTCATCCACGACGAATATTGTACAATAGCCTGTTATAATGGCTTCCGTAGCATTGTACATCCTGTTCAGAAAGTAGGACACTTTTTTAAGGGGTGTGGGAGCAAGATAGGTTTTTTGTGCCAAAAAACCACCGACTGAATGTCGGAAGGCTACGCCTGGATGACCTTAAACAAACGGACATGACAGAATTTGCACCCACACCCCGAAAGGATCCAGAACGGAGAAAAGGAGGCCGCCCTCGAAAGGATTCGACAGAGAAAAAGTGCCATTTTATAAAGGTCGGTTTTGATGAACTGAACTTCAAAAAACTAAAAAAAAGAAGCCGCAGGATGAAGGCTTCACTTTCCTCCATAGTCTATGATCTGGCAATAAACGGTAAGATAAACGAACCGCTATTCCAGGAGATGATGGATTGTTTCAGGAAGCTCGCAGGAATGGCAAACAACCTGAACCAGCTGGCACACGAAGCGCACATTGCAGGCTATGAGGATGTGGCCGCAGCTGACAGGCTATTGTCAGAAAAGATAGATGAAGTTTTGAATAAATTAAGTGAACTAAGATAACGATGAATGCAAAAATAATGAAAGGAAAATCAGCCGGAGGTCTGATTGACTACCTCAATAGCATGAAAGAGAAAAATGCCAAAGTGATTTTTTCCAATGGAGTCAGTACAACATCAAACCGGACTGTGGTTGCTGCCTTCAATCTCCAATGGGCAAACAGTTCTTCCAAGATAAAGGACAAGATGGGACATCTGGTAATCAGTTTCTCGCCCAAAGACCGGGAAAGGCTGACTGACGAATTTATAACGGAGCTCTGCAAGGAATACATGCAGCGTATGAAATTTCCGCCCACTATCTATCTTGGCTACCGTCATCTTGATCAAGAACACGATCATGTACATATTGCTTACAGTCGTATAGACAACGAAGGAAAGGCTATCACATGCGACAGCAACTATGCACGTTCAGTAAATGTCTGCAAATCTATCCGGGCAAAATACGGACTTTCTGCTCCATCGAAGAGAAAAAAAGATGTAAACCGAGACAGACTTATCGGAAAGGATAAGGTCAAATATCATATCATGGACATAGCTTTCCCTATTCTTGACAAAGCCAGCTCGTGGAAAGAATATATCTCAAGGCTGAAATCAGAAGGTGTCGATATAACCATGGTAAGGGATGAATACGGGAATGTACGTGGTATCGTATATACAGCAGAAAATCTTTCTTTTGCCGGAAAGAAAGTGGATCCGGAATTGTCATTCGGAAATTTAAGAAGGAAGTTCGGCAGTTATGGGCAGGAAAAAACCGCTATATCGGATATCAGAAAACATGACTCCGTTTTTACCGGATCTGACATGAATATCTCAAAGGATATGGCTCATGCGGAAGCCTGTCCGGTGGACACTCCGGAATACAGCCCGAATATTCAGAATGCACAATCCAATCAGGAAACTATGGCTGCTGGCAATGTAGAAAGCGGAACCGACAGTGGCAGTTCAATAGGATCTGGAATAGTTGGAGCCGCCATTGAACTGATAGTTCAGCCACATCAGGCACCGGAAACAGGATGTGGCGGTGGTGGAAGCAGCGACGATAACAAACGTGATGAAGAAAAAGACAAATATGTACCACGAAAAGGCAGAAGGAGGTAACAATGGCAAAGAACAAACCGTTAAAGGATGAAGAATATGATTCCATTGATGAAATCCAGACTACACTGGATAGACATACGGACAAACTTAACCGGATAGAAGCCGGACTTGTTTCTATAAAAAGTGAAATTGCCTCTGTAAGTAAAACCGGTGACCACAATATGGATAACAGTGGAGACAGACAGTTTATCCAACTGAGAAATTTGTTCTATGATATATTAGATAAATTGAGCAAAGCATACGAGGAACTGAAAACCGGAAAGTCCGATGCCCAGACAGAAGAATTACTGGTTAAGATTGCCAATCTATGTACGGATATACAAAAGAACAGCCTTAACGCTGTTGCACTGTCAGCGGACACGAACAAGCAATATCTTAAGATTATCCCTTACATAGAACGAATGAACCGTATCCTTGATGTTGTAGCAGAACGGTATAACATGTCAAAAGCACCGGTAAAACCTACTACCATTAAAGGCTGGATTCTTTGGGTCTTCAAGAGACTTTGGTCTTGGATTGACAGATATGTCGGATTCAGGTATATCAAGCAATTCTGTATCCTTGTAGCCATTTTTATATGGGTAGTCAGCATAGTAACCTCATTCTTTATTTTACGTGAGAATCACAGACTGAATGATATTGAACAAAAGTACATTTTGCTTCGTGAAGAGTGTAGAAAATACGGGCAAAACGAACTTGATTTCTGAAAATGGTAAAATATATTTTTTATATTCATCTCCATTTTCTCAAAAAAAGAAGCCCCCGGCACTGCCGAAGGCTTCTTTTTTCACTTTTCAATAACCGCAGATACAACTGTTATACTTCGGTTATATTCCGTTTCGGGCGGAACTTTTCCCGCCCGACGGTTCACTGTTTCTTCAAGGTAGGCAATGCTCCGGTGAGTTCGTAACGCCACTCTGAGCCTGCGTTCTGCAGGGCGGCGTTCATCTGTGCAACGGCGTCTAACCAGTCGCCGTCCGTCACTTTGGTGGTTTCGATGGTGGTGCTGCCTCCCTCATTGTAGCCGATGCCTGTGTCGGGATTGCTTCCCCAGTAGCAGGCGGTGATAACAGGGTCATTGAAAAATTTATAGTTCCGTCCCGTTACGCCGCCTGTGGTTCCGGCCGGGCCGCTGACAGTCCCATTGGCATGATAGCAGGCGGTCAGGGTACCCTCATCATTGGTTCCCGTTACGCCGCCTACATAGATGGTGCCGCTTCCGCTACCGGTCACGCTGCCCCAGGCATAGCAAGCTTTGAGGGTGCAGGATGTGTTACTTCCCACCACGCCGCCGACAAAGTTGCCGCCTGAGTTGATACTTTCAAGGGTCACATCGCCCGTGGCATAGCAGGCGGTCAGGGTGGCACCACTATCCGTCAGACCTGCCACGCCGCCGGCTACACCCCCGGCATTCACTGTGGCCGAGGAGCTGCACCCGGTAAGGAAACCGCCCGATTGGTAGCCTACTACACCGCCAGCAATGCCGCTGCCGCTGACGCTGCCCGACACCGAGCAGTTTTCAAGGGTGCCATAGCTGCGTCCCGCCACGCCGCCGACAGCGCTCATATCGTTATTGCTTTCTATCTTCACCTCCTCCAGCGTCACATCCTTCACCGTGCCGCCGGAGCCGATGTGGCCGAACAGACCCACATATTGGTCACTTCCCGTAACGGTCAGCCCCGTAATGGTATGGCCGCCGCCGTTGAAGGTGCCGGTGTATTGGTGGTTATAGTCTATGCCTATCGGCGTCCAGTCCATATCTGTGAGATTGATGTTTTCAGTCAAAGTAATGTTGATACCGAGATTACCGTTGTTGGCTATGTCTGCCACAGCCTTCAATCCCTCGGCGGAGGTCACGGTGTAGTTGCCCTGTCCGTCGTCGGTATATCCCTTGTCCTTATCCAGCGTGATGTTGTAGAACTTGCCCGCTACGGGATTGATGGCAGCGGAGAGGTCGCGCTCTTCGGTGCCGTTTGCCCTCAGTTTCTTGATTTCGTAGCCGGGCACCACGTTCGCCTCCCAGCAGGTGATGGTGGCGCCGTTCTCGGTGTATTCGCACTTCTTCATCTCTATCCAGCCCTCTTGCGAGCCTTGCACTACCGTGCCCTTTTCATAAGTACACTGTGTGTAGGTATAGAGCTGAAGACTCTGCACCTCGCCGAGTGCATCGTCCGTGGGCGTCACGCGCACCTTCGCCAGAGCGTGGGTGAAATTCAGCGTGACCTGAGTCTGGTAGTTGCCGCTGCCTGTGCCGTACAGCAGGTAGGCAAGACTTTGGCTTTGGTCGCTGAGGTCGAGGGTGCCGCCCGTGGCGGGGTACCAGGCGGTGACGGTATGTTCGCCGGTGTCGCTCCAGTACAGGGGTGTTTCGGCTTTGACGGTGTTGTTGTCCTGCACGGCGTAGGTGCCGACCTCGTCCTTGCCGTCTATCTGTACGGCGAACTTGTCGTCCGCGTCAAACTTGCTGCTGTTGCCGTCCGCAATCTCGCTGACGCGCGTCTGCGGTGTGCCCCAGGGCTGCGCCTCGCCGCCCTCCACGCCGAGGGTGATGCGGGCTATCTCAAGGGGGTATTGTCCTTCGGGCAGACGGTCGCCGTCCGCCAGTTCGTCCTTCGGGCAGGCAGCCGTGGCAAGGAGCAGCGCGGCTGCGGCGAGAAGTATCCGGATGGAATGTCTTTTCTTCATATCGGGTTGTTTTTTATTTGTTTTCGTTTTGTGCTGCCGCCGCCTGCGAAGGCGGCCGTCGCACCATACTGTCTGTCTATGGGCAGCTCCGGCTTGACGCATGCGTCGGGGCAGCGGTATGTGGGGCTTACAGCGTGATGCTTACATCGTTCGAATTTCCGGGTTCCCACGGGGTAATCTCCGGTTCTTCCACCGTGATGCCCTTGTTGTTGAGCGTTATGTTGTAGGTATAGGCATAGCCTGCGGAGAACTGATTCGCTTCGGGCTTGGATGGATTCGGCAGTGTGGTTGTATAGTCCAGTCCGTTGAAAGACACTTTAAGGTCAAGAGAGGTGGTCACTCCCTGCGGGAGAATGATGACTTGCGAAGTGGTGGCACCGCCCAGATGCATGGTAATCGGCGATTCGGAGGCTGCGGTTACGGCAGTCGTTCCGGTAGCCGTGTCGAAAGTGCCTTCGTGCTTCAGTCCGTCCAACGTGTAGTCAGCAGGTTCCATTCCGTTGAAAATGAGGCCGTCGCCTGGCTTGAAGGTGAATTTGATGAGACTCATGCGGTGGTGGAAGGAGTTGTCTTCACCGCCTTTGTCGGTTTTGTCGGTGAAGCTCACCTCCGGGCTGCGGGTGCTTCCCTTCGCTCCCGAGGCAAAGAGGAAGTCGATGCCGGGGCCCTGCTTGTCGGCTGCGGTGTTGACGGTCACCGTTCCGCCCTCAGCCTGATACGGATAGTAGGCATTGAAGGTCTTCGTTTCGGTGTCATTGAAATAGATGGTCGTACCGTCGGTAACGAACTTACCGTTCTCTCTCTTGTAGGGCACGTTGGTGAAGCCTGCGCCGGTGACGCCGATGCGGTCGCCGTCGGTCCAGTCGGTTCCTTCCGAATTGACGCGGGTAGCGGGCGTAATGTCGGCGATAAACTTGGCGGCTACCGGGCCGTCATTCAGGTTCTCGTTGTCGTTGTTACAGGCGGCAAGTGTCAATGCCAGCGCTGCGAAAGCAAAAAATCTTGTCTTCATTATATTTATAGTCTTTAATTGTTAAATTGCATAGTTACCGTTACATTTCCGCACTGGCATCACCACCTTCTACCGTTTCCCATCCGGTAATTTCGCCCTTGCCTTCTTCCATGCCGACGGGGGTTTCCAGTGTTCCGGTCACACGGTAGGCGGTGGTCATATCGCCGTTAAAGTCCGCGAGGGCTTCCGTCAGGTCGACCTCCGTGCGCTGTGTGCGTCCGCCATCGGTAAAGACGATGTCCAGCACCAGCGTCTGCACGGCTCCCATGGTTCCTAACAGGCGGGCGTCGGCCGTGAGCTTGCTGCCGTCACGGGTGAAGGAGAAGACCGTGGAGGTCGGTTCGCCGATGGTCTGTCCCTTCTCCATATCAAAAATTCCGACTATGCCGCTGAGGGTGGCGGTCACGCTCTGTATCAGTTCGGGGCGTCCCTGCGTCACTTCCAGTTCCAGTTGCAGGTCACGTACACGCTGCTGCGGAACAGGGTTGACACGCAGCGTGTCGTCAGCTGTTACGGTAATCTCCTGACTGATGGTCTTCAGATAGCCCGGCAGGGGGATTACGGATGCACCGTCCGCACGGCTCTTGCCATCAGGGGCATTGACCCGTGCCATTCGTCCGTCGAAAGTGAAACCTTCCGCACGGTTATAGATTACCATACTGTGTGTTCCCGGATTGAGCAGGTCGGGATTGGTGAATGGCGAACCTGTAATGTCGGCCACCTTCCCGTCCATGTCGAGTACATAGTTATCGTCTGCCGACAGTCCCGTCAGGCTGATGGTGACAGCTCCCTTGTCGGGATGCGGCGTGTCATAGAGCGTGTCCTTCACGCAGGAAGAGAGCAGCACGGCGGCTGCCATTCCCATCATATTTATATATTGTCTTGCTTTCATATTCGATTCCTCCGAGTTAGAATAACTTCCATACC
>ERZ779737.1099-NODE-1099-length-22194-cov-1.860382_pt1 | contig 22194 bp, 27 predicted proteins | sample MGYA00511889_ERZ779737 | MGnify/ENA primary metagenome ERZ779737 (study PRJEB29588, sample SAMEA2163575) | human gut metagenome | biome: human gut; feature: human-associated habitat; material: faeces | place: Denmark | collected 2008/2010 ... | reverse complement strand
TGCAGCTGGATACGCTCTGTAGACACCAGTAATCCTATTGTTCACGGTATGTGTGGTATGACATATACTGACCGAGGTCTCACAACTAAGATAAAAACTAAGATGTGCGACCTAATGGGTGCAAAAATTACACCTACTGAGTGGTGGAATATTCAACACAACATATCTATGTTTGAGGAGTTTTGCAATGGGTAGTTGGTATGCTTTATATTCTCAGACAGGCTCTGAGATACACGAAATTTGTCAGGCAACAGGGCTGAAGCCCTTTATGGTGTTGACGGATAATCGCTCTGACCCTATAAGCCGCAGAGGCAATTATACTAGCGTAGTATGCGGTTCAAGAGAAGTACTCGAGCAACGCTTACTTGACTGGGTAGCCCCTGGGGGCCTCATCACGATGCACGGGTATAAGAGAATAGTATCCCCCGCAACAGTACGCGCGTTAAAAGCGAGAGGTGTCAAGGTCCTCAATGGCCATCCAGGTGCAATAGACTTGTATCCTGAGTTGAAGGGACTTGACCCTCAGAAGAGAGCTATTGAGGCTGGGTACAGCACAGTAGGTTGCGTCATTCACGAGGTTGAGCCTGAGCTTGACTCTGGTAAGATTCTTGCAAGCGAGCATATACAGGTTAGACCTTATGGTGCTGAGGTATATGACCAGCTACATTACCTGATGACACAAATGTGGATAAAAATGTTTAAAGAAAATTTGATGAAGGAGTTATAATATGTTAGACAGACTTGTAAAGGCCGCCGCGCCTAATATGCCCGAGGATAGACACGTTAAGGCAACGCAGGACCCTTGCGTCTGGTATAAGATAATCAACTCTACTCGCACCTTGATGGTTCCCCCCGTCAAGGTGCTGAGAACTAATCCGATGGAGTTGGATAGATTTGCCGAGGCGTGTAGAAACTTTGAGAGTGCAGATTTAGAAAGCACTTTGTTTGACTGGGAGCATCTAAACCTTACTGAGCATACTGGTGACGATATTCCTGAGGCAGTTAGAAAGTTGAGGGAGCAAGTACTTGCGTCAGAGCTCAAAACCGTAGGAGTCGATATTGAGACGAGACAGGTTTTTTGGGAGGACAATTGTCTTCTTTCTTTAGGCGTAGCTTACGATGAATCAAGTGCGGTAGCGTTCTACAAATTCAACTGGGATAACCCCGAGACACTTAAGGCGTTGACGGAATTCTTTACTGACCCCGATATTGTATTTGTATGGCAGAACGGTAAGTTCGACTGTGGCAGGCTTAGATACTTACACGGTATTCCTGCTCGTATAGATGAGGACACTATGTTAAGACATTACATTAGCATCAACGAGAGAAAAGGCTCTCACGGCTTGAAAGAAATGGGTCAGCTCTACTTACAGGCTCCAGCCTGGGATGACGAGCTTGATGAAATTAAGCGTAAGTGGTGCCGAGCTAACAAGGTACCATTGAAGGAGTTTATGTATGACTCTATACCTACAAGCGTGTTGATACCTTATATGCAGCGAGACTGTATTGCCACTTTAAGACTGCACTGGCTCTTTAAGACGCTTGCTCGTCCTGAGTCCGAGTTTATGTACAGACAGCTTGTTAGGGCTTCAAATGTGTATATGAACATTGAGCTTGCAGGTCAGCAAATAGACGTTGACTACCTTGAGGACCTCGAGTTTGAGCTTGATAATCTTGTTAGCGAAGCTAATAAGAAGCTCGATGCCGTAGCAAGTCGTATATGGGACCCTGAGCTATATAAAGCAGAGACAGGAGCGAAGTCTGCAACAGAAAAGTTTTCGGTAGGCTCACCTAAGCAGCTTAAGTGGATGCTTCAGCGAGTACTAGGATACCCTGTCCCCTCAACAGATGCAACCTTAATACAAAACCTTTTATTAGATGTAGAAGCTGGCCGTATCACAAATCCTGATGCTAAAGAGTTCCTTGAGAGCATTGGTGATGTGAGAAAGTATAGTAAGTACCTTGAAACCTATGCGCTGGGTATTAGACGAGTTTTGTGTAGAGACGGTAGAGTAAGATGTACCTTTAATTTGCACGGAACAGAGACAGGCCGTCTTTCATCTTCCGGACCTAATATGCAGAATATTCCCCGCAACAAAATGATAAAAAATCTCATAGTTGCGACACCTGGATATAAGCTGTTGCAGCTTGACTATTCGCAGGCTGAATTGAGGGTATTGGCGATGCTGTCCGGGGACGAGTACATGACTCAGGTTTATGTTGATGGGAAGGACTTACACGACTCTGTTGCGGAAGAGATGTTCGGTCCTGACTTCGATAAGGAGCAGCGTAACATGGCTAAGACCATCAACTTTGGTATTGCGTATGGTAGAGGTCCTGGCTCCATATCTGAAAAGTTTGGTAAGACAATGGCCGAGTCTCGAGAGATAATCGAGAAGTGGTTTGCACCTATGCCCAAGGTTAAAGCGTTCATCAATAACCGCAGACAGATGGCTATCAGAGGTGAGCCCTGTACTACCTTCTTGGGTAGAGAGCGTCACTTCGTTATCACAAACGACAATATCAACCACGTTCAGAACGAGTATATAAATACTCCCATACAGTCCATCGCTTCTGATTTTACTATGCTTTCCCTTTTGGATATTGCGGACTTAATAGAGCAAAAGGGCTGGCCTGCAAGAATTGTAACCACCGTACACGACTCTATCATATTAGAGGTTAAAGACGGTGACCCTGAGCTTATGCTTACCATAGCATCAGCGTGCAAGAGCATAATGGCAAACACACCTAAGAACTATAAGCCCGACATCAAGGTGCCTTTTAAGGCAGACGCTGATGTAGGCTATAAGTGGGGCGAGATGGTTAAGATGGACCCCGCAACAGGACTGGAGATGAAGAAAGATGAGTAGGTTTACTTTACACGTATCTGACATACCTGATGTGCATTTGTTGATGGGGTACGCGCTCAAAGGCGACACCGTTTCCGTTGAGGATAACCTCGTCAACAGACTTGTGCTGGGGATGGATACATCCCTTAACGAGCCTTGGTACAGCACAGAGCTCAAGTATGGTAAGAGTCTGTTAGACTTTCAGGTGCCCGATGTCAAGCGTATGATGATGCAGAAGCACATCCTCAACGCCAACCCTATGGGTTTAGGTAAGACTATCGAAACCATTGTAGCGTTGAGGGAGATAGATGCACGTAGGTGTATCATTGTTGTGCCCAAGATTCTGAAGCATCAATGGCGTATGCAATTTCATAAATGGTGGCCTTTTGCTCCTGAGATTACAGTTATCGAGAGCACTCGTGATAAGAACCTCACAGAGATGCGCAAAGCATCCGAAGGTATCTTTATCCTCAACTATGAGCAGATTACTAATCAAGGCGTGCTGGACGCTGTCAGGAGTAGACGCTGGGATGTGTGCGTACTTGATGAAGCGCACCGTATTAAAAACAGAAAAAGTCAGCGCTCCATAGCGGTGAAGAGCATTCCTGCAGAGCGCCGCTGGGCGTTGACGGGTACCCCTATATTGCGATATGTTGACGATTTGTGGAGCATCCTCAACTATCTCGGCACTTTCTATTCGGGTATCAGCTACTGGAACTTTGTCAATTATTTTTGCAAGGTTGAGGAAACTTTTTGGGGCAAGAAGATAGCAGGCATCACTGATGACCCTGCTAAAGTGGCCATCCTCAACAAAATGCTCCAGCTCATATTCATACGCAACGAGTCTGTTTCTGTAGCCCAGGGCAAGGTATCTGAAACCATACACCTACCTATGACTAAGAAAATGACGAAGCTGTATGCAGAGGCTAAAGCGCTCGTACTCGACTCTCTACCTGAGACTATGACAGTTCCAAACGGTGCCGTCCTAACACTTCGGTTGAGACAGGTTACCTCGTGGCCAGGTTTATATATTGATGGCGAGGTAGGCCCTAAGTTCGAATACATTAAGGACACCCTATCAAGTAATCCTGACGAGAAAGTTGTTGTATTCACCATATTTGCGAAAACAGCTAACGCGTTAGTTGAGTACCTCAACAAAGCAGGTCTCAAGACTGTCGGCATCATAGGCACGAATGACGCGCACGAGAACGCTTGCAGCAAAATCGATTTTGTTGAGGGGGATGCTCAGTGCTTGGTAGGCACAATAGCCGCAATGGGACAAGGCTATGATGGACTCCAGGATGTTAGCCGTCGTATGATTATGATGGAGCGAGACTGGAGTCCTGAAATTAACCAGCAATGCGAGGACCGCTTGCATAGAATGGGTCAAAAGCTTCCCGTGTTAATACAATACCTGGAATGCGATGGCTCCTTTGACAAGAAGGTAACCCGTATCAATATAACAAAAGCAGACGATATCAGAGCTGCATTGGAGAGTGATTAAATGTATGACTTTACGATAGAATACTATTTCGGGTATCACCATACAGGCGAGATTGATTACGATGCTAAACGCACTGGTCTGGTGCGAGCTAAGACTTTAGCAGAGGCTGAGTCCAAGATTAAAGAAGCGGACCCTGCTTATATATGTACTGCTGATGTTTCTTTTGAGGAGGTACGAGATGAATATATTGTGCTTTGACCCCGGCAACCATACAGGGTGGTGCTTCTTTAATACAGATACGCACCACATTATAGGCGGGACTATTATGGAGCAAGACACTCACAGACGCTTGTATGATATGTTTGCGCAACTATCTATTGACCTTGTGGTTATCGAGTCGTTCAACCTTTATCCAGGTATGGCGCAGCATATGGCCTGGAATGCCTTCTATCCTGTTGAGGTAATAGGTGCGATAAAGATGCTTTGCAATATGTATGGTAAGTCGTATGTAATGCAGAAGCCCTCAGTTAAGAAGTATGCCGGCGCGCTAAAGCCTGAGCTTGTTGCTCAGGTTAAGGCCCACGCCGACGAGGTCAAGCAGATGTTTCCCAACGCAGAGCGATATATGGAGCATACTAAGGATGCTATTGCGCACTTGCAGTACTATATGCGCAACCCTGCGAAGGTAGTCATAACGCCGCCTCGCATAATCATATAACATAAAAGAACCGCTCGCGAGAGCGGCTCTTTTAATGTTATTTATTCCTTAACCTCCGGCAGACCCGCCACGCTTGTAAGAAGCGAGAGAAGCCCTGCAAGGAGCGAGGCGGAAATTACGACTTTCCAGTCCACGGCAGAGAGAATAGCCGATGTGCCTATTGTTGCTACAGCTGTCTGGGCTATGGTTTTAACCGCGCGTACTCCCGCCGCCTTAAGCCATTTTGCAATGTTCTTGTTCATTATGTATCCCTCCTTTAAAATTTAATTTGTATACCGTCTATTTCCTGACCGATTATACCCGCATAGCCGTTGTTATTGTCGCTTTCGTTATAGCCTGTAACCCACGGCAGCCATTTATTAGAACGACGGAGGTGGACGCGGTAATAAATTTGAGTACCCGTGTCGGTCTTCATCATAAGCCCGTCAATCGGTCTGTTAAACAGCCCCGCGTAATCGGCGCGGTTCTTAACCTCGGGCAGCCACTTGCCGTCCTTGTAATGCACCTTATAAAAGATGTTGCCCCTTGAAAGATTAGCGAATACCGCGCATACGTCGTGACCGAATATTCCCGCGTAATCGCTGTCGTTTGTAACGTTCGGCAGCCACTTATTTTTAACGTCGTCCCATATCTGATAGATAACGTCGGGCTTTGACGGAGCAGGGGCGGGTGTAGGCGCTGTGTCGGTCTTTTCCCTCATAAAGCCTTTTACAAGATTAAGGAAATTATCCCAGCCGTATTCGTCAAGTATTCTGTGGGGGCAATGCTTGCCGCTGTAGTCCTGATGTTTGGTAACCCTGTCAATTCCCCAACCGTAGTCCTTTAAGAGCTTAGCGGTCAATTCTGCGGCGTTTTCGAGAGCCTTGAGCCAACGTTCACCGCCCGACTTTGAATAGCAAATTTCAATCGCAATCCCCTCGCGGTTGCCCTTGCCGTTGCCGTCAGAAGCGTGCCACGCATTGCGGTTAAGCTCTATACCCTGCACAATCTCCTTATCGTCCACGGCGAAGTGGAAAGAGGTCTCCTTATTATTGCTTAGCATATACGCGATTTCGTTCGCCGCGCTCGCGTCATTCGCAGTATTATGTATTACTATGCGGGTCGGGGTCATAGCATACGGGCACTTAATTTTTACCTTGTCGCTCGGACATTCAACTTTTCTGATGTTTACCATGTTAATACCTCCGATTAAGTAGTTACTTCCCATTCTTGGACTTCCTTATAGATTTTATCAATAAAGGAATTCCCTTTGAGAGCCTTGTATGCTTCGTAAAGATATACGAAGTTTTCATATTCATACTGCCGTATAATACGCTTATCCCTGTTGTGGTAGTATATACGTAGCATTTCGCTCCTAAGCTGGCATTTAGTGCCGTTGCCGATTTTCCGTATCTGTACCACAATGGGAATTACCGTACCCAAAAGTGCCCCGATTTCGCCTGTAAGGGTCGCTATGTCAGCTATGCCCATAAATCACACCTCCACGTTGTCCGTAAATCTCTTAAACTTCTTCCCAATAAGCGGGATAATCAGTCGGAGACCATACGCAGACCGTGCCTGACGGTGCTGTACAAGTGTAATTCTTACCGCCGAATGAGCATTTATCGCCGTTGTAATACCATTTGCCTACAACAAATTCAGGATATTCCTCTGTCGGGGTTTCGGTTTGTGTATTGTTTTCAAGCGCACGGACACGGCTCTCTAAGTCATTAAGCCTTGCGATAATATCAACGCTGTCTTTAGGCTGTGCTCCGCTCCTTGCAAGCCCTAACAATTCATCATACTGCTCGTTCGTGATATTTCCGTTCGCCCATAAAGTGTTTACCTTTTGAAGTATAGTGGTCAAATCATAACCGCCGCGCTCAATTACATTTTTAATTATCTGATACATAAATCATTTCTCCTTAACTATTATTAGTTGCTATTGCCGCTTCAAGAGCCGCAAAAGCTTTGTTTATGTCTCTGTTGTATTCCGCTGCGATAATTACTCCCTCGGTATCTGTCATAAGCGTTGTAGTGGGATAAAGGCTTTTTACGCCCGATACTGTACCGTCGGCGGACGGAATATATTTTTGTGCTTGATATGGTTCGCAGGGAGTTGCGGTTGAACTTTCTTCTAACTGGAAACTATTAATGTCAACATATGAATAACTTCTATATTCAATAAAAGGAAGACCGACAGAAATTACTGATTTTCCTGAAATTGAGGTTAATGTTTTATGTGTCCAGCCTGTAACGGTATAGATGTTGCTTATTGTTGAAGAAGTGCCATCGCTGTAAAAAAAACAAAATACAGCGTCTGCGCTAGAAGTTGTTTGCCCGCTGCGTAAGACTGTTTTAACATCAAATGAAACCGTATATTGTGTATTTGGTTTAAATACAATAGGAGAATTTTTAATGGTTTTTGCACTTGTAAATCTCACACAATTTTTATTTTCAAATATTTCCTCTGAATACTCTAGAGCATCTTTATATACTTGCTGGGGAGTTGCTAGGTTCTTTCCGCACCTCGTCACATTAACACTTGTTAAATCCGAGATATAAGGTGTATATGCAGTTGGTGTTGTACCGAGTTCTAATTGCGGTTTAAACACAAGGTTGCTTACTGTCGTTCCTTTTATTATTACTATGGAAATTCTTTTAAGCTCCGCCATGCTAGGCACTTTAATCCCAGAGCCTGTATCAACGTAACCGTTTATTGTTTGCAGGTAATATGTGTTCCTGCTTCCGCCCGATGGACAACCGCTCAAAACATAATTGCCGCTTGCCCAATCGCTTTTATTTACGCTTAACACGAATTCCGAACGTTCTGTTGCCGTGCCGTTTGCAGTTATCGTGCCGTCGGAATTTACCGTATAAGTTATTCCTACTATAGAAATAGAAGAGTGAAAATACGGAAACGGCAATAAATTTTTGCTTTTCAATTTAACGGTAAGTGTGTGCTCTAACGGCGATACATCAGTAAGCCTTACCGCCTCGCCCGAGGTACTGCCTTTTAGGGCGTTGGCGAAATTGTTATTGATATACCCCTTATTAAGTCCTTCTGAATTAAGGTAATCTACAGTTACTATTCTTTTATCAGCCATTGTTATTTGACTCCTTTCGTGCAAGTAATGTAAGCTGCTCCACATTAGTTGAGGAATAATATAGTTCTATAGGCACAGACTCAAATGTACTTAATTCTTCAGTAATGTCTTGCTGTTTAAGTATAGTTGCGGCCTGATTAAGAAGCTCAGACAGCCCGAGATGTAATGCGGGTCATCAGGGTCTGTTGAGGAGGCTCCGGCTCCGGTCGTGGCAATATAGCAATATGTAACTTCTGCTCTGTGCGTGCTGACTCTGCGTCTGTCAGATACACATATGCGTAAATGTTGAAGGGTTGCTGAAGCAATGAATTGGGAACTTGAGTAGTCGTAATGCCCTCAACCGTATACCCCGCAACTCTAACTGCTTCGGTAGTGACCTCGTTGAAGAAGTGAAATTCAACAGTAGCCGGCAAGTCTAGACCTGTAATCAGCAGCACCTGACCTTGGTCCCATTGATACATAGTTGGACATCCCACTTGCGCGCCGCTCTCAAATACAATTGTAGTCGTTTTTATATCCATATTATCCCCTTCCTGTCTCTCTAACTGCTTCAAGACGAAGCTCAAAAAACATAGTCAGATTACTAATATCTTCTGTTGAGAATGAAAATGCAGATGCCCCTGCGAAGTTGGGAAGAAATGCTTTTGCCTCGCAACCAAAATACACACCGAACGTCCCCGTACCTTGTGTATAAATTGACATATTAAAGCTAGCAAGACAATTACGGGGCTCCGATGCCAATGTCTCACAATACCCATCAGAGTCTAATGACCCTAAATGAGCATAGTTGAGGGAGGAATACCAGTATGTCCTGGCGCCAGGGTCGAAGGTACCCCAGTCGTACCACATATACATAGCATCGGGAATATCACCTTCAATACCGGGAAAATCAAAATCAAAGGTTGCAGAAGTCACAGTATCATTAGGATATACTGTATCTATAGACTTGCACTTGCACCATCCTCTTAAAATATAATAGTAACCTTTACCTACTGCTATTGCGGCCGCATTTCCTATATTGCATTTAAAGATATCGTAACAGTAGTTACCAGATTGAGACCCTACAGTTTTTACGAAAACCTCGCCACCAGCCCCTTCGCCAGCTGCGGCAATTCCTTCTTCCATATGATTGAGAGCAGCTGATGTTATAGGTGTTGAAGTATTCGGGTAGTCCTTCCAGCCTCCAGTATAAAACGGAGTATATGCCATTATAATCTTCCTCCTTTAGTAGATTCAAGTGTACAAGTTGTAGATGCTATAAGTGTGTGTGTGCCACTGGTGGAGACACTGTTGATGGGAAGTGTTATCTTTGTACCATCCTTTAAAGTATATCGGATAAGATCTCCCGCTTCAGTATTTATTGGAACTACAAATTCCAGATTACCGGTACAGGAGTTTGCGTATAACAACTTAATAGCCACGCCTTCCATCTTTGTTACATCAGGTAAATTATTTACGATAGGATTATCTGTCACATCATATGATTGTCCCGCGTAATAATTACCTTCGGACCATAAAAGTGTATCTCCTCTGTACACACGAAACAGAGGGTAGCCTACAAAGTGTTCTGTCGTAGCTCTTGAATTTATATACCAAGGAATATCTATAACAGATGCAGCAACAGGAAAAGCATCAAAGCTAACATATGTAGATGCGTGTGGATATGTTGTACTGCTCGGGTATAATAGATTAGGCGTGGATGTCCCTGGAAATACGAACTTAGGTGGTACACACTCTATAAAGGATTCGGCAGCAGGATATATATAATCATCTGGAAACCTTTCAGATGTAGTACGTTTAGACATTCTGTAGTTGCATCCTATTGCTTCACCAAAATGCTTTAAGAAATCGGATAACTTCCAAGTTGCACCTACCTCCGAAAGTACATTATCTATGTTAATATTCCTGCCTAAATTGGGATACACCATTTTGTCCATTCTCCAATATTTTCCAGGTGCTGATTCTGAATTACAGTACATATGATTGTCACTTATAACGTTAACCCATATTTGTAAGACATTATCAATAGCAATAAGAGGATTAACCAAACTAGGTTTTACATCCTGATTTATAGCATATGTAACCATATCCACAATATTATACTGTACAGTAAACTCATTTTTATCAACTTGCTCTGTTGATATATAACCCACCATAGGATATACGGAATACTTTTCACTACTATCTTTCGGGTTAGTGATAGTCTGCTTTACCTTGACGAACATATACTTGAAAGAGTAACCTGGGTATCTACAGCTGACGCTGAGAGTTTTTGTATTCAGAACTCCCAGCTCAACTGTATCTCCACTGTTACACGCCTCTTGCATTGACCAACTGTCTGCTACAATAGTGGAGTTATTAAAGGTGTATATCCGAGGATATCTGTACTGGTTATTAGGGTCAGCTGTATCGCTGTATACGAAGATCTCTGTTTCAATAGGATACCCATTCTTATAAAGTTCTTCTGTGACCCAAGAAGGTGCATTAACCAATTATATCATCCTCTCTGTTAGTACTCAATGAAGGCAATGCGCATTGTGTCATACCACAACTGTCCGTGCTCATCTACTGTCTGCAGCTGAAATTGCACATCAGGCATATAAACCTCTGCAGTCTTGTAAGTAGAAGTATCAGGACTATAATAATTGATAGTTAGTTTACGCTCCTGCTTATTGGTAAAGTTACTCTCAAATATACCAAACAGCTCCATCTTAGAGCTCTCAGGCATAGGAGGCGTGTTGAACTCAATTTTTGTTGCGGTATGAGGTAGCACAGTGCGGTGTAAGTATCCATTGTTGTCTCTAAAAGAATCAAGGTCCTGACGCTGATTAGGTGTAATAGAATAATCAGCGTAATTTATCCATTTAAAGTCCAACTCCGTATTCCCGATTTTAACTAAGTATCCTTGATACACTGTACTACCTCCTTCTACGCAAAGGCACTATGACCCGTACGTCGTTTATATTGATTGTTTAGCTCAATCATCTTGCTGAATATAAGGTCAGCACCCAAATACACGTTTGCTTGAACAGCTCCCTGCTTACCTTGTAGTGCTTTAGCCATTCCTCTCGCAACGCCACCTTCAATACCAGATATAATCTGAGCATTATTGGCAACAGCAGTTCTACCATTATCAAAGTTACCAACTAACTCCCCTTTGTTGGCATAGAATAATCCATCTTCAGGGAAGCCACCTGTTGCGAACTTCGGTATCTTGGGAATGCTTACGTGAAGTTCGGATATGTTGAAGCCAGGTATTTTGTTTATCCACTTAATAACGCCGTTAACGCCCTTAAGTATGAAGTTGATACCCTTCTCAACTCCTCCCAGCAGTTTGTTGAGGAAGCCTATAAAGCCGTTTAAGAACCCTGTGAGCTTCTTATCTAACCACTGGAACAGACCACCGAAGGCCTTTTGTATGCCCTGTACTACTGCACTTACTACCTTAAGCACTGCGTTGATAACGCTAATAGCTACCTTAAGGATAGCAACTATAGGAGCAAGTGCGAAGTTGAGCACTTTAATCAGAATACTGATTATAGGAGCTATAATACCTACTACTGCGCTGATTATGTTGATGACGACCTCCAGTATAGGAGCAAGCAGCTCTATGAGACAGCTTACTATAGGCCATAATGTCTTGAACAGGTCAGCAACTAACTTCGTAATTACCTTAACTACATCCATTAACGGAGGCATAATGCTCGTAAACAGGCTCATCAATACAGGTAAGAGCGTGTCAAGTATGGGCATTATCATACTACCTAAAGTAGTAAACACCTCACCCAGGCCTTCTCTCAGAGTCTGGAACGTTGTGTCCAGCGGGCCTTGCCACTCTTGGAAAACCCCCGCAACCTTACCTACAACCTGACTAATCAGGTCAAAGGCTGCTGTTACGATGTCCCAAACAAAGCCGCCTAATGTGAGTAGTATAGGAGAAATCGCACTAAACAAATTACTGAAATTGCTTATCAGAGATGCAATAACAGGCGCAAGCTTTGCCAAGCCGGGCGCTACGTTCTGTATTAAGTCTTTCTGAATTAAGCTCGAGAACGTCTTACCGAGATCTCCGAACGAAGACTTAATACTACCAAATGCAGTAGCAACAGGTTCTTTGATACCTGCAAAAGCATCCTTAATAGGCTTAGCCCAAGAAGCAAACGAACTGTAAATCTCGTCAGCTCTCTTACGAATGTTGGGCATAAAGTCTGATAGTGCGAGCATATTGTCATACGTAGGCAGTATGTTGCCGAAATCTATACCGCCTGTTACATCCTCTCCGCCTCCGGAATCGGAGGATGTTGATGAAGAGGAGGAGACGTTATTAAGCTCATCGAAACCGGCAAGTTGCTTTTTAGCCTCTTTAGCTTTCTTAGCCGCTTTGCCCATATTGTCTGCAATACCTGCAGAAGCGTTATTAGCGTTCTGGGCCGAGTTAGCTATAGGCTCAAAGCCTTTATACCCCGTCAACGCAGCAAGTGCATTAAACACTTTTTGCAAAACTACGACAAAGGTAATCAGTATAGGCATCACTGTACGGAGCAATGTATCAAACACTGCACCTAAGGATACCTTAAGCTCCGTTAGCTGCTCTTTGAATATCTTAATCATATTAGCGGGGCTTTCTATTGTACGGGCAAAGTCACCCTGTGCGAGAGAAGTCTGCCTAATGATAGTTGCATAACGTAGCTGAACTTTTTCAGCCTGGGTCATACTTTCGACATTCTTATCAATTCCGAGCGTAGCAGCTGTGGTCTTAAGACCAGCTTCGGAAATGTCTATACCGTACTTACGCGCGGTTTTAGTCATACCCTGCAATGCGGAGTTCATATCCTCCGCAACATCTGTGAACTCTTTGTTGAACATTGATGCAAGGTCGACTGTTGCATTTGTCAAGTTGTTGGCCATCTTAGCAGAGGTTTCTGCTGTAACGCCCATTTCCTGAGCAAGCAACTTATACCCACCAGCGGCCTCTGTAAGTGTGCTTCTAGCAAGACCTCCGTACTCTGACAGAGTATCGAGATTTGCCTGCATAGCATCTCGCTGGTCTCCAGCCGCAACAGTAAACATATTCATAGCTTCTATGTAATCGTTGTGGGCTGTAATGGCTTCCCCAAGAACTCTACCAATTTGCATCGCTCCGACAACTCTTGCTAACGCGGATACAACCTTGTTACTTGCTTTGCCGATACTTTGCATAATACTCTTTACTTTCTGAACAGCTTTCTTAAAGATATCCCAAGTCTTTTTGGCGACCTGAACAGCTTTATTCTGCTGAGCCCATACCTTCACAGAGTAGGCTACGTGTGCAGTTAGGTTCTTAAGAGTACTATATGTTCCCTTTACGGATGTCGAGCTTTGGTTTGCGGAAGTGCTTAGGTTGGCTAGCCCCTGCTGAGTTTGCTTAATTGGACTCAGTGCTTGACTCATTGCACTACTTGAATCTCTTACGACCATAGACATTCCCTGCATCGCAGAAGAAGCTGAAGTTATCATAGGTATAGTTGTATTCAGAGATGAAGTCCCTAGACCCATCTTTTGCCATAGAGCTTCTAAATGCTCCTTTAGGCCACCTACATATTTAATAGCGTTCTTACAGGCATTGACGAGGGAGGAGTTGATGGCGTTTGCAGTAGATACTGCGGAAGCAGTAACTCCGTTGCCTGCCTTGTCAATCTGGTCATAAGCATCTTCAAGTTTACCGAGAAACTGCACTGCTTCTTTTGCAGCATTCACCAGGGAGCTAGAGTCGCCTTTAAAGGAATAGTTAACTACCTCATCCGGCATAATATCACTCCTTGGATTCAGATTCGTGATTTTTAGCTCTCGCTTTCATTCTCTGAATTCGAGCATTTTCTCGTCTCATATATGTCTCTACATCAGGGCCCTGCAGGTCGGTACCTTTTTCATCTCTTTCAAGCTGCTGTTGCATCTTCTCAAGCATTAACTTGGGAGAGCGGGGGCGCTTAGAGCTTGAATAATATGCAGACCAATAGCCGCTATACAGAGCGTGACTCGAGAGCTGTAGCATACGACGTTTATAGCCCTTCATATATGAGTAGACTTGCCAGAGCTCCATATCGAGGAGCTCTGACGGGCTCAAGCCTACTTCTGCGGCCCACTCAAACAATTCTCGCCAAGTTAGGCCTTCTTCCTCCGCAGCAGTTTCAGAGGTCTCAACAACTAATTCGCTGCCGGTTCGTCGTCCCCGGCTCTGTCTTTTTTTGCTGCTTCGATTTCTTCTTTGGTCATACCATTGTAAGTAATCGCCTCAACAAGTTCAGCCATTTTCTTAGTAATGCCCAGAAAAGCACCGTTGTCAAGCCAGTAATCCAAGAACTGCTGGAAAGTCATAACGTTCGGATTTGCCAGATTAAAGCCTATGTACAAAAGCTTTATCTGTTGCTCAAGTTTGAGCTTGTCCACGTCCTGAAGAATTTGCATATAAGGCTTATGACCAAACTCAGATTGCATCTGATATGCAACACGAAGAGTAGTCTTTACCTCATAATCTTGACCATTCATAGTTAGAATCATTTAAGTGTCCTCCTTAACTTATTAACCTGTTAAGCCGTTGAGTACAACAGCGCCGGTACCTGCTAACTCTGACGAAAGAGTGATAGCATCATCCGGAGCGGCGTCAATCTCAAAGCTGGATACTAAAGCAGTGCCTTCAAAGTATACAGTCTCGCTGAGATAGCAGCCGACAGTAATGGGGTCGCCCGATTCGAATGCATCTAAGAGTTGTTTCTGAGAACCACCAGTAGCAAGAGCTACAGTACCGTCAATAGTTGCGGACCAGTCTTTGATGGAGGGAACCTTCTCCTTGTATTCGTGACCAAAGGCGAGGATTTCGATTATGTCTTTCGAAAGACTTAAGTTAAAGCCAGAGACATAAGCAAGAGTAACAGCACTAGGGCTGGTACCAATTTTTAACGCGGCCGTTAGACCGGTATAGGGCTTTTCATTAGCCATATTCATCACTCTCCTAAAATATTATGAAACTGAAAGGTAATCTGCCACTCGTATAAACCGTTTGCCGTTCTACCTAAGTATAACGGTTCGTGCACGAGTATGCACTGCAAAGCCTGTTCAGTTAACTGTGTTTTGTTGAGGGACTGCACAATAGAGTCGAGGTATCTCGTGCCCTGTTCTGCAGTCTCACTCCTTATAATTACTCTCAGCAGTGGTCTATGGATAGATGAACTCTGTCCAAAATAGTTGAGGGAGGGCGAACCTTCTATCTCTACCAGGCCGCAGCCCACTGCTTCTACGCTAGGCAACTCTCCCATAACTACGGGAACAGTGTCTTTGAGAATATCGTAAGCTATATCTGCAACCATTATTTACCCCTCAACTTTCGATTGAATTCGCGTCGCACTCGAAGTTTAATTCTACGAATACCGCGCTCATAAGGTACACTAATATAGTGGTCAGCACCAACAGTATGCTTGAATGCAGTGTTCTCGTGCTGTATACCAGCATAGTTATACCCGTTTTGAGACGCTGAAGCACCAGCAACAATACCGAACTTTCGTTTCATATCTCTAGAAGGCCTCACATACACGCTGGCTTGCAATTTTCCGCTCCTGTAAGGCGTTCTTGCTTTAGCTTCTGCTAAAATGATAGGCACTTCGGCTCTAATAGCCTCGTGCGCAAGTGCGTATGAATTCCTGAAGCTTCTTCTTGGCCGCTCGAACACTTTTCGTAGCGGTTGCGGAAGACCCGGCCATATCTACACCCCCACGCTTGCTACATAGTATTGTAACTTATCGTGAACATCGTAATAGCTCGTTAGCGAGTCTATTCGCTTTCCGTTGATAAAGTCTCCCTCCTGAAGGGACACATCCCCATCAACGTAAAAGGCGTTCTTCTGAGTATACACAGTTCCTGCTTCTGTTTGCACAGGTACAACAGTAACTGTCTTGTAGCATTTGATAGGAATGCTGCTAGAGAGTTGCGGGTTACCGTACTTGTCGAGCTTCGGTGCCCCGCTTTTATCATACAGCACTCGCTTTAGCTGTGCGCTGTGTCTGAAGTATCCTCTATAAATGCCCATATCGGAAGCCTCCCGTCAACCAAGGCTGCAAATATGTCTTTGCAACCGTTGCAACTGAAGTAGTTCCTACTGTCAAACTGCTTGAGCCTGTCTCTCCAAACGTTTCAGCTACAGGACCTATCTTATAGCTCTTAACGCCTTTGCGCTGGAGCTGCTCGACGAATTCAAGGTCGTGCTTAACCTGCTCGTCTAACCTTGACAAGGCGTCCGCGCACTGCGCGTTAATAACGCATTGGGGAACGACCTTGTCAGGGTATCTCGGGAAAGCATAGGGCTGGTTACAGTCTGTCTTTCGGCCTCTGAGAGGTAAAGCTTCAATCGCTTCGAAAGCGCGTGTTAGCGCGACGCTCTGATGAGTTGCGGAAGTTTCAAGGAATGCTTTGTAGATGTCATCCTCACAGGTGTAATGAGACTCTACGTAGGCTTTCAAATCCTCCAACGTAGCATATCCTATCGGAGCCATGCGCTATACCTCCCTTAACCTGCGGATGACTTACGGATTATGCTGTTGTTAGCAGTTTCCTGGGTGAGCCAGAGGTCGTGCCATACGCGGTAGTCGGTCTTCCAAGCATAAGCATCCTGATACTCTTCAGGAGTAAACACGCGAACCTTGTCGATTTTAGAAACCGCAACAGGTCCAGTTTTAGGAAGAATCATCCACTGAATGTCGTCACCGCCAGCAGTGAAACCGCCTGCTTCCTGACCGTCAGTAGTACCATCCTTAGTTGTGAAGGTTGTCTTCAAACGTGCACTAGGTACGATTTGGATGGGAGTACCATCGAGGGCCTTAAGTTTGGTGTAAATAGCACCATTCTGGAAGCTCACGTAGTCGAGAGTGCGCGTAAAGTCAGTACCGAATTTAGCCTGAGTAAGACCAGACATTACGACTACGAGGGGAACCTCGCCGACTTTATCTTTGATGGAAGCGATATCGCCGATAAGAGCATCTACGATACCACTATCTGCAGCAGCAGCAAGAACATTGCTAGGAGCAAGAGTGTGAATGCGCTCGTAGATTTTATAGTATCTGTAAGTGTCGATTTCGGGGATAACGTGCTTCTCCTGGAAGCGCTTCATAACGTTAGCAGCGCTGTAGAGGAAACCGGTCTCATCATTGTCAGCAGCGTCGATAAGGAACTCACGACCACGGTCCTGAGTCATTTCGAAGGTCTGCTTAGAGCCGGTAACATAACCGCGGGGGAAACCGCCCTGACGGTCGTAATTACCGAGACCATCGGTCTCAATGTCGTGCATAGTAACATACTTGCCGCCCTTGTAGTCAACGCCAATAGCGTTAGACTCCATCCAGGCAGAAGTAAGACCGTGCTGCAAGTGTTTTACCAGACCGGGTACAACCTTAGTCTGGAAAAGGTTGGTTAATGCGTTCGGCATAGTCAATTACCTCTTTCTATATTTGTTTTTGGCTTCTTATTCAGCGGACTTACCAGAGTCTTCAAATCCGAAGATTTCGTTAAGCTTTGCGTCAACAGCATCTTCATCAATGCTGTCATCACTCTCGGAGCCCTTACCGGTACCAGCAGGAGCTTCTTCTTTAGCTTTATTTTTTCCCTTACCGCCGCCGTTATTACCTGCGTTGAAGAGGAAGCCTTTCGACTCTTTCAAAGCAGTAATCTGGTCTTCAAGACCGCCAAGACCTACAGCATCTTCAAAGGTAAGCTTGCTCTTATTAAGTAAGCCTTCACTGTTGAAGATAAGGTCTGCGTCTAAGGCGCCAGCATCCTTGAGCTGCTGAATAGCAGCATAGCGCATCTTGATAGCCTTCTCAGATTCAGCAATTCTCTGGTTGAGGTCTTCCTCTGTAAAGGTCTTATCACCTGTGCCTGCGCCAGCAGCAGGTTCCTTAGCTTTTGCTTTAGGAGTTCCCTTAGGCTCGTTTCCTTCGCCGTCGTCTCCATCATCAACATCAGTCTGAAGTCCTGATGCGAGCTGCTCACGTAGTGTGTTGCGCTGACTGATAACTTTGTTGAGTCTCGCACGAGGTACGAGGTCAAAGTCGAAGTCATCTCCTAACGCATCCATCACAGCAGTGTACTGCTCGGGGCTAAGATTTTTCTTCAGTCTTTCAATAATAGACATAAACAGTCCTCCCGTTTTTCGCCCGTCGGCTTTTATTCAAGTCTCCCAAAGGAGTTACTCGCTTACATCGCCATTCGTGTCGCTATGAAAATTGCTAACACCGGTAGCGGAACCTTTCTTAGTCGGATTAACACCTGTACCGTCCTGAGGTCCAGGATGGTTAGGGTCATCATCCTCAGCACTCTGGCCATCAAGGCCAAATGCTGCAGCTTTAGCTTTTGACTGCTCCATAATCTGAGCAACCCAAGCCTCAGCTTCTTGTTGAGAGCGGTTGAAGAATCTTCTAATAGCAACTTCAAGAGGCATCATCTTAGTCTCTCCAGTAGCTAGCTTAGCGTTCTCAATACTCTCGCGCGGGTCGTCAGGTAAGCCATCAGACCACTCAATGGATATATTCTTATATGCAATCGGCAGAGTTGTTGATGGGGGCTCAACGCCCTCAACGGGCTCCGTTTCCGGAAGCTCGGGTATCTCTGCGTCTGCACTTAAGACGTGAATAAGCTCTTTGATAGGTCTAGTCAAGCTGTTAGACACGCGACGCGCTTTTGCAAGAGGGTTAACCATCTTGAAGCGCATTGCTGTACCGCTTATTGCCTGACCACTGCCGTCCGTAGAGCCTAAAAGCGCTGCGCCCATTTCGCTCAAAATGTAGAGCTGATTGATGAGAACTTCTAACTCCTTAAACGCAGCAGTGAGCTGTCCATCCCAAGTCAAGTATTTAGGCTGCTCATCACCCTGGGCAACTCCAAAGAACTTGCCCATCTTGATGTACTTCTCGCCTGTCTTGGGGTCTGTCTCTAGCATAGAGAGCGGACCGGTCATACTCGGGTCAGCGTGTTTGTCAAGTATGACAGAAATCTGACCAACGCGAGCCATAATCTCGCCAAGTAAGCTGTCAAGCGTTACATAATCATCAAAGCCATAAATATTACCTGAAACTGCATAAGCTCTAATGTGCCTAATAGCACATACCTCTAAGCCTGTTTGTACAACCTCAGTGGATTTTAGTACACCAATGGTTCCGCAGTAGCCGTCCATTGCGTAGACACGATGCTCGTAGTGCCCTAAGTCCTCTTTTCTGGTACCGTGAATCTGTGCGTGCAGAACCCAAGTATCAACAGGACCGTCAGGCGTGAGGTTTTCTCTCCAACAGATGCAATGATGTGTAATAGTGCAAGTACCATCCTGCGCAACAACCGGAAACCACTCAGCGGGGTCCCAAATTGCGAAGTTAGCGCGCTTATCGTGCTCAGCATCAAGATAGATTCTGTACACTGCATCGCCGTATCTACTCAAATCAATTACGGTTGAGTACAGCTTTGCGTCGAGGTCAGAGAAGTCTCTAACATCCTCAATTACGCTATTCTCAAACGCATTCGAACCTGAGATAGAAGGGTACTCACCGCACACCAAATCTGCCATTTTCAAAGTCATAAGTCTTTGATAGTTCAATAATACCGGAAACGATATATGCTCCTCAAAGTTAGATATGACTCTCGAAATGCGTCGAGCGCAGTCTCTGTAGAGCTGTACTGTTGCGGGGGAGTTATCGTATTTACGAGTCTGACTAACGTTAGACTCAGCAAAATGCTCGCCCTCAAAGAGCGCTTTATTCTGCTTGTACCTCTCAATTCTAGCTTCTTCGGAACGAGGTGGAAATTGCCTGCCTGGTTGCAACCAATTCAAGTTGTAAAGCATCTTGTCACCTCCGTACTGAATATGCACCAGACGCGCCTCTACCTAATTCTGTATAGATTGCGTATCTGTCTGTATCACAAGTATGGTCGTGAGTCTTCAACGGCTTATCTCTGCCTTGCAGCTGGGCCGTGGCGTCCCAAACATACGTGTTATACTCTTGCTCAGTGTTCTTACAGCTTCGGTCCATATAGAACAGACCGTCGCTAATCTGCGCTGCTACAAAACGAATGCCGTTAAGAACGTCATTGTTTGCATTCAGCACTGTGTACCCTGCGCGCATGAGCTCTAGCTTCCAGCTAGCCGCGCTAGGGTCGACGTAAACATAGGCAATCTTCTGGTCACCTAGCCACGCCGCAAACATTCTCACAAACTCACTGTCTGTGTGTTGCTCCTGCTTCTTTACAGCGTCGTAGTAAAACTCTCTGAGCTTAAGAATTTGTATCCTACCTCTAGGTAGAGGTACTCGTACATATAAGCCCCAAGACATTACGGTCGACGTACCATAGTCGCAGGCAGCGTAGTACTTCAATGCAGTTGGATGTACCTGCTTCTCCTCGATGTACTGCGCCAGGAGCGCCTCAGTGTCTATCATATGTACTTCAGGTTTGAACATATCATAAATACGACCTTCAGCAACTACCCAATTGCCTAAAATCATTCTATCATACCAAACACCTTTGTACATCTGCTTCAACGAGGTTATGTAATTCTCGTCCAGACTGAGGTTGTCTTCCATCACGAACTTCCAAATCTTCTTATCCGAGATTGCGTCGTTATTTATATAATCGGTATAAAACCAATGATAAGGACTGTCAGGGTTAGTATTGCAGAAACACATAGCACCCTTAACCGACATACGGGCCATAAGCTGATTGAAAACGCTCTGCGGATAAAGCGAAACCTCATCGCACAATGCTCCAGCAAATGTAGCACCTCGTATCTTTGACTCGGCGTCCTCGTTGTTTGCTCCGAATATATAAACCCTTCGGCCCAAAATGTTAAGCTCTCCTTGCTGCCTGTTTACCCAGCGGTATCCTCCAGGCCCTACAATATCAAACAAATCATTGAGCACATTACGCTGTAACGTGGCAGTAGTTCTGCCTAACATAGCCAAATCACCCTGAGGCCCAGATACCATATACTCAAGCCAACGAACTGTACAGCAAATGGTTTTTGAACTTCGAACTGAACCGTGCGCAATGTTTAGTCGCGCCGTAGAGTTCGTAATGAAGTCCAGGGCCTTAGGTGAGAAGGGAGACCACTCTATCACGGAGAATTATCGCGACTGGAGGACTGTATCGCGGCAGCCAGAGCTGCAAGACCAGAGAGAGGGCCTCCCTCGCCGCCCTGCAGAATCTGTTTCAAATCTGCGAGAGTTCTAGCAGTATTGCGAACCTCACTACCAGTTCCGACATACAAATCAACCATCGGCTTAGTAATTAGTTTCACAGTAGCTATTTTTTCAGCAGCCTCGGACGCACAATCGCAATCAGCGATAATGCCGCGAATAAACTCGCCTGTCTTCGTCACGGTCTGCATATATTCAGTCTGCAGAGCCGCGAGAGTGTCCGCTTCTTTTAGCTTTAGCTGTCTCGCAAGGCTTTCCACCGGAGGAGTCGCGCTTATATCCATAATTGCGTGACGTGCTAAATCCACAGCATCTACGCCAAAGTTTTCAGCGATAAGTTCAAGAGAGTCTTCTCGCACATTCATATTCAGAATAGCTTCGTTTATCTCTTGCACTCGAGGATGCTCACAAATCTTACAAGTCATATAACGCATCTCCTTTCGAGTGAATTTGGCCAGGCCCCTGAATAATTCATATCAGTTCCCTGGACCTTTCCTCATTTATATTATATAATGTAGACAGCCAGAACTCAAGTAAACTACTTGAATTAGAAAAAAAAATTTCTTTGAGTGAGGAAAGGAGCTTACTATGCAAGATTTATTAAAGTACAAAAGGATGTGCTACGGCGACAGGAGCTTATTGATAAAAGCTCTGGAGCCTGACAACTGGGCCCGATTTGTCGTCTCTGTATCAGAGCTTTGCACGAGACCTATCAGACTACTGCAAACGTTTTCCACCGAAATTTTTTTCTCGGGTGTGTGGGGCTACGGGATGCAAGACTGGCACTTGGTAGACAAACGGGCTGACAAAGCTATCAAAGCAATCGCTAAAAAGTATGACGTGCCTGCGCTAAAAGACTTTGAGATACTCGACAGGTATCTCGAGAGCTTAAACG
>ERZ779737.1095-NODE-1095-length-22249-cov-3.800847_pt1 | contig 22249 bp, 17 predicted proteins | sample MGYA00511889_ERZ779737 | MGnify/ENA primary metagenome ERZ779737 (study PRJEB29588, sample SAMEA2163575) | human gut metagenome | biome: human gut; feature: human-associated habitat; material: faeces | place: Denmark | collected 2008/2010 ... | reverse complement strand
CGGGCAAACCGGCGGGCGCGCCGCTCGCCGTCGCGGGAACGCTCCCGCATCTCGCGCCGCTGACGGACGCGCTGAAAATCCGCGCGAAAAAGGAGAATATCGCCGTCGTCGTCGAAAACGCGCCCGAAAAAATTTTCCGCGCAGCGGATCTGCTCGCGTTCTTTCCCGATTCGAGCGAAGCCGCGAGCGGCGGCGTCCCCGCGTTTTGCTCGCCGCAGGAAGCGGAATCCGCGCCGCCGACGCTTTTCGCCGCGGTGCAGTTCCGAAGCGCGAAACTCGGCGGAGAACCGGACCGGAACGCCTTGCGCGGGAACGTTTTCTCCGGAAAAATTCTCGGGACGGGCGCCGGCGAATTTTTCGCGGAGCTCCACGGCGGCGCGCAAATCCGAGGTCGCCTCTGCGGGAATGCGGCGGGAGGAGACGTTCCCGCGGAAACGGAAATCGACGTCTTTCTGCCGCCGGAAATTTTCCGCGCGGACGCGTTCCCGCCGGAAGAAAATTTTTTCGAGCTCGAATCCGGCGGCGAAATTTTTTCCGCCGGAGCGCTGCATTTTCGCCGCTTCGCGACGAAAGGCGAAGCGTTCGCCCCGCTCGTCGCCTCGCAGTTTCGACAAGCGCTGGAAATTCCCGTCGGCGGCGCGCTTTTCGCGTGGTTTTTCCCCGAAGACGCGCTCGGTTTCCTTAAAACGCCGCCGGCGACGGCGGGATGACGCGCTCCGCGAGCGCGTTCCCGCGCGCAAAAATCAATAGACTCTCAAAACGAGCCAGTAAGCGAGCGACCCCAGCACGAGCGCCGCGCAGAAAACGACGAGCGTCACGCGGGAGCACAGCCGAACCGGCAGATAATCCGCGTTCCCGCAGCCGCACGACGCGCCGGCGTGCTCGCCCTTCCCGCCGCAACGGCAGGAGGATCCGCCGCGGCAGCATTCGCCGCGCGAAAACGCCGCCCGGAACCAGCCGAAGTAGTAGCAGATGCCGGCGACGACGCAGGCGAGCATCACCGCGATCGAGCCGTAAAAGCCCGCGCGGAAAAGCACGTAGAGCAAGCCGAGCTTCGCGATGAAGCCGACCGTCGGCGGAATGCCCGCGAGCGACCCCAGCCCGAACGCGAGCGTTCCCGCGAGGAACGGATTGCGCTTGGAAAGCTTTTTGTAGTCGTCGAAATTCTGCAGCGCATCGTCTTTCTGCGGCATGCGCGCCATCACCGAGAAAATCGGATACACCGTGACGATGTAGACGAACAGGTAGAGAACGACGAGCACCAGGCAAAGCTCCGCCGCGGCGCCGTCGCCCTCTGCGACGACGCTCCCCGCGCCGAGGACGCCGAGCATCAGATAGCCCGCGTGCGAAACGCCGGAAAGCCCAAGCAGGCGTTTCACGTTCGTCTGTCCGAGCGCCGTCAAATTCGCGTAAACGATCGAAATCAGCGTGCACGCGAGCAGAACGGGAAGCAGCTTGTCCCAAACGCCGCTGAAAACCACGAGCATCGGGAGCATCAGGAAAAAGCCCGTCGCCTTGGAAAGCGTCGCGAGGAAAAACGTGACGTGCGTCGGCGCGCCCTGATAAACGTCGGGAATCCAGAACTGCATCGGGAACACGCCGAGCTTGAACATCACGCCGGCGAGCACCATTCCCGCGCCGGCCAGGCCGATCGCGCTGTCGGGATTCTGATCCAGGAAGGAGAAAATCGTGCCGTAGCCGAGCGGATCGTTCGCCGCCATTCCCGCCAGCGCAGCCCCGCCGTAAAGCAGAACGATGCCGAAAAGCATCAGCCCGCCGGAAATGCCGCCCGCGATCAGGTATTTCACCCCGGCTTCCAGAGAATGCGCGTTCCTGCGATTCGAGCCGACGAGCGCGTAGAGGCAAACCGTCAGCGTTTCGAGCAGCACGAAAAACGCGACGAAGTTGGCGGACTTCAGCAACAGCGCCGCCGCCGCCGTCGCGACCAGAATCAGGTGCGTCGTCGCGGGAGCGGAAATTTCCGCGTTGCCTTCGCGCGCGCGACCGACGTCGGCGAGATTGATCGCGAAAAACGCGCAGGCGATGAACAGCGCCGACACGATGCCGCCGTAATAGAAGGGGGCGAAAACGGAGAAGCCGCGCAGCGCCTCTTCCGGAGACGGCTGCGGGAACGCGCCCCCGACGACGCAGATGAACAGCGCGATCAGCGCCGCGCGGATGAAGGCGCCGCCCGCGCGCTTCGCGGCGCAGCTCCCGCAGACGACGTCGAACACGAGCGCCAGCAGCGCGAGCGCGGCGAGCGCGATTTCCGGCAGGCACGCGTAAAGCGTCGAAACGTCCGGCTGCCACGCCTTGTAAAATTCAGCAATAGAGTCCATGGGAAAATTCTCCGAAAAAGCGTTGAAAAATTTCTTCGAAAAAAAAGACCTCCGTCATTCAATCGAAATTTTGTCGCCGTCCTCGAGCGGAATGTCCTCGGCGGCGCCGGAGCGCAGTTCTTCGAGGTCGAAAGCGAAGCGCCCGTCTACGCGAAGCACGGAAACGAAGGTCGCGGAAGGATCGATTTTCGTCTGTTCGAGCAGCTTCAGCAGCGTCGCGGAAGCTTCGTCCAGCGTGAATTCTCCGGGATTTTCCACGGCGCCGGAAACCGTGACCGTGATGGTCTTCGCGAGCTCGCCGGCCGGCGCTCCCGCGTTTTCGCCGCACGGTTCGCAAGGTTCCGCGGGAACGGCGGGCAGCGCGGGCAGCACGCCGTCGAGAATGATGACTTCGCCTTCGACGAGCGTTTCCGCGGGAACGGCTTCTTCGGCCGCGACGACGTCGCCGCGCAGCACGTTCGCGGCGGGAGCGAAGTCCCGCGTCAGCGTTTCGTCGATGTTTTTCGTGATCAGCGACGGAACGAAGCCGACGGCGACCAGCGCGGCGAAAAGAATCAGCGCGGGAACGCGCTCCGCCGGCGTGATGTCGCGCACCTTTTCAAACTGTTCCTCCGTGAGCGCGATCCCGGAATTTTTTCCGTAGAAAATCTTCGCGACGGCACGCAGACCGTAAATCGCGGAAATCACGATGGAAAGCACGATGGCGCCCAGCAGCCAGGAAGGCTGAATTTGCGCGAGCGAGGCGAAAATCGTGAGTTCGCCCCAAAAGTTGGCGAAGCCCGGAAGCCCGATGCTCGCCATCGTCGCCGCGACGAAAAACGCCGCAAGCACCGGCGCTTTCGCCGTCAGCCCGCCCATTTTCGCCATTTCGTACGTTCCCGTGCGGTCGCAAACGGCCTGTCCGAGGTGGAAGAGCAGCGCGACGGAAAGCCCGTGCGCGAACATCAGCACGACCGCGCCGCCGAGCCCCGCGGCGTTCCCGCCGGAAATCGCGAACGCGGCGATGCCGAGGAAAATCGGCCCCATGTGCATCACGGAGCTGTAGGCGACCATTTGCTTCAGATCTTTCTGCGTCATCGCGATGAGACCGATCAGCACGATGTTGCCGAGCGCGAGCCAAACGATCCAGTTCTGCCATTCCGCCAAACCCAGCGGCAACGCCAGCGCGCCGAGCTGAATCAGCCCGTAAAGACCGAACTTCTTGAGCACGCCCGCGTGAAGCATCGAGACCGGCGTCGGCGCGGAGGCATACGTGTCCGGCGCCCACGTGTGGAACGGGAACAGCGAAACCAGAATCCCGAAACCGAACAGCAGAAGAGCGAAAATCACCGAGACGTTCCCGTCGAAGATTTCTCCCGCGGCGACCGCGTCGCGGATGCCGAGGAAACTGAACGGATACGTTTCCGGCAGCGCGAAGTAAAGCGCGACCAGCCCCGCGAGCGAAACCATCGCGCCGAGCGTCAGGTAAATCGCCATCGTCAGCGCCGTCGTCTTGCGGGCGTAGCCGCCCCAAAGCAAAATCGCGATGAACGTCGGAATCAGCGCGAACTCGTGGAAAATGTAAAAGGAGAAGACGTCAATCGCCGAAAACACGCCGAGCACGCCGCCGAACATCACGAGGATCACCGCGAAGTAAAGCCCGGGCTGCGCGACGTCCTTCGTCGAAAGCGCGCGAACGCCTGCCGCCGCGCCGACGAACGTCGCCATCAGAAACAGCGGCAGCGAAATCCCGTTCAGCCCGAACTGCAGCCAAACGCCCAACTCGGGAACGCCGAAACCTTCGCACCCGGAAACGAACGCGTAGCCGCCGAGCTTTTCCGCCGACGGGAACAGCGCGAAGAGCGCGAGCGCGATCACCGCGGGAACGCAGAAGCCGAGCCCCGCGACCGCCTTGCGCACGCCGGCGGAAAACCGCCCGGAAAACAGCATCAGCGCCGCGGCGGCAAGCGGGACCGCGACCGCAATTTGCAGAAGCATGGAAGAACCGTTCATCTTGAAAACCTTCCTGAAAAACGTTTACGAAAGAACGCCGGAAACCAGCGCCGCCGCGACGACGAGCGCGCCGAACGCCGTCCAGAACACGGGAACGGCGCCGTTCCCGTTCTGAATGAACCGCCGCGAAACGCTGCCCAGCACCGCGGGAATCCCCGCGGCGACGCCGCGCACCGCCAGCATGTTGATCAGCGCCATGTCGAACAAGGCGACAAGCATCGCGAAGCGCTGCTGAACCTTGGAAATGTACCAGCCGTAAAGCGTGTCCATATAACGGTATTCCAGCGCCTTGTAAATCGCCGGAGAACGTTCCCGCAGCTTGTCCTCGCCCGTCGACGTGCGGTAGAAAACGACCGCGAGCCCGAGCCCGACGACGAGAATCGCGACGCCCAGCGCGAACATCGGCGTGACCAGCCCCGCCTCAGCGAGCCGCTCATGCAGTCCGTGATAGCCTTCGGAGAAAACCGTCGTCGCCGAAGCCGGGAACAGCGCGTTCATTTTGCCGTCCAGCCAGGGGAGGCCGTTCGTTCCCGCGAGGAACCAGCCCGCACCGAGCGAGAAAATCACGCCGAGCACCACCAGCGGGAGCGTCATCCACGGAGAAGATTCTTTCGCGTGTTCCGCGCCGCGTCCGTGAGCCGTCCCGAGGAAGACCATCGCGAACATGCGTCCGATGTAAAGCGTCGTGCCCAACGCCGCGACCGCCAGCGCGATGAACGCGGGCATGTTCCCCTGCAGATACGCGCCGGAGAGAATCATGTCCTTCGAATACCAGCCCGCCATCCACGGGAACGCGCAGATGGAAAGTCCGGCGACGACGAAGGCCGCCGCCGTCAGCGGCATTTTTTTCAGAAGCCCGCCCATCTTCGTCATGTCCTGCTCGTGATGGCAGGCGTGAATGACCGAACCGGAGCAAAGGAAAAGCGTCGCCTTGAAAAAGGCGTGCATGCCCATGTGCAGCAACGCGATTTCAGGCAAGCCGAGCCCGATTGCCGCGCCCATGAAACCCAAGTGCGACAGCGTCGAATACGCCAAAGATTTCTTGATGTCCGTCTGCCCGAGCGCGCAAAGCCCGCCCAAAGCCGCCATGCCCGCGCAAAGCCACAGCATCGCCGTCAGCACTTCCGGCGTGAGCAGGAAGAAGATGCGCACCATGAAAAACACGCCCGCCGCGACCATCGTCGCCGCGTGAATCAGCGCGGAAACCGGCGTCGGGCCCGCCATCGCGTCCGTCAGCCACACGTGCAGCGGGAACTGCGCGGACTTTCCGAGGAATCCGCACATCAGCAGCAGCCCGATCGACGTGAACGTCATTTCCCCGTTCGCGATCAACGCCTCAAGCTCCGCGAAATTCGTCGTGCCGTACTGCGCATAGCAAAGAATGATGCCGACGAGGAAGCCCAAGTCGCCCACGCGGTTGGCGATGAACGCCTTCTTCGACGCCATCGACGCGTAGTCCGTGTCGTAGTAATGCGCGATGAGCATGTAAGAGCTGAACCCGACGAGCTCCCAGAAAATGAACGTCATGAAAAGGTTGTCCGCGAGAATAATCCCCAAAATCGAGAACATGAACACGCTCAATCCCGCGAAAAACCGCCCGCGCGCCTTGTCGTCGTCCATGTAGCCGACGGAAAACACGTGGATCCAAAACGCCACGAACGTCACCGCGAAAAGCATCGCCGCGCCGTTCCCGTCAATCGAAAGCCCGATCGTCTCAAGCTCCCGAAAACCGCCGAGCGCGAAGCCCGGAAGCGAGGCGCTCGCCGACGGATTCGCGGGATCGAGCCCCAGAAGCAGCGCCAGCGAAGCGACGAGAATCACGCCCGCCGCCGTCACCGAAATCGCGGGAGCGACGATGCGGGAACGCCGGAAGAAAAATGCGGAAACGACCGCCGCCGCAAGCGGCGTGAGCAGAATCACGCGAAGCAGGGTTTCATTGTCCATGGCTGTGAAAAATTCAGTTTTTCAAAGATTGCAGGTCGTCGAGTTCCACTGTCTTGAGCCGGCGGAAAAGCGCGACGATCAGCGCGAGCCCCACGGCGACTTCCGCCGCCGCGATCGTCAGCACGAAAAAGCAGAAAACCGCGCCGTCCATCAGCCCGCAGAACTTGGAAAACGCGACCAGCGCGAGCATCGCCGCCGCCAGCATCATTTCCAGCGACATGTAGACGACGAGAATGTTGCGCCGCGCGACGGCGCCCGTGAGTCCGACGCCGAAAAGCAGCCCGGCGAGAATCAGAAAGTGCGACAAGGTCATGAGAAAACTCCCGATTTTTCAGTTGAAAATCATTTCTGCCCGCAGCAGCCGCAGCAGCAACCGCCGTCTTTTTCCTTCTTCTGTTCCGCGTTCCCGCGGCGACGATGCGCATGCAGCATGAAAACGGAAACCATCGCGGCGAGCAGCAGCAGCGCCGCCGCCTCCACCAAAACGGCGTATTTCGTGAAAAGCGGCCAGCCGAACGCCGTCGGGCTGTCCGAATAGGCGAGCGCGGGAACCTCCGCCGCCGGAAGCGCCTCCGCGGGAACGGAGCCGGACCAGCCGAAAAGCCAGAACGTTCCCGCCGCGCACAGCGCGAAAAACACGGCGCCGCCCAAAGCCGCGCCCGCCCAGCCGCGCTTCAGCGCGGGAACGTCCGGGTCGATCAGCATGACGACGAACAGGAACAGCACAATCACCACGAAAATGGCCCCTTCGTAAAGCGAGTCCTGCACGTTGCTGATAGAGCTCTCAATAAAACGTGACTGACGGAAAATGTCGGTAGAGATATGTACATCCTTCGGCAAGTTCTTCTGCAAATCGGCCAAAGCGGCTTCCAGTTTTTCGGTCAGCTCAATGGTTCCGGTATTCGGTTGCTTGGTCACCGTAATGAGTACCGCCGGCTTTCCTTTTTCAGAAGCCAGTCCCAACTTGGGTTGCTGTGACCCGATACGTACATCAGCCACATCCTCCAAGGTAATGGGTGCTCCGTCCGGAGTAGTCTTGATGACGGCACGTCCCAACTTACGCACATCATCGGTAGAGATGACTCCACGCACGATGTATTCATTTCCGTATTCATAAATGACACCTCCGTTGGTGTTCTGGTTCATGCCTCGTGACACTTCCATCACTTCGCCCAACGTCACGCCATAGTGGCGCATACGGTCCGGATGAACCAGAATCTGATATTCCTTGATGTCGCCTCCCAGCACAGCTACCTGAGCCACACCTCCGGTAGACAGCAGACGCGGACGGATGGTCCAGTCGGCCATGGTACGCAAATCCTGCATGGAAGTGGAGTCGGAAGTCAGTCCCACAATCAATAACTCTCCTAAGATAGACGACTGAGGACCTAATGTAGGTTTACCCACATTGTCGGGCAAGTCCTCACCTGCCGCCGCCAGTTTCTCCGACACAATCTGACGTGCCAGGTAGATATCGGTATCCCACTCGAATTCCACCCATACAACGGAAAATCCCGTGGTAGAGGAAGAACGTACCCTGCGTACATGAGTAGCCCCGTTTACGGCAGTCTCTATCGGGAAAGTAACCAGCTGCTCTACCTCTTCGGCAGCCATCCCGTTGGCTTCGGTCATCACCACTACGGTAGGCGCATTCAAGTCAGGGAACACGTCCACTTCGGTATGGAAAGCTGTATAGGTTCCCCCTATCAGCAACAACACCGAAGCCACCAGAACCAGCAAGCGGTTCTGTAGCGAAAATTGTATAATTTTATTCAGCATAGCGTGTCACTTTTAATGGTTGTGTGAATGAGCCGGAATGGCATTGGAAGCGGCAGCCAGTTTCACATGAATGGCACCACGGGTCACCACGGTATCTCCGTCTTTCAAACCGGAAAGAATCTCTACCCGCTCTCCGTTGGAAGTTCCTAATTGTACTTCTTGTTTCTTATAACACTCTTCGTCGAGTTTCAGGTACACAAAATAAAGCCCCTGCTCTTCGGTCAGCGCCGATTCCGGCAAACTGATAACTCCCTGACGTTCGCCCGACAGCAGGAATACTTCTACAAATACACCTGGAACCATGTCGCCACGGTTGTCAAATTCGAATGTCACCGGTACATAATAAGACGTATCGCCTGATGATTTTCCAAATGAAAGCACTTTTCCGCCCAAGTTCTCCAGGCAGTAGACTTTATTATTATAAGGTGTCTTGAAGTTAGCCGATACAATGCGGGGAAGTTGTGCATAATAACGTTCCGACACATCAGCCTTCAGCACCAAGCGGCGCATCTGAGTCACCGTCATCAACGGCTGTCCCACCGTTACGTAATCGCCTTCCTTCACCAGGCAGTTTTTCACGAATCCGCCGATAGGTGCCTTCACGGCTACTCCCTTACCCGACTTGCTGGGCAGCAAAGCCTCGTATGTCAGACGGGCATTCTGGTATGCCTCACGCAAAGCCGCAAACTCTTTTTGTGATACAATCTGGCTGCCTACCAGTTTTTCTGCACGTTCGTATTCTTCCTTGGCTTTTTCATAGGCCACCTTTGCCTTTCTCACGGGGTCACCCTCCTGAATGTGCTCGGCAGATACACTCAGCAGTTCACTGCCCTTGCCCACTTCAATTCCTTCCGCAATTTTGCGGGAGAAAGACACCACTCCCGAAGAAGCCGCTACTACCGTTGCCTCCTGGCCTTGTGCCGACAGAATCTGTCCGCCAGCCTGTATCACTTCCCGAAAGGCTCCCGGGTGAACCACTTCAGCTTCTACCCCAGCCGCTTTTGCTTTCTCCGGCGTCAGTACAATTTCATCTGAATGAGCTGTTTTTTCTTCTGCATGTATTTCCGCTTCATGGTCATGACCTTCATGCTCATGGTCGTGTGCGTGTTCTCCGCATCCCCCAAAAAGGAACATACACAATGTTCCTGTCAAAATATAGTTTTTCATTGAATACTGTTGTTTTTTGTTTGCAAAAATAAATCCTACACGTTGCAAGCAGGTTGCAAAGTGCAGTAACTTCCCTAAAAATCAAGCTACAACAGCAAAAGGAGGTGCACGAAAATTACGAACAGCAGAAAAATGCCGCGCGTGCAGTTTTTCTACGTAATAGGAAATCATATCCCCTCGCTCAAAAGAAACAGATGGAGCTTCCAGACAAAGGGATGACAGATAAATCAACGTATAGAATGTATAGTCCGGTGTAAAATCCGGCAAATGATGAGGAACAGAAAAAGACAGGTGGGTGACACAACTGATGTCACACGCATGCTTGTCGGCATCTCCTGCACAATGGTGTCGGCCTTCACATCCGTCATGCGATGACGCAGCGCAAGTCTCCATATCCGGACTGACACAAAACGCCTCATTGTGATGATGGTGTGGAAACACACCTACCACCAGCACCCACAGGCTGACCAACAGCAAACAATATGTACCTAAAATCTGCTTCATTCTTTTTCTGTCGGACACAAAAATACGAAGAAATCTCCTAATAAACAAAAGAGTCGCATCAGGAAAAGTCAAAGTCTCAGTACTTCCAAGCCAGTACTGCAGTACTTCCCCGAAAATACTTCAGTACTCCCTAAGCAGTACTCCAGTACTTCCTTGGAAGTACTGGCAAGAGCAACTTATATCATAAAAAAAGCGGTGAAGAAGTGTCTCGAAACCACTTCCTCACCGTCTTTCCAATCTGTACTTATTATTTATAATCAGTCAACTTTCAAGCTATAGCTTTCTAAGCCATCAGGATGAATCACTTTTTCCAGCTTCAAATCAAATATCAATACCGAATTAGCTGGAATAGATGACTGGCCTTGCGTACCATATCCAAGGGCTGACGGAATATACAATTCCACCCGGTCACCTTCTTTCATATATTGCAATGCAGTAATCCAACCAACAATCAATCCGTCACCGAATACACCATCTGACTGTTTGGCCTGCAATGCAAAATAAGTAGGTACATGTACCTCCGTATTCAAATCTCCCGAATAATTCTGATCGAACACGGTTCCATTAATCAACTTTCCACGATAGTACACACTTACGGTATCCGTGAACAAAGGAGAATTTCCATCTCCTTCTCCCACTTCCAAAACTTTCATGTATACAGAATCATTCACACTGGGAGGAGTTTCAAATGGATTCGAACTAACCGAACTTCCTCCTAATCCCGGATTCAGCGAACTTTCATTCGAAATTTTATAATTACACTTTATTACCCATTTTCCAACTTCATTAAGTTCGGGAATTTCGTTTGCACGGGCCACATCCGCAATGGAGTCCAAATATCGTACATTACGGTCATCCCAATTCGCATACGGATCTTCCACTGTAGTGTCTTCTGCACACGACATAAAGCCGAAAGAAAGAGTAAATAGCAGGGCAATCAGCCAAAATAGGTTCTTGTTCATGTAGTTTAATTTATTACTGCAATGTTTTCAGCAAGCTGGTGATGCTTACCTTGTCTGCAATGATATTATTCAAATCTGCAATAGCCACACGTTCCTGTTCCATAGTGTCACGGTTACGCAGAGTTACGCAGTTGTCTTCCAATGTCTGATGGTCGATGGTGATACAGTACGGAGTACCGATAGCATCCTGACGACGGTAACGCTTTCCGATAGAATCTTTTTCATCGTACTGGCAGTTGAAGTGGAATTTCAGGTCGTTCACGATTTCACGAGCCTTTTCAGGCAGACCGTCTTTCTTTACCAACGGCATGACAGCCAGTTTCACCGGTGCCAAAGCTGCAGGCAATTTCAATACCACACGAGTTTCACCATTTTCCAGTTTTTCTTCATGATAAGCCGCACTCATCACGCTCAGGAACATACGGTCTACACCGATAGAAGTTTCGATGACATACGGAGTGTAGCTTTCATTGATTTCCGGATCAAAGTACTTGATGCTCTTTCCTGAGAATTTTTCGTGCTGGCTCAAGTCGAAGTTAGTACGTGAGTGGATACCTTCTACTTCCTTGAATCCGAACGGCATCAGGAATTCAATATCCGTAGCAGCATTGGCATAATGAGCCAGTTTTTCATGATCATGATAACGATAGTGGTCGTCACCGAATCCCAGTGCCTTATGCCATTTCAAACGGATTTCTTTCCATTTCTTGAACCAGTCGAGTTCTGTTCCCGGTTTTACGAAGAACTGCATTTCCATCTGTTCGAACTCACGCATACGGAAGATGAACTGACGAGCTACAATTTCATTACGGAAAGCCTTACCAATCTGTGCAATACCGAACGGAATCTTCATACGTCCTGTTTTCTGTACGTTCAGGTAATTCACAAAAATACCCTGAGCAGTTTCCGGACGCAGGTATACCTTCATGGCACCGTCTGCAGTAGATCCCATTTCAGTGGTAAACATCAGGTTGAACTGACGAACTTCTGTCCAGTTCTTTGTACCAGAAATCGGACATACGATTTCTTCATCCAGAATAATCTGACGAAGTTCGGCCAGGTCGTTGGCATTCATAGCCTTTGAATAACGTTCATGCAATGCATCACGTTTTGCCTGATGTTCCAGCACACGTGCATTGGTGCTACGGAACTCTTCTTCATTGAATGCTTCTCCGTATTTCTTGGCAGCCTTCGCTACTTCCTTATTGATTTTCTCGTCGTATTTAGCAATCTGATCTTCAATCAAGACATCGGCACGATAGCGCTTCTTTGAATCACGGTTGTCAATCAAAGGGTCATTGAAAGCATCTACGTGACCAGAAGCCTTCCAGATAGTAGGATGCATGAAGATAGCAGAGTCAATACCTACGATGTTGTCGTGCAACAGCACCATGCTCTGCCACCAGTATTGTTTGATATTGTTTTTCAGTTCCACACCGTTCTGACCGTAATCATATACAGCTCCCAGCCCATCATAAATATCACTTGACGGGAATACAAAACCATATTCTTTACAATGTGAAACAAGTTTCTTGAAAACGTCTTCTTGTGCCATTTTTCCTATTATTTTGATTTTTTCTACTTAAATGTCTACTTAATAGGGCACAAAGATACAGATTTATCAATAAAAAAGCATGATAGGTGTATTAATTTATCTTATGAGTTATTTCTTCTCCTCTGCCTCATCCCATTCTATCACAAGTCCATCGTATGTCAAGAACACATTTTCCGGCAATTGTTCTTGCACTTCCGCATGCAAACCTATCTGATGGCTCATGTGAATAAAGTAGGTTTTTCCAGCTGCAATACGGGATGCCTGCTCCAATGCCGCGGACAAAGACTGGTGTGTCCAATGGTATTCAATACGCAGAGCATTCATCACCAGACAATCCAATCCTTTCAGGTACTCGTATGAACTTTCAGGAAGATGCAGCATATCTGTAATCCAGGCCATTTTTCCAATACGAAAACCCATAATCGGAAGCTTTCCATGCATCACGCGGAAAGGAATTACTTCCACCTGATTTCCGGCTACATTAGAAACGACGAACGGTTCGCCTTCTTTAATATAATTCAATGGAATATGAGGTACACCGGGATAAAGGTTTTCCGTAAAGCAATAAGGCATGCGGTTCTTCAAACGAGTGGCAGTATAATCTTCCGCATACACCGGAATGTCACGAAACTGACAAAAAGGTCGCAAATCGTCCAGACCACCCACATGGTCATAATGTTCATGGGTAATCAGCACTCCGTCTATCGCACGAAAATCATTCAGCCGAAGCATCTGTTCGCGAAAATCCGGACCACAGTCGATAAGAATACGTACTCCGTTTACTTCTACCAGACCGGAACAGCGCAAACGGTTGTCACGCGGGTCGGAACTTGTACATACTTTACAAGTACATCCCACCTGAGGCACTCCCGTAGACGTTCCGCTTCCTAAAATTGTTATTTTCATTGTTTTACTCCAATAAAGTTCACTTCCGGATGAATGGACACTCCAAATTTTTCTTTCACAGAACGAACGACTTCTTCTGCCAGCTTGACTACTTCACTTCCGGTAGCTCCTCCCAGATTCACCAACACCAATGCCTGCTTGTCATGTACTCCGGCATTTCCCAGCCGTTTGCCCTTCCATCCGCAACGGTCAATCATCCATCCTGCAGGAATTTTTACACGGTCGGCACCTACTTTATAAAAAGGCATATCAGGATATTCCTTGAGCAAATCTTCAAATTGTGCAAGCGGTACAATGGGATTCATAAAGAAACTACCGGCATTTCCAATCTTTTCCGGATCGGGAAGTTTCGCCTCACGGATACGTATAATCACACGACGAAGTTTTTCCAGTGACAATTCTCCTCCTTCCTTCTCCAGCTCGGACCGAATATTTCCATAATCCAGATGAAACTCCGGCTGTTTTTTCAGGCGATAAGTGACATAAGTCACAATGTAAACCCCTTTCAACTCCCGTTTAAATACACTTTCACGGTACGCATATCCACACTCATCTTGCTTGAAAAGACGAGTGGTTCCATCATTCACCGCTACCGTTTCGACCGACACAATCAAATCTTTGGCTTCTACTCCATAGGCACCGATATTCTGTACTGCCGAAGCTCCTACCTCTCCAGGTATCAAAGACAGATTCTCGGCACCATACCATCCCTGCTTGACAGTGTAGTCCACAAAATCATCCCACACTTCACCGGCACCGACGCGTATCTCTACCCACTCGTCGGTTTCACTCACCACCTGCATTCCTTTAATGCCTGAATGCAAAACGATTCCTTGATAATCGGACACAAACAACAGATTACTTCCCTTTCCCACATGTAAAAGAGGAGTCTTTTGTGCTTTCCACTCTTTCAAAAAGCAGAGCAGTTCATTCACTGATTCATATTCTACGAAACGAGCTGCCTTTACATCCATTCCGAATGTATTATAAGGAAGCAATGAGTAATTTGTATAGTCTTTCATAATGCATCAATCGCTCAAATCTTCAAACCGGACAAGTTGCCAGGTGTTTTCACGCCGTTCAAAATAGAGGGTATTACTAAAGCCGTTTCCAAAGCCTTTGAATTCTACTACTTTATAATCGGAATGTATATTTTCAGGCTGGCCATAGTGTACATTGGTCATTTTACCCTTTATCATCGGAGGACGAAAAGCAAACCATTGTCCGGGCTCCAGTGTGGTTTCCAATATCTGAAATTCATCTTCGGGGTCAGCCGTTACAAAATACAGAGGTTCATGCAGACGTTCCTGCTGGAAAAGTGAGTCGCGCGAAAAACGTTCATAGAAGGTATAGAAATCCTCTTTTCCATCGTGTTCTTCTGCCATTTTTTCTACATTAATGGCCTCAAGGAACCAGGAATCTTTTTTCCGCTCAAAATAATAACGCTTGATTTTTTTCTCTGTCAGAAAAATCCAGTCCACCTGTACGCTGTGCATACTGGTGTCTTTTTCCATTTCCATATCCTCTTCCTTATCGAAAAGTACCGTGTACGCCTGCTCGCGACTAAATAAAGGATCGTGTTTCCACTCCTCTTTTTGAATACGCTTCACCTGTTTGCCTTTATACAATGAGAAAGGAAATACCACACGCGACCGCTGGAACTTTGCATCCGAAGCGAAATTATAGAAAAAGTCGGCAAAACTCTCGTCAGCCGAAGCAGGTATTTGTTCTTCCACCACAGTGGTATCCTGAATAGAATCAGGCAGAACTTTCATGGAATCAATTTGTTCTGTCAACGCGGCAAAAGGATCGACTTTCTTCTGTCCTCCCCCGCAAGATGCCATCAGCACCAGCAGACAGCACCCAATGATTAGTCTCTTCATTTAGTCTCCTCAAATATCGCCGCAAAAATACCTTTTTTTTCGTATCATTGTTTCATGAAACAAGAGTTTTCTTTTTTGTTGGATGAAAAACTGAATTTTTCAGTTTAAATCCTTACCTTTGCAAACAAAATAATTAAAGAAGAGATATGTTAGCAAAAATAGAACAGTTGCTTCAGGAAGTAAAAGGACTCACAGCGCAGAATCCAGAAGAACTGGAAGCGTTACGAATCAAATACCTGAGCAAAAAAGGTGCCATCAATGCACTGATGGCTGACTTCCGTAATGTACCTGCTGAACAGAAGAAAGAAGTAGGTATGAAATTAAATGAGTTGAAGAACCTTGCACAGGAACGGATTGCAACCTTAAAAGAAGCATTCGATAACCAGGACAACGGAGCTGCCGAACTTGACCTGACCCGTACGGCTTACCCGGTTAATCTTGGAACACGTCATCCGTTGACGATTGTCCGCAATGAAATCATCGACATTTTCAGCCGTATGGGCTTTACTATCGCCGACGGTCCGGAAGTAGAAGATGACTGGCATGTATTCTCTTCCATGAACTTTGCAGAAGACCATCCCGCACGCGACATGCAGGATACATTCTTCATTGAAAGTCACCCTGACATCATTCTTCGTACACACACCTCTTCTGTACAGAGCCGTGTGATGGAAGTTTCACAGCCTCCTATCCGTGTAATCTGTCCGGGACGTGTATATCGTAATGAAGCTATCAGCTACCGTGCACACTGCTTCTTCCATCAGGTAGAAGGTCTGTATATCGACAAGAACGTTTCATTTACAGACTTAAAACAGGTGTTGCTGCAGTTTGCACAAGAAATGTTCGGTCCGGAAACTAAAATCCGTCTTCGTCCGTCTTACTTCCCGTTCACAGAACCCAGTGCTGAAATGGATATCAGCTGTGACATCTGTGGTGGCGAAGGCTGTCCGTTCTGTAAATATACCGGATGGGTAGAAATTTTGGGATGCGGTATGGTAGACCCGGCTGTACTGGAAGCAAACGGTATCGACAGTAAAGTCTACACCGGTTATGCATTTGGTATGGGAGTGGAACGTATCACCAACCTGAAATACAAAGTTAAAGACTTGCGTATGTTCTCTGAAAATGACACACGCTTCCTTGAAGAATTTGAATCAGCTAACTGATTTATCGTAACATCATCATAAGAACACGGATTACACCGGAGGTATCGACTTCCTTAGTGTAATCCGTGTTTATCTATTCAAACCAGCCATCTCCCCTTTTTCTTTCGGCGAAATATGGAAAAAGAAAGACTTGTCACCCCGAGTTTCTGTGCCATCCTGGCTGCCAACTTCCTGCTCTATTTCGGATTTTGGCTCCTTACTCCCATCCTTCCGTTTTACTTGTCGGAAGTATTCCACACTTCACATACCGCTATTGGAGTTATTCTTTCCTGCTATACGATTTCCTCTTTATGTATCCGTCCCTTCTCCGGGTATATTCTGGATACATTTGCCCGGAAACCATTATACCTGCTGGCTTATTTCATTTTCACACTGATTTTTGCCGGCTATATGACTGCAACAGCACTGACCTTATTCATTATCTTCCGCATTGTGCATGGATTTTCGTTCGGTATGGTTACGGTAGGGGGAAACACGCTGGTTATCGACATCATGCCGTCTTCCCGACGGGGAGAAGGATTGGGTTACTACGGACTGACCAATAACATTGCCATGTCTATCGGCCCCATGTTCGGTCTGTTTCTGCACAGTGGAGGAGCTTCTTATACGACTATTTTCTCGTATGCGCTCGGTTCATGTGTAATCGGATTTATAGCAGCTTGGACCGTCCGCACACCTTATAAGGCTCCAGTGAAGCGTGCCCCTATATCGCTCGACCGCTTCATTCTGCTGAAAGGACTTCCTGCAGGATTTACCCTCCTGCTGCTCTCCATTCCTTATGGAATGACTACCAACTACGTAGCTATGTATGCGCAAGAAATAGGTATTACCGCAGAAACCGGATTCTTCTTTACGCTGATGGCTGTCGGCATGGCGGTGAGCCGACTGTTCAGTGGCCGGCTTGTCGACAAAGGATTAGTCACCAAAGTAATTGCGGCAGGATTGTATCTGGTAAGTGGATGTTACTTTGCCCTGACCGCATGCGGATGGTTGGTCAAGTGGAATTTAGAACTGACTACGGGAATTTTCTTTCTGATTTCACTGCTATTAGGAATAGGATTTGGTACCATGTTTCCGGCTTACAATACCCTGTTTGTGAACTTAGCCCCCAACAGCCAGCGTGGCACAGCCACCAGCACCTACCTGACCTCATGGGATGTTGGTTTGGGTATAGGTATGCTTACTGGAGGATATTTGGCCGAAATAGCTACCTTCAAAATAGCCTACTTATTCGGAGCCTCACTGACAGTAGTATCACTACTTTATTTCCACCTCAAAGCAGGGCCTCATTTTGAAAAGAACCGATTAAGATAAATCCGATTACTCTTTATACGTAAACACAAAGATATGCGACAAGCAATTGTTTACTTCCGTAAACTGTATAGAAAGAATAAAAGAGCGGAATAAATCGGCATGACGAATAAGGAATGGAGGAAGATATGAAGCAAACTGCTCTGGGGCAGCTGCTACTTTTTCCATATCAGTCACCATAATATAGGAAGCGTCACGCGATAAATTTGACACACACTCGTCAAACAAGGTATGAGAAGGAGAGGCGATTACCTTAGAGATACAAGAGTCTACCCGTTCACGACCCGATACCACAAGTAAACTGTCCGACTCAGAAACTACAGGAACTGTATGGACAGCCTGCAACATACGGTCCAGACAATCAGCTTGTTCTTCTTTCATCTGCCCGCTCAGATAGAACACTTCGCTGTTCAAATGAATGTCATATTCACTCCAGCTATGACAGGATTCTTTTCCTAAGAATGGAACGGAAGGTGTACGCCCATAAATCGTAATAAAGCTTGCCGGCTGAGGATGATGAATAGAAGTAAAAACAGAATCTTCACGAAGCGAATTATTATCCTTCACCGCATCAATCACCTGTTCTATCAGTTTTTTCTGATAGCTGACCACCACCAGTCCGTCTGTAGTGTACACTGACAGATACCGCGTAGAACTGAGCGGATAAATTTCTATTTTCTTGCCACGATAAGTTTCTTTCTTGGGTATAAAATCAGCACCATGCTTCCCTTTTACCGCCTCAATAAGCTGGTGTTTCCCTTCTTTTCCTATGCGGAAATAAGCCACCACATCCATGGCAGTATGAGGACGATGAAAACTAATTACTACATGATTCATTTGATAGGAAAGCCCATGGGCTGCTGCAGAAGAATAACGGCTCAAATCACTCAAGATGTCATTCATTAAGCCCGCACGATGAAGCGTATCCAACTGGGAAGAATATGCAGCCTGTGAAAAGACATGCATAAAATTATCAATGTTATCCGTTTCAAGAATGCCCGCACAGTCTTTAGGAACAAATTCAAAAATATCCACACGGTTTTCCTTGTCGGCCATACTCAAACGGGCAAAACCATAAAAAGCAATCCCGATACAAAAAAGTACCACGGAAAGCACTACTCCCAATTTTATAACCGAACGAATTTGCATCACACTTCACCTATTTCAGGCAAAGATAGCAAAAACTTTTTAAAAAGTACAAACAAAAACGAAAGTTTTTATTGAATACTATTTACATTGTTTCAGTTTTTCAGCCAATTCAGCCCGAGAAATTCCCAACTCCAACGCTTTTTCGTACGCCTCTCGTGCTTCTGCCTTTTTTTTCTGCTGCAAATGAATATCTCCCTTCATCACATAGCAAGAAGCATCCCGCGGGTCAAGTTTCAAGACTTCATCTAAATCGAACAAAGCAGCCTCTGCCTGTCCCTGTTCCCACTCCATATTGGCCCGCATCCGAAGTATAGATACATCACGAGGGTAATCTGAAACCAGCAGGTTCATAGCATCCATCGCAGACTGATGCCTTCCTTCCTTCTCATCCAGCATGATAATCCCGATACGTGCTGTTTTGTTTTTTACATCCTGCTCCAGCACCACATTGTAGTCCACACGTGCTTCTTTATATTCGCGACGTTGCATGTAAATATAGGCACGAAAAAGACGGGCTTCCAGATTCTTGGGTAAAAGGTCTATCACATTACAATAATCCAAATAAGCCTTTTGTATCAAATCTTTTTCCAGATAGAGAGCAGCCCGGTTCAATAACATGGTAGTAGAATAGGGTATGATATTCAGTGCTAACGTATAGGATTCAATGGCCTCATCCGTCTTTCCCATACGCTTCTGCACCGTACCTAAATTCGAAAACAGCAGGGCATTCCGGGCATTATCCGGTTCCATTTTCAGTGCTTGCCTGAAAAGACGTTCCGCCTGCACAAGACTGTCCTTTTTCACACAGTCCATTGCCTGCTCTACCACATCGTTATATGACTGGGCCTGCAAAGGAAGGCTGAGTACCCATACACAAAGAATCCACACAATGTATTTCATTCCTTCTTTCGTTTGAATTTGCGGCGAAGGTAGTATTTCTTCCTCTAACTCAGGAGGGATTACAATATTTTTTTGTAAGTTTGAACAATCATTAAACAGACAATTATCATGAAAATAGAAAAAGCCATTTTTGCCTGCGGATGCTTCTGGGGGGTACAACACCAGATGGAGAGAGCCCAAGGAGTTGTTAGCAGCACAGTAGGATATACGGGAGGAAAAGAACAACACCCAACTTATCAGGAAGTAAAAGCACACACTACAGGGCATGCCGAAGCTGTATTAGTGGAATACGATGCGGAACAGACCACTTACAAAGAATTATGCAAACTTTTCTTCGAGATACACGACCCGGCACAGACAGACGGACAAGGTCCTGACATAGGTCCGCAGTACCGAAGTGAGATTTTCTACTTAAACGAAGCGCAGAAAGCAGAAGCAGAAGCAATCATCCAGCTACTAAGAGAAAAAGGCTACGAGGTAAATACCTGCCTTACTCCGGCATCCGAATTCTGGCCGGCTGAAGATTATCACCAGCACTATTATGACAAGACAGGAGGAGAACCTTACTGCCATATCCGAGTTAAAAAATTCTGACCCGATTCATCAGCAACAAACGTATCCGAACTATAAAAAAGACAGAACCCCGAAAGTCAGCATAAAAACTTTCGGGGTTCTGTGTATCAAACAATAGCTGATACGATTCTTACTGTCATGCTTTTTTAATGTAATCGACCACCCATGCACCAACTTCTTTGGTTCCGTATTTAGGCTGTCCCTCTACCTGAATTTCAGGAGTACGCACATAAGCATCGAGTGATGCATCTACTGCCTTGCGGATCAGTGCACCTTCTTCTTTCAGATCGAAATATTCAAAAAGCATTGCCACCGACAGAATCTGTGCCAGCGGATTGGCAATGTTCAATCCCTTAGCCTGCGGCCATGAACCGTGAATAGGTTCGAATACCGGAGTGCTTTCGCCTGTAGAAGCTGAAGGAAGCAATCCCATAGAACCACTGATTACTGATCCTTCGTCTGTAAGGATATCGCCGAAAGTATTTTCTGTCACCATCACATCGAAGAACTTTGGTTCCTGAATCATCTTCATAGCTGCATTGTCAACAAACATATAGTCTGTAGTAACTTCCGGATACTGAGGAGCCATTTCCTGAGCAATCTGACGCCACAAGCGAGAAGATGCAAGTACGTTTGCCTTATCGACTACGGTAAGGTGTTTGCGACGCTTCATGGCATATTCAAAACCGACCTTCAATATTCTTTCAATCTCAGGACGTGTATACATGTTTGTATCGTAAGCCTTATCGTTGTCCTGATACTTCTCACCAAAATACATACCTCCTGTCAACTCGCGGATGCAAAGGAAGTCTGCACCGTCAACAAGTTCTGCCTTCAACGGAGATTTGTGTACCAGACATTTGAATGTCTGAACCGGACGGATATTGGCAAACAGTCCCAGTTTCTTACGCATGGCTAACAATCCTTGTTCCGGACGGACCTTTGCTGTCGGGTCATTGTCGAATTTAGGATCACCTACAGCAGAAAACAATACCGCATCTGCATTCTTACATATTTCGTAAGTTGCTTCCGGAAACGGATCGCCTACTTTATCAATTGCATCCGCACCACACAAAGCATATTCATAACTTACCTTATGACCAAATTTCTCACATACAGCCGACATTACATCTACTCCCTGAACAGAGATTTCAGGACCGATTCCATCGCCAGCCAACACTGCTATCTTAAAATCCATAATTATTGTTTATTCTTTAGTAAATAGTCTATTTATCTTTAAATCTTCTATTATACATATTATACAAATAATGTATAATAATAAAACACCCAGTCAGAAAAGATGCTAATACCAAATTCACCAATAAATTTCCATCTTTTATATCATCACAAGGAATCACCCTGCGTAAAAAAACAATCAAAGTAAACGACAGGATAAACACCAGGATATACCTTTGCCAAGACTTCATTTTATTCATGATTTAACTTGATAAAAAATCAATTCGAATTGGAATATTCATCTTCAATCATATTAAGCATCTTCATTGTTGCTTTGATAGCTGCTTCTGTCTGGTCAGCATCAAAGCCACGGGTACGGAACTCTCTGTCACCGTAATTCCAGGTAATAACTGTCTGAACAAAGGCATCGGTACGTCCTCCGGGAGGAATTGTTACCGCATAGTTGACCAGCATCGGGAATGTACGTTCCAGTGTTCCTTTGTAAATTTTACGCAACGCCCGTACAAAGGCATCATACTGTCCGTCGCCGGATGAGCTTTCCTGATAAACCTTTCCGTTGATCTCTATACTCAATGTAGCCATCGGTTTAAGACCTTTTGCCAAGGTTACAAAATAGCTCAAAAGTTTTACCTTATTTTCTGCTGTATCGTGCTTCAGTACATCAGATATAATATAGGGCAAATCTTCTTGTGTGACCTGCTCTTTGCGGTCTCCAAGCTCGATGATACGGTCGGTTACTTTCTTCATCGACTCTTCCGGCCCGCCAAACATAAACGCTCCCAGCAAGTCGCGTATCTTGTTTCGGATTTCTCCTTTTGCCACATCATCGATAGTCTGGAAGACAGTCAGGTTTTCATCCAGCAACGATGCCTGATTCTGAGCGAAGTAACCAATCTGCACATTATGTCCCAGTGTAAGCTTA
>ERZ779737.1094-NODE-1094-length-22262-cov-8.521052_pt1 | contig 22262 bp, 20 predicted proteins | sample MGYA00511889_ERZ779737 | MGnify/ENA primary metagenome ERZ779737 (study PRJEB29588, sample SAMEA2163575) | human gut metagenome | biome: human gut; feature: human-associated habitat; material: faeces | place: Denmark | collected 2008/2010 ... | reverse complement strand
ATGACGAAACGAACACGGTCGTTTTGGCGGACGGTTCAAGCTATATCGTTGAAGGCGATATGTTGAAACGTTTCGGTATTGAAGCTGGAGCCAATGTCGGTGTTACGATCGGGAATGATTCCGAGATTACGTTAAGTTACGAAGGCAAGTTCAAGAAGGATTATCAAGACCATACCGGTTTGATTAACTTCAAGTACAACTTCTAGGTCGTTTTACCTGAAATACGCAGGCGGGGCATTAGAGCTCCGCCTGTTTTGTTTTTTTATTGTCAAGTGATGCTGTTTTGACTTTTTACGAAAAGAATGCTAAATGCTTTAATATTAAGAACAGGGAGGTTGTTATGAAAAAAATAGCTTTTGTTTTGATGATTTTTATATCTTCTTGTTCCTATATTTCACATATTGATATGTCTGATAATCCGGAGAGTGCACAAGATAATATCAGTACAAATAACACCGCTCTTCAGGAAGAACCCGTAATGCCGGAGCGGAATCCTGACTGTATGGATATGGTAAGATTTAAAGTTTTGCAAGTTCTTGGTAACGGATATGCATTGGCTTATGAGTGTAACGAGGGTGATTTTTGCGCCTCCAATACAGTTGTTTTATTAACACCGTTGCCAAGGGTTTACTATTATGATGATATGTATGTAACTGTTCCTAAGGAAAAGTGTGCAGTTCAAAATGGCGTTTTCAGATATGAAACGAAACGAGAAATTCTTAAAACAGTTCCCGTGATTAAATATGATTATGAGTACGCCCCGAGAAATAATGAGGAAATCGAAGCACGTTTCTATGAAACTATGAAAGATTTGAGGTTGGGGTGTAAAGATTCGATGTCCTTTGATGATAAAACGAACAATCTTGAATCAATGAAAAAATGTGACTGTGTTGTTGATAGCTTTTTGGCCGCATATAAAGAAAAGGATACCTGGATAGAACGTGATAAAATTGTAGAAAATCTACGTAAAAAGGCAGAAGCTAAATGCGGAAAAATACCGGATTATTTTAATTAGGTGTTATGTCTACATAAGATTGAAATAATATATTTCGATATTTTAAAAAGTTGTTATTTGTTGCAACGGTATTGTATCATACTCTAATCAATCTGTGCTTAAACAACAAAGAAAGTGAGTGAAATATGCCGGAAAATAAAGTTTCAAAATTTATTGAAGACGTAAATGAAATAGAAAAGGAAATATCGAAAATATTAAAAGATGAAAAAAGAAAAGGAAATTTTAAGAGCGCCATAGAGACATACATGTATCAAATTCAAGATGAATTGTATAATACAGATTTGTCGGATGATGATAAAAGCGAAGAATTTATAAAAGTATATGCAGATTATTATGGTATGACTCGTAGGGGTAAAGATTTTTGTAAGGAATATTTTAAAATAATGGAAAAATTAAAAGGAGAGATAAATTTAGATTTTGAAACTGTTTTTGATCGGGTCTATGAAATAGCTCATACTGATGAAGTGTCTTTTTCTAGTAAAATGTTGCACACGATAAATCCTGATTTGCCGATATGGGACAGTATCGTTGCAGAAGATCATTTCGGTATGAAAGTTCGCTATTATAAAGCCTATCTGAGAGAATTTAATAAGTATAAATTAAGCAAAAAAGGACAATACGTTATAGGTTTGTTTGACAAGATATGCGGCGATTTATTCGGTAAAGATTCTTTAGAGGCGAACAAGGCGAAAGCTTGCATAACGGATACGAAAAAAATTGATTTCGTTTTATGGCAATGCAGGGAAGAGAAAAAAAATGAGAAAAACGGAGAACGATTTGATAATTAACGTCACATTATCTCACTAATTCAACGTAATTTAATTAAAAACAGCCTAGGGGTGTTGAAAATGTCTGCATCTTGCCTATTGTTGTTACAAATACGTCAAAATATCCCGTATTAGAAAATTTTTTATTACTCTTTATGTTTGTTCTATGAAAATATAGTTTAGGTAAGGATTTTTTTGGATAAAAAATGAAGAGCGTTGCTGTTTTTTTGGATGGTTAACGGTGCGTTGTTTCTGTTCGCTACACCGTTAGAGGATGCGGAAAAAGCGGACGTGTTTTATGACAGTCCTTTGACACATATCGAACAATGGAAAAAAATACGGCAAGAGCATCCAGAATTTTCCCCAAAATACGAAACATATCCGCGAGGGCGTATGACATATAATGCCCATACAAAAACGTTTCAGTTGATGGCGGATAAGGCGATTTTGACAAACAGAAAGATCCTGGCAGCTATTAAAAACGGATGCGGCTTGACAGAAACGGATAAAGTCGTCCTCATAGCCGATCCGCATTACCGGACTTGATTTTATTTCCGACCTTTAATCTATTGTTCTAAATCCGCCAGATTAAAATTATATTTCATAATATCTTCTTTTTTATTTATTAGGACGTAAGTGCTGGTATATGGAAATGATTAAGATTATCTTATAAGCACATTTTTATTACTAACTTTTTTATAACTTATGGTGTCGCAAAGTTTTATGTTTTTTGGTTCGACATATTGCTTCCCAGTTTTTTTTAAGTTAGTAAATTATAATTATCTTTAAGAATTTTTATATTTATCCATTTTCTCTGTTTATAAGATTAAGGGCATGATTTAACGTGATAAATATGCTAACAAAACTGTTTTTTGTCAAAAAATGTGATGATGAGGGAAGGCTTATTGTAATCCGACAGCTAACATTTTTTTAGGTCTAGCTTTCGGTAATGTTGCCAAGTTCATTTGGTTTGTATGCACTTCGTGCCTTTTAAACAACGGAACTTTTCTAATCCGTTCGTGTGAACAAAGCACATTTAAGTAATGGAGGCAGCATTTTTTCAATCCCCTAAAAGTCGGGGCACATAAAGTAGAAGTCGTTGAATTCCATAAATGGATGCTTGAGTTTTTCAATCCCCTAAAAGTCGGGGCACATAAAGTAAGAAACATTAACAGCCTTGTACCACTTATCAGTTTTTCAATCCCCTAAAAGTCGGGGCACATAAAGTAAAGATAACAAAAAACATACGCGCCCGCCTGAGTTTTTCAATCCCCTAAAAGTCGGGGCACATAAAGTATTGCGACGGTAAACGAATCTCAAAAGAAAAAGTTTTTCAATCCCCTAAAAGTCGGGGCACATAAAGTAAAACGGAGGACAAAATGACAATAAACTTTAGTTTTTCAATCCCCTAAAAGTCGGGGCACATAAAGTATGTGTATCATAATATATTGATATTTAAAACAAAAAACAGGATTTTTTGAAAAAAATTCCCGCTTCTGAGGCAGATTTTGATTAAAACGTGTCTGTCGTCGTATATTTCCCCATTCCCAGAACAGCACTTTTCCCGACATGAAAATATTTACCCATAACCAAGTAGGGATAGAGTTTCGTCAGATCCCCTTGCAAGGTAAATGTGCCCATTATTCCTCCCAATGCTATCTTTGTTTTTTGGCGGGAAGAATAACGAAACCAATCAAACCAATGTAGCGCAGAATCTCGGATCTTTGCCGTTTCAATAAATGGACGCAATTCATTAAAATCTATGGCGGGGTATGTCAAAATATGTTGCTTTGCCAAAATTTGTTGTCGACGCACAACGGATATCAAAAAATCATATGCGGTCAGTTTTTCCGCGCTGATCGGATGACCGTTGCGTTGCAGGCGCATCGGAGTCCTTAAGCAAATATTCACCGTATTCGTTTCTTTTTCCGCAGGTATCGAAAAATCGTAAAGCGGTTCATATGTTTCCGCGTCCTGATTTTCAAAATCGTGCAAAAGTCTTTCTTCGCCGTCGGGAAAAACCTGATGAACACAAATTAAACGAGCCTGCGTCCGTTCCTTTGTAAATCCCATATTACCCGTCTTTGCCCATGCCAGCAAAACATAAGACATTTTTTCAACGGCAGATCCAAACAGTATATGATGAAATGAAAACAGATCATTTTGGCGGATATTCTTTTCACCCATTGGCATAGGTTCTATAACATACGGATTTGTTCTTTCTTCTCCGTTTTTTGAAGCTATGTAACCGTTTTCAAATATACTCGCGTACGGGCAAGTTAAGAGAGCCGCACAACCGGAACAATCCGACTTTTTTGACAAACATGAAACCCGACGCAATGATTTGCCGAATATCCCGCGTAATGCAGAACCGGAATATAACGGAAAAGACATATCCTGTAAGGCGCGGAACGTTAAGCGAAGCGTGATTAAAGGAAACATTACTTCACTTCTTCATATTCAACAACGCACCAACCAAACGGCAAGCGTTCGGTTTCATCATTCGCAAACCAATATGTCGTAGAAGAAGCTTGAGTACGATTGGGCTTCCACTTTCCCTGCATAATTTTTATTTGTCTCAACCCCTCAATGGTTTTACTTTCTGCGCCGCCATGTTTCCCCAAAGAAATCAAAAAACTGTTCGGTTTTTCAATTAACTTTCGGGCTTTTTCGAATAACGAAGAAGCTATTTTATGAGTGTTTTTCAAATTGGCTTCATTCTTATCCAAAGCTTTATAATAAAAGTCATTACAAGCCTCTCTGATTGTTTCAATTGTTTCATCAAAAGAAGGGTGGCCGGTATGTTTTATCAAGGAAATAGTGCCCTCAAAGCTTGTTTCGGGAGGGATACATTCCATATATGTGTATACACCTTGCCCAGTTGCTTTGTCTTTGTCTTTTTTTACGTTTTCAGTCGTGTTAATACGGGTAAAAAAGGAAACCGATGCGCGACAATCTTGTAGTTTTAGAGCCTTAAACGGGTCTGTTGTCGGGTCTTTGTAATTATACAATATTCTTTCCGCATCAGAGCCTTTTTTTGAAAGAGTCTTGTCCAAAGGGTTCTGTTTATTTCTTTTGGACATCAATGCCGTTCGGATCGCTCCTTTTAAAGATGAGCCGGGGATATAAGGCAAGCCCGTAACACTGTCGGATATTTGCTTTTCTATAAAAAGACGGTTTTCCGTTTTTTCTTCTTGGTATTTTTTCTCAATTGAAGGGGAGACGATAGCACGTTTTGTCGCAAATTTGGAAATGGCAGAAGCCTTTCCTTTAAAAAAGTTCTTTAATTCGGCTGTTGTACCGTTTTTTGCCACCTTTAATAATTGTGCTTTGTCTGCGGAAGATAGCGCCTGCGATAATTGAGCAGGGGTAAAGGTATAGAGGAAACTCTTTCCTTTTACAGGTTCTGCTTCTTTTTTAATCAAAACCGTCCGTTTGGGCAGGGGGCAACCGCAGTCGCCGCATATATCCTCTTTCGGAGAGTTTCGATATCCGCATTCAGGACAAATAACATTGTCAGCGTCCTCGTTTTTTTGGGGGGAGGCTACATTGTTTTCCGAATAAATAACATACTCCGTCGGTTCTAAATCAGAAGACGCCCCGATATGTACGGGAGTCAATGTCGTTATTTTTAATCGGTAAGTTTTCATAAATTCATTCATCAACAGTTTCCTTCGCCGTTAATCCGATTACGGGGGCATACCCTTGAAAAACCGTTCTGTCGTCGATCAAAGACACGTTTGTTATGCCTGTTCCGATAAACAGGGGAACTTTGCCAATTTCCGATTTCGGAGATAAAACTGCCCCGGTATCCATCGTTAGTACGGGATTTTTAAAAGGATTTTCTGAAACAGCCTTGATGTTTCCGTGTTTTCCGAAGCGGACGAAAATTTTATAAAACGAGTTTTTTTCATCAAACTCGTCAGGTCGAGGTACACACGGAGCCAATGTCATAAGCGCGCTAACCTGTTGGTTCTTAAACGATTCCGGAATCATATCCTTGACATAAAATTTTCCGCCGCCTGCTGACGCTTTTTTCCCGTAGCCTGTCATGCCGATTTGCTTGAAAACCTGTTTGATCTCTTCGCAGGTTATGCGGGTTTCGTCCATAACCACATAAATGCTCCATTCCCCGTGATAATGCAGCTGATCTATCGTAAATGCCGAATATCTGCCGCCGCTTGCATGGTTCGTTTCGGGATTGACGCTGTTTGCTGTTTTTAGAGATTTTTCTTTAAAAGAAAGCTCTTTGTCTTCTGAGATTTCTTTATCGGAAAACATTTGATTTGTCGGTAAAGATATTTTATCTGCCGATACCCATTCGCAACGTTTGAATTTTTTACGTTCTTTCGCGTTTGGTTCTTTGTTGTCGCCGAGCACTTTAAAATAAGAAAACGGCAAAACAGGTTTTGGAAAATATCCTGACGGAAATGCGTCCGACAAAACGATAAACGGTGCGTTTTCTGTGTAACCGTTAAGTAATTTTGTCAGACGATTTTCACCAAAAATCTCTGCAACCGTCCAACAAAATATACCGAACAGCGTATCTCCCTTGATAGGGGTGTAAAATCCGCCAGTCGGAACAATATTGATTTTGTACAGTTCCATGCGATTTTTCCTGATTAGACGAATCTTTTTTCAAAAGGTTTTATGGCTTCAAATGTCGTTTGAATATCCTTGCCGTCAAGCTGTAATTCTTCGAATTTGATTCTGCCATATCCGCGAGATCCTGATCCGCCCAGGGCATCCATTTCCAATAACCGCATTGTCCCCAAAACAATCGACAGAACGTCTTCATCGTCATATTTTTTTACCGTCAGATTGAATTCGAATTCCGACCCCGGCAGAACACGTTCCGTGTTGCGCGGGTTAGTTGCTGTCCCACTGATGCGGTCAATCGAATTTTCCATTTTGACTTCGGTAAGAAGCATTTGTTTGTTTTTTATGGTGTCTTTCCATTCGGATGTTAAAAAACAATCCCAAAACGATAGGCATGAGGGCTTAACCTCTGCTTTTGAACCGTCGGCAGGATATCCGAAAAGTTTAACAACTTTTTCGTTTTTGTCGTCGTCGCCCATATACAAACGTAACAGACTGCGCATTTTCCCCTTTAAAGAAGAACCAGGAATATACGGCTCATTTGTTACGGCGTTCTTTATGACGGGATTATCCGTTCCGCCGATATGCATTTCCGTATTTCCGGAACCGATATGCAGACCCGTTACAACCTTAATTTTTCCGGTTATCATTTGGATTTCAAAACTCATACCTGTTCTCCCTTTAATCCTTTTTGTATTGTTTATAAAAGCCCATAACGGCTTCCATAAACAACTTTGCATTATTCAGTGTTTCTCGATTCTCGATTTGATTAATCATTTTGTTGATAAAATCTTGAAAAATCTCATCAACGTTTTTTCGCCCCTTCGCATAAGCAACTTTGGATTTCATCATGTACACAAACGGCAAAGCGTCTTGAAAAGCTTGGTCGGATACACTTGCTCGTTCGTTCCACATGACCAATTCATCATAAAAACGTCGTAATTGTGTCGGCTTATTCATACTGCTCGGAGTATTAGATATGGTTTTCGCACATCCGTCCGCAGTTTTGTCAAACAATTCTTTCGTCAAAGTTTTTAAATCAAAGTTCGGCAAACTTTGAACAGCGCCTTGATTTTCAGCAGGTCTACGTGCGTTTTCGAACCGTTTTCCTCCGGTGCCATAAACGTTATTTGGATTTGGCAGCATCTTTTTCCTCTCTTTGTTGGTAAAGCCATGTAAACAGGGCTATTTTATAAGCGGTTTTATATTTTCCGACGGCGTTTCCGATTTCTTTGGCAATTTCATCGGCAACAGCGGCTTTTTTATCTTTGTCAATATCCCGAGACGTTTCAACGAAACGAACCGTTTTGTAAACCAATTTAGAACGCCATAAGGCATCGCTCATATTCATCAAGTTCTTATCCGCTCTGTCTGCCTGATCGCATAATGATTGCAAACTGTAAACGTAGCCGACAGATAAGTTATACTTTTCTTTTAAATCGTCCAAACGGTGCTCCAAAGCCATCAGATTGTTAAAGTCGTCAAAAGATACCGTTTGCCCGAAACAGCATACCGCATTTTTAAGCGGTTCTGTTTTTGACGGGTATTTTTTTGCGTTTTCCAAAGCATCTTCAACCATTGTGGACATTGTTACGACTTCTTCGCCGGAACTCGTCATGCACATGCCGATCGAAAACGTAATATCATCTCGATTGCAGACATATTCTTTAAATTTTGAACGCAAAACAGGTACGATTCTGATTTGGCGAAGCCACGGGCCTATCAGATAAAAATCATCCCCTCCTGCGAAAACAGTGTAAATATTCGCAGCGTCTTTTTCCGAACGGCATAACCAAGGCAGCCAAATCGTAAAGAAATTATTGAGCTGGCGGCTTAAACCCGACAATGTTGCAAAAGTCGGCGTCTTTATTCCGTTTTGCAACAAAAAGCCCAGATCATCAATGTCGCCCTTTATGCTCATAACGGCAGGCTTGACGATGATTTTTCCGTTTTCCTTGCGACAATCGACTTCGGATAAATCCGAAAACGTCTTGATGCTTCCGTTTTCCGTTCTGGGGACGTATGCGTTAATGTATCGACGGGCGCACCCGTTAAATAAAGCCTTGTCCGCACATTCCGGCAAAGAAATGTCCCAATAGCGTAATGTGTTTTCGGTTTTGTTCCATCCGACATAAAAGCCGAAAATATCTGATCCCCAGCCGTTTTCTATCGGTTCGGATGCTATTGCGATGCGGTTTCTTTTTGTCAGATTTTCGCCTAATTGTAAAATATCCAAACAGCTTTGGCACGCATATGAAGGTTTGGCGTTCGTTTCATCGCCCGTTTCAGAGGGAACAAGAACGGTCGCGGGCATTCTGCCGTCAAAACAACAAACTCCTTTTGTCTTATCGAAATTGCTTGCGAAATTTTCTACGACGCCGGCGTTTGAAACGCACAAATTAAATTTTTGAAGTTTCGCTTTTCCCAAAGACAAAAAGATTTTGGATTGTAATGCTTTAAATCCCTTTTTTTCAAAATCCGATTGAGATGCCGCAACGCCGGCTAATCCCAAGGAAACTTCCCCGTAATATCTGCTTAAAAACCACGAGTTCAGCTCTGATTTTATTTCTTCAAGTTTCTCGACGGTTTCAAGAGTATTCGGAGCAAGTATGATAAATTTTCCTGCCGCGTTCATAATTTGGGAAACGGAAGGCAACCCCAATTCATGCAAAACCTTTAATGCGGCGCATTCGCTGAACAGCGAAATTAAGAAAGAGCGTCCGCGCAATAATTTGTATGCATTTTTTCGTGTATGTTTGCCGACGTCAAAAATAAATCCCTGAATGCCGGACACGTCCCCCTGTATCAAAAGAAATTTCGGTTTGTTGGTTTCTTTTAATGCTTCTAACGTTTCGGTTTGAGTTTCCTTGTGATATCTCCATAACGCCGTTGCCAAGGCCGCAGAGCTTTTTGAATGGTCGTACAAAGAAACGTCGGCAACCGTTTTAAATGCCGATGCGGAAGGTATGTTTTGCGTATACGTCGAATACAAAGAATCAAAATGATCCAACCACAAATCCCAATTTTCACGGTCATGTACGGTTTTCAGATCTTCAACGAAATCATTCCATAAATCCAAATACTCTTTAATGGCTTCTTCTTCGGTCAATTCTTTCTTTAATGCAGGAAAGATCGCATCGGGGCACAAAGGTTTTAAAGGATACCTGTATTTAAAATCACCGTATCTGATGCTTTCGGATTTGCTTTCTTCGGTATTGATTCTTTCAAACAGGGGTATCAGACGGGCTTTGATGTAATTTTCCTCGCCTTGCGGAACGTTTTGTTCGTAATCGGAACGCTCGAATGCACTGGATAAGCAATCGGCGATGTGTATAATCTGTTGCAGGTATGTGCCGGGCTTGTGATGTGCTGCTGCTGCCCTGATGATAGAATCATCCGTTTCATCGGTTTGGAATGGGGAAGTGTCGTCTCCCTTTATCGCGGGCAGATATTTTTCAAGCGCATCGATGGCAATCCCCGTATAAGCGGCATGAGTGTGCGAAAAATAACCTTCGTTTTTATTAAACGGGCAAAAAATATGCTGATTCTTTTCCTTTGTTTCTTTTGTAATGTCGATTTTTGCCCGTTCCGCAAATTTCCCGATATCGTGAACCAATGCGGCGAATGCTACGCGACAGGAGGGATAAAGTAATTTATGCATTCGTTTTATCCTTAAATTTGTTCATAAATAATGCCGTGTCTTTTTTATTTTGCCATTCGTTGCCCAAAAGACTTTTTAGGTGATCTAACAGGTCATCAAAAATTTCTATGAGAGCTTTCGTATCTTCTATACGCGGGGAAAATCCGTGAATTAAAATGGATTCGTTTCGGATGCTTTCAACCCTGCCGTCGATGCTTCTTAGAAAATCTGCATTCGGATGTTTAATATGTTCCAAAAACTTGATGACCTGTTTTCTCCCGAAGGGTGGATAAATATCTCCATTTTTAGCCTTTAAACGATTGTTTTCTGCAAAAGCAGATACGGTAGGATCGGAAGACGACATATGATTTGAAATATAGCCGGATTGAAACAAAAAAATCTGACCCAGCATTTCCGCCATACGATAAGCGCGAATGGCGGCGTCTTCATGTTGTCCTGCCTCCAAACGGCGCAAACCGTTTGCATATAAATCAAACATTATGTTAATTGCGGTTTTTGCGTTTTCATCCAGCTGATCTTGCGTTAAAACTTCTGCGCATTCTTCGTCGGGTTCCATAATAGGTTTTGCCAAAGCGTCAATCCAATCTCTGACCGCTTGGTCGGTTGCAAAATTGAAACCGGGAATCTCTGAAGACGGAGTCATGGTTGCGGCTTTTTTGTAATCCAACTTGTCCCATGTGGCATAGAAATCGGCAAATAATTTGACTTGATCAAAGGTATTTGCCAGCTTTTTGGAAGGTTTTTCCGAAGAAATCAAAGTTGAAGCCGCGGAAAACTGCCACGTTTTAAACAATGTTTTGCATTGATCCAAAATAGCCAGCCCCCGGGCATAAGAGGCGTCGAAGTTTTGAACCGTTTCGCCTGCCGTCAGATTTCCGTCCTTATCGTTATTGCGCTTAATATAATGGAAATCGGAAACACGGTAACGCATGCCGATTGCATAAAGAGCCGCGCTCATAGCCTTTGTGCCGTGCGTAAAATCAATTACGATATTTTCCGGGCGAAATCCTTTTTGAAAAAGTTCGCGAAATTTTTCTTCAAAAAACTCATAGCACCGATCGGCATCAAACTCGGTGTTTTTTTCAGGCAAATCTTCAATACGGATTTGATATTTTTTTTCGTAATCCTTTAAAACCAGTTCCGCATTTTTTTTGCTGGCACCCGATGGAAACAGAACAATATTTCCCGCACAAGTTTCGTCAATCGATTTTTTGATCAGGCGTAAATATGATTCCGGATAATCCGGCATATTTTCATTGCCTTTGCCCACAATCAGAAGCAACACTTTTTCTTTATAGATAAGCAACTTTTCCTCTCTTTTTCAAAAAGGGTAGCGGATGCATAATTATAAATCAACCTTAAAAAGTGTTTTTCGCGATTAATCATCCATGCTGTCTATTAAACTGCCGTATTCGTATTCATAATACAAAGAGTCGCGATCATCTTCTTCGACGCCCTCGTATCCGTCGTCATACAGACCTTCTTCATTCTCGGAATAGTAACCATTTTTTTCGAAATCATCAAAATCAAACATTTTTTTCTCCTTGCGTTGAAAATATCAATACTTGTATCCTAACAACAGAAACAGACAAATCGTGTCGCTTTTTTTGAAAAAAGAAAAAATATGGAAGAAACGCGTTATTTTAAAAAAATTTACGAACTGGTTTTAAGGCTGCAAAATTCTCGCGCCGGAATGACAAAAAAAGAAATAGCGTCTTTTTTGAATTGTTCTTTAAAAACTGTGGAACGAAAAATGGCGGAAATCGAACGTTGTTTCGGGGATGCGTTTATTGAAACGTCAACCTATCCGAAGACCTACAAAATACGATCCGCGCATATTTCAAAAGAAATTGTTTTTTCCTCGGCCGACATTTCCGCGCTTCGCAGTGCGGCGGATTTGATTTTAAAAAACAATCGTGAAAGCGAAGCGCAGGATTTAAGATTGATCGCGGAAAAACTGCAAACGGCTTTGGCTCCGAAAAACTTAAGCGAAGTAGAAGCGTTAATGATTGCGGAGGGCAATGCATCCCGTCCGGTGCCGCATAAGAAAATAGATGCGGGGATTGTTGCCGACATACGAACCGCGATCATAGAATGGCAGGCAATTGAAATCGAGTATAAAAAAAAGAAGGAAGAAGATTATCGTCTGTGTTGCCTGTGTCCCTACGGCATATTGTACGGAGAACGAAATCACTATCTGTTGGCGAAATATTATGACAGGCAACAGGAAGAATTACGCTACTTTATCATATCCAATATCCGTTCGATTCGAATTTTGACGGATAAAACGTTTAGCATTCCCGAAGATTTTACAATAAGCGGGTACACGAAAAATTTATTCGGAATGTATAACGAGGAACCGTTCGAGGTCGAATGGCTTTTTTCTCCCAAGGCGGCGAAAGAAGCGGAGCAATTTATTTTTCATCCGTCCCAAACCATGGAAAAACAACCGGACGGATCGTTGCTGGTTCGTTTTTACGCCGGCGGCTGTTTAGAGATGGCGTGGCATTTATATACCTGGTGCGGACAAGTCAAGGTTCTTAAGCCCGTTGATTTTTGGAAACGTGTTGCCAGGGCTCGGGCGGAATGGTTTTAAACGGTCAAACACCGTCAACCGATCAAGAAAGCTTTTCAATCCCCAAAAAATCGGGGCACATAAAGTTTAATCTTAAAGAACTTGCCGCCGAAATTGCAGTTTTTCAATCCCCTAAAAGTCGGGGCACATAAAGTTTTAAAGCGTTATAAAATCACGCAAAAAGCCGTTTTTCAATCCCCTAAAAGTCGGGGCACATAAAGTAATGTTGACGTACAATCTTTACGAAAGAAAAGTTTTTCAATCCCCTAAAAGTCGGGGCACATAAAGTAACGTCGGAAAACTCTTTTTCCATGACAACGGTTTTTCAATCCCCTAAAAGTCGGGGCACATAAAGTAAAGGAGAAAGAAGATGTTTGAAGGAATGAAGTTTTTCAATCCCCTAAAAGTCGGGGCACATAAAGTCCGCGACATTACGCGAATTTTTGAACAAGTAGTTTTTCAATCCCCTAAAAGTCGGGGCACATAAAGTCGATAAGCACGGTAATTTGTCCTATACTTACGTTTTTCAATCCCCTAAAAGTCGGGGCACATAAAGTATGTGTATCATAATACATTGATATTTAAAATAAAAAAACAATTTTATCATAAAAAAGACAGCTGGCGGGGAGCGTTTTGTTCTTGCTTGGACGATTCTCCGGCTAAAATTTCCATGCTTTTAAACTGATGTTCCGTGATAATCAACGCTCGAACACAGCCGTTTGAAGGAACATATCTCTTTAAACGCATCATGTGAGTCTTTACAACCGAATCACTATGACAATAACGCGTATAAACGGAATACTGCATCATAGAAAAACCGTTGCCGATTAACTCTTTTCTAAATCCTGCCGCCGCACGCCGTTCTTCACGGCTGATTGTCGGCAGATCAAAAAAGACCATCAATCTCTTGTTTTGACAGTTATTCGTCATCTTTGATAAATTCAGGAAATAAAAAATATTCCGCGTTTTTTTCTTTAATCGCCTTGATAAATGAACATACCGTCCGATCAATCGCATTTAAAACGATCGTTTTTTGACCGTCGATAAAACAGGGAGCCTTTAAAACGGAAATTAATCTTTCCCTCATTTCTTTTGTCAGAATGTCGTCGTCTTGCGGCGGAAATAAAAATACGGTACGGTCTATAAACGGTCGGTACGGCTCTATCAGGTCATCTGCTAAATTAAAATTATTTAAAACGCTGTGATGATGAATGCCTAGGCACGGTATCAATCCGTGGGCGGCTATTCGGTTGATCAGTACATTGCGGATAATCGCATAACCGTAATCTAATGCCGCATTCGTCGCGTCTTCGTGATGACGAACAAAACTTTCGGAGAAAAGGTTCTGCCAGTATATGCGGGCAGCCCTTGATTCTGCGACATCGTTTTCTTCAATCGTTCGGCGTTCCGAGATTTCTTTTAAAAGGCGCGCAGTTTCAGGCGAGACCGATTTTAAAACAAAACTTTGATTTAGGATTTTTTGACGTATGTTCCTTTGCCAAAGGCGGTTGCACATTGATTGCGTCATGCCGATTTGTAAAAAAGCGGTTTCAGTTTGGCGAAACGGTTTCCCGATCGGCGACAATACGCTGACAGGTCTGTGCTTTCCGTTGCAAAAAATGATCGTTACCGATTTTTCCGATAATTCCGAAATTAATGCGGATGTTAGGGAAATTTGCAAACTTTCTAAAATTAAAACCGCGATGTCTTCCGTCGGAAAGAAAAGGGATTCTTGTGAGACGTAATTATCATAACGCAATTGATTGTTCTGAAATGACAGCTTTCCGCTTGTTTCAATTTTAATGATACGCCAGGACATATTTATTCTCCTTTTTTGATTTTTTTATTTAAACAGGAGAAACAAGACAAAGGATGTCTTAATTTTAAAATAAAATCTTTTTTTAAATATTAAATACAACCGTTCGTGCTAGAATGGTAAAAATTCCTGAAAGGGCGTTTGTCTTATTCTGTTCGTGTTAATAGCCTGTTTTAAAGGACAAAGAAGTGATTGATTTTAAGACTTTTTCCAAATCCTTGCTTGCAGAAGGCGAGCGCGTGTTGAAAGAAGACATCCTTCCTTATGTTGATAAGCAGACAGAGCTGTTCAAAGATAAATGGCTTGTTAATCGCATACGATTAGGTGTGACGGGGTTGTCCGGTAGCGGAAAAACGACATTTATCACGTCTTTGATTTATCATTTGTTGCGCGATGCCGCTTTAAGCGTTTCGTTCGAACCTGATTTTCCTAAGGACGGGAAGCGATTTCGGTACGAAGAAAATATTGCATGTTTTAAAAAAAACGTTCCCGAATGGCCGCCTTCAACCGTTGATAAAAGTGAAATCTGTTTGAAAATCAATGACGGAAGAAACGATTTGTATCTGGAAATCGTGGATTATCCGGGGGAATGGCTGTTGGATTTGCCTTTGCTTGAGCAGTCTTTTTGGGAGTGGAGCCAAACCGTCAAAGAATATTTGAGCTGCACGGGCAATCGTTTGCCGGATTGGGCGGTTAGCGCAAAAAAGCTGGCGGATAAAGGATGTAGTGATAATGAAAACGTTCTGGAAATCGCCGATCAATATCGTCTTTGGCTTCATGATCTTAAAAACAAAGGCTTTGAGTATTTACAGCCCGGACGTTTCGTAATGCCGGACACAAAAAGCGATATTTATACTCTTGTTAATTTTTTTCCGTGGGTGTGGGACGACGAACAAAAAAACGAGAACGCGTTGTTCAAAAAATTGGAAGAACGCTATAACAGGTACAAAATTGAAAAAGTTGAACCGTTTTACAGGCATTTTAAAAATCTGAACAAACAAATCGTTCTTGTGGATTGTTTGCGTTCTCTGCAAAAAGGAGTGACGGCATGGAACGATTTAAAATTTACTTTGGGCGAGCTCCTGAAAAACTTTTCTTACGGTCGTCGAAACGGTTTTGTCGCGAGATTGCTGAATTCTTTTAAAATCGATCAGGTGCTGTTTGTCGCGACAAAAGCAGATTACGTTTCATATGAAGAAAAACGAATTGAAGCTTTGACGGGGATTTTGAAAAGTGCCGTTGCCGAAGCGGCGGAAAAAACATTCCTGCAAAAAGCAGATGTTGCTTATCGTTCTGTCGCGGCAGTTTCCGTTCAGAAAATTAATAAATCGGATGATGCGGCTTGTTATTATTTTCCAAACGGTAAACAAGGGGTCGAGTTGCCTGAAATGCTGACGCAGGCACGGATAAACGAATTTAAAGAAAAATGTTCTGAATTCGACGGAATACCTCCGCTGTCCCCTCTGCGGATGAATGAAAACGGCGATTTGCCGAACATAGAAATGTTTAATGTTATCAAATTCATACTCGGAGAAAATTGATATGACGGAAAAGCGAAAGTTAAAAACAATCAATGTTACCGAGGATATGATTCAACATGACAAAACAGCGGACTTGATCTTGGAGCCGATAGTAATGCCGTCAAGGTCGCCGTGGTATAAAAATTCGAAATTTCTTATTGCGGTTTCTTTTACATTATTTCTTGTTTTGCAGGGGTATTTGACGTTGCGGGACGCTTTTGCTTCGTCAATATTTTTAGGAGCGTTTTATCTGGTCATTATCGGCTTCGCTGTGGCGGCGGTCGGTTTGGTCGTGATGAGGGAATTCGCCGCTTGTATGGCATTTCGCCGAAGAAAAAATTGTCGCGAAACAAACGAAAAATCAGAAGCATATTCGTTTTTGGCACGGCAAAAGTATAATCGCGACGCCGAAGTAAGCAGCAAATTTGCACAATGGAAGCAGCGGGCGGATTCGTATACTTCGGCAAAGGACGTAAAATCTGCGTACAGCGAATTAATACTTGAACCGATCATTGATTGCAAAGTTGCAAAAATTATTTCCGCGAACAGTTCTCAGGCGGCGGCATTCACGGCGACAAGTCCTTTTATTTTTACAGATATGTTGTTTGTTTTTGCTTCGAATTTACGCATGACACGCCAAATTTCAAAATGTTACGGCATGGATTTGGGATTGTCTGTTAGATATCAAATTTATAAAAATGTATTTCATAATATGATGATTTCAGGAGGAGCTGAACTTTTGACGGATATGGCATCGCCCCTCGGCGTCGGCTTGCTTGGAAAATTTTCGGCGAAAATCGGGCAGGGAATGCTTGCCGGGCTGTATGCCGCCAGATTGGGAATTAAAGTCGCGGAACTCTGCCGTCCTGTTGCTTTTACTGATAAAAACAAACTGTCAACGACGGTTGTCTTCAAAGCGGTTTATAATATGTTCAAAGAACGTAAGCTGATTGAGGAAACGAACTAAATTTTTTTAACAGTGCCGTTTCGGCATTACGATCGGGAATGATTCCGAGATTACGTTAAGTTACGAAGGCAAGTTTAAAAAGGATTATCAAGACCATATCGGCTTGATTAACTTCAAGTACAACTTTGAAGGCTGTTTAGCTAGAACAAGCAGGCGGAGTGTTTGTACTCCGCGTGTTTTGTTTATTCCTCTGCCGATTTAAACCAGTTTTTGCGTCTGTGTTCAAGAACGTTCAGGACTTTTAAAACGTTGCCGACCTAAACGGTCGTATCCCCGTGCAACAGCTTTAAAACCGTCGAAGGCAATATCTTTTTTAAGCACACTCTTTACACGAAATACAAAATGACGTTATCGTATAAAAACTGCTAATGAAACTGCTAATGGATTTGCTAATGAAATTGCTAATAAAATCGGACTGGCGGGGAATTTTTGCGGTGTATCTGATTGATTTTCAACAAAAACGCATCTCTCCGGGGGATTATCCCACGTCCTCCGCCATTTTGGACAAGAACCCATTGTTTTCAACGGGTTCTTTTTTATGGGAAAAGCGGCATATCAGGAAATTATGTGCTTATGAATAAAGCTGTTTCCTCGGATAAAACGTTCAAAGACCTTTTTGTTGCCGGTATATGTATAATCCGTAACACAATTTTCTTTAAAGATCTCTTCATACCGTTTTTTTAATTTTCCCATTTTATCGGAATTTATAATAAAAATTTTTGCCTGACTGTTCCGAAGAGCTGATTTAAATAAAAATCTGACTGATATATCCGTAGGAGGAAAGGAAAAACCTACGATATAAATTTCATTTGCTTCTTTTAATAACTGTTCTGCGCTCTGCCACAAAAAGCGTATGGCTATATGATTATAAAAAGCGTTTTTATCCATTACCGGGGGAATAATATAAGGTTTTAATCCTGCTTTTACGGTATCGCTTTCATTCCCGTTTGAGTAATATATATTGTCAGCGGGAGACGTTCCCGCCCAAAACCAGTTGGCAGAACCGTGTAATTTTAATATCTTAGGCGCTGTATCGGTATGTTTAGAACGCCCCCATTTTGGATCTCCTGTTCTTGAATTCAATGTTGACATCGGATATTGATAAAAATCTTCATACTCGAACTTGTTTTCTTGAGGACAATTTTTTATCAAAAGGTCTTCCAATAAAGTATCATAATTTAATGTAATAAAATTATATTCACCGTGTCTGTTTAAAATATATCGTGCGAAACCGTTAAATATGTCTTGGTTTGTTTGGGTTTCACTGCTTAATTTGATAAATTTTTTTGATATGAAATCACTTATGGCGAAATATAACGCTTCGTTCGCGTGCTTTGTTATGTCTGATTTCCAAGGAAGATCGGTTGAAAGGTATGTTAAAAGCTCTTCAACGTTTTCTTTTATTGTCGTAGAAAGTTCATCGTAATGTGTTTTGAGAGAGCCCTTCCCCAAGTAATTTTGAATATTTTCATTTCCATTTTCATTCATTAAATCTGTTAATAACGGAAAGTTATCGTTTAACGCTTTTGAAAAACCGGCTCCCAGAAAGAAAACTTTAGACATAATAACCTCACTGTTTTAATCAGCACAAATTTGTTTTTCAAAACCGACGTTCGCGTTATTTTTTTCTGCCATTTCTGCCCTTCTAAACAATATTAAAAATTGCGTTTTTAAAGGATGAAATCACTTCTTTAAAAAGTACAGCTTTTATATCCCCTTGGCAATCCTTTAAAAATTCTCCAGATGCTTTAAAACCAATCCTTGTATTTTTTTCAGCTTTGAAAATTCAAGAAAGGATACGAAACCTTCTGCGGCTTAAATTCGGATAAAAGGAGAATTTCAATATGAAAAGACAAAAATACGGGAATTTTTAATTTTGGGCAGTGAAAAGAAATAGGCATATTTGTCAAAGTCATTGTCTGAAAAGAAAAAACATATTACAAAGGCTTAATTCATTTTTGTTTAAAGGAAAAACCGTATGGCAGAAAAACACGTCAAGCTACTTATTCTCGGATCGGGCCCCGCAGGCTATACGGCGGCCATTTACGCCGGAAGGGCGTCGTTAAACCCCGTCATTATCGCAGGAATGCAGTTGGGCGGACAAATCACGACAACTTCTTTCGTTGAAAACTATCCCGGATTTCCCGAAGAAATCGGCGGGACGGAATTGGTCGGCAAAATGCAGGAACAAGCCGAACGCTTCGGAGCCGAAATCGTTTACGATACGGCGGTTCGCGTTGATTTTTCAAAACGCCCGTTTTCGTGCACGCTGGATTCGGGAGACGTCTATACCTGTGATGTCATGATTATTGCAACGGGGGCTTCGGCAAGAACGTTGGGGGCTCCGGGCGAAGACGATTTGCGCGGCAAAGGCGTTTCTTACTGTGCAACGTGCGACGGCTTTTTCTATCGCAATAAAAAAGTCGCCGTCATCGGAGGCGGAAACGCCGCCGTCGAAGAAGCCCTGTACCTGTCAAATTTGGCTCAGGAAGTTTTTTTAATCCATCGCAGGGATTCTTTCAGAGCGGAAAAAATTCAGCAAGACCGTCTGTTTAACAACCCTAAAATTAAAATCATCCGCGATACCGTCGTTGAACGGTTCTTAGGAACCCCCGACGGCGCGGGATTGACCGGGCTTGCGTTAAAGAACGTCAAGACAGCCGAAACGTCGGAGCTTTTGATAGACGGAGCTTTTGTCGCCATCGGTTATTTGCCGAATACCGATATTTTCAAAGGACAGCTTGAATTGGATAACGCAGGCTTTATCGTAACGGAACCTGGCTTGCCTTTTACAAGCGTCAAGGGTGTTTTTGCCGCAGGCGACGTTCAAGACGCCCGTTATCAACAGGTTATTACGGCGGCTGCCGGCGGATGCCGCGCCGCGATAGAAGCGGAAAAATACATTTCTTTGTCGGAATGACGAGGAAAAGACAAGTATTGAAAAAGCGGCTTTTCAAAAAGCCGCTTTTTTATATCAGTAATAATATTCGCCGTATTCGTCGGCAGGAGGGGGCTGGATTTCTTCCTGTACGGGGGCGGGTTGTTCCTGAACGTCCGGTTCGGGAGAGACCGGTTCGGAAGAGGGAATGTTCCCCGCAATGTTAAACAGGCAGAAATGGTTAACGCATTTTCTGGATAATCCGCCGACGGGGGGACAGTGCGTGTCATCGGTGCATTGAACGCAGGTATAAGGCAAAGACTGATACGGAACGGGAATGCAAAACGGAGCTCCGGGAGAACAGACGGCTTCGCGGCACGGGTCTTTTTTCGCGCATTTAAAGCCTTTGACGCATTCCATTCCTTCGGGGCAGTCTTCATGATACAGGCAATCGACGCATTTATAGGTATGCGGTTTTTCGGGGCCTATCGGGATACAGAATTTTCCGTCGATGCAGGGGTTGGGATTGCATATTTTTACGCAACGCAAGCCGACGCATTCTTCGGAAAATTTGCAATCCGAATTTTCCGTGCACGTGATTTGTTGGTTTGACGGGCGAACCATTGTCGGGTTTGTGGAACCCGAAGCCGACGGGTCGCCCAATTTTACGGAACGAGCGGAACCGTCGCAGGGAAGCAAAGCCAATAAAGCGGCAAAAACGGCGAATTTGAACATACAATAAAATTCCTTCAGTCTTTTTCTTTTCAATAATTATACGAAAAAACGGGCATTAAAGGAACGTTTAAAGCGTGCGGAATTCCATTCTGTGTTTTTTGGGGTTGTAGCACAAAGCCAATTTTCCGTTTTTCAAAGCGGTGGCGTCTTTTCCGAAAACGTCAAACCGCCATCCTTTCAAGGCGGGAATGTCGGGATTGTCTTCGGCGGCCAACAGGTCGACATCGTCGGAAGACGCAATCAGTTTTTCGGCGACGTCGTTTTGTTCGGCTTTGACGGTTAACAGCAGTTTTAGCATTTTTGCCAAAGCTCTGGTTCCTTTGGGCAAGTCGCGTTTGACGGGGTGTTCCGGAAACGAAGCGGGATCGCGCGCCAACGTTTGGGCGATGACGTTTCTGGCGGCGGTTCCGAGACGTCCTTCGGCGAACCCTTGGGGCAGGGAACGCATTCCTTTCATTTCTTCGAGCGTTTTTGGAGCACTCGCGGCGATTTCCAACAACAGTTCGTCGCGCATGATATGCTTTCTCGGTCTGTCGTGTTTTTGGGCTTCTTCTTCACGCCAAGCCGCCAAAGCCTGCAAAATCGCCAAAAATTCGGGATTATTAGAGCTTTGTTTGATTCTTAGCCAAGCTTCCTGCGGATCGTTTTCATAAGTCTTCGGGTCGGATAAAAAGGCGATTTCTTCGGCGACCCAGTCGGTTCTTTGCGTTTGTTCCAGAATTTCGGTCAGCTTGGCGTAAACGTCGCGCAGATAGGTAACGTCGCACAACGCGTACTTGACTTGTTTTTCGCTCAGCGGTCGGCGGGACCAATCGGTAAAGCGCATGGTTTTGTCGATTTCGGTTTTAAGCAGTTTTGAAACCAACGTTTGATAGCTGACGGATTCTCCGAACCCGCATACCATGGCGGCGACTTGGGTGTCAAAGAGGGGAGCGGGGACTTTGCCCGTCAGGTGGTAAAAGATTTCGACGTCCTGTCTGGCGGCATGAAAGACCTTGACGATGGTTTCATCCTGCATGATTTCAAAGACGGGCGTTAAGTCAATACCGTCAGCCAGAGGGTCGACGCAGGCGGCGTCGTCAACGGACGCCAGCTGTATCAGGCACAGGCGCGGCCAATAGGTTTTTTCGCGTATGAATTCGGTGTCAACCGTAATAAAGGGATGACCTTTTAATTTACGGCAGAAATCTTTAAGTTCTTCGTTTTTTTGTATCAGTACCGACATTTTTTTTCGCTTTTGAAATCTTTGAAAAATAGGAAGACGGTTTCTTTTTACATAAAAACGCGCACAAAAGACACCGTTATTTTTTTAAAGGTGATTTTTATCACATTTTCTTGCGTTTTCGGCAAGAGGCTGTATCTTATAAATTAAAGAAGGCTCTTTATACGGGATGGAATATGTTTACGGCCGTCGACGGCGAAAAATTCGTTAAGGAAAAATACGGGATACTTCCTCTTTCCGAAATTTCGGAAACTCTGGGAAAAAATATAGCCTGGGGGGTTGACCGTACTTTGGAAAAAGGTGTGGCAAAACGACTGTGGCCGGAAAATCTGTCTTATGATTCGTTGGTGAAATCCAACGATTTGATGTACCGATTTTTGGAAATCAGCCACAGGCATCCCGAATTGTTTTCCGATGATGTTTTCGACAAATCGGTTTCTGCGCCGATCGGTCCCGAAACCCGTATGTCGAACGGGTTATTTTTTAAGCAAATCGAACAGTATTTGG
>ERZ779737.1092-NODE-1092-length-22291-cov-3.208266_pt1 | contig 22291 bp, 18 predicted proteins | sample MGYA00511889_ERZ779737 | MGnify/ENA primary metagenome ERZ779737 (study PRJEB29588, sample SAMEA2163575) | human gut metagenome | biome: human gut; feature: human-associated habitat; material: faeces | place: Denmark | collected 2008/2010 ... | reverse complement strand
AGCAGCAGGTGGAGCGTTTCCTTGATGAGTGTGAGCCGCTTTTGCGGGACGCTGAGGCGGCAGACGGGCAGATCAGCCTGTAAAATAGAAAAAACGGAGATACTGATTTCAGCGCCGAGGGACACCCTTCTTGGGTGTCCCTCATGCTGCCTTTCTTATCTTACCGTTATCGCAAATTATACCGCTTTATCCACAGCCTTAAAAGCCGCTTCACTCCCCGGGCATCTGCGTCACTGCGTCCGGCATGAAATATTTCCGCCATGGAAAGCGGTCGCAGAATGTCCAGTGCTTTTCATAGAATGCAGAGATTCGCCCGATGATGTGGCCGTTGATCAGCGCGCACAGAATCGTTCCCCACTTTACGCCCTCAAAGTGCCAAAGCCCAAAGACGAGAAAGCTCATCGCCACACCAATCAGGCAGCTCACGCAGTCGTAGCCGGTTTTGAAGCGGTTGATGTCTGCGCCGAAATGGGCGGAGACCTCCTTCACAAAAAGCTCGTAGACCTCGGGGGAAATGTAGGTGTGGAACATGGCAGAAACACCGGCTGCGCAAAAAAGCATCCCCAGCACATAGTAGAGCCCGCGCAGAGCCATGCTGTCCACCGGAAGCATGGCCCCGAGCACCATGAAGGCGTCCAGCACAAAGCCGTAGACAACTGCCGTGACAAAGGAGAACAGGTACGACACACGGAAGCGCCGCAGCAGCAGACACATGGCGAGCAGCAGCACCGCCTGCAAACAGTATTCCGCCATGCCGAAGGTGACAAAGCTCCACACGGGAGACAGCCAGCGGTAAAGAAGGTATGCAGGCGCAACTACCATGGATACGCCGAAGTCGGCCTTTTCCATCAGGACAACGCCCCATGCGACAAATACGATGCCAAACACATAGGCAAGCTCTGTGCTGAATGTTCTCTTCATGATTGATCCTCCAAGTAAAAAAATGAGCCGTCTCCGTTTGGTATAGAAACGGAAAAAGCTCATTTGTATTGTACCATGCCTGTCAAGCGGTGCAGAGCCGTAAAAGCGGGGGATTCCCAGCAATCTCATCTAAACAATTTCAAACAGGATAAGAAAGCATCTCTTGTGAGGTGCTTTTCTTAAATGGCTTCGGAGAATTCAAAAACAGGCGGAGAGTTTTTTCGCGCAACAGCTTGAGAAAAAAGAGGTTATATGCTATAATTTATAAAATCCTCAGCGTGTCAAAAAAACTCGCTGAGCTTGCCGCCCACAGGCGGCAAAGAACAGCTCCAAGGATACCCACTTATATAAGCGCTGCATCGAAGCAGGGATCGGGCAATTCCGGCAAAATGGTGCAGCCTGATGAAATCCAATAAAGCCAAATGCGAAAATGGTGTAAAAATGGTGTAACAGCCAAGACACCAAACGCTGAAACCCCTTGAAAATCAAGGAAAATCGAAGGAGAATGAGTACAAATGAAATTAGGTATCGATATAAATTGACCTTTTTATGCATCTTTATGTATCTCTATAAATCTCCACAAATCGTTGTAATATAAGGGCTTCCACATTTTTCAGAAGAATGTAAATCGATGCAAAACGCCATATCTCAATGTCAAAATGGTGCGGATATGGTGCGAAGAAAAACGAGAAAACCCAGCGCGGCAGCAAAATAAGGATGTGCATGATTGGAAAGGTTCCTTTCTCAATTATGCGCATCTTTTTTGGCAAACACAATCTCTTCGCTTTTCGGAATTAAGTTGTTTACAAAAAGCGAGGTAATAAATATGCACGAATATACACTTGAGATCAAACAGATCGTAGACTATCCACGATGCCGGATCTACCGGCAGTTCGTACAATCCTTGATAGCAGACCGGAGCATTCGCGTGAGCGGAGGCTCCGGCCTTTTTTATTTTGTCGTGCTCTGCGCCTATGCCAATTTCCGCACCTCATACAAGCGCATTGATGGTATCAGCTATACCATCTACCCCGGCGAATGGATTATGTCCGTGGAGGAAGTGTCCCAGTATTTTCGAACACGCTTCCGCCGCCAGACCTTGGCCGCTTTGGAGGGACTGCAAAAGAAAGGGCTTATCAGTTTTCTTGTTCTCGGACATGGTAAGCTGGTCAAATTCAAGATTCGCGGCTGGCGGCGTCACAACACGATTCTCGACTACAATGCGCCCTGTCAGAAGGATACCGGCTTTTTCTTCTTCCCTGTATCCACTGCCACAGAACTGGTCAGTGCCGGTCACTGCTCAGAGATGGACGCCGTACTGGATTTGTGGCTGAACACCGTATATAACGATCCGCAGGTCCTCGGTTCAGACGTTGGGCCGGTGGTCTACCTCCGCAACGGTACAGGCTGCCCGCTGGTCAGCTATGCGGAGCTGGCTTCCCGCTGGGGAATTTCCAAGACCACCGCTGGCCGATACCTCAAGCGCATGGCTGAACGTGGCTATCTGCAACTGACAACTTTCCCCGGTACGCACGGCACCACGATCTATCTCCAAAACTATCTCTCCACCATGTTCCAAATTTCTGACATCGTGGTGGACAAGGAGGAGATCGCCATGAGCCTTGGCATCAAGCTGGAGCTGCAGGAGGAAACCGCTCTGACCGCAGCGACGCCCAGCGGCTCAAATGAGGCCGATAGCGTTTCAGAAATGAACTGCCATCGAATCGAGCGCAAGGTTCGGGAGATCCTTGCAGCACAAGGGTTGGCGTGCGCTTCGTGCCCTAAATCCCAATATATGTTATTACCATTATCCGACGACTGCGAGGTTACGATAGAAGGAGTACCTCCACTGCACAGGTGGCTTCAGCTGGTAGTCACCTGCGGCGGCGCACAGGAAGTATACCACTTTGAACTGAGATTGCACCCGACCGGGATGCGCGGCGATAAGGAGGCCAAAAGATGAAAAAGACAGCCCATGAACCCAAAGTGACCGATAATCCCCTGTACCATGACACGTGGATGCTCCTGCGCAAGTACCGAGATGTGGTGTGGAGCCTGGAACTGTCCGTGCAGCAGGTGCGGCGGCAGTTCCAAATCGAATACGGCAGCAGCATTGAGGAGTTTTTGGAATCGCTCTATGTGGCCGGTGTCACCTTTGAAGGGTCATCGATTGAGGATCACGCCCGCTGCATCGAGCGCAGCTACAAGATGCTGAAGCTGCTGGACACCTCCGTGGAGCTGCTGCGGACGAAGCACAAGTATGGCGAGAGCTATTACTGGCTGCTGTACTACACCTATCTGTCACCGCAGCAGTTGGCGAACACGCAGGAAATCATCGAAAAGCTGGAGCCGCACATTCGGGACATCAGCTACCGCACTTACTTCCGCAAGCGTCAGATGGCGATTGATGCCCTGAGTTCAGTGCTGTGGGGGTATTCATCCAAGGAGAGTCTGGCACTGCTGGAGAAGTTTGTGCCGGAGGGGTAAGACCATGAATAAGATTTTGACAACGGCATACTTAAAATCCAATTTAGGCAATGAGTACATGAAAAGCATTTGTGAAATATACGTTGCAAACAAGAAAGCTTGTTGTTTTATTATTATGTTGGTGTATAGAATGTATGTAATTATCTAATATCTATGCCTGGGCGGCTACTAATAGTTTGCCCTTATTCAGTACACATAGCCAATGCCGAAGATGCATTCATTACCAAGTTAGGCCTTGATGGTGGGGCTAAACCACCAAGTAAGATTGATTTCTTTGAATATATTAGCATGTGGACAATAACAGCTCTTTGTCATGACTTAGGTTATCCGCTTGAAAAAGCAGAGCAAATTCTTGACAAAACACGCAAAATGATGAGAGAATTTGTGCCAAATCCTAATGTTTGGAATAATTTTGGTTATAGTGGAACACAAGATAGCATCAACGAATATGTTTTAAAATTTATTAGTACAAAGATGAAAGAAAAAACATCTGATGAAAAAGCAGATGAGCAAACAGACGCAATCGTCGAAAAAGAATACTTAGGTCGCATTCAACCTAAATACTATCTCAAATATGCAAAATCTTTAGAGAGTTTTCAGCATGGCATTATTAGCACAATTATCATATATAAAATGCTGCTCTATTTTCTTGAGTCTGATTTTAATTTGAATGATGACTATATTTATAAAAATGAAGATGCACGGCAATTTTATATAAGACGTGAAATTTTACGCGCAATTGCTGCGCATACCTGCCCCGATGCATATAACATACACATTACCTCTTTTTCCAGTTTGCTGTTTCTGTGTGATGAATTTCAAGAATGGGGACGAAGGACATGGAATGAACTTTATACAGGGCTAAAGGAAGATTCTATTTCTCTTGAGATTGAAAAATTTTCAAGTGATGAAATAGATATACAAGAAAAAATTAGTCTTGAAAGTGTGGAAGATATTGAAATTATTGTCCAGAACATTTCCCGAGTTTTTGATCGGCAATACTCTCTATATAAAACTACATTTAGAGATGGGCAAGATACTGCAAAAAGGGATTTTTCTCTAACTAAGACGATGAAATTTACGCTTCCCAAAAATGGCGCTCAAACAAGAGAGATTATAATTAAATACGGCCTTCCCAAATCAGATGCAAGTTATTTTAATATAGATCTTTCACATGTGGGAACAAGTAAAGAAGAGTATAAGGAAAAGATTAAAAGTAAAATTTCAAAGCAAATGTATTATAGAGATTTAAAAATCGACTGATAAAATTATTTTTGCCAAAGGTGGTGCGTTTTCTGACAATAAAAGAATTTGTTGAGGACATATCTTCGGTTTCTGATGAGCAACGTCTTTTCACTAATCCTTACCGCGCTGAAGTGCGTAAATATAATTTATTGAACTATTTACAGCATTTGGAGTCAAATAAAGTCGATGTCATGTTAATTGGAGAAGCTCCGGGGTACCGGGGATGTGCGTTAACTGGTATTCCATTTACTGACGAGATTCAATTGAAGTATCCCGAAAATAACTACGCACTAGGAGATTGGAAACGATCCAGTAAAATCGGCAATACAGCAGAGCGGTCTGCTTCTATAATTTGGCCGGCAATACGGGAATATCATATTATTCCACTAATGTGGAATGTGTTTCCTTTTCATCCGTATAAGGAGGGGAAAAGAGCATCTAATCGGACTCCGACACAAAGAGAACTTGAAGAAGGGCTCAAATACATAGATGCACTAAAAACAATCTTTCAAATTAATGATTCTCAAGTATTTGCAGTAGGGAAAAAGGCTAAATTACTACTAGGATTAACAGAAGATAATCACTGTATACGGCATCCTGCAAATGACTATAAGAAAGAATTCAGACCACAATTTGATTTAAAAATAGGACGACTCTATTTACATAACCAATTTGTCCGTTAGTAATTGACCTTTCTGAAGCTTTACCCCATAAGAGATATATTTCATGAAAAACGCTGTAGGAAAAACTCACTGTCAGTTTTTCAAGTTTTGGGATATTATCTCACATCGTTGGGTGAGATGCCATGCGGGTGGTTATTGTGCGCTTACATTTCTCTCACCTTTCCACTCATTTGGGGCTTGACTTTTAATAGTTAGTCTTTCTTTTGGGGGAACCGCGTTTTTGTTTAGATGTTCAAATTGCTCGGACAGCAAAGGAAAACTACCGAATAAGCAACGTCCTTTGGCATACAACTCCTTTCATTAATAATAGACATTGTCCTAAGAAAAATGCAACATTTGCTCTTTATTGGAGCAATAAAGTCAAAGCATGCTAATAATCTATTTCCCGTACTATCGGCTTTTCATATGAAAGTATTGCCCTTTCTTTGCCCGAGTGGCATCGCGTTATCCCCCCTTAAATACATTTTATTTGATGTAGTTTCACTGGCACTCTCCTGCCACAACATTGGCACGGTTTTGCGATTTCGGCGTAAAACCAAGTGTGCTATACTGTGTATGCTCAAAACTATGCCAAGGCGATACGAGTAACACCATCCTACGGGGTGGTGTTATTTTGTTTCCGGTAATTTGGGCAGCCCAAGAGGGGCGGTTTTCAGGGAGCTGCCCCTCCACATCTTTTCTATCACAGGAGGTATCACGAGTGAAAAAACATGACCTGACCAAGACACATCTCCACAGGGTAAGTCCCGGCATGGCACTATATGCGGCCTTCGCGGGCGTGACCATGGCCGCAATGCTTTGCCAGCCGGCCTTTGCCGCCACCGTCTGGGAGAAGGCCAATGAGATCATGAAGGATGTCTATAACCAGATTCTTCTTATCTCCACCATTGCCGCCATTGTCACCGCGTCGGTGGCACTGCTGATGATGAACTTCTCCCGCAACGGCCGCACTGTGGACGAGAGCCGCGCATGGCTCAAGCGTATCATCATCACATGGGCAATCCTTAACGGTTTGGGCTTCATTATGTCCTATGTGACGCCCTTTTTCGCAGATGGCAGATGGAACGGATAACGCCAAACTGCCCGGCTGAGAAAGGAGAAGTGCTATGGGCATATTAGATGGCATTGTAGAATGGATCGCGGAACAGGTCATGTACGGTCTTGACCTTATCAACACCTCTGTGCTGGGGGCTCTGGGCTGCGACATGACCACCTTCCTGCGCTACTTCCCTGCCGCGGAGACGATGTACAACATCTTCGTGGCACTGGCTATCGGCATGATCCTGCTGAACCTGATCTGGCAGCTATTCAAGAACTACGGCCTTATAGCAGGCGTAGAGGCAGAAGACCCGGTAAAACTGACGATCCGCTCCGTGCTGTTTATCCTGCTGGCCTATTTCGCGGATGAAATCGTGGAGCTGATACTGAAAATCGGCGGGACACCCTACGCGTGGATCATGTCGTCTGAGCTGCCCACACTGAATTTTGCCGACTTCAATTCGGTCATACTTACCATCCTTGGGGTTTGCGCCAACGGCGCGGTGGCTCTAATCGCCCTGATCCTCGTGCTCATATTGGCGTGGAACTATATCAAGCTGCTATTTGAGGCGGCGGAGCGTTATGTGCTCCTGGGCGTTCTGGTATTCACGGCACCGGTGGCTTTTGCTACGGGCGCGGCGCAGGCCACCTCCAACATCTTCAAGGCGTGGTGCCGGATGTTCGGCGGCCAGATATTTCTGCTGCTGATGAACGCATGGTGCCTTCGCCTGTTCATCACCATGGTGGGAACCTTCCTGGCAAACCCCTTATCCCTATAGGAGACGATCATGAATCAAAAAACGAAATACATCACAGGAATCGTGTTGTCCGTACTGGTTATATGTGCGCTCACAATCCCGGCCTTTGCTCTGACGGAATCAGATGTGCAGTCTCAGGTCTCAGCCTCCGGTAAAGAAGGCGTGGCCGGAAACCTGTTCATCTGGTTTCTGTGCGCAGTGGCATTTTTGAAGATCTCACAGAAGATCGACAGCTTCATGCAGGGCCTTGGCATCAATGTGGGTCATACAGGCGGCTCTATGCTGGCAGAAGCGATGCTGGCCGCGCGGAGCATCGCTGCCACCCGTGGCGTCGCTGGACGCGGTCGAGGCGGTAATGCAGGGCGAGCCGGAAGCACCGGTGGCAATGGCGGTGACAGCAACACCTTCCTGCAAGGTGGTCTGGCCGGTGTTGCCAATCGCAGCTTCTATAACGGCGCATACCGAAACGCCACCGGCACAGGCAGCGGCGGCGTTGGCGGCATGGCGTTCCGTGCCTCTGTGACCAAGGGCGGCGATATTGCCAATAACGTTATCAGCCGTATTGCCACCGGCGGCGCGGGATCTGGGGATGTCATGTCCGGCAATATGGCGGCGGACGCTCTCATGTCCTATATGGGCTATACGGCTCTTGGCGAAGGCGCGGCGGATATTCCGACCTTCTCCAATGTGGAGATCGGCGGTGGGCATATCACCGGCACAGAGACCTCTGAGGAAGAACCTGATGGTCGTGCCTTTGCCATGTACAGCACTGAACAGTATATGGAGCCAAAACGGGAATACACCACCGTCATCACTGTGGATGGCGCAAAATGGTATAGGCAGTACGCACAGGACGTAGTGGAGAAAAAGCCCTATCAGAATCCGGATGGCGGCATTTCCTATCGTGAGAGCCTGATCCGGCGTCTGCCTGACCCGCCTCGCAGAAAGGACAAGACCTGATATGACCCAGCAAGAACGCAGCGGTCTGAACGAAGCCGCTGAAATCAGCGCACACGCTGCCGGTGCCGTGCGCGGTGCCATCAAGACAGGAAAAATGGTAAGCGGCGCGGCAAAAGGCACCGCTGCCGCAGGCCCTTACGGCGCGGCGGCAGCGGCACTCTGGACACATCGCAAGGCGGTTGCTGCCATCATTGCCGGGTTGCTGGTGCTTCCCGTCCTGTTCATCATGCTGCTACCCTCCCTGATCTTCGGCGGGTTGACCAAGGCAGGGGTTGAAGGAAGTCCAGACACACCGATCCTCAACGACAACGCCGCCATTGTGGAGAACATCAATCAGATCTCGCAGGCAATCAGCGACTTGCTGGAAGAAGGGCAGGAGGATGTTCGCGCCCGTATTGACACGGATTTTACCGCTTCCGGTGCCGACCAGAAGGAGATCATCAATCCATACGAAAGCTCCCCGGCCTACAATGCCAACCGCTTCATTGCCATGTACTGTGCCGCCAAAAATCAGGACTACGCATCTATCTCCCTCAAGGATATGGAGGACGTAATCCGTAAGGCCAAGGATGCCCTCTATACCTTCACGAGCACGGAGGAGTCTCGCACGACTACGGTAACGGAAACGAATACAGATCCCAAAACCGGTAAGGTCACGGTGACGGAAACGGAAGTAACAGAGATATGGAAGATATATACCATCGTCTACAACGGAGAGGCCTATTTTGAGGATAAGATATTCGCTCTATCGGATGAACAAAAGGGACTGGCGGAAAACTACGCCCAGAACCTGAGCGTATTCCTGGGCGATGGTATGATGCAGGGCTTGCTGCCTGCCGAGTCCACCGGCCTTGTATCTCTGGGCGACATTCGTTTCTCGGATGGCGCGACGCAGGTGGTCTACTATAATCAGTTGGACAAGCGGTACGCGAGCAAGCCCTACGGCACCGACGACATCGGCACCTACGGCTGCGGACCTACCTGTATGGCAATGGTGGTATCTTCTTTGACCAGCGAGACGGTCGATCCCGTTGAGATGGCATGTTGGGCCTATGAAAACGGTTACTGGTGCAGTAGAAGCGGTTCCTACCATTCGCTGATCCCCGGTGCTGCCAAGGAGTGGGGGCTTCCGGTACAGGGTTGCGGGAAAACAGAAGGGCAGCGTATTGTGGATGCGCTCTCTCAAGGAAAGCTGGTGGTGGCAATCATGCTGAAAGGTCATTTCACCAGCTCAGGACACTTCATCGTGCTGCGCGGTGTGGAGAACGGAAAGATACTGGTGGCCGACCCTGCCAACTATACCCGAAGCCAACAGGCATGGGATTTGTCTATCATCCTGAATGAAGCCAGCGGCCGTGCCGGTGCTGGTGGGCCTTTTTGGATCATAGGGTAGGAAGGAGAACTAAATGTGAGTAAACCAAATGAATATGACACCTATATCATCCCGCCCAATTTTATTGAAGGCGGGACTTTTTTTGGCGGACTGCTGAAGCTCCGCAACACAGCTGAGGCACTGGTTATCGTGCTGGCTATCGGCATGCCGGTGTTTTCGGTGTCCGCACTGACGCTGACTGCAAAGATCATCATTCTGTGCCTGACCGCACTGCCTCTTGGCATCATCGCGTTGGTTGGCATCAACGGCGAAAGCCTCTCGTCATTTATCTTCCTTGTTCTGAAATATCTCTGCAACCGCCGTATTATTACACGCAATGAAGAGGGACAGGACAAGCGGAAAAAACGCAAGAAGCGAAAAGCTAAGAGCGGTGACGACGCGCCCAAGTACATCAATCCAGTGGCGGAATACCTGCCTGTGGAGAAAATTGAAAACGGCATCATCTACACACGGGATCACCGCTACCTGAAGATCGTTGAGGTCGTGCCCATCAACTTCCTGCTGCGCAGCGCCAGAGAGCAGCGGAACATCATCTACTCATTTATTTCGTTTCTGAAGATCAGCCCGGTCAAAATGCAGATCAAGGTCATTGCCAAGCGTGCCGACCTGAACCGGCACAGAGAGATCGTGCAGCGGGAGATGGCGCGAGAAACCGATGAAAACTGTCGCCTGCTGCAGCAGGACTACCTGACGCTCATTGACCGGATCGGTGCACGGGAAGCCACCTCGCGCCGGTTCTTCATGGTATTTGAATATGAGGCATGGGCAGGCCGGAAACGGGATAACGAGGAAGCGGAGGCCATCGCCTCCCTGCAAACGGCAGCCCGCACCGCAGTCAATTATCTCAAGCAATGCGGCAATGAGGTGTTGATCCCGGAAAACGACGATGAGTTTATGATCGATACCCTCTACCATTTGCTGTGCCGCAACACCACCACGTCGCTGCCGGATCGAGTTCGCCGGATCGTTGCCCAGTATCAGGAGAAAGGACTGGAATCTGAGATCGACGCCATTCCCTGTACAGAGTTTTTCGCCCCTGACAGCATCGACTTCACCAACGGGCGGCATATCTGTATTGACGGACTCTACTATGCCTATCTGCTGGTGCCCTCCACTGGCTATAAGGCGCAGGTGCCGGCCGGCTGGCTGTCCCTTATCGTTAACGCCGGGGATGGCATTGATCTGGATATGTTCATCAGCCGCCAGCCGAAAGCCCGCATGGTGCAGCGGCTGGGACAGCAGCTTCGTATCAATCACAGTAAGATCAAGGACGCCAGCGATACCAACACGGACTTTGATGATCTGGATGGTGCTATCCGAAGCGGCTACTTCCTGAAGGAAGGGCTGGGTAACAACGAGGACTTTTATTACCTGAATCTGCTGATCGCAGTGACAGCTCCCACAGTGGATGAACTGGAATGGAAGGTCAATGAACTGAAAAAGCTGCTCGTGTCCCGTGATATGGACGTGTGCAGCTGCGCCTTTCATGAGGAGCAGGCGTTTCTATCGTCGCTGCCGCTGGTCAGCATGGAAAAGCACCTCTTTGAACGCTCCAAGCGTAATGCGCTGACCACCGGCGTGGCAAGCTGCTACCCCTTTACGTCCTACGAGCTGAGCGACGAAAACGGCATCCTGTTCGGCCTGAACAAGTACAACAACTCTCCGGTCATCATCGACATCTTTGATTCCAAGGTTTATAAAAACGCCAATATTGCCGTATGCGGCACCAGCGGCGCGGGCAAGACCTTCCTGATCCTGCTGATGGCACTCCGTATGCGGCGTAAGGGCATACAGGTTTTCATGCTGGCACCCTTGAAAGGTCATGAGTTCCACCGTGCCTGCGTCAATACAGGCGGCGAGTTTATCAGTATCTCCCCCGCCTCCAAAAGCTGCATCAACGTGCTGGAGATACGCAAGATAGACAAGTCCGTGGAGGAAACGCTGGATGGCCCCGGTATCGAACGCTCTGAGCTGGCAGCAAAAATTCAGCGGCTTCATATCTTCTTTGCCCTGCTGATCCCCGATATGTCCTATGAGGAAAAACAGCTTTTGGACGATGCCCTGATTCGTACCTACGCACGGAAAGGTATCACCCATGATAACGCTTCTCTCAGTGATCCGGATAACCCCAACGTTTACCGCCAGATGCCTGTGCTGGGCGACCTCTACGACGTTCTGCGGGAGGAGAGCGATACCAAACGCCTTTCCAACATCATCAACCGCTTTGTACACGGCTCGGCCAGCACCTTCAACCAGCAGACCAATGTGAATCTGGATAACAAGTTCACGGTGCTGGACATCTCGGAACTCAGCGGCGATCTGCTGCCTATCGGCATGTTCGTAGCTCTGGATTTCGTGTGGGATAAAGCCAAAGCCAACCGCACGGAGGAAAAGGCCATCTTCATCGACGAATGCTGGCAGCTCATTGGCGGCGGCTCCGGCACCTTCGGCGTCGGCAACCGTCTTGCGGCCGAGATGGTGCTGGAGATCTTCAAGACCATCCGCGCCTATTCCGGCAGCGGCATTTGCGCGACGCAGGATCTGAACGACTTCTTCTCCCTGGACAACGGCAAGTACGGCAAGGGGATTATCAACAACTGCCGCACGAAAGTCATCTTGAATCTGGAGGACGAAGAAGCCCAGCGCGTTCAGCAGGTATTGCATCTCTCCGAAGCGGAGGTCATGGAGATCACCCACTTTGAGCGGGGCAATGGCCTGATCAGCAGCAATAACAACAATATCACGGTGGAAATCAAGGCCAGCCCACTGGAACGCGACCTTATCACCACAGACCGCCGTGAGCTGCTTGATCTTTTGCACCGCATGAAGCGACCGGAAGCCTAATACGGCGTTTATACGGAGATAACACGCATTACAAAATCAATACGCATATAATACGGAGTTAATACGCATTACGGAGGTGGTGCCGCCTATGAGAAACAGAGAGCAGATCTATGGACAGGAGGCCGCAGGGCTGCTGCGGAACATAACCGTCTATCACTGCATACGCCGTGACCAGCTTCTACGCCTGTATCCGGGCAAGGAGGGCGTGATTGAAAACCTGCTGCGCTATCTGGTCAAGCAGCAGCGGATATTTTATAACACTGACCGGGATTGCTACGGAGATGTCCCTGACTGCCGCGAGGACAGAGAACTGACAGCGGCACTATGGGTGCTGCTGGACTTTATCGAAAAGGTGGAGTATCACAGCCCCGACAATATGCCGGCAAAGCTGGTATTCTTCGCTGATGGAGAGGTATATGAGGTCGTCTATGTAGGCCCGGGTAAGGAAGCGTTGCTGCAGCACGCACTGGTCGCGGAAGATGATTCCGGGCGACGGCTCGTTATCATTGAGGAAGAAGACCAAATGCAGCACCTGCACATCCCTCATATCGCCGCCTACTGCATGGTGGATGACCAAGGCTGCGTACAGTACTTCAGGAAGGAGGAACCTTGTGGACAGAGCCACCCTCTCGCAGCGGATAGAGAGCATTTTGAATGAGATCACCCGCCTGTCCAACACGCTCTACGCTATGGACAACACGAATATCCAGCGGCATTCAGATAGCTATGAAATGCTGTCCACAGAGGCCGCACTGCGGGGTGAGGTCATTGCCTGCCGGCTGCGGCACCTAATCTATGAGACGACCACCATCCGAAAAGCCGAGTATCTGACATCAGCTGGTGTCATGCAGGGCATCTCTGTTATAGAGAAAGATGGCATACTGGAAATCACGCTCCCCTGCCTACTGCCTAAGAAGAGCAAGAAGCATAGCTGCGAGTATCTGACAGACCCCATCTACTACACGCTTAGTAAGTATGCGCAGACACACACGCTGCCCAAGTTCCGGCACTGTGTTGTCTGCTTTTCTCATATCTACAGCCGCGAGCTGTCCCCCAACCGGGTGCGTGACTATGACAATCTGGAGCTCAAGCAGCTTTTGGATGTGATTGCCACCTTCGTTATGGAGGATGATACAGGTCTGCTGTGCGATGCCTATAACACGACGGAGATCGGCGACGGTGACTGTACCCGCGTGTCGGTGATGGATAAGGAGCGTTTTCAGGGCTGGCTTTCGGACCGCGAGAATCGGCTCAGATCTATATCCGATTTATAGTGTTTCGACCGTATCAAAAACAGTACACATGACAATGGTACGGCAAAGCCTGTGTTTCCGGGCATTTCCACATGACCGGTGCGGGCGAAAAATACCGTGGTCATGGCAGTCTGGGTACTGCACACCAGAAGGAGGTGGTCAGTATGAGTACCCTACCACAGAAAGCTCCCGGTAGCCTATCACAAGCCTATCAGCTATTGGTGCTGGTCGCCCTTTCCGGTGAGCTGCCGGCCAGCCAACTGAGCAGACTCGCCGGTGGCAGCAGCTACAAAGAGAACGTGGTCAAGTCGCTGAAGCGTCAGCGGCTTTTGCTGTCCTACTACAAGAACGGACTGCGTGGATACCGGCTCACCGCCGCGGCGAAAAAGCTGCTGCTGGAGCACAACCCGGAGAGGTTTTCTTTCTACCTGTCCGGAGCCTGCACCACCAACCACATCAGGAGTGAACCGGAGCAGAGGCTTCGACTCCACCGTGTCTCGCAGACATTGATCACCATGCGTAACGCCAACGCTAATATCTTCCGCGATGAAAAGCTAGGCGTATTCCGTCCCGGTGAAACAGCGATTGGTAGCATCTGCACACCTGCCTTCTACACCTCCCGTGAGATCAAGGAGATGGGGACAACCTTTGTTAAAATCCGTGGTGCCCGGTCCGTGGGCGTTTTACTGACACCGCAGCATATCCACGTGGTTTACAACATGGGCAACGCGCTGATGAAATGGAGCTATAAAGCTGAGATGCGGACAAAGGCACTCATGCAGACGGTGCTGTGCCGTGAACGAATGCCGCACCAGTATCACCCGGATGCGGTGCGGGGTCTCCTGCTGGGTGATAGCATGGAACTGGCCTATGAGCTGCTGACTGATCAGGGTGGCAAAAACTATTTCGTTCTGGATGGCAGCTATGAGCGGTTCTGCTTCTTGACCAACGACCATCATGGAGAGGTGCTGCTGCGCCTCCTCTGTGATAAAGAAATAGACAATGACCTGCGCGAGCTGCTGCTCCTTGATCTGGAGCCCCGGCAGCTGAGTGAAACAGTGGAAAATGACGCCGTGACGCCGGATGGTGCGCCGGTGCTGTTTGCCTATGACTGTGACCTACCGCGGATCAGGCGGTTCGATACGGCACTGCGGCTTCAGGACCGCTATGGCATCCTGATCTGCTTCGACCATCAGGCTGAAGTGCTGCGCCGCTACTGCGGCGACAGGGCTGTTGTGCAGGCCATTGACTTTGCTGCGTTCGAGAGGAGGTTTTTTCCGTAGAAAAAAAGAAACTGCGAACTCTGCTATTCGCACTCCCGCTATTTCTATCAGGGCTGCTGTTTGGCGGCGGCTATCTATCGCAATTCGTCCGGAACTATCAACAGTGGAAGGACGCGGGCGGAACGCCAGGCGACGGAAGCTCCCCGGCCGCGCCGGTGCTGTCCTTCTCCGCTTGCAGCGAAGCACTGTTCAGTAAGAGCGGCATTATTGGCGTGGGACTTTGCCTGTTGCTGCTGGGCCTGCTGATCGTCATGGTGATGCGCATGGGCTATTCCGATGTTGGGGAGTATGACGCGGAGCGCAACCTGACCTACTCCAACAAAGGCACCTACGGAACGGCTGGTTTCATGGAGAAAGCGGAGATGAAGGGCGTCCTTGATCTGGTGTCCGATATCCGCAAACACAGCGGCGTCATACTGGGCAAGCTGGACAATCAGGTGGTGTGTATTCCCGAGAACTCCCGGCTTAACGGCAATATCGCCGTGTTCGGCGCCAGCGGCTCCATGAAAACGCGAGCCTACTGCATCAATCGCATTTTGCAAAGCGCGTCCGAGGCCCACAACGGCCACAAGGAGTCACTGATCATCACTGACCCGAAATCGGAGCTTTACGAAAAGACCAGCGAATATCTGCGCAGCAAGGGCTACGTGGTAAAGGTGTTCAACCTGATCCAGCCGGAGAACTCTGATTCATGGAACTGCCTGGCGGAGATTGAGGGTGATGAGCTGATGGCGCAAATCTTCTGCGACATTATCATCAGGAATACCGGCAGCGAAAAGGGCGACCATTTCTGGAACGCTGCCGAGATGAACCTGCTGAAAGCGTTGGTGCTATATGTGGCACTGGGCTATCCATCGGAGAGCCGGAATATCGGCGAGGTCTACAAGCTGTTAGTGCTGAACGCGGAGAAGGAGCTGGACAACCGTTTTTCCATGCTGCCTGCCAGCCATCCTGCCAGAGCACCCTATGCGCTGTTCAGCCAATCCTCAGATACGGTGCGCAGCGGCGTTATCATCGGGCTGGGCAGCCGCTTGCAGGTGTTTCAGAATCGGCCCATCTGCCAGATCACCAGCCATGATGAAATTGACATGGAGCTGCCGGGCAAGCAGCCCTGTGCCTATTTCTGTATCACATCCGATCAGGACAGTACCTTTGATTTTCTCACGTCCCTGTTTCTGTCCTTCGCGTTTATCAAGCTGATCCGTTACGCGGATAAAAACTGTGCCGACCGCAGGCTGCCAGTCCCCGTTCATGTGCTGGGCGAAGAGTTGACAGCCTGCGGCGTTATTCCAGACTTGAGCCGGAAGATCAGTGTGATCCGCTCGCGGGGCGTCAGCATGAGCTGCGTGTTTCAGAATCTGGCAGGCTTGCAGAACCGGTATCCCTACAACCAATGGCAGGAGATATTGGGCTGCTGCGACTATCAGCTTGCACTGGGCTGCACCGATGAGCTGACTGCCAAATTCCTCAGTGACCGCACCGGGGAGGTCAGCGTCCATGTCTCCAGCAAGGCCAAGCAGTTGGGTACATGGCGTATCAGCAACTACACGCCGGAGTTCCGCGAAACCAGCGGCGTGGGCAAGCGCAAGCTACTGACTATGGATGAGGTGCTGCGCCTGCCGGTAAACCGCGCGCTGGTCATCGCACGCGGCAACAAGGTGCTGCAGGTAGATAAGTACGACTATACCAATCACTACGAGGCAAAGAAGCTGCTGGACTGCAAGGCCTCCGCCCATATCCCGGAATGGCGTAAAAGCCCTGTGTTTTCGCCCGCACCGAAACAAACAGAGCAGCCTATTAAGTCAAAGAAAGTGCCGAACAGGCGCAGTGAGTTTGTCAAAACCGATAAGGATTCCATCATGTCAACCAAAATGTGAGCTAAGGAGGAAAGTAATATGCCGAGAAAGAAAACAGAAGAACTTGCCGTGATACCGGAAGCGCCGGTGCTGCCCATCGTCCCGGAGGAGACGGCGGAACAGCCGGTGACAGAAGAGTGTTTGCCGGAAAACGCAGCCGATCCTGTTGTGGAGGATACTGTACCTACAGAGGGTGTTCTCGACGAGCCTGCGGAAGTGGTGACTGTGCCGGAGGATCCCCAGCCCTCTGAAAAGCCGAAGCGCACCGTCCGCAAACGAACCGCTGCAAAAAAGACGGTAGAGGTGGAGAAGCAGGCTACGCCGCCTACTGAGGATGCTGCCGCCTCTGCTGAACCTGCCCCTGCCGCTGTCCAACAGAGAGATATTTTGACTTTGGATGCCCGGGGCGAAGCAGAAACGCAGGCGCAGATGGAGGACATTATCTGGCACGAGATCCGCAATGCCTACCGCACCCGGCGCATGCTCTCCGGTATGCTGAGCGGCATTGAAAGAACGGAGGCGGGGAAAACCATTGCCATTGTGGACTACAAGGGATTCCGCATTGTGATCCCCCTGAAGGAGATGGTGCTGGACTTTCCGGCAGATATGTACGGTGCTGACTATAATGAGATGATCCTCCGACACCAGAAGGTCCTCAATAAGATGCTGGGCGCAGAGGTGGATCTTATGGTCAAGGGCATCGACGCCAAAAGCCGAACCGTTGTTGCCAGCCGAAAAGACGCCATGCTGAAGAAGCAGCAGATCTACTATTTTGGCAAGGACAGTGACGGACAGTATCGTATCTATGATGGACGCGTGGTAGAAGCCCGTGTGATCGCCGTGGCGGAGCAGGTCGTCCGGGTCGAAGTGTTTGGCGTGGAGACATCCATTCTGGCTCGCGACCTTTCGTGGGACTGGATCGGCGATGCTCATGACCGCTATGCTGTGGGCGACAAGACTCTGGTACGCGTGCTGGAGATTGACCGCACAGAGCCGGAGCACATCAGAATTAAAGCCGACATCAAAAGCGTATCCGGCAACAGCAAGAATGACAATCTCCAGAAATGCCGTATTCAGGGCAAATATGCCGGGAAGGTCACCCATATCCATAAGGGCGTTGTGTATATCCGCCTCAGCAACGGTGCCAATGCCATAGCACATTCCTGTTATGATCGGCGCAGACCCGGACGAAAGGATGATGTCAGCTTTGCCGTTACCCATCTGGATGAGGAACACGGCGTTGCGCTGGGGATCATCACCAGAATTATCAAGCAGCATGTCTGATCTGACACGGTATCGGCAGGGTATGGCAATGGATTGGCACTGTTTTGTGATTTCACCGTAAATCACCATATGCTATACTTGGTACAGTCAAAATTGTAAAGACCGCCGGGTGGTAACTCGGCGGTCTTTCGCATACAGGAAGAGGGTGTTTTATATGTGGTAGGCAGAGCAGCGTTTCACGCCCGAGCGGCAAATGCAATCACCGCAAAACCCAAACAACAGTACATAGTGTTGAAAAAGGCGAGGCTCCAGTCGTAAATATCTTCAAAGCACATTAAACAGTGCTGCGATATTTACGTAAAGGAGAGAACGCCCATGAGGAGAAAAAGAATGCGTTTAGTTTCACTTATTTTGAGTGCTGTGTGTCTGTTAGGCTGCGCAGTCCAGCCGGCACCGGTCTCGGATTCGTCTGAGTCCAACACCAAGGTCTCTGCCTATGCAGCAGGTCAGGCCGAGCAGAACGAAGAGGAGCGCACGGTGGCCGAATCTCTGCTGCCGCAAACAGAAGATGGAGGCGATACATCCGAGAGCAGCGTCGCTCCTGAGCGGGCAAATGCATCAGAGAATGCGGATAACACCGCGGAAAAGCAGCCTACAACCGCTGAAACGGCACCGCCCGCTGCACCGAAAGAGCCGGCAATACCCGCACCTGTGCCGGAGGATAAACCTGCTCCCGCACCCACACCGGCACCTACACAGAAACCGGCAGAGAAGCAGGAGGAAGAACCTGCGCCTGCGCCTACGCCCGAACCTGCGCCCACGCCGAAGCCTGCCGCCAGCGGGAACATCTACTCTATTGCGGAGGCTATCCGGGCGGGTAACGAGTATGCAAGAGCGCAGTACGGCGTGACCATCGACACCAGCATGACCGCGGCCAACTCCAGCTTCTTCCCCGGCACGGCGGACAGCGTGGCATGGCTGGCGGAGAATGGCGGACAGGCGGCACTGACCGCCGCCGTAAAGGGTAACGTGGACGCCACCTTCGCCTGCCTCGCCGCCATGGACGGCGCGGAAACGGTCAGCGCGTATGCGCGGTTCAACTGCACCGCCCGCTATGATGCGGCATCGGACGAATACATCGTGGTGGTGCTGTACGGATAAACCAACTGAATACCCGACCAGAAGACCGACAGCGTGAGCTGCCGGTCTTTTGCGTTGGGAGAAAGGACGAGCATGAAGAAAACAATTCCTAAGCTGTTGATGCTGGTATGTCTTTTAGTAGCAATCATGGGTCTGTCCATCGTGACCGCTCACGCTGCCACGGTAACGGGTACGATCAGCGGCGGTAACGAGTACCGTTACCATGAGGACAAAACGCCCGTGCCGCAATGGGGCGCGTTTACCAGCACAAAGCTGAAATACTTTACCAGAGATGATACAGGCGTAACGGTGCCTGCCTATTGCATGGAGCCATCCGTTCGCTCTGCCAGCGGCGATCTGAGCTACTCCTCCACCAGTTGGAGCAGCCTGAGCTGGAATCAGCGGTACGCTGTGACGCTGGCACTTTCCTACGGCTACGGCGGCAACTATGATTTTTATGGTATCCATCCCGACTGCGCGCAGCTGGCGACGCAGGCGGTGATTTGGGAGTTCGTGTGCGGCTACCGCGGCACGACCTATCCCTACACCCTGTATGATACCACCTGCGCCAACCTGTTCCACTACGCCGGCGACGGCGTGCAGGAGGCGTATGACATCCTTATTGACCGCATCATGGGTCATGGCGTGATCCCCAGCTTCGCGGTGAAGTACCGTAACCAACTTTCGGACGCCAACGCCATTACGCTGACATGGGACGGCAGTCAGTATGTGGGTACAGCCACCGATACCAATGGTGTGCTGTCGCAGTACTACTTCCGGACCAATATCAGCGGCGTAACCGTCAGCCAGCGGCGTAATGTACTGACCGTGACGGCCACAAAGGACGCCGCAGCGAAGCTGAACGGTTATATCAGCAGCGACTACGGCTACGCACTGGATGTGGAGGGCACGGAGGCTGTGCTGCTGGAGCCCAGCAATGGCAGCAATTATCAGGCTTGCGCCGCGCTGACCTCGCTGCCCGACCCCGTGTGGGCGTACATTCATTTTAAGGTCAAAATTGTGGAGGAGAAAGGCAGCCTGACCATCAATAAGGTGGACGCGGAAACCGGCAAGGCACTGGCAGGCGTGACCTATCGGCTATTTGATGCCAATGGTAAAAAGGTGGCTGACATGACTACCAGTGCGGACGGTAAGGCGGTATTCAAAGATTTACCACAGGGCAAGTACAGCTATCAGGAGATCAGTGCGCCCAGCGGCTATGTGGTGGACAACACCAAGTATCAGATCACCATTACGGCCACAGCACTGAACATTACGCAAAAGAGAACCAACACACCTGCCAAGGCCGGCATTGAGATCGTCAAGGTGGACGCTGATAACAAGACACCGCTGCAAGGTGCGGGCTTCCGCCTATACGATACTTCCGGCAAGCAGGTCGCGGAGGGCTATACGGATGCCAACGGCAAGCTGACCTTCTCCAACCTGCGGTTGGGTAGCTATACCTACAAGGAATTCAAAGCACCGGACGGATATGTTTTGGATACCACGGCGTACTCCGCTGTGCTGAATAAAAACGGGCAGGTGCTGAAGGTCACTCGCGAGAATATACCGGTCAAAGGCAGCATTGAGGTCTTGAAGGTGGACGCAGAAACCAAACAGCCGCTGGCCGGTGTGGTGTATCGTCTTTTCGCCGCCGATGGCAACAAGGTCGCGGATGGCACGACCGATGCCACCGGCAAGGTGACGTTCTCCGGCCTGCGACTTGGCAAATACTTCTATCAGGAGATCGGCACCGTGGACGGCTATGTGCTGGACGAGACCAAATACGATTTCAGCCTGACCACAGCAAACCTCAATATCAAGGTCACTCGCGAGAACGCACCCGCCAAGGGCAGCATCACCGTCCGCAAGGTGGATGTAACGGGCGGCCCTCTTGCCGGTGCGGAGCTGATGCTGGAGACTTCCGCGGACGGCAAGACGTGGACGGAGGTAGGTAAGATTACCACCGACAGTACGGGCGTCGCCAAGTGGGAGAATCTTAAAACCGGTGTGCAGTACCGTGTGACGGAAACCAAAGCTCCAGCAGGGTACACGCTGCTGACCGAGCCGCTGTTCACCGGAGTATTGGACAACAGCAACCGAGATATTACCATCACCGCCTGTAACAATGCGGGCTTCATCCTGCCCTTCACGGGCAGTACGGGATTTACAACCTATATTGTGCTTGCAGCACTCATGCTTTGCATAGGTGTTTGTTTTTGCAAAAAATCTGATTTTACGAAGGAGAAAACCAAATGAAAAAGATTCATCGCGTATGGGCACTGCTGTTGGCGGCGCTTATGGCCATCGGCTTGATGACGACGGCATTTGCCGCAACAGATTCTGCGCCTATCATTGATCCCGGCAAGAAGGCATCCCTGAGCATCTATAAATACGACATCACCACGGCTGGCAACGACGGTGCGTGGGATGCCGAGTCCTACGTTTCCACCGGCCTGCATGACGACGCGGTTATTGACAAGCTGAGCAAGTACGCCATTCAGGGCGTAGAGTTCACCTACCTCCGCGTGGCCGACATCACCATGAACAGTGAGGCCGTGGAGGGCCAGCGTCAGGTGGGTGTGCTGTATGGCTTTGATGGCTCTGAACGCTCCAATGCCGTACTGTCTGCCATCGGTCTGACCGGCGCAGACACTCACAAGACTGAGGGCGGTATCAACTACTTCACCAGCGATATGCTCAACAACAAACTGACCGCTGCGCTGGTTGCCAATGCCACCACTGTCAAAAATGCGCTGGAGGCCGCTGGCAGAAATGGTGGTGTGGCTATGACGGAAACGGACACCACCGGCCACACTTCTGCTTCCAATATGGTGCAGGGCTTGTATCTGGTGGTGGAGACTCGCGTCCCTGAAAACGTGACCTCCACCTGCAATCCGTTCTTCGTATCCCTGCCCATGACCACCATTGATGGTGCGGCATGGAACTACGATGTCACCGTCTGCCCCAAGAATCAGACCGGCAATCCTACGTTGGATAAGACCGTCCGTGAGAGTAAAAACTCCACCGGCAAGAACAACGGAAGCCTGACCGACATCACCGATGGTTACGCCCACACCGCCACCGCCTCCGTGGGCGACACCGTGGACTACCAGGTCATCAGCACACTGCCCACCATCACCTCCAAGGCATCAGCTCTGAGCGAGTACACCTATGTGGATACGCTGAGCAAGGGCATCCGCTAC
>ERZ779737.1090-NODE-1090-length-22313-cov-4.548657_pt1 | contig 22313 bp, 21 predicted proteins | sample MGYA00511889_ERZ779737 | MGnify/ENA primary metagenome ERZ779737 (study PRJEB29588, sample SAMEA2163575) | human gut metagenome | biome: human gut; feature: human-associated habitat; material: faeces | place: Denmark | collected 2008/2010 ... | reverse complement strand
GGTAACGCAGAGCGCAGCAACCGTAATGGGTATTCGCGTGTTAATGATTGTAATTCCAATCATTCTTGCATTTGCTAGCTTTGGTATTTACAAAAAATACTACACTTTAAAAGGTGAGAAGATGGAAGAAATCACAAGAAAAGTAAATGAAATGCATGCGAAAAAGCAGACAGCTTAAGAGCCAACAATTAAATTGTAAAAGGGGTATTATATGAGACAGATTATTTTTCACGAGGAAACGAAAACTTTCCATTTATACAATGAAAAAATCAGTTATATCTTATGTGTATTAGAAAATGGACATCTGGGACAATTATATTTTGGAAAACGTCTTCATGATAAAGCAGATTTTTCTTATCTGGTTGAAAAATGTGAACGCCCAATGACATCATATATATATGAATGGGATCGTACTTTTTCATTGGAACATATCCGACAGGAATATCCTGTTTACGGTACGACAGACTACAGACATCCGGCAATTGAATTGTTGCAGGAAAATGGCAGCAGGATCAGTGAGTTCCAATATGACAGTTATGAGATTATTGCCGGAAAACCGAAACTCTCCGGATTGCCGGCAACTTACACAGAGTCCGAGGAGGAAGCGCAGACATTGCGCATCTTTCTGAAAGACGCTTTGACTGGTGCAAAACTGGCGCTTTTATATACGATTTTTGATGAATATAGTGCGATTGCATGAAGTGCGTATATTGAAAATGCCGGTGAGAAAAATCTGCATGTATTAAATATGATGAGCTTAAGCCTGGATCTTCCGGATAAGGATTATGAATGGATGCAGTTGTCCGGTGCGTGGTCCAGAGAGCGCTATATTAAGACTCGAACATTGGAGCAAGGCATAACAGCTATCGACAGCATGCGCGGAAATTCTTCTCACGAACATAATCCGTTCCTTGCTTTAAAACGTCACAACACAGATGAAAATGCAGGAGAAGCAATCGGAGTAAGCCTTGTATACAGTGGAAATTTCCGTATGCAGGCAGAGGTAGATACACATGATGTGACACGAATTACAGCCGGGATCAATCCGGAAGGATTCGATTGGAAATTAGAACCGGGAGAAAGCTTTCAGACACCGGAAGCAGTTCTGGTTTACAGTGAAAATGGATTAAATGGCATGAGTCAGACATTCCAGAAGCTGTATGCTAAGAGACTCGCAAGAGGGTACTGGCGTGATAAGGCAAGACCGATTTTAAATAACAACTGGGAAGCAACTTATTTTGACTTTACAGAAGATCGCCTTGTAGAGATTGCCAGGAAAGCAAAAGAATGTGGAGTAGAACTGTTTGTCTTAGATGACGGATGGTTTGGCGCAAGAAGAAATGACAGAGCCGGTCTTGGTGATTGGGTGGCAAATGAAGAGCTGCTGCCAAATGGCATCAAAGGCCTGTCAGAAAGAATTGAAGCACTAGGATTAAAATTCGGTCTTTGGTTTGAGCCGGAGATGGTAAATAAAGACTCTGATCTTTATCGAACACATCCAGACTGGATCTTACAGACACCGGGAAGAAATACATCACACGGCAGATACCAGTATGTACTCGATTTTGCAAGAAAAGAAGTAGTAGATCATATTTACGGAATGATGGCAAAGTTATTATCGGAGTCGAAAATCTCATATATTAAATGGGATATGAACCGAAGCATTACAGAATGCTACAGCAGCAAATTTTCTTCAGACAGACAGGGAGAAGTGTTCCATCGTTATATTTTAGGTGTATATGATCTGTATGAACATTTGACAAATGAGTTTCCAGAAGTATTATTTGAATCCTGCGCCAGCGGTGGCGGAAGATTTGACCCGGGAATGCTGTATTATGCACCACAGGGATGGACAAGCGATGATTCGGATGCAATTGAGCGTCTGAAGATTCAGTACGGAACTTCTATGTGTTATCCGCTCAGCAGTATGGGAAGCCATGTGTCTGTTGTCCCGAATCACCAGGTATTTCGCAATACCCCATTACATACAAGAGCGAATGTAGCATACTTTGGAACTTTTGGATACGAACTGGATCTCAACAAATTGACAGAAGAAGAGATCAAAGAAGTAAAAGAACAGATCACATTTATGAAAATGTATGGAACCATACAGAAAATTACGGAGATGAATTGATGAATTATGGATTGATCACATCCAAACCTTCATATTGAATAATGACCCCTTCTCTTTGGTAAAAAGAAATTGGATATATAACGATAGCCCCTTATATTTTCGGAAATCGGAAAATAAAACTCGTTCCGATATCTTCGATACTTTCGACGTGAATGGTTCCATTGTGGAGGTTTACAATCCAGCGCACCATAGAAAGACCGAGAGCGGTACCGCCATTTTCTCGTGGCAGAACTTTCTTAATTTCTAAAATCGCCCCATCATCAACAAAAATACTTCACTACTCATGGCTTTTTGCCACCTTCATACAGCCTACACATTTATCATAATCTATAACAGGATACCATCCTTTGCTCATTATATTACCTCCAATATTTTTTCTTACAAGAGACATCCATAAGACAGATATATACATCAGTCCTTAGTAAGTAATTTAAGAAGTGAACAGAACATAAATGTCATTTAAGTTATAGAAAAAAGTCAATAAAAGAGACGGTGGATTGGCTCCACCGCCCGTTACTTTCATTTGTGTATTTTCCTGTTATTTATCATTTGTAAACAATCTATACACTAAACCTGGAGTAAACATAGCCGCAATTAGAATACATAACACTCCAAATACTGTAGATTCTGCTTCATCGATTATAAAAAAAGAAGGTTTATAAACAACTAGCAAAATCCCACACACTAACCAAAATGCAATGAAAAGAAATAACAACAACTCATCTTTTACTGTAGACTTATCATTATGGAACAAACTAAATTTCATACTCAATCCTCCCTTTATATATTTTAGTCATTGTCTTCGAACTGAATACATACTGCACATGGTTCGTAGTTTCCTGACTCAAATTCTTCCTTAGACAATTTCTTAACTTCTTTTTTCATTATCCGCATAACTAATTCAACTCTTCATTAATAAATACTAGCCTATATTTCTCATCTATCAACCATCCACACCCGACTTAACTGATTTAATCGCATCTGCGATTTCTTTATCTTGTTCTGTAATATTGATAAAACGACATCCATCAAATGCTTTAATCACAGCATCCCCTGACATTTTATTACAACGCGCATATTCAAGCATAATAACTGTTTCTATTGCGTGAAGTGCTTGTTCATCTAGCTTATCTTTTACATCATCAAGTAAAAATCCTGACAAATCAGTTGCATTCTTCTCTTTAAGTACAGACTCAGAAGAGCCAAATAGCATATATGGAAAAATTCCTGTATCCCTTATTATTCTATGCGTCTGCTCATTATTATCAAATATTAGAATAAGTGACAAATACGTACCCCAAGACATCGTTCTTTTCTTCGTCTCTAATGTTGAATATGTCTGACGTGAAATTCCTATTAATTTACTCAACTCGTCCTGTGATAAACCAAGTTTAGTTCTCAAAAAAATCAATTCATCTGTTAGTTTTGTAATAAGTACTTCCTTTGCATTTTCTGTAATATCAAAATCATTAAAATCCTTTACCATAGAACACCTAATCCTATAAACAAAAAACATTACCAAAGTACCACTTTACATATCTCATTTCTGAAGGTCCCATTTCTGAATATATTATATTTCATGTCATCTTTTTTGTCAACATGTCACAATATAAAACACAGATATGTCAAATTATTTGACATATCTTTCAAAATAATGTAGTATATAGTAATGTAGGTATATAGTATTAATCTATATCATATATGAAAGGAAATCTAATATGATTAGTGTACCAATGAAGTCATCCGGTGCCGTCAACAGTCAAACTGTCATGGCTATAAATCAGCAAAATATTCAAGGACCAAAAACATCACAAAATGTAAAATCTTTGAACTATATGAAATCAAATCAATCCTCAGGAGTAACTGCGCCTTCTCCTAATAATACTTCTATTAGTAATCATACTATTTCAATAAAAACAATCCCAGCCTTAATAAACCCTGTTCAAAAAGGACAAAAAATAGCAATTGAAAATCAAGGAAAGCTTTCTAAAGTTTATGCAAAGTTAGGTTGGAATGTTACTAATTCCAATTGCGATGTTGATGTATCAGCTTTTATGCTAAATAATTCAGGCTGTGTAATAGGCGATTCTTGGTTTGTATTTTACGGACAAGAAACCAGTCCTGACAATAGCACACATTTTTCAATCGACAATGGACAAGATCGAGAAGTTATTACTATTGATTTTAACAAGTTAAATTCTAATGTATCTAAAATAGTTTTTGTATTAACAATCAATGAAGCTCTTGAAAAACACTTGAATTTCAGCATGTTAAACGATGCATATATCAGAATAATGAATGATTCTAACCAAGAATTAGTAAGTTTCAAAATGGATGAGTATTATTCAAACGTCACATCCATGATGATTGGCGAAATATATCAGCATAACGGTGCTTGGAAATTTGCTGCAATTGGAAATGGTGTTGCAAAGGATCTCGCTGGTCTTTGCGAATACTATGGTGTACAGGTAATATAGCCTAAATAATAGGAGGAATCTAAATAATGTTAACATTTGAAACGGTAAACGAATTAACCTTAAAGGTGACATGTTCTGGAAGCGATACTCTCTTCGTAAAAGCTGGAGCTTTCATCGCTGGCGATAATGCAGGAGTAAAGAATTATAAGTTTGAAAAGGTTCTGCTTGGACCTCAAAACAACATCGGCCAGGCTTTACTAGGGCAATTAGCAAGGCGTGTGACAGGTGAAAACCTTCCTCTTATGAAGGTAAATCTAAATGGTGACTCTGTTACATACTATGCTAATTATGGCCAGCATATTGTTATTTATCACCTCCAGCAAGGTGAGACCATTTCTGTTGAATCAGAGAACATTTTAGCATTTACTCAAGACTGCGATTACAGTGTCAGATTTATTGGTGTTGGTGTTCTATCTCAAAAAGGATTAGCTACATCAACATTAACGGCAAGGGGGGAAAATGCTTACGTCGCTGTATTATCTGATGGAAATCCTATCGTTCTCAGCAATGTTGGTACTAACAACACTATCTCTGTAGATCCAGATGCTGTTATTTGTTGGGTAGGCAATGGTCATTGCGATCCAAATGTTACAGCTGATGTATCTTGGAAAACATTTATAGGTCAAACTTCCGGTGAATCTTATCAATTCGAATGGCACGCCGGAGCAAATGTAACTGTAATTATTCAGCCTTCTGAAAGAAGCGGTGGAATTAGAGTAGGCATAGATTAAGAAGTAGAAGGGTTTTATTATGATCTTTACACGAGAGATCTATAAATCTGAAAGGCGGAACAAAATTAACTATTTGCTCCGCCTTATTTTTAAGCACTCTTCAAGCAATTCCTCTGAGAAAACTGCATTTCCTGCCATTTCTTTGGCTTTACATACTAAATCATATTTTTCAACAAATCCATTTGGAACAATTCCAAAATCAGCTTCATTCACCATTGTAATATCAAATTCACTATCTCCAGCAGCAATGATGTAATCAATATCCAATAGCTTTCTAAGTCTTTTTAAGGCCATGCCTTTGCTTAGATTAACTGGCACAACATATACTTTTTCACCATTGTTAAATACATTCACCTTGGAGCAATCTAATTGTTGCTTCAATTCATTTACAACATCTCCCGGATTATTACACTTTGTAAATACAAACAATTTTTCAATAAATCTGAGTTCAAATTTTCTTCTCTCGTCCTTTTCAAGTACAAGAAGTGATTTTTCTATATCTTCTATGCTCTCTTCTATAAGCTTCAATGACTCTTCATACCAATCAGCATCACTCTTGCCTTGTTTTATTAATAATCCCCCATTACATACAAGTGCATATTCAAATGCCCCTATCCCTAAATCAATTCGATCATACTGTTCCTTTGTTCTTGTTGATGTCGGAATGATAATAATATTATTTTTTATTTCCCGCAACAAATCATATGTCTTATCGGTAATAAAAGATATCTCTCTTCCTTGATATAATTCGACATTTCTTTTTCTATCTCCAATGTCATGCTTATATGAATAAATAATTGTATTATCCAAGTCTGTACAAAATACTACCATAATTTCTCCTAACAAAAAGGGTGTGATACAAGTACTGCACCACACCCACCCTTATTCATAAAATACTATTTTGAAACAATAGCTTTTCTAACAAGATCTACTGGAATAATGAGTATTGCTAATACCATAGATACTAATAACGCCTTTGCATCAAGCATCGTGGTATTAAATACTTTTCCACCCACTTCAATAATTACTGTCTGAAGAATGAAAATAGCACCCATTACACGCACAAAGTTTATATTCTCTCCGATATGCTCAAAGAGATTGAATTTCTCTGATCTAGTATTCAAACTATTAAAGATAATAGAGTAAATAAAGAATGCAAACATAAATGTTTTTTTGTATAACTCTGGATCTGAACATCCTTCTGGTGTTACAAAACTTGTAATTCCTGCAATATTTTCAAGGATCAAAATCGAGCCTAAAGTAATAAAGATTGAGCTTGTTCCAATTGCAGACTTAATGTATGAAGTCAAAATGTTATCTGTTCTCTTAGCCGGCTGATCCTTCATATAACGATCAAGAATTGGTTCACCACCAAATGCCATAGCAGCTAAAGTATCCATAATCAAGTTAATCCAAAGAATCTGTACAATTGAGAATGGTTCTGTCCATCCGAGGATAGGAGCAATAATATTCATTAACAATGTACTAATGTTTACTGTAAGCTGGAAAATAAGGAATTTTCCAACCGATTTAGCCATCGTTCTACTGTTAAGAACACAGTCCTTGATTGATGTTAAACTATTATTAAGAATAACAACGTCACCAGCTTCCTGCGCAACCGCTGTACCGTCTCCCATAGCAAAACCGATATCAGCCTGTTTAAGCGCTGGAGCATCGTTTACACCATCACCGGTCATACCACAAACATTGTCAAGTTGCTGTGATATAGAAACAAGTCTCTTCTTATCTAATGGTTTAGCTCTGCTTACTACCTTAAGATTAGGAAGAACCTTTTTGAGTTCTTCATCTGACATTTTCTCAAGCTGGTCATGAGTAAGAACCACGTCCTTCTTTTCATCCTTAAGAATGCCGGCTTCCTTTGCAATAGCAAACGCAGTTTCTTCTGCATCACCCGTTACCATTACAACCTGAATTCCTGCACTATTTAAAATCTGAACTGTCTCAATAGCATCTGTTCTTACATTATCCCTTAAACATAACACAGCCATAAGAACTGTTTTTCCATCACTAATTTTTGCAACAGAAAGTAGCTTCATTGTTCTCTTAGCCTCAACAAGCATCTGTTCTTCAACTTTCTTCTTATCTTCAGCTGAAAACTCTCTTTCTTCTCCATCTGGAAGCATATAATGTGTTACATCTTCAAGAATATTTTCTGTAGCACCTTTCCAATAAACTAAGCCATTCTTAAGTTTTACTGTTGCACATTTCTTTTCAGAATCAAAACCGCTAATCTCTTCAACTTTTTCATGATCATTTTTTGAATCATCATATCCATTTGCAATAGCATATGAAAGAAGAGCTCTATCCATATTATTACTTCCGATAGCTTTGCCTTCAGAAGAAATCTTAGCAAGGTTATTAAGCGTAATTGCTTCAACAAACTCTCTGTTCTGAATATTGTTTACGATGTTTCCATCACCAGTAATAAACTCCACAAGTGATAAATTACCTTGTGTAATAGTTCCAGTTTTATCGCTAAAAAGCACATTCATGTATGCTGAATCAGAGAAAGCAGCTTTATGACTTACAAGAATATTCTTTTTATACATTGACTCTGTATTCATTGACTGAACAAGGCTATTCATCATAGGTAGTCCTTCTGGAACTGCCATGATAACAATTGAGGCCATTAGCATTACTGCTTCTGCAATAAGTAATAATACAGAGACAACTAAAATTGCCTGATTAGCTCTCATAAGAGATAATACTACATGGAGGACACCAGCAATTGCTGCAGCTGAAACTCCAAGCTTTCCAATACCAGCAGCTACGACTTCAAGTTTAAGACTAGAGGTATCTTTTCTTTCTTCCTCTTCATCATCATCGGTTAATGCTTTATTAATCTTTCCAAGCTCGGAATCATCACCAATTACTGTTGCAACCATGTAACCTTCGCCAGATGTAACAACTGAACCCATGAAGATTTTACAAGTAGAAGCATAATCTGTTGACTCTGCTTCTTCCATTGTTGTTGTTGCGCTCTTGGTCTCATCTCTTGACTCACCATTTAATGCTGCCTGTGATACCTTAATCTTTCCTTCAAACAACAAACCATCTACTGGTACCTTATCTCCAGCCTGAACAAGAATTGTATCCCCTTTAACAATTTCACTTGTAAGGATATTTACAAGCTTTCCATTTCTCATCACCTTGGCAAATGTCTTACTATACTCTTCTTGTAAAGCCTCACTTCTTGAACTGTTTCTGTATTCTGATAGAGTACTGAATCCAGTTGCAAGAGCAATTGCCAAAATAATACTAATAATCTCAACTACATCATTTCCACCAGATAACGCTGGTACAAATACACCTAATACTGCAAGGACAATTTTAAGTACTAATGCAGCACACAAAACTTTAATCCATATATCATCGAATGCTCCGAGGAACATTGACCATAAGGACTCTGCTTCCTTTTTAGCTAATTCGTTTGTACCGAACTTCGCCTTACTGTCATTAACTTGAGAATCAGATAATCCTCTCATTAAAACATCTTTTTTCATATCACTCATACTTCGAATGACCTCCTGCTTATAGTTAGTATAAAAAAGAGGAACTACATTTGATAGCTCCTCTCTTTACCGAAATTAATATCTAAGTACTATACGTATCTTCTGCAAAGTTCTGAAAGCCCTGGATCTGTTGTTCCCTGACCAATTGCACTGAATTTCCACTCACCATTGTGTCTGTATACTTCACCAAATATCATAGCGGTCATTCCTGAATAATTATCGGTCAAATTGTACTTACACATTTCATTGTTATTCCTAGCATCTACCAAACGAATGAATGCATTCTGAATCAGTCCAAAATGCTGTCTTCTCTGAACAGCTTGATAAATATTAACTACAATAACGATCTTGTCATAATCTGCTGGAACTCTTGATAAGTCGATTACAATCTGTTCATCATCTCCATCACCAGCTCCTGTAAGGTTATCACCTTGGTGATTAACAGTTCCAGACTTGTGTTTTAGATTACCAAAATATACTAAGTCATCCTTATCGACAAACTTGCCATTCTTTAACATAATCGCTGACGCATCACAGTCTATTTCCTGCTGAGAAGAACCAAATAACCCTTTGAGAAGGCCTCCTCCTGACTGCTGAACTTCATCCCATCCTAATCCAACGATAATCTTTGCCAATCCAGCATTATCCTTTGTAAGGCTTACTTTTTGGCCTTTTTGTAAACTAACGCCCATTCCATTCCTCCTATTTTCTTCCGGCTTTCCAAGACATTCCCCAATTAAATGCTTTATCTAATGCTTGATGTCCTTGGTAAAACTGTACTATTTTTTCAACACTAAATGTTTGATCATTCTGATTTTCAAACAGTGCTAGTCCGCACATTATATTTGACGAATTAAACGTATCCATCTTTACAATAATGTCCTCAGCGCCTGGATATTTAATAGTTACAATAGCATCTGCTTGTTGCCAGTTTGCTACTCCTTCATAAATAAATGTATAAACCAAAATTCGCTTAAACTCTGAAAGCTTATTTCCATTAATACGAAGGTTTTCTCCTGCAGCGGCTGCACCTGTTCTATCATCTCCATCTAATGATATATATGGAGCCTGATTCAAATTACCAAAAGAGTTTCCTAGTGCTTGAACCGCACCCTTTTGTCCATTCTTTAATTCATATAAACATCCAAGGTCAAGGTCAATCCCCTGATTGCCTCCAAGCAGACTTGAAAGGAAACCCTGTTTTGCAGGTCTGGAGTTCCAATTAAGATTTACCAGAATTTCTCCAAGACCTGCAGATGATTTTTTTTCAAGACTTACTTTTTGGCCCTTTTGTAAATTAATAGCCATAAGTAATATCCCCTTATTCTACATCAACACCATAATTGTTACACAAAGCAGCTAATCCACCCTGATATCCGCTTCCAATAGCGTTGAACTTCCACTCATCGCCATGTTTATAAAGCTCTCCAAATACAACTGCAGTTTCGATAGAGAAATCTTCTCCTAAATCATATCTTAAAAGTTCTTCTCCATTTTCTTCGTTAAAAATTCTAACAAAAGCATTCGAAACTTGACCAAAATTCTGATGTCTAGCCTCTGCCTCATAAATAGTTACTGTAAAGGCAATTTTAGTAATATTGGCAGGTATTTTTGACAAATCAATTTTAATCTGTTCATCATCACCATCTCCAGCACCTGTAAGGTTATCACCTAAATGCTGGACACTTCCTGATGGGTGAGTAAGATTACCAAAGAACACAAAATCCTTCTGATCTGATACTTTTCCTGAATCTGTTAAACAAAAAGCAGCTCCATCTAAATCAAAATCTCCACCTGTATCGAATGCATTTACATCCCATCCAATACCAACAACAACATTTTTAAGTCCTGGATTTCCTTTTGTTAAGCTTACTTTCTGCCCTTTCTGAAGACTTACTGGCATATGCTACACCCCCTATGCTACATCGATTCCATAATAACCACAAAGCGCAGCAAGTCCGCCCTGGAATCCACTACCAATTGCATTGAACTTCCACTCTCCATTGTTTCTATAAAGCTCACCAACTACAACTGCTGTCTCAATTGAGAAATCCTCTCCTAAGTCATATCTGATTAACTCTGCATTAGTAGCCTCATCAACTAAACGAATGAAAGCATTTGAAACCTGACCAAAATTCTGATTTCTTGTTTCTGCATCGTAAATTGTTACTGTAAATGCAATCTTTTCAATATTGGCAGGAACCTTTGAAAGATCAATCTGAATCTGCTCATCATCTCCATCACCTTCACCTGTAAGGTTATCACCCATATGGTTAACTGAACCACTAGCATGCTTTAAGTTGCCATAGAATACAAACTCTTTGTCTGTTGGGCACTTTCCATCTGCTCCAAGCATAAATGCAGCTGCATCAAGGTCAAAGTCAGCACCTGAATCAAATGCATTAACGTCCCAACCAAGTCCTACCATGATGTTCTTGAGTCCAGGATTTCCCTTTGTTAAATCAACCTTCTGTCCTTTTGATAAATTAATTGGCATTGTAGTAACCCTCCTTAAATAATTTTTGTTTTTTGTTTTTATGTTTTTGTTACTTACTACATACTACTTTTTTGCAGGTGGCATATGATACTGCTTCTGGAAATCCTGCTTGATAGCCTCAAGTCTAACCTGATCCTCTTGGCGTTTCTTTCTAGCATCCTCTTCAATTCTCCTAGTCTCTTCAATACCGGAAGTAATTGTTCTCCATGTTGTTTCAAGAGTCTCAATCTGAATTGAGCTGCCAGAAGCAAGTTTAGCTGTCTGCTTAGAAATTTCCATATTGTTCTGAGCATTCTTAATAAGCATCTCATTTGTCTTCTTATCAAGAGCTGCCATAGATTCTGCCTGAATCTTCTGTCTCTTAAGTAAGATAGCCTGTGCCAGTGCCTGCTTAAATACTGGCAATGTAATAATAAATGCTGAGTTAATCTTTCTTACAAGGTTATAATTTGAGAATTCCATTGTTTTAATCATTGGAATAGACTGCATTGCAACATTCTCTGCCGTTCTCAAATCCTGAGTTCTCTGTTCCATCATCAACAAAGCTTGATTTAAAGCTGTTAATTCAAACTGAATTGACTGATCTCCTGTTGACTCCATATCCTGCTGTCTCTGGGCAATGTAAGCTTCTATTTCTTTACAAGCTTGCTCACCAGCCAAGATATATTTAACAAGTTCATGATAATAGTTTACATTTGCATCAAACATTGTAGAAAGTTTTCTGTTTGACTGCTTAATTTCTGATTCGTATCCTTTTAACTGAACATATATCTTGTCAACTTCCTCACCCATTGTATGGTACTTGGCAAGAATCTTATCCAACTGTTTTTTGAGATTTCCGAAAAGTTTTCCAAAAAGACCCGGATTATCCTTAATCTCGTCTATATCAAACTGTTCCATGATTTTTGCCAAAGCTTTCATCATTTCACTTGTTTCGTCAAGCTGTGACATATTCATGCTATTCAAAACAACGTCTGATGCCTTTGAAATTTCGTCAGCAACTTCTGCTCCGAAAGATACAATAGTATCCAGATTATGAATTTCAATTGTACTCACAATACGATCAACCTCTTCAGAATTCACTAATTCCTGGTTCATCTGTTGTCTGTCAGCTACAATATCATATTGCTCTACCACTGCAATTTCATTTTTATCAGTTTGTCCCGCAGTGGCTGTCACATTTGTCATAGCTGGCTTGCTAAAATCAAGTCCCATATTACTTCCTCCATTTATTTTAATTTTTTTATTCTGGTACATACATCAAATCGTTATCATTCTGATAACCTTTGAGAAACTCTACATTATATTTTTCTATATCAGATAAGCTTCCATCGTAATCATAATCGATTTCATACCAATCCATGCTTTGAAAATATTCATTATTCTTGATATCATCCACCCCCAAATAATCGTTCCTTCCATGTTGTTTTCTTTTTCTCCCCTACAACACTATTAAAATCAGGGACTTGCATATCGTATTTATATTCTCCTATTTGATGTTCCTCCATTAATGTTTTGTTAAAATGCTTTTCAATGCTCTGATACCCTGTTGGTACAAAAAATATTATGTCAAATCCAATCAAATTCAAAAAAGCAATTAATATTGAATCCTCAAGTGAAATCACACTTTCTCCAGTATTGATATACACTATCTTTGGATTTTTTTTGGTAAAATCAAACTTTTGAATCATTCTAACAATATCTTTTGGCAAGTTCAGAACTTGAGCTATTACAGTATATTCAGTGCCATTTTCACCAATCCCTTTAATAAGTTTTTGCTCAATTAAACTTTGTAATTTATCAAGCATAAACTCCTGCATATCCTCTCGCAATATTCCATACGGATATTTAGGATGATTCTTTATTTTATTCTTTTGAAGTTTTCCGTTTTTGTAAAACTCTGCAGCATAAGCTTTCATCGGATTAGCTGCAGTAGAAGAAATATATGGCACATTCTTTATCAATATTGTATCATCCGTTATCAATTCCTTTATTGACACCCAATACGGAGCAACTAGTCCATCCTTTACACCAGATACCTTTGCGAAAATAACGGGTATATTAACAACTCCATCTACAGTACTGAAACCCGGACGATATTTAAGTTCTTGATCCCAAAGAATCTTGATTTCTTCGTACATTGTTTGAAGATTTATTACATTCGCCTTACCATACTGTTGATTTCTGTACATTCCTGTATCCTGATACATTAAAGTATCCAAATCTCTCTCTGCATGATATGCAACAGTTCCAATCTTCACAGGTGAATTGTCTTCCGGAAATCTGTTTATCGATAAACTTTCCGTATAATTCACTTCATATAATAGCTTATCTTGTAAACAACATTTCGTGTTAAGGTTTGGACATAAAATCAAAACATCTATCGGCAATCTTCCTAAGAAGCTTATAAACATTGCTTCATTCTCATTTTTACATCCGCCCATATATACAAAACAAGCTACATCACTATTCTTCCAATTTGAGAATAATTCTGACATATATCGCTTCAGCCAACAAAGCAAATATACTGTCTTATTCGTCAGTCTATGAAGATTCCCCGCTTCCTTCTTGGATTCTGCTAATACAATATCAACAAAAGCTTTGTGCATAATCCTCTGAAGTTCAACATTAGCTGTATACTTTATATTGCTCGACAAATCCAAAACAAGCTGATCAAGTTTTGTATAATTTGACCTCTTTATCCCAGCAATTTCTTCTGGTGTGGGTTTTGGTATCTCCTCATTTACAATTACAAGTTTACGTTTTGAATTCCTAATTTCCTGCTGAAATTGAAATAATTCATTTGCATACGTCAACTTATCTTCTGCACCGTTAATTCTGCAAAAACAATTATAGAAGAACTTGTTGTCATTGCCACGTAGCGCTATACTCGTCCTAATGTCATCAAGACCTTTTCCCTTTATCCATGCATTTGTACAATTTGCAATGTTTGGTTTTGTGCCATACAGCCTCTGATTATTCATTTCATTTTGAAGTTCTTCTCTCACTTTTTTCAGCGAGAAGCCCTCCGGAAATGACTGCAGACCTGACATCTGCAAATTATCTGAAAGTACAGAATTTGGATCAACTTTTAAATATCCTTGATCCCCTTGATATTGTAACATAACAACATCGCATCCTGCATTTGACAATATAGAAATCAGCATTAATTCATAATTACTGACATTGCCTTCATATAATATTTTAGGGATGTTGTTCTCCCCCAATTGGTTAACAATACGTTCAAACTTATAATAAAGCCAGCACATAAACTTGATGTATGCATTTTTTAACATATTCTCTGTTTTACCAGCTTTTCGCATTGTATCAAGCGAATCATATATAGAAGCAGAAACATTCTGCCGTTGAAAATCATTCATTCTCGGCAACCACTTCTTTAAGCTTGTGGAAATGAATTCAATGCTCATTTGAAAATTCATTCCCATTATTTCACCATAATATGCAAGATTTTTTTCATCAGGATTAGGAATTTTTCCTTCAATGACAACTCCGGTTCTTCTTGCAACATCATAGTATTTTTTTATAAATTCACTTATTTCTTCTGAATAACCGTTAATCCGATAAAAATAAACCCCTTTATTCTGTCTACTATTTAAATCAACAAAATAATCTCCAAGGCTTTGAATCTTTTTGTGCTCCAACATACAGTATTCTCACCTTCAGTATCTATTCATTTTGTTCTTGTTCATTACAAAGCCAAGCCCTGAACCTACTGCTCCTCCTAAAATATGTGTAAGGTTTGAAACATTATCCTGAATAAATATTCCATCATATACCTGTTCACCTATATACAATATAGCAACAAGTAGAAATGTAACTGGAACTTTGCCCTCTTTAAAACTAGTAAATGAAGCAAGTAAAATCAATGCAAAAACAACACCACTTGCTCCAAGTAATTGTGTGTGTGGAAAAAATATAAAATTAACAATTCCTGTTACTAATGCCGTCGCAAGAATAACAAACAGCATATTAGAAGAACCATACTTTTCTTCTAGCAATGGTCCCACCACAAGAATCATCATAATATTACCTATAAAATGTTCCCATCCTGCATGCCCTAATACATGCCCAAAAAATCTTAAGTATGTTAACGGGCTTAATAAAGAGGATCTGTAAACGCTAAATAAAAGAGATGTAGAAGTGCCTCCAGTCACCTTATCAATTACTAACACTGCAAAACAGGCAATTGTAAAACCTAAGATTACCGGAGAGTTAAAAGATAATTGTAACTTTTTGCCATTACTCATTGTTAATCCTCTCATTCATTATGAATTCTGCATAAAAAAAATTGTACCATATTCCTATACACTAATCAAGATAAATATTCTGAATATTTGACATTTTGTAACAGAATTAGACATTAATTGTCATTCTACGATCTAAATCCAGTAGTAAACATACGAATATTTTCATAACCAATAGCTAAATTTATATTTTGTCCGCTATCAATTCCTGCAGTACTTATTCCAATTACTTCTCCATACATATTTAATACTGCCCCTCCTGAACTTCCATGAGATATAGGCGCAGTAAACTGAATCATATCCACGTCATTAATATTTCTGAACCCTGATATAATTCCATCCGAAACAGAATTGAATAATCCCAAAGGACTTCCAATTGCAACTACTTTTTGTCCTCGCACTAGTTTCTTTTTACCGTCATAAATCGGAATGGGATTAAGAACTCTATTTATTCTAATAACAGCAAGATCTGTAATTGAATTGTATTTTATAACCTCTGTGGTTGTATATACTTCTTCATCATCCTCGATACGAACAGAATAAAATCTTCCTCCTGAAGCAACATGATTATTTGTTAATATGAATCCATTTTTTCCAATCATGATGCCAGAACCCGTACCAATTATATCGCCATCCATATCATGAACAGCAATTAACACAACAGAAGAAGCTAGCTGCGCAAGTTGTTCAAAACTCTTTTCCTCTTTTATACTTGTGTTAGCCTTTATAGGTATGGTGCTGGTTTGCTGTGTTATATCAGCCATTGTGTTTGTTTTAGGTACGGAAGCTGAAGATACTTGCTTTGTTCTTCCCGGTCTTTCAGGAATAATTACTTTTTTATTTTGTTGCTCAGCATTTATATCACTAGGAGAAACAACTTTTTTCTGTTGCTTTTCAGGCTCTTTTTTCACATATGGTTCAATGGCTGAAATCCCTTTTTCGCCCATTTTTATTTCAAGCGAAAATCGTAACATATCTGATGCAGCCTCAACATCAAATCGGTTTTGGATCAGAAACACATCACATCCAAGATATGTAAGCATTTGATAGAATAGGTATTCTTGCTCTTTAACCACATTATCGGATATAACCTTTATGCTTGACTTTTCATTCCACTGAGTAAATAATTCACTCACTGTAGTATCAAGCCAATATAACAATTTCACCGTAAAATTTTTTAAGATTGACGTACTTACACCATTCTTATTTTTTTTATACTCATCAACAACAATATTGATTGCATTTGATAAGGTCTGTTGAAAAGGAATTCCCACTGTAATGTTCTTGAGTAGCAACCCTGTGCCGCTAAGAAGCTGATCATAGGACGATGAATAATAATTAACCTCGTCAATATTTCTCAGTTGAGGAAGTTTACTAAGCCTTTTATATTTGATCCTATTCTGACTCATTTCCAATTCCATTTGTCTGTCTACTTTTTCAAGAATTGCATTAATATTTTGAGGCTCTCCCAGTCCTCTAACAAAATACACATCTCTTGTATTGTTTGAGCATCCGCCTTTTACATTTGCAAATGTCTCTATGGAACTTATATTCATTACATTATGTCTATATTTCAAGTCTGACATAAGAATCTCACCACCTTAAACTAATATACTTAAGTTTATCATATTTTACTAAATATGAAATATTTTATATCCCATTTTCTTCAAAAAGTGTTATAATTGTTAATCATGCCTTTTTAGGCTTTTATAGGGGGACATATGAAAAACGACGTATTATATTATAGCGTTGGAGCATTGCTATATTGCCCTGCAAACAAGGAATCCATAGCAGACTCTATCATTCATGAAAAATTTGGAAATAAGTTTTCTTTAGCTCTTTGTTTGGAGGATACAATCAATGATGATTTCGTAACAGAAGCTGAACAGACTTTAATTGAATCAATCAATAAAATCTTTATAAACTACCAAAAGCAGCCATTTTACCTTCCAAAGATTTTTATTCGTGTAAGAAACTCTGAACAAATTGAGCGCTTAACCAAAGCTTTCAAAGAAGGCATAGAGATAATAACAGGCTTTATTATTCCAAAATTCAATTCCGACAATGCAACTGAATATATTAATCAACTTATCAAAGCAAATGAGCTTGTATCAAAAAAAATATATATGATGCCGATTTACGAGAATTCTTCAATAATCGATTTAAGAAACAGAACTGATATTTTATACTTACTTAAAGAATCTCTCTCTCCAATTGAGGAACTTGTAATGAACATCCGTGTTGGTGGGAATGATTTATGTCACATGTTCGGTTTCAGAAGGCACTCCGATGAATCTATTCATCGAATCAAACCAATATCCAATATTTTTTCAGATATTATAACTATTTATGGAATGGATTATGTTGTTTCAGGTCCAGTGTGGGAGTACTACGCCGGAGACAATTGGGAGAAGGGCCTGATTCAGGAAATACAGGACGATAAGCTTTGCGGTTTTACCGGGAAAACTGTTATCCATCCAAATCAAATTCCAATCATAAATCGTGCATATCAAGTATCTAGGAATGATTTCAATGATGCCCAAGCTATTCTTAATTGGAACAGAAACTCCAACGCATTCGTATCTGGTAGTGAAGCCAAAGAGCGAATGAATGAATATAAAACACACATTAATTGGGCTCAGAAAACCGTGTTCTTAGCTGAAGCATATGGAATAACAGACTAGTTGTAAAACACGAAAAGCAGGTCAATTGCGCACCTGCTTTTCTTCTTTGCTTACTGTAAAATATTGTTGCTTACTGTAAAATATTGTTCACTTTCTCAGCATGTTCTTCTTCATTAATAATTCCCATCTGAAGCTGCATATCAACCTTTCTAAGTTGATCATAGTTATCATACTTTTTCTTAAATCCATGTCTTTTCTTGTAAAAATCATCAGAGTAAAAAAATGCTATCTAATTATTTTAGGTATTTCTATGTATGAAACTACTTTTTCAGTCGGTTCATATGACCATTTTATATGTTTTCCAAGAACTTTATTTAATGCAATATTCGGAATATTGATATTTTCTGCTTCACATGTCATTTGGAGACCTCCAGACATTCTTGTATTTATCTCCAACAAATAAGGAACTCCATCCTTTAGCCTAAACTGAATATTACAAGGACACTGTAAATCAACTCTCTCCATAATGGTCTTTGTCATAGCAAGTATATTTTCATCAAATACAATCTTCTCATGTCTTGCCGAACCCTTGAATCTTGGAATAGCAATTAATCCATCTTCTGTATTCAAACAATCCACACTTATCTCATTACCTGGAAGATACGGCATAACCATCAAGTCATCGAATCTTTCCACTTCACGTAAAGCTCCCACATAATCTTCATAGGTGATTTCTGCACCCGGATATATGCGTAACCTTTTGAATCGATCAACATGATCAATAATTCTTCTGTAGCTCATTGCTCCTTCATCTTTAACAAACTTCACACAGACTTGATCAAAATCTTTCTTCAGTTCTGCATATGCAGCTTCAAATTCGTCTGCTGTGTTAACCATTCTATATGCTGGAATATTAAGCCCTTCACAATCTCTTAAGTAATCATAGGTAGCCACTTTGTCATTCAGTAACTTAATTACTTCGTAATCGTCCACCATTACCTTTACACCAATATCTGTAAAACGGTCTCGGTTTTGGCTTATCTCAACCATCTTTCTTCTAGGAACAAACACATCAATCTTATGTTCTCTACAGAAGTCAATGCAATATTGTAAATATTCTTCGCCATCAGCCAATGAGTCCTGATACCATTCATCACAAACCTTTTGAATGACTGAATCTATTTGCTTATTGCTAGCAATAACATAAATCTCTTCTTCATTATCTTGCTTCATCAGTTCAATTAATCTGTACGAAGTACTAAACCAATGATTAAACCATACCCTAACCATCATCTTCTCCTATGCATCAGCAATTTTTTTTATTATTCCACAACATTTATAATGTGTAAGTGGATAATACTCAACTGGAACATTTTTTTCCTCCGCCAATCTTACCAGATGACCAAGCTGAGGATCTCCCTTGTATCTCTGATCAATCAGCACCTTCCATGGAACACGTCTCAAAAGAACTCTAGTCGCTTCCCCAATGCCAGGTTTAATAAGATTAATATCATCTACGCCGAACACCTTTCCAATCTCACGAACCTCATCAATTCCCTGGCCTTCTATAACGATTCCATCATCGTTATTCTCCATAGAAAATTCTTTTTCTATAGCATTAATAAAATCATATGACAGGTCAGAATCAGCCAACTCACCATAGTACACAGCTCCATGAAAATCATCTTTTCCTATTATGTCACTTCTCAAAAATGTTCTGCTCACAAGCCCTGAAACAGTACTATTTAAGCAAGAGCTTGGAATAAGAATATCCTCGTGTGTTCCACATAACTCTGTTACATTGGCGGGATCTGCTATTACAGCAATATCAGAAGAAACACCTTTATAAGCTTCTATATCCTTCTTAAGTTCATTTAAAATTGCCCCCTTACCAATCCATCCGTCTACAAACAACAATTGTTCTGGCCGGTATTTCCCAAGGAGGAATTTCATAGCATTATCATCAATTCCTCTTCCTCTGATAATTGAAATAGAATAATGAGGAACATCAATACTATATTTGTACCTAATGTAACGCTTTACTAATATTCCAATCGGAATTCCAGCTCTTGCCAATGATACTAAAACAACTTCTCTTCCTTTGTTTTCTATAATTTTATCTGATAACTTACCAACAGCTTCAGCTACTGTTTTTGAATAACTTTCAAGAGCCTCATAATACACTTTCATGTACTTTTCTGTTGGTACATACTCAATAGGAAGCATTTCACTATAATGCTTTCCTGACTGTATTAGTTTTTCCCGTTCTTCTGTAGACTGAGGCGAAACTAATCCTGTTATATCTTTTAAAAGAAGTATTACATCTTCCTCTGAATATGAACTTCTCAAATTTAGCACCACCTTATTACTGTTATATTTTCATTTCTCGTCTTCAACGCATTAACTAATGTTTTCTCACCCTCATATTCTGTTTTAGGAGAATCAGTGATAACAAAAACCCTATCATACTCCCCTATATCATAAATAAAGTTTTTTCTGTCTGAATCATACATGCTTTTTAATTCATATCTATTATGGAGTGGATACTCTTTTTCAAGGCTAACCGCAATTGGACTTCTTGTTGTCGAATGGCATAAAACATTATTTCCCTGCGATTCTATTTTTTCAGCCACATATAGAGCTGGAAACATAAATTCCTCTGTCCCAATTACTAAAACATTTTTACCAACAAATTCTCCAATTTCATTTTTTATCTCCAGCCAAAAATTTTCACATGCATCAGCATACTGTATCGAATCCACCAGCCTTCTAGCATCGACCTTACCAGGTATGCAAATTGTGGAATAATTATCATTTTCTTTATCCAAACATTTATAGTAATGACCATCCCCTAAAAATCTATCAGCTCTCTCACCATAAGAGCTATGGTCTGTCTTAACTAAATAATGCAATGAAATATTTCTTCTTTCATAAGATTCTATGTGCTCAGAATCCATTCCATTAAGAAGTGAAGCTACAGCATATTTTAACTTGCCAGGATATTGACTGTCTAATATCTTAATAATATTCAATATAGTATTACCAGTCGTAACCTCATCCTCAACAAACACAATTCTATCTGTTTGATTGATTATTGCATCAATATCATCCTTTATTAATTTTTGTTCTGTAGCATGACTATGCTCCTCTGAAAAGAACAAATACTCGACATCATGAATCGTTTCTCTTGTTGTCTGAATATATTTTGCACCTATCGAAATAGCCACCTGTGCACCAATCGCTGTTGCTGTTTCTGCAAATCCAACTAACAATAAATTCTCATCGTTATATTCATCTCGGATGGTTTCCGCCAAACTTGAAAATAGTTTCAATGCTCTTGAGGGAACCACCGGAATATGCTTTCCTTGAAGAGGATCAACTACTAAGTAACTTCTTCTCGTATTGTTTTCCCTTTTTGCTATTCTCACTAAATCATTCTCAACATATTCCAAAATTTAATACCTCATTTCTATTCTTTGTTTTACACAGCCAATTATTTGAATAAATCAAATAAGCTAAATGTTGTCTTTCTATAAACTTTATTATAAGCAGCTTTTGGGGGATTTTTTAACCACCCCCTAGTATATCGCTATCTTACAACAATATCAATAATTACACGACATTTCATGTATGATTATGCGTCATGATGTAATGTGATTTTACATTTTGGCTTTTGCTTTATTTTTTTACTTGTTTGGCCTTTATTTCAATTCTGAAAATGCTTTTATCTGTTCCAATATAAATTTACGTCTCTCATTGTCACTTATATTTCCAAAGATGGAAAGAGCAATGTCTGCTTCCTTCAATCCTTCCTCTCTGCCAATGATAATAAAAAAGAGGACCAAACCAGCCAGACAGAATACTCCATCTCAAAGTGCTAATTTAGTCCTCACTAAATGTTTCAAAAATAATTGTTGTATCATCCCTATAAACTTGAAGTTATCTATTTCTCCTCTTCGTTAAGACCTAGTTCATTGCATATTACTTGCTATCCCTGATACCTTATTCTTTCTACCAGCGTTTCCTTTTTCAGATTACTGCTTAAAACGCAG
>ERZ779737.1088-NODE-1088-length-22396-cov-5.190860_pt1 | contig 22396 bp, 19 predicted proteins | sample MGYA00511889_ERZ779737 | MGnify/ENA primary metagenome ERZ779737 (study PRJEB29588, sample SAMEA2163575) | human gut metagenome | biome: human gut; feature: human-associated habitat; material: faeces | place: Denmark | collected 2008/2010 ... | reverse complement strand
CGGGCATGGAGCTGCCGATCCAGCAGGAATCCCGCGTCGAAACGACGGAGCATCTGCGCCGCGCGCTCGTTCCCGCGCACCTTTCGGGAACGGCGAAAATCGAAGACTTGGCGGAAGTGCGCATCGACGGCGCGCCGCGCCGCGGAAACGCCGGCTTTCTCGGCGACGACGCCGTGATTCTTTCCGTGCAGAAAGTTCCCGGCGCGAACACGCAGGAGCTGACGCGCGCGCTCGACCAGGCCGTCCGCGAATTTTCCGTGAGCCAGCTTCCGCCGGGCATGGCGCTGCACGCGGACGCCTACCGCCAGTCCGACTTCATCGAAATGTCTCTCGCCAACGGCGCGGAAACGCTGGTCACGGCAGGCATCGTGGTCATGCTCGTCATTTTCCTGACGCTGCTGAACGTGCGCACGGCGCTGGTCACGCTCGCGGCGATGCCGCTGTCCGTGCTGTTCGCGATGATGCTGCTCCCGGCGTTCGGCATCGCGGTGAACATCATGACGCTCGGCGGGCTCGCCGTCGCGGTCGGCGACGTCGTGGACAACGCGATTATTTTCGTCGAAATCGCGTGGCGCAAGCTTTCGCAGAACGCCGCGCTCCCGCCGCAGGAACGCAAGTCGAAATACGCCGTGCTGATGGCGGCGAAGGACGAAATTCTCGGCGCCATCGGCGCGTCGTCCGCGATCATTCTGCTCGTGTTCTCGCCCGTGCTTTTCCTTTCCGGGCTGGAGGGGCAGTTTTTCCGTCCGCTGGGCATCTCGTTCATGCTCGCGTTCGCGATGTCGCTGCTCGTCGCCGTGACGGTCATTCCCGCGCTGTGCTCGCTCGCTTTCCGCGAAAAGAAAAACGCGGGGAAAGCCGACGGCGGGAACGGCGAAAGCTTTTCCGTGCGCCGGATTCGGATGCTCTACGCGCCGGCGCTGGATTTCTGCATGAGGCGCGCGAAGGCGGTCGTCGCGGGAACGCTGGCGCTGACGGCGGGAGCGCTCGCCCTCGCGGGAACGTTCGGCGCGAGCTTTCTTCCGCCGTTCAACGAAGACTGCTACACCGTTTTCATCAACACCGTTCCCGGGACGTCGCTCGACGAAACGGAACGCATCGCCCGCACCTGCGCGCGAAACATCGAAAAAATCGACGGCGTGCTCAGCGTCGCGCAGCGCACGGGACGCGCGGAAAACGACGAGCACGCCGAACCGGTCTCCGCGTCGGAACTTCTCGTCCGCGTCGATTTGGAAAAAGACCAGCGGCGTCTGCGCGAAGAAATCCGCGACGTCATCGAGGGCATTCCGGGAACCAGCACGATGATCGGCTACCCGCTCGCGCACCGCATCAGCGCGGCGCTCTCCGGCTCCAATTCCGAAATGGCGATCAACATTTACGGCACGGAGCTCCCGCAAATCCGAGCGGCGGCGCTGAAAGCCAAGGAAATTCTCGACGCGATGCCCGAAGCGGCGGAAGCGCGCGCCAACCGCGAAGTGCTCGTCGACACGATCGGCATCCGCTACGACCGCGAAATTCTCGGTGCCTTCGGACTCACCGCCGCGGACGCGGCCGCGCAAGTCTCCGCCGCCTTCAACGGACTGACGCTCGGCGAAGTCATCCGCAACCAGGACCGCTGGAACATCGTCATGCGCCTCGCGCCGGAAGCGCGGGCGTCGCTCGACGATGTGCGCAGCCTCGAGCTCATCGGCGGGAACGGCAAAAGCATCCGCCTCGGCGACGCCGCCGTCGTTTCCCGCGAAGAAATCACGAATCTGATTCTGCGCGACGGCACGATGCGCAAGGCGATGATTTCGTGCAATCCCGCGCCGGACTCCAATATCGGAGACCTCGTCGACGCGTGCCGCGAAAAGCTCGATCCCGCGATGCACGCGCTGGGCTGCACGGTCGAATACGCGGGAACGATTCAGGCGCGGGAATCCGCGGCGCAGCGGCTTTACCTGCTCGGCGCGGGCATTTTCGTGGCCGTCCTGTTTCTGCTTTCCGTTTCGCTCGGAAGCCTGCGCAGCGCGGCAATCGCGCTCGTGAACATTCCGCTGTGCGTCATCGGCGGAATCGCCGCGGTTTTCCTCGCCTCGCCGGGAACGCTCGCGTCGGTTTTCAGCGGGCATTACGTCGCGCCGATTCTGTCGGTCGCCTCGATCGTTGGCTTCGTCACCGTGGTCGGCTTCGGCGTCCGTTCCGGGCTGATTCTGCTCAGCCGCTACCGCGATCTCTACAAAAGCGGCATGAGCTCCGCCGAAGCCGTGCGCGCCGGCTCGCTGGAACGCGTCGTGCCGATCATCATGACGTCGCTGACGACGGAGCTCGGGCTGCTGCCGCTGATTCTCGCGATTGACGAGCCCGGCGGAGAGCTGCTCGGCCCGCTCGCCGTCGTTCAGTTCGGCGGGCTCATTTCAGCGACGCTGCTCTCGCTTCTCGTCATTCCCGCGGCGGCGATGCTCGTCGCGCCGAAAACGCCTTTCGTCCGGAAGCAAGAAGACGCATGAACGCCGCAGACGCGCCTTCCGCCGCTTTTTCCGACAGCACGACGCATCTTTCCCTGAAATCTTTCGATATCCCCCCCCCCAAAAAAAACTTGACAAAAAAAGAAGGAAAGATAGTGAGACATTATGAAATCATTATCCTCTAAAATGTTTATTGCTGTTTCCGCGCTCATCGCCGCCGGAAGCGGCGTCAGCTCTGCTGCTGTCTACACGTGGACAGGAGCCGCCGGCACTTCCGCATGGGAAACGCCGAGCAACTGGGATCTCAACAACGGCTACTATCCGCAGTCTTCACAAGACACAGCCATCATCGGAAACGAAGAAGGAAGATCTTATGACGTCGTGTGGTCGATGACTGCCCAATACTTCGGAGCTACGGACGCTATTACGATTCACAAAGGCTCGACACTTTCCGTGAAAGCGCAAGGAAACGACAACACGGGAAATCTTGCCTTCGCCGAATTGAATCTCTACGGTACGTTCAAAGCGGAAAACATAACAAACGCGCTTGGGTTCGCTAATGATTTCACGGTCAATTTCGGCGACATCACGCAGGAATCCTGCGGCGTTTTCGACTTCAGCGGCATGACCGGCAAACTGTGGTTCAACAGCCACAAGATAACGGTGACGGCGGATGCGACGGTTTCCGGACGCGGCACGATGACGCTCATCAGCTTTGCCGGTAACACTGACGCCACTGCAGCTTTCGATACGACGGGCATCGCGGTGCATGATGCATTCGGCGAAAGCCTGACGCTGAATGCCTCCGCGGAAACCCTTGACGGTCTTGCCGAGGGAGAATTTGCCGTTCTCGCCCGAAACTCGGGCGTCAGCATCATTTACAATGTCGCCGCTGTTCCCGAGCCCTCGTCGTTCGGACTGCTCGCGGGTTTGGGCGCGATTGCTCTCGCAGTTTCCCGCCGCAAGCGCAGATAATAAGGCATGAAGCGCGCGGCAGAAGAAAGCCGCGAAAAGAAAGAGCGTTCCCGCGGAAGTTGCGGGAACGCTCTTTTTTCGCGCGCACGGGAACGCGCGCGGCGCGTTTCGTCCTGCGCGTTCAGATTCTGCGGGAGAGGTTGAACGCGGAGACGAGCGCGAGCAGCCCGGCAAGCTCGATGTTCGTGTCGATGCCGCAGCCCCAGAAAACTTTTCCGTCGCTGTCGCGCGAAATCGAAACGTAGGCGGCGGATTCCGTCGCCGATCCCGTTCCGATCGCGTGCGAGCGGTAATCGCGCAGCGTGAAGTTTTTCCAGCCCTGCGCGTGAATCGCTTTGACGAAGGCGTTGATCGGACCGTTCCCGCTTCCGGAAATTTTGTATTGTTTTCCCTGATACAGCACTTCCGCCGTGCATGAAACGATCGGCTTGTTCTCGGAGTTGGACTCGAAGACGATCAAGCGCAGCGGCTCGGAAACGTTGACGAAGCGCGCCATGAATTCGTCGTGGATTTCCTTCGGAGAAAGCTCGCGTCCGCGCTTGTCCGCGATGCCGCCGATGACGCGTCCGACGACCGGATGCATCAGCTTGGGCAAATCGATGCCGAAATCGCGGTCGAGAATGTAGGCGATGCCGCCCTTCCCGCTTTGGGAATTGATGCGGATGATCGCCTCGTAGTTCGCGCCGATGTCCGTCGGATCGATCGTCAGATAGGGCACGCGCCACGGCGCGTCGCCGCCGAGGTCGCCGCGCGCGTCCATGCCTTTTTTGATGGCGTCCTGATGCGAGCCGCTGAACGCGGTGAAAACGAGATCGCCCGCATACGGATGCCGCGCGGGAATGGGCATGCGCGTGCAGCGCTCGTAGACTTCGCGAATCGCCGGCAGGTTGTCGAATTTCAGTCCGGACTCGATGCCGTGCGTATACATGTTGAGCGCGACGTTGACGATGTCGAGGTTGCCCGTGCGCTCGCCGTTCCCGAAGAGCGTGCCTTCGACGCGGTCCGCTCCCGCCATGAGACCGAGCTCGGTCGCCGCGACGCCGGTCCCGCGGTCATTGTGCGTGTGCAGGGAGATGACGACGCTGTCGCGGCGGGAAATCATGCGGCCGAATTTTTCGATCATGTCGGCGTAGACGTTCGGCGTCGTCCACTGCACGGTTTCCGGCAGGTTAAGGATGATCGGGTTCTGCGGCGTCGGCCCCCAAACGTCCATGACGGCTTCGCAGACTTCGACGGCGTATTCGACTTCCGTGTCGGAAAAGCTTTCCGGCGAATATTCAAGGCGGATTTCCGTGTCGCCGGCTTCCGGGAGCAGTTCCTTGACGAGACTCGCGCCGTCGACGGCGATCTGCTTGATCTGCTCTTTCGTCGCGTTCCCGAAAGTGATGCGCCGCTGCAGCGGAGACGTGGAATTGTAGATATGAACGATCGCGCGCTTCGCGCCGCGGAGCGCCTCGAAGGTGCGCCGGATCAGATGTTCTCGGCACTGAACGAGCACCTGCACGGTAACGTCGTCCGGAATGAGGTTCTTTTCGATGAGGGCGCGCGTGAACGCGAATTCGGTGTCCGACGCCGAGGGGAACCCGATTTCGATTTCCTTGAACCCGATGTCGCAGAGCATCCGGAACATTTCGATTTTTTCGTCGACGTTCATCGGCACGGCAAGCGCCTGATTCCCGTCGCGCAAATCCACGCTGCACCAGATCGGCGCTTTCTCGATGCGCTTGTCCGGCCACTGCCGGTCTTTGAGTTCAATCTGCGGGAACGCGGAATATTTCGTGATTTTGTTGTGTTGCATTCGGAATGAATAAAAAAAATGTGGTTGAACGGCTGCAAAAAATCCGGAGCGGGAACGCGGTTCCCGACGGAAAAATTTCGGCGGAATCTCTGCGGTCCGCCGCTCCGCAGAAAAAGAAATCTACTCCCCTGCGGGGAGAAGCAGCGCCGTCCGGCGAAGTCGATGTAATCCGTGAATCACGATGAAACGCTATTTTTTACGGGAGCGCCGTCTTGTCAAGATTTTTGCCGTTCCCGCGCGGACTCGCCGGCGTCTCCGGAAGCGGCGGCGTTCCCGTAACGCGCGTCGCGGGCGGCGTCCTCCGCGGCGATTTCGTCGAGACGGTTCAGCAGCGCCACGCCGCCTTCCGCGCCGCGGTCTTCGATGAAACGATAGGCGGGCGTATATTTCAGAATGACGCGCTTCGCCACTTCCATGCGCAGCGTTTTCGTCACGCGCTCGAGCAGGCGCCGCGCCGCGGCTTTTTCCTCGCTTCCGCCGAGCACGGCGTAATAAATGCGCGCGTCGCGCAAATCCGGCGAAATTTCGACGGCGGTCACGGTGATGCGCACGCTCTCGCTGCGCCAGCGCTCGTGAAGCTGGTCGCTGATTTCGCGGCGCAGAAGTTCGTTGATGCGGACGGTTCTCTGAGACATGAAAAAAATTTTCTCCGTTCTTGTTTTCCGACGAAAGGCACCGGAACGCGGGCGGGCGGCTTTTCCGTTCCCGCCGTCAGTCCTTCACGCCGAAGCACTCGAGCAGGCGCGCGAGCTCGTCGTTCCCGCGGTATTCTATGAGAATTTTTCCGGATTTCTTGCCGTGCTTGACGAGCACTTTCGTGTGAAAACGCGAGCAAAGCAGTTTCTCGATGCGGAAAATTTCCTCGGAAATTCTGCGGACGACGGGCTCCGCGGATTCCGCCGGGACGAGCGCCTTTCCTTCCCGCGCGCGCTTCGCCAAATCTTCCGCGGCGCGCACGCTGCACCCCGTCTCGACGAAACGCCGCGCCAGCAGCAGCCGCTGAGCCTTGTCTTCCACGCTCAGCAGCACTTTCGCGTGCCCGGCGGAAAGCATTCCGGAGGCGACGAAGCCCTGGATTTCCGGTTCGAGCGAAAGCAGCCGCAGCGCGTTCGCCACGGACGAGCGCGCCTTGCCGACGCGCTCGGAGACCGCTTCCTGCGTCAGGTTGAAATCCCGCATCAGGCTGCCCAGCCCGACGGCCTCTTCAATCGGGTTCAAATCTTCGCGCTGCAGATTTTCGATCAGCGTCATCGCCGCGCTCGACGCGTCGCTGGCCTCGACGACGCGCGCGGGAATCATCTTCAGCTTCAGCAGGCGGAACGCGCGCCAACGGCGCTCGCCGGCGATCAGCTCGAATTTTCCGCCGGGAACTTCCCGCACGACGATCGGCTGAAGCAGACCTTCCGCCCGGATGGAATCCGCGAGTTCCCGCAACGCCGCTTCGTCGAACGTTTTACGCGACTGATGCGGCGCGGGAACGACGGCTTCGACGGAAATCTCGCGGAACGGAAGCGCGCGCTCCGGCTGCGGCGCGGGAACGCTTCCGGGCTTTTTCCCCGCGGGAACGGAGACCGCCGAAGCGGTCTTTTTCTGCGGCGCGGGAACGGGAGCGCCGCCGCTTTTGCCGCGGCTGAACGACGCCGTTTTCGCCTGGGCGACCGCCGAAGCGGAAATCAGCGATTTCAGCCCGCGTCCCAATCCGCTGCTTTTTTTCTGCTGAGCCATGGTCAAAAGAAATTCAGTCTTTCTGCGGGACGAACAGTTTTTGCCCGACGTAAATCTTGTCCGGATCCAAGCCGGGATTCGCGTAAAGAATCCAGTCCTGCCGCGAGCCGTGCCGCGCGATGATTTTTCCGAGCGTGTCGCCGGCCTTTACCGTATATTCGATGCCGCCCGACGGAAAATCCGTCGGCTTCGGGACGGGCGCGGGAACGGCGGCCGCGGCGACGGCGCGGTTCACGCTCCCGGACAGATCCGACATCGCGCGGTTCGTCATGTCGGCGAGCGCCTTGATTTTCGTGTCGGTCTCCGCCGTGATTTCCCGCCGCTGCACGGCGAGCATCTCCTTGACTTCGGCGCGCAGCGAAGCGACTTTCGCCTCCGGCGTCTCCGCGGGATCGATCTTTTTTTCCGCGAGCTCGAACAGGCGGGCGTTTTCCGCGCGCAGCTCGTCGAGCTCAATGCGCAGCCGAGCGACTTCCGCGCGCAGCGATGCGACGTCTTCGCTCAGCCCGGCGAGCTGGGCGCGCGACGACTGCTGCGGGAACGCGGGAACGGCGAGCGCAACGAACGCAAGCGTCATAAAAATTTTTTTGCGGAACAGCATGCTGAAAATTCCGAGGAAAAGTATCGGGAAACGTTCCCGCGGCTTCAAGTTCGAATCGTCCCGTTCCCGCGCTCACGCGTCGAGCCCGAGAACGGCCTCCATGCCGTAAATTCCCGGCGCCTTGCCGACGACCCATCCCGCGGCGTGAACCGCGCCGTTGGCGAAAATCGCGCGCGACTCCGCCTTGTGCGTCAGTTCGACGCGTTCGCCCTCGCCGGCGAAAATGACCGTGTGGTCGCCGACGACGCTCCCGCCGCGCAGAGAATGCACGCCGATTTCGTCGCGGGAACGCTCGCCGACGAGCCCGACGCGTCCGTGCCGCTCCGCCGACGCGTCGAGCCCGCGCGCGTTTTCGACGAGCGAAATCAGCTTCGCCGCCGTTCCCGAAGGCGCGTCCTTCTTGTGCCGGTGATGCATTTCGACGACTTCGACCTGGAACGAGGAATCCAGCAGCGCGGCCGCCTTGCCGACGAGCCAGTTCAGCACATTCACGCCGACGGAATAGTTGCCCGCCCAGACGACGGGAATTTTTTTCGCCGCGGCCTCGATGCGCGCGCGTTCTTCGGGCGTGTGCCCCGTCGTGCCGATGACGAGCGGCGTTCCCGTCTCCGCGCAGATTTCCGCGAGCGCGGGCGTCGCTTCGTGAAAAGAAAAATCGACGGCGGCGTCGCAGGCGGCGACCTGTTCCCGCGTCCAAGGTTCTCCGACGTCGCTCTTCGCGGCGATCTCCGCGCCGGCGTTTTCCGCGGCGGCGGCGATCGCCTGCCCCATGCGGCCCTTGTATCCGTTCAGCAAAATTTTCATGCGTTCTTTTTAATCACGAAACGGCGCTGATTTCCACCTGTTTTTTCGGAAGAAAAGGGAGCAGAGGCGCGGGAACGCGCTCAAAGCGCGATGTCGCGAATGCGCCGCGCGGGAACGCCTCCGACGATGCAGTTGGCGGGAACGTCTTTCGTCGCCACGGCGCCCGCGGCGACGATCGCGCCGTCGCCGATGCTCACGCCCGGCAAAATCACGGCGTTCGATCCGATCCAGACGTTTTTCCCCAGCTTAATCGGCGCGGGCGTCATCGCGGCGCGCGTCGCCGGATTGAAGTCGTGATTGAGCGTTGCGAAAACGACGTTGTGGCCGATCAGACAGCCGTCGCCGATGCTCACGCCGCCATGATCCTGAAAATGGCAGCCGGCGTTGATGAAGACGTTTTTGCCGACGGTGATATTTTTCCCGAAATCCGTGTAAAACGGCGGGAACACGCGAAACGTCGGGTCGACCGGCCTGCCGAAAAGCCGAGCGAACAATTCCCGCAGTTCTTCCTGCGAATGGTAGGCGCCGTTGATCGCGCACGTGATTCGGCGCGCCTCGTCGCTCATCGCGTCCATGAAGCGCTGAATTTCCGGCGTGTTGAGCGGCCGCCGCGCGGCGGCGATGTCCAAAAATTCCCGAAGCGTCATAGCTTTCTTGCCTTTCGATAATTCTTGTTTATGAAAAACGGAAAAAAAGGACGCATCCCTGCGCCCTTTTTTCTCGGCGGGAACTCCGCCGAAGCATCCCGTGCGACGAAGGCGTCAGTCTTCGAGCACGGAAAATTCCGCGCCGGAAGCGTAGCCCTCGTTGCGCTGCGCGGAAAGCGCGCGGAAGCGCACGTAGCGCGCTTCGACGGGAGCGGAAAACAGCACGCGCTTTTCCGCCTTGTCCGAAGAGAATGCCCCGGAAGCGACGGGAGCGCCCCAGTTTTTGCCGTCGGCGCTGACGAAGATTTCGTAGCCTTTGACGTCGCCGTTGCCGCTCCCGTCCTGGCGCGGGAGATAGCTCACGCCCTTGATTTTCCGGGTTTCGCCGACGTCGAAATCCACCCAGTGCGGATAGTCTTTCTGCGTCACGGAATATTCCGTGTGCCAAAGCGTCGCGGGATCGTTGTCCGTGAGATTCGCGGCGGCCTCGCGGACGCTGTTCTGCGAACTCGCGAAAATGACTTTCGGGCGGACTTTTTCGATTTTCGGGAACGTCATTTCGGAGCGCGCGCCGGAGCCGTCCGCATACCAGGCGGAAATTTTTCCGCCGTCGCGGAAAGGAATCTGCCCGACGCATTCCTGCGCGGGACGTCCGTCGACGCTGACGAGAATTTTTTTCTTGTCGGCATTGCGGCTCAGGACGGAAACGACGCCCGTCGCCTCGTCGCGGACGATCGAGATCGGCACGGCTCCCGCCGGAGAGACGTTCGCCAGGACGGACAGGTCGGAATCGGCGGAAACGGGGCGAATGATGAAGCCGAAATCCGTCTGCACGGCGAAAACTTTGTCGCGCGGCTCCGTGTCCGGGCCGCAGCTCGCGCCGCCGAGCCCGCGCACGCCGGCGTCGAGGCGAAGCGTCGTCGCCTGCGTTTTCTCGATTTTTTCCTTGAGCTTGAACGTGTTCGAAGCGAGCAGCAAATCTTCCGCCTTCACGGGAAGCGCCTGCGCGGAAAATTCGCCGAGCGAGGCGATGAAGATCGCGCCGTCGCCCTTCGCGTCGCGCAGCGCGCACCAGCGGACGTCCTCGTGATTGGCCATTTCCTGCGGCTTCGTGTAGTTCACGAACTGTTCCTTGACCGAGGATTCATAGATGCCGATGAAGGCGCCGCTCTCGCGGTCTCTGTAATTTTCCTGCGGGCCGCGGCCGTAGTAAGTGAAATCGGAAAACGCCGCGGGAACGTCCATCGCGTAGCCGAGGCGGGGCAAATCCGTCTCCGGACGATTCGAAGAAATGGAGGCGGCGAGCTCGATCGAGCCGTCGGGATAAACCGTCCAAATCTGCTGCGTCAGAAAAGAAAAATCGTTTTCGCCGAGCGCGCGGCGGCGTTCGATTTTCACGGGAAGTCCGGTCAAAGGATTTCCTCCCTGAACCAGCGGGTCGCCTTTGAGCACGCCCTCATTTTTCCCGCGGGAACGCACGAGCGCGGAAAACGTCACCGTGCCGTCGGAATTTCGCACGGCATACGGCGCGCCGACGACTTCGTGCGCCATGTCGAAGAGCCCGTACTGAAACCATTTTCTGTAAGCCCATCCGTCGTTGTTGACGATGGCGCGGAAAGCGTCGAGCTTCGGGCCGTTCCCGCCGAAAAAGATGTTTTTCCCCTTGTAGACGAGCGCGTCGAGCGACCCCGTCTTCGAAGAGAACTTTGCGGAAAAATCCGTCCCGCTCACCGTCACCGTTCCCGCCGCGTCCTGCGACAGCGTCAGCGGAGCTCGCGACGGCGCGGCCGCTTGTCCCGCAGGCGCATCCGCCTTTGAGCGAGAATCGCAGCCGGAGAACATTCCGAGCGCGAGCGCCGCGATGAGAAGCGCGGGAGCGCATTTTGCGAAGTATGCTTTTTTCATAAAACTTTTCTGCTTCCTGTTCCGTAATTATTTTTTGGATGCGTCGAGCAACGAGGGGCGTTCGCCCGCGGGCTTGAGAAGAACCTGCTCCGCCATTTGGACGTAGCCGTTCGGCGCCCAATACGTGTCCGCCTTCTGCTTGAACTCCACCGTCGCGAAGTATTCCGCGTCGGGGCGGAACTTCACGCCTTCAAGCGGGAGACGAACGAGCTTGCGCGTCCGCGCGGGAACCTCGCCGAGCTCCAGCATGCCGCCCGCGACGCGCTTCCCGTCTTCCGTCAGCGTCCACGCAACGTCGTAGCACGACAAATCCCGGAAGTAGTTCTTGTTGAAGATTTCAAGCTCGCCCTTCGACGCGTCCGCCGCGCGGACGCCCACGTTCTGGTAAACTTTCTTCACTTCGTGATACTGCGGCTTGGGCTCGCGGTCGCCGAACACGATCCCGTTCATCACGAACTGCCCGTCGTTGGGGAAATCGCCGAACTGGCCGCCGTAGGCGAGAAAGCGCGTTCCCGTCGAGGCGTCCCAATTATAGAGCGACTGATCCACCCAGTCCCAAATCGCCCCGCCCATGATGTAGTTCGACGACTCGATCGCGTCCCAGTAATCCTTCAGGTTCCCCAGCGCGTTCCCCATCGAGTGCGCGTATTCCGAGATGTGAAACGGGTATTTGCACGCCGCTTCGCCGCGCGAAGCCGCGACGACCCAGCCGACGGACGGATACTGGTTCGACCCCATGTCGACGATGGCGTTGTTGCGCTCGTACTGCACGGGGCGCGACGTGTCCGCGGCTTTCAGCGCGTTGTAGGCGTGAACGAAATTCTCGCCCGGTCCCGCCTCGTTTCCGAGAGACCAAATCACGATCGACGGATGGTTTTTGTTCCGATGAACCATTTCCATCACGCGAGCCACGTGCGCCGCCTTCCACTCCGGCGGATGCGAAAGCGATTCCTTCCCGTAATAATACTGATGCGACTCGATGTTCGCTTCGTCCTCCAGATAAATTCCGTATTTGTTGCAGAGGTAATACCAATACGGATCGTCCGGATAATGCGCGTTGCGCACGTGGTTGATGTTCCCGCGAAGCAGAAGCTTCAAATCCTCTTCCATGTCCGCCCGCGTGACCGCGTGACCGCGCGAAGGATGGGATTCGTGACGGTTCACGCCCTTGAGCTTCACCGTCTGCCCATTCACGAAATACCAGCGCCCTTCCCGTCCGAATTCGTCGCGCCCCTCCTTGATTTCAACCGTCCGGAAGCCCGTCTGAACCGCCGTCGCCTCCGTCACGCGCCCGCGCCCGTCGAGAAGCTCCGCCGTGAGCGTGTAGCAGTAGGGAAGCTCCGCCGACCACGTCTTCGCGCCGGCCACCTCAAAAACCGCAAGCGGCGCATCCGAAACGCTCCCCGACGCGGGAGCGCCCAGCGTCACTTCCGCGCGCGCCACAGGAGCCGCTCCCGCGGGAACGTCTCCGTAAAGCTCGTTCGCGTAAAGCGCGTAGCGAAGCGTCCGCTTCTCCCCCGCAGACGCGTTCCCGCGGTTCGCAATTTCCGCGGCGATTTCCACGCGCCCCGACGCCGACGCCTTCACGAACAGATCCCGAAGATAGACCTTCGGAACGCTATACAGCGAAACCGTCCGGAAAATCCCGGGCAAACGGAACATGTCCTGCGATTCCAGAAACGATCCGTCGCTGCTGCGGTAGACTTCCACCGCGATCGTCGCAGCCTCGCCCGCGCGGACGAACTTCGTCACGTCGAAGCACGCGGGATCGCGGGAATTCTTCGAAAAGCCCACGTAGCGCCCGTTCACCCACACGTAGAAAAACGAGTCCGCACCGTCGAAGTTCAGGAAAATTTCGCGCCCGTCCCACAACGCAGGAACGATGAAGTCGCGCCGATACGAGCCCACCTCGTTGCGGTAAACGTACGTCGTGCGGCGCTTGTCACGAGGCTCGCGCATCACGCCTTTTTTCCAGTCGCCCACTTTCACCTCGTGCTCGAAAATCACGGGCTGGTTCACGTAAATCGGCAACCCGTATTTGTGGTGCCCGTTGCCTTTTTCCGAAAGCCCCGCCACGTTCCAGTTCGACGGAACCGCGATGTCGTCCCAGCCCGAAACGTCGTAATCCTTGCGGTAAAAATCCTTCGGCCGCTCGTCGGGATGCTTCACCCAATGAAACTTCCACGTCCCGTCCAAAGACTTCCAGTACGCCGAATCCGCCTCCGGGAAAATCTTCAGCGCCGAGGCCGCGTCCGCGAACGGATAAAACGTCGCGCGCGGCTGCTCCTTGTTCAGCGCAAGCGCCTGCGGGTCTTCCCACTCCGTTCCCGCGGGCGCGGCGTCCGCCCCGTAGCGGAATCCCTCCAAGGGCGCGGGAACGGCAAAACTCCGGAGCGCAAGCGCTCCGACCAAAACGGCGGCAACGGCTATCGTCTTTTTCATCTCTTCTTTTCTTTCAGGGGGAAAAATCAACGCCCACATTTTCCTGAAAACCTTCAACCAGGCAAGACGAAACCCGCGGAGGAAAAACGGCGTTCCCGCCGCGAAAAAATCAGGCCTCGCCGAAAACGGCGGAGACGTAATTTTCGACGGAAAACGGCTGAAGATCTTCCGGTTTTTCGCCGAGTCCGACGAAGTAAAGGGGGATGCGCAGTTCCCGCCAAATGCCGACGAGCGCGCCGCCGCGCGACGTGCCGTCGAGCTTCGTGACGATCAGCCCCGTGAGCCCGAACGCCTCGTTGAAGATTTTCGCCTGCTCGATGGAATTGGATCCGAGCGTGCCGTCGACGACGAGCCAGCGGTGATGCGGCGCGGCGGGATCGAGCTTGGAAACGACGCGAGAAATTTTCTTCAGCTCCTCCATCAGGTGCGCCTTCGTGTGCAGCCGCCCCGCCGTATCCAAAATCGCGATACGCTTCCCGCGGGAACGCGCGGCCTGCACGGCGTCGAACGCGACGGCGGCGGCATCCGCTCCGTGACGCCCGGGAACGAGGTCCAGCTTCAGACGCTCCGCCCACGCGGCGATCTGCTCGTTCGCAGCGGCGCGGAACGTGTCGCACGCGCCGAGGATGACGGAATTGCCTTTCGTTTCGAAAAGATGCGCGAGCTTCGCCGCCGTCGTCGTTTTTCCGGCGCCGTTCACGCCGACCAGCGCGATGACCTCGGGAGCGTGCGCGGGATCGGGAGAAAACTCCGCCTGCGCGCCGGCGAGAACGCGGGAAAGCACGCGACGCCCGATTTCCGCCGCCGCGCGGCCGTGCAGATCTTTGTCCGCGGCGTAGGCCCTGCGGATTTCGTCGAGAATTTCCTGCGTCGTCTCGACGCCGAAATCCGCGCCGTAAAGCGCTTCCTCAAGCTCTTCGATTGAAGCGGCATCGAGCTTTTTCGAAAAAATTCCGCCGAGCGAGCCGAAGAGCTTCGCCGTTTTTTTGAAGCCGTCTTTGAATTTCTGAAGGAGAGAGCCGAACATCGGGAAAGAGATGCGAAGAAAAAATTTCCGCGCGGCGGGAACGCGTCATTCCTGCGCTTCGCGGAGCGGACGCGACAGGCGCGTCTTGACGCGGTCGAGGACGCCGTTGACGAAACGATGCGAATCTTCGGTGGAGAAAATTTTCGCGAGTTCGACGGCTTCGTTGATGGAGACGACGGGCGGAATATCCCTGCGGTAGAGAAGCTCGTAGACCGCGAGGCGCAAAATCGCGAGATCGCAGCGGGCGATGCGGGCGAGCGTCCAGTTTTTCGCGCAGGCGGCGATGATTTCGTCGATGCGGGAACGGTTCTCGAGCGTTCCGACGGCGAGTTCTTCCGCGAAGGCGTAAAATTCGCGCGGCTCCGTCCGCCGCGTGAAGAAATCGAAGAGCATTTCCGGCAGCTCTTCCGGCGCGCACGGGCAGGCGCTCCATGCGTAGAGAAACTGCATCGCGGCGATGCGGTTCGCGCGGCGACGCGAAACGCGAGGTTTCTTTTCGGGCGACGCCGCCGACGCGGCGTCTTTTTCTTCAGAGGACATGACGGCTCCGTTTCTCAATTTTTGCGGAAAGGATTGTCCCCGCCCAGCGGGAATCCTCCCTGCGCGTCGTCGTCTTCGTCATCGTCGTCGCGCAGAAAATTGCTCCCGAAAATTTCCTCGTTGCGTTCCCGCTCGATGTCGTTGCGGTCGAGCTCCTCAAGGTAGCGCGCGAGACGCAGGCCGGTCGTCGCGATGTCGAGCGCGGCGAGCGCGAATTCCGAACCGCGGTCGGTTTCGCCGAAAACACGCTCGTCCGCCTGCGCTTCGTTGTTGACGACGACGATGCCGTTGACGACGGGCACCTGCGTGTCCAAGGCGATTCCCTGCAGCGCTCCCGCGGTCGCATGCGCGATGATTTCATGATGCGGCGTTTCGCCGGCGATGACGACGCCGAGCGCGATGACGCAGTCGTAGTCGCCGGTAAGCGCGAGCATGTTGGCGACGTAAGGGATTTCGTTCGCGCCGGGAACGCGGGAAACGTCGATCCCGCCGGCGGGAATTTTGGCTTCGCGGAGCTTTCGGCGCACGCGCTCGACGAGATGGTCGACGTGCCTGGAATTGTAGCGGGAAGCGACGATCGCGAAACGCAGATCCGAACGCGATTCCGGCTTGTGTGTCGGTTTGTTTTTGCTCATGCGGAAAATGGATTAAAAAGTTCCGAAAACTCTGCGGATTTGAAAGAACAATTTCAACAAAGAACGGCGGAGACGGGAACGGCTCAGTCGCTTTCGAGCGCCGCGTTTTTCCGGCGCCACGACTTCCGCCAGCCCGTCCGATGATGCGTGATCCAGTCCAGCGTCGCGAGCGTGATGCCGACGTCGCGGCCGGCGCGTTCGCTCATGAACCACTTATGACGCAGGATTTCCTCTTTTTCCGCGACGACTTCACGATAAAGGCTGGACTGCCGCGCTACGGCCCGCGCGAGTTTCTCCGGCAGCGTCGCCGCCGCGGGTTTCGTGAAAATGATTTCTCTCCTTATCTTCATGGTTCGCACTATGCCGCGCGCGGGCGATTTTTCAACAAAAATCGTCCCGCGGAAACGACGGACGGCGAATTTTCAACGGCGCCCCTTAACGAGCTTCTGCGCGATGGCGAAGCGGGCGACGGCCTCGAGCTTTTCGAGCTCGACGGGATCGATTTCCTTGCGGTCACGGGCGGCGGCGATGGCGGCCTCCGCTCGCGCCTGCGCGTTTTCGACGGCGGAGAGGTCGATTTCCTTCACGTCGATCGCCGCCTCGGCGAGCACGCTCACGCGGTCGGCGATGACGCGTCCGTAGCCGCGGTCGACGGCGAGGCGCGTCGTTCCCGCGGCGGTGACGACGTCGACCTCGCCCGGCTCGATTTCCGCCGTCAGCGGGATGTGCCCGGGCAAAATTCCCAGCTCGCCCGCGGACGTCGGCAGCGTCACCGACGCGACGTTTTCCGCCCGGAAAACGACGCCCGCGGGAGTGATGATTTCAAAACTCAGCATGAGCGGCGTTCCTGCGGCGGTTAATTTTTCTTCGCGGAAGCGATGACTTCGTCGATGGAGCCTTTCATGTAGAAGTGCTGCTCGGCGATGTCGTCCACTTCGCCTTTGAGGATGGTGTCGAGCGAGCGCACCGTGTCCGCGACGGAGCAATACGCGCCGTCCATTCCCGTGAACTGCGAGGCGACGTGGAAGGGCTGCGAGAGGAATTTCTGGATTTTGCGCGCGCGGGAGACGGTGAGCTTGTCCTCGTCGGAAAGCTCGTCCATGCCCAGAATCGCGATGATGTCCTGCAGATCCTTGTATTTCTGCAAAACGGCCTGCACGGCGCGGGCGACGCGAAAATGCTCCTTGCCGACGACCTGCGGCGAAAGCGCCTGCGAGGTCGACGCGAGCGGGTCGACCGCGGGGTAAATCGCGAGCTCGGCGATTTTGCGGTCGAGCACGATGGTCGAGTCCAAGTGCGCGAAGGTGTTCGCGGGTGCGGGGTCGGTCAAGTCGTCCGCGGGAACGTAAACGGCTTGGAACGAAGTGATGGAGCCTTTTTTCGTCGAAGTGATGCGTTCCTGCAAATTGCCCATTTCCGTCGCGAGCGTCGGCTGATAGCCGACCGCGGAGGACGAGCGCCCGAGCAGCGCGGAGACTTCCGATCCCGCCTGCGAGAAGCGGAAAATGTTGTCGATGAACAGAAGCACGTCCTGCCCTTTTTCGTCGCGGAAATATTCCGTCATGGCGAGCGCGGTGAGCGCGACGCGCATGCGCGCTCCCGGCGGCTCGTTCATCTGGCCGTAAACGAGCGCGACCTTGGATTTCGAAATGTCTTTCGTGTCGATGACGCCGGATTCGCACATTTCGCGGTAGAGGTCGTTGCCTTCGCGGGAACGCTCGCCGACGCCCGCGAACACGGAGTAGCCGCCGTGCGCCTTCGCGATGTTGTTGATGAGCTCCATGATGAGCACCGTCTTGCCGACGCCCGCGCCGCCGAAGGCGCCGACTTTTCCGCCCTTGACGAAGGGGCAAATCAGGTCGATGACCTTAATTCCCGTTTCGAGCAGTTCTGCGCCCGTGCTTTGCTCGACAAGCGGCGGCGGGTTGCGGTGAATCGGGTATTTTTTCGCGAAACGGACTTCGCCCTTGCCGTCCACGGGATCGCCCGTGACGTTGAAAATGCGTCCGAGCACGCCTTCGCCGACCGGCGCCTGGATCGGCGCACCCGTGTCCGTCACCGGCATGCCGCGCACAAGCCCGTCCGTCGTGCTCATCGCGACGGTGCGGACGACGCCGGAGCCGAGGTGCTGCTGCACTTCGAGCACCAGCCGCGTCGGCGCGCCGTTGAGCGTGTAGTTCACCTCCAGCGCGTTGTAAATCGCGGGAATGCTTTTTTCGTCGAACTGCGCGTCCACAACCGCGCCGATGATCTGCGTAATCGTTCCTGTCGTATTCATAAATTATTTACTTTTTTTTGATTTCGGGATCCATTCGAGTTCAAAATTTTCTTTCGCTCCGAGCGTACGCCGTTCCCGCTCGATTTGCGGAATGCCTTTCGGCGGACACGGCAAATCTTCGGGAAGCGTTCCGCCGAGCTCTTTGATTGTTTCGCGAACTTTTTTGCCGACTTCGTAGTGCGCGGCGTTCGCGCGCGCCTTCCCGTCAATGTTTTCTCGGCGAATTTTTTCCTCCGCCTGTGTGGCGCGGAAAAGATTGGCGGCGAGCTCCGTGCTGCCCATGTGATCGAGGATCTTCTGGTTTTTCTTCAATCCCTTGCGCGAGTGAATCGCTTTCGCGTCCAGGCCGCCGTAAAGCCCCTTGTAGCCATGGTTCTGAAAAATCGCGTAATCCAGATCCGTGCGCACGCCCGCGCGTTTCGCGGTTTCGACGAGAGTCTTGTTGTGCTCCCGCATTTCTCTGCGCAGAAAAAGCCGCCGGTCTTCTTCGCTGAGCGCGTTGAACGCGGCATCGTCCGTGAGCTCTTGTCTGCGCGTTTGGATCGCGAAATACGTTTGTCCAAGCGCTATGACGGGCTTGGACGAATCGCCGTTCTGCACGATGAGGTAGCACGCGTAGCGCGACAGGCGGAAGTCTTCGATTTCGCGCTTCGCGCCTTTTGCGAGATCGATCATTTTCACCTCAAGGTGAAAATGATCCGAAGCCTTTGCCCCTGCGGTTTCGCAAGCGATTTTCGCCTTTTCGACCAGCGGCCTGAATTTCTCCCAACGGCTGTATTCGAGCACGGGGAACAGCTCGCGCGCGGACCAATACTCATTGCCGCTCTCGTCGATTCGGCGGAGCTCCTCAAAAGTTCTGTTTCGGTTCGCGGGAACGTTCATTTTCGAAACTCCTTTCCGTCGTTCGGGGATTTGTTCTTGCGCTTCGCGCCGTCGCGGGCAAAATCGGAAAAGTCCTTTTCATTGAGGACTCCGTTCCCGCAGGGTATGGCAGCTCGGGGATTTCGCACCTCGACCGAATCCAGCCATTGCGGGAATTTTTTTGTGTGAAAATACCGGAGCAGCCCGTCTTCCATCCATTTGTGAAAAGACCCGAGCCGGCGCCCGTGAACCGACGAAACCGCGTTCACCGTTTCGTGCCCGCGCGTCGTCGCGACCGCGACGGCAACGATGACGCTTTCGCCGCTCTCCGTGTCCTTCAGCGTCGTGAGCACAACTTTGTCGCCGTTCCCGTGGGCGGAATCGAACACCGCGACGGGATCGGCGAGCTCCGCCGGAAGCGCCCGCAGATTCGTTTCGCCGACATGGTGAAATTCTCCGGTGAATTTGCTCGCCGTTTTTCCGAGGGTTTTGTCGAGGATGCTTTTGTTGATGATAATGCGCATTTCCGTGGAGGGAACGCCGTCGTCCGCGAGCAGCCGCGTCAGCACGTCCGGCGTTCGCGAAAGCACCGTATGCGGAACGCGCGCGTTGAGCCTTCCCGCGAAATAGTCGTCGAGCGTCGCGTTCCACGCGGCGGTTTCCTCCGTCGCGACGGAAAACGCCGCGGCGTCGCTTTTCGCGTCCGCGGGAACGGCGAAAAAAACGGAAAACGCGCAGAGCGCCGCGCACACGACGCCCGCGAGGAAGCGGCGGGAACGTCGCTTCTCGGGAACGGTTTCTTGTGCTTGCGTGCGCATCGGCGTTTTCTCTTTTCTACCTTCCCGCTCAGCCGGCGTTGGAAGCGGCGAGCTCGTTGATTTCGTTGGTGATGGCGGACTGGCGCGCCTTGTTGTATTCGAGGGAGAGCGACTCGACGAGCGTCTTCGCGTTGTCCGTCGCCGCTTTCATCGCGACCATGCGCGCGGACTGTTCGGACGCCTTCGCTTCGAGCATCGCCTGATGCAGGCTCTGCTTGAAAAACAGCGCGGGAAGACCGTCGAGAATCGTCTTGGCGTCGGGCGCGAAAGACATTTCGCGGTCGTCTTCGGCGAGCTTGAACTCCTCCTTCTCGCCCTGCGCGGCGAACTGCGCCTGCATGCGTTCCTCCAAGTTCACGAGCGGCACGAGCGTGGAAATCATCGGCACCTGCGCGATCGTGTTCTTGAATTGCGAAAGCACGATTTCGATCGTGTCGATCGTTCCCGCGAGGTATTCCTTAATCAAAAATTCGCCGATCGGGCGCACTTCGGAAAAATTCACGTGGTCGCTCACGGAAAAATCCGCGACGAGGTTGCGCTTGGTCCGGGCGAGGAACTGCGCGGCCTTTTTGCCGACGGCGAAATACCGCGCCGGCGTTCCCGCGGGAACGTTCTTGCTCAGGAAGCGGAACAGGTTGGAATTGAGCCCGCCGCAAAGCCCCTTGTCCGTGGCGATGACGACGATCCCGCGCGTCTTCACGGGGCGCTCCTGGATGAGCGGATGGGAAAAATCTCCCGTCGCTTCCAGCCCGCGCAACGCCGTGCCGAGGATGCGCGAAAGCAGCTCGGCGTAAGGCCGTCCCGACGTCGCCGCGTCCTGCGCGCGGCGCATTTTCGACGACGCGACGAGCTGCATCGCGCGCGTGATCTGCCCGGTGTTCGTCACCGAGCGGATGCGGTTTCGGATTTCTCGTAAGCCTTTTGCCATTTTCCGTAAAAGCCTGAAGCTTTGAATTTACGCCGCGTAAGCGGATTTCCACTGCGAGCAGGCGGCCTGAAGCTTCGCCTCGATCGCGTCGTCGAGCTTTGCCTTCGTCTTGATTTCCGCGAGAAGCTCCTTCGCCGAAGTTTCAAGAAATTCCTGCAACGCGAGCGAAGCCGCGAGCGTGTTTTCCCGCGCGACGTCCGCGAAGAAATCGTGCTGCATCGCCCAAATCAGCGCGATCTGCGAAGCGACGGGCTTCGGTTCTCCCGGCCCTTGCTTGAACAGCTCGACGAAGCGGTCGCCCTTGTCGAGAATCGCCTTCGTCGCTGCGTCGAGATCGCTCCCGAACTGCGCGAACGCCGCCATTTCGCGATACTGCGCGAGCTCGCCTTTGACTTTTCCCGCGACCTGCTTGAACGCCTTAATCTGCGCCGAGGAACCGACGCGGGAAACCGACAGTCCGACGGAAATCGCCGGGCGCACGCCCTGATTGAACAAATCCGTCTGAAGGAAAATCTGCCCGTCCGTAATCGAAATGACGTTCGTGGGAATGTAGGCGGAAACGTCGCCCGCCTGCGTTTCGATGATCGGGAGCGCCGTCAGAGAGCCTTTTCCCGTGAGGCGCGCGGCGCGCTCCAGCAGGCGGGAATGCAGGTAGAAAACGTCGCCCGGATACGCCTCGCGCCCGGACGGACGCTTCAGAATCAGCGACACCTGCCGATACGCGGCAGCGTGCTTGGACAAGTCGTCGTAAACGACGAGCGCGTCCATGCCGTTTTCCATGAACCATTCGCCGATCGCCGCTCCCGCGAAAGGCGCGTACATCTGATTCGCGGCGTTTTCCGACGCTCCCGCGACGACGACGACGCAGTATTCAAGCGCTCCCGCGCGCTCCAGCGTCGCGATCAGGCGCGCCACGCTGGAATTTTTCTGCCCGACGGCGACGTAAATCGAATAGACTGGGCGAAAATTCGGGTCGCCTGAGGCAAAGCCTTCGCGGTTGATGCGCGCCTGATTGATGATCGTGTCCGTCGCGATCGTCGTTTTCCCGGTCGAACGGTCGCCGATGATGAGTTCGCGCTGCCCGCGGCCGATGGGAATCATCGCGTCGATCGGCATGATGCCCGTCTGCAGCGCCTGGTTGACGGGCTGGCGCGGCATGATGCCCGGCGCGATTTTTTCGATCGGCGCCCGCTCTTTCGCGGGAACGGGCCCTTTGCCGTCGAGCGGATTGCCGAGCGTGTCGATCACGCGCCCGAGCAGTTCCTTGCCCACGGGAACGCTGAGCAGCCGCCCCGTCGTCTTGCAGGTCATGCCTTCCTTCAGCGAAGACGCATCGCCCATGACGACGACGCCGACGATGTCCTGCTCCAAGTTGAACGCGATGCCTTCGAGCCCGTTCTCGAACGCGAGCATTTCGTTCATCATCGTGCCGGAAAGCCCGTCGACTTTCGCCACGCCGTCGGCGAGTTCGACGACCGTGCCGACGTTCGCTTTTTCGGGTTTCGCGTCGAGCGAAGCGATCGCCGAGCGGATGTCATCAAGAATCTGATTCATAGTTTTTTTCGTGATTTCGTGTTTTTCTGTTTTCAAATGGTTCGTTTTCGTCAAAAGAAAATTCCTGCGTTCCCGCGCGGGAACGCCGCGCGGACTTTCACAAGAGGAACTTGCCCGCGGAGCCGTTCCCGCGCGCGGTTCCCGTAAAAATTTCCGGGCGAAGAATCGTCAGAAGAATCCGCTTCATTTTCTTTCCTCGAAATGCGGAAGCAGGAAGAGCGAAACTTTTACGCGCCGGAAAGCGAAAGGCGGAGCCGCGCGAGCGCGCCCGCGAGCGAGGCGTCGAACACGTCGTCGCCGACTTGGACGCGCAGGCCGCCGAGCAGCGCGGGATTTTCCTCCGGCGCGGGAGCGATCGGGCGCCCGCAGCGCGCGGAAAAATGCGCGGCGATTTCGTCCGCCGCTCCCGCG
>ERZ779737.1084-NODE-1084-length-22427-cov-2.920973_pt1 | contig 22427 bp, 25 predicted proteins | sample MGYA00511889_ERZ779737 | MGnify/ENA primary metagenome ERZ779737 (study PRJEB29588, sample SAMEA2163575) | human gut metagenome | biome: human gut; feature: human-associated habitat; material: faeces | place: Denmark | collected 2008/2010 ... | reverse complement strand
GGGTCTACTACTTATAACTCTGTTACTATTACTACTGGGGGTAATCCATAATTATAAATTAAGAACTTATTTATGATTAATTTGTAAGTTCTTTTTTGTGTGTAAAACTGTCTAATTTGGTTGTATTAAGGGGGTAAATATAATATAATTATGGTAGGAATGGTGGGATATATGGCTAAGTTTGTTAATCGAAGTAGTTGTTATATTGCTAAGGGGGTAAAATTTGGTAAAGGGGTAATAATATATCCTAATGTAGTAATTGAGGGTATTGTTACTATTGGTTCTGATACGATTATTTATAATGGCTGTTATATTAAAAATAGTACTATTGGTGAAAATAATATTATTTATAGTTCACATATAATTAATAGTGATATTGGTGATAATAATTTGATAGGTCCTTATGCTTATATTAGAGACAATAATGTTATTAAGGATAATACTAGAATTGGTTCTTTTGTAGAAGTTAAGAATAGTGTAATTGATGATGATACTAGGGTTTCTCATTTGAGTTATATTGGTGATAGTACTTTGGGTAAGAATATTAACATTGGTTGTGGAGTTGTGACTGCTAATTATGATGGTAAGAATAAATATCAAACTCGTATAGATGATGATGCTTTTATTGGGTGTAATACCAATTTAATTGCTCCTATTAATATTGGTAAAAAAGCTTATATAGCAGCAGGTTCTACCATTACAAAGGATGTTTTAGATAATGAGTTTGCAATAGCACGAAGTGTTCAACAAAATAAAATGAGGAGGGATTAAGATGTTACTTTTTTTTCTTAGTTTAGGTAGTTATTTATTTTATATAATATTGAAATATCGTAAAAGTATATATATGTTACAACAAAATTCTTATAATACAAGTAATAGATATATTAAATGGGTATTTAAAAACTATGATAAAACTTTAATTACAGAAGATTTTTTATTTTTAATTATTTATTTTTTATACTATGTTATTGAATTTAATTTTTTTGCAATATTAATATTTGTATTTTATTTAGGACTTTTTTATTTGGAATTGAAAAAGGTAAAGTTAGAGCAAAATAAAAAGCCTTTTGTTATTACTAGTAGGGTTGGGAGGCTTATTTTTACTTTAGTTATATTATTTTTACTTTATACTGTTTACATTGTTTTAAATTTTGATAATAATATGGTTAATTATTATTATATTGGTTATGTTTTAATTGGTTATTTTAGTTATTTGATTATGTATATTATTAATATTATTAATATACCTGTTGAAAGATGTGTTTATTATTATTATAAACATAAGGCTTTAGGAAAACTTAATAATATGGATAATTTAATTAAGATTGGGATAACTGGTAGTTATGGGAAGACAACTAGTAAAAATATTTTGAATGACATTTTGAATATTAAGTATAATTCTTTTGCTACTCCTAAGAGCTTTAATACTCCTTATGGGCTTATGAATGCTATTAATAATTATTTAGATAAGTTTGATGATGTTTTTATTGCTGAAATGGGAGCGTGTAAAAAAGGGGATATTACGGAGCTTTGTAAATTTATTAAGCCTAAGTATGGAATTATTACTAAGATAGGTATGGCTCATTTGGAAACATTTAAAACAATAGAAAATACGACATTGGAAAAGTTTAGGTTAATTGAAATGTTGCCTAGTGATGGTGTTGGTATTTTAAATAAGGATGATGAGTATCAAAGAAATTATAAAATAAATAATGATTGTAAAATTATTTGGATTGGTATTGATTGTGAATGTGATTTAAGAGCGGTTAATATTAAGATAGGTAATACGGGAATGGAATTTGATATAGTTTTTGATGGTGTTAATAAGGAACATTTTAAAACTAATTTGTTAGGTAGAGCTAATATATATAATATTTTATCAGCGGTTGCTTTAGCTAGGTATTTGGGTGTTAATATTAATTCTATTAAAAGAGCTGTTTCTTTATTGAAACCAACAGAACATAGACTTGAATTAAAAAAATATAATGATAAGGTAACTATTATTGATGATGCTTTTAATTCTAATCCGGAAGGTTCAAAGATGGCTTTGGAAGTTCTTGATTTAATGGATGGTTATAAGGTTATTGTTACTCCTGGAATGATAGAACTTGGAGAGCGTCAAAATGATTTAAATAAAGAATTTGGAAGATATATAAGTGATGTTGCTGATATGGTTATATTAGTGGGTGAAAAGCAAACTAAACCAATATTAGAAGGATTAATTGATAAGCATTATGATAGGGATAAGATATTTGTAATTAACGATGTTAAAGATGCTTTTAAACTGGTTTGTAATATTGATAATAAAAATGTTTATGTTCTTTTAGAAAATGATTTGCCTGATATATTTAATGAGGGGGGAAAGTAATGTTAAAAACAGATTCTAGAAAAATTACTAAAGGAGATACTTTTTTAGCTTTAAAAGGTGTAGTTACTGATGGGCACGATTATATAGAGCAAGCTATTTTAAATGGTGCTTCTAAGGTAATTTGTGAACGTGGTAGTTACGATGTTGAAACTTTAATTGTACCAGATACAAGAGTATATTTAGCTAAGTATTTAAAAGATACTTATAAGAAGCAACTTGATAGTTTTAAGTTTATTGGAATTACTGGAACTAATGGGAAAACTACTAGTGCTTATTTGATATATCAATTACTAAATAAATTAGGAAAGAAGACAGCTTATATAGGAACGATTGGTTTTTATGTTGATGATACTAGAAGGGAACTTAACAATACAACACCTGATTTGATGGATTTATATGATATGTTTTTAGATTGTTATGATAAGAATGTAGAAGTTATTGTTATGGAAGTATCTAGTCATGCGTTAGAACTTGGTAGGGTTTTAGATTTGGAGTTTGATGTAGTTGCTTTTACTAATTTGACACAGGATCATTTAGATGTTCATGGTTCATTTGAAAATTATTTGACGGCAAAGCAAAAGTTATTTAAAATGGTTAAAAACGATGGAGTGGCTATTGTTAATATAGATGATAGTTATGGCGATAAATTTTTATTTGAAAGTAATTTTAATGTTACTTATGGAATTAAACCTGCTACTTATCAAATATTAGATTATGATTTGAAAATTAATAAGACTAAATTTACATTAAAGGTTAGTAATAATAGTTATGATATTACTTTACCTATTCCTGGAAAATATAATATGTATAATTTCTTGGTAGCTTTGATTAGTGCTGTAAGTTTAGGATATGATATAGAAGATGTTTTAGAAAAAATAGACCTAATTAAAACTCCAAAGGGAAGATTTGATATTATAAATTATAATAGTAATGTTATTGTTGTGGATTATGCTCATACACCAGATGCGGTTTTAAATATTTTGAAATCAGTTTTGGAATATAGAGAAGGAAAAGTTTATACAATAATCGGTTGTGGTGGTGATAGAGATAGAACTAAAAGACCAATTATGGGGGATATTGCTACAACATATTCTGATTATGTAATATTTACTAATGATAATCCAAGATGTGAAGATGAAAAACAAATTATGGATGATATCGTTTGTAATTTAGATAGAAATAATTATGAGATTATTTATGATAGAAAATTAGCTATTGAAAAGGGTATATCTTTACTTAAAGAAAAAGATATTTTACTTATTTTAGGTAAAGGACATGAAGATTATCAAATAATAGGTAAGGAAAAGACTCATTTTGATGATAAGGAAGTTGTATTAGAAATAATAAAGTAAATTAAAAAATCCCGTTTGGGATTTTTTTAATAATTATTTTAATAAGCTGTTTTTATAACTGTTATATTTTGTTTCTAGAGAAGAATCTTTAAATGTTAAATTAGCTTCTTTTCTAATTTGGAATAATGTTTCTTGATAGTATTTAGTATTTTCACTTTGCTTTTCTTTAACTACAGCGTCTATAACATCATCTTTAACAGTTTTTAATTCTGGTTTTTTGCCTTCTGATATTTTATAGACGATATGATAACCATAAGATGTTTCTACAGGTGTTTTAGAATATTCATCTACTTTTAATTTGTGCATTTCATCTAAATAATTTTGTTCTAGTGATGCATTATAGGCTCGGTCACCTAATTCTTCGTAGACGATAGAATCTTTATATTCATCTTTTACTTCATCAAAAGTTTTACCACTGTTTAATTTTTTGATAATTTCTTCAGCTAGTTTTTTAGCTTCAGATTTCTTAGTAGCTATTTCATCTTCACTCATATCAGAAGTAGTGTCTGGTTTTACTAGAATATGTTTACTATTAACATCACCATAGACGTTTTCTTTATAATAGTTATTAATTTCTTCTTCTGTAACGTGATCTTTCATATAATCATTTACAGCTTCGTTTCTTCTATAATCTAGAAGTAGAACGTTTCTAAATTCTTTTTCACTACTAAATCCATTTTGGGTAAGTAATGAAGAAAAATTATCTTTATAGACTTCTTTATATTGTGCTACAGTTGCATCTACTTCTTTTTTTATTGTTCCTTCATCTAAATACTTATCTTTGAATAACATATCATCGATGGTGTTTAATAAAACGCTTACTGAATAATATTCTTTCATATCTTCGTATAAATCATCTGCAGTAATTGTTTGGTTATTAAAAGTTACTACTGGTTCTTGACCGTTTTCTAATTTGGCAATTTCTTCATCTTCTGTGATTACCATAATAAATAGTCCTACGATTAGTCCAATAGCAAGACCAATAATCAATTTTTTGTTATCTTCTATTTTTTTTATTCCTTTTTTTAATTTTTCTTTTGTTTTCTTTTCCACTTGGATTCTCCTTTCGATTACAAATTATATAATAACAAATATTGTAGAAAATTACAATAAAATTTAACAATTTCATTTGAAATTTAATTATTTATAGTCTAAATCACTCACCATTTTAGCAATTTTTCCATACAATAATGTGAAAAGAGAAAGAAGGGGGAAAAAAATATGGGAAATTACACTTCTAGTGCTGCGATTGTACTTGTATTATTTATTTTGCTTGTAATTATACTAGGTGCTTGGTTATAATTTATTAATTCGTAAGGAGGTGTTAATAATGGCTTGTGCAAATAGTTGTGGCAGTGGATTTTTAATTGTAATTGTATTATATATTTTACTTGCAATTATATTAGGATCTTGCTTATTTTAATAAATAGAGCTATCTTTTGATAGCTTTTAATTTTGGTTATATTAAGTTATTATTAGTAATAAAATAGGGTATAATCTTAATTTTTTTTTAATTTATTTTAAAATTATTGAAATATATTTATGATTATGATAAACTATTAAAGAAAGAAGTGAGAAGATGGGAATATTACAAAGTATTATTTTGGGAATTGTTCAAGGAGTTTGTGAATTTCTTCCAATTAGTTCATCAGCTCATTTGATATTGATACCTTATTTATTCAATTTTAATTTGGATATGAGTAATTCAGCAAAGTTAGCTTTTGATGTGGCTCTTCATGTTGGAACATTGATATCAGTATTAGCAATTTTTTGGAAAGATTGGTTAAATCTTTTTAAAGGTGCTTTTAATAAGGTGTTTAAAAAGAAAGATAGCTTTGAAAATAAAATGTTTTGGTATTTAGTCTTGGCAACAATCCCTGGGGCTTTAGTCGGTTTTTTATTTGAAGATATAGTGGAAAATGTTGTTAGAGGTAATGTTTTTATTATTGCTTTAGTACTTGCTGTTGTTGGGGTGCTTATATACTTAGGTGATAAGTGGGCGAGTAAGCATTATAAAAAAGAGACTAGTTTTGAACAAATGAGTTTAAAACAAACTTTTTTGATTGGCTTATCTCAAGCTTTGGCTGTTATTCCTGGTTTTTCTAGAAGTGGTACTACTATTTTGACAGGTAGAATTTTAGGAGTTTCTCGTGATGCGGTAGCAAAGTTTACTTTTTTACTTTCAACTCCAATTATTTTTGGAGCAGCTATAGTACATATAACTGATTTAGTTATTACTAAAGAAGTTATTATCGGTATTGTAACTTCAGCGTTTGTTGGTATTGTTTGTATTAAGTTCTTGCTAAGCTACATTAAAAAACATGATTTTAGCATATTTGCTGTATATAGAGTGTTACTTGCTTTGGCGGTAATAGTAAAATTGATTTTTTCATAAAATCTTTTTATGCCCTTTTAGTTTAGTGGTAAAACAGAAGCATGGTAAGCTTCAGAGGACAGTTCAATTCTGTCAGAGGGCACCAGATTGATATTTATTCGAACTTTTAATAAGTTCGTTTTATAATGTATATAATTATTCTTTTTGCATATAATATAAATGACTTGACGTACACAAAAAAGTACGTTATAATTTATACAGAGAGGGGTGGTACTATGAACACAATTAATATAACAAATGCAAGACAAAATTTGTTTCAATTGGTTTCTGATGTTAATATTGGATTTAATCCCATCACAATAGTAAATAATAAAGGAAAAAATGCGGTTTTAATTTCTGAAGATGAATGGAAAAATATTGAAGAAACTCTTTATTTATCTTCAATTCCCGGATTGGTTGATGATGTAAATAAAATAAGAAAAAATGAAGATTGGGAATCAGCTAAGGAGTATGACCCAAATGAAGAATGGTAAATATATAATAAAATTTTCAAAACAAGCTGATAAAGATAAGATAAAATTAAAAAACTCAGGTTTGGATAAAAATACTAAAACGATTCTTAATTTAATGAGAGATGATCCCTTTTGTTATCCACCAAATTATGAAAAATTAACAGGTGATTTAACAGGTTTATATTCAAGAAGAATTAATAGACAACATAGAATTGTTTATGAAGTAGATAAAAATAAAAATGAAATACATATAATTAGAATGTGGACGCATTATGATAAAATGTAATTCAATAAATGTTTTGTAATTTTATTACTTACTATCATCTTTTAGTTCAGGAGTTGTTAGACTTGCTCCTTACTGGCACCAGATCGATTGTTACTCGAACATTTCTAGATAAAAAACTACTATCAAAATTAACTTGAAAGTAGTTTTATTTTGTCAATTTATAAACATACTTGCAAATTGATTATCAGTTAAAGTGATTAAAATGAGTATGATAATTTATTCTAAAAAATATAGAAATTAATCGTAAATAAAAATAAATAATTAATTTATGATATAATCATTATATAAGATAAAGTTAAATAGTAGTTTGAAAGTGAGTTGATCCTATGACAGCAGGAATATTTGTAAATATTGTTGCTTGGGATAGTTATCAAAGAAATGAAGATGTAACACCTTATTGGAGGGCTTTAAAATCTGGCGGAGAATTAAATATTAAATACCCTGAAGCAATAGAATTACAAAAAAGATTACTCGAAGAAGAAGGACATACAATCATTTCAAAAGGAACAAAATACTATGGTAAAGATTTTGAAAATAGTTTAATAGAACTATAATTTAAATTATAATTTTGTGTTTTATATAAGAAAAGTGGGAGATAATTCAATGAATAAAGAAGAAATATTTAATATATTTTATGGTAAAGAAAAATTGGATGTTTGGAAAAAATTTCAAGAAATAGAAAACAGCATAGAGGAATCAGAATTGTTATACGAATATTTTGATGAGGTAAAAAATATGTTATATGATGAAAAATCATATATAAAGATGCGTGGTTTTAGAATTATTTGTAAGCTATCTAAATGGGATAAAGATAATAAAATAAATGATATTATAGATGTTTTATTACAAGTTTTAGATGATGAAAAACCTACAATTGTAAGACTTTGTTTATCGGCATTAAATAATTTACTATTGTATAAAATAGATTTGTCTGATAAGGTAGAAAGCAAATTAAAAAATATTGATTTATCAAAATATAAAGATAGTATGAGTCCTTTAATTAAAAAAGATATAGATTATATTTTGGAACATATTTAATTTAAATTGCAACTGCAGAGTAATTTTGTAGTAAAGTAGTTTTATTAAATTTCTTACTATTTTTATATTATAACTAGTAGATTGATGAGGTGTTTTAATGGAAGAAGATATGAGGATAATTAATATAACATCAGGGGAGTTATTAAATAAATATCTTTCTGATATATATGATGGTGTATTTATACCGTTTAATGAAGCTTTATCTCAAGGAATTTTATCATATCCACTTTTTGATGATGTATTTATAGATGAAAGGTGTAAATCTCTTTTGGTAACAAAGGATGAATATGTATCTAAGTTAAGTTTGGTACTATCGTTTATTGATAATATGGATAAGTATAATGAGGTTGTTCTTTGGTTTGGTGATGAGTTTTTTTGTCAAATAAATTTGTTAGGTGTTTTAACAATGTTGGAACAGGGTAATTTTAAGGGAAATGTAGTTATAAATATAGTTGATGAAAGTAGTAATAAGGTAATTAGGAAATATAATAATGTTGAGTTAGGGAATTTTACTTTGGAGTATAAAAAACTACTTAAAAATATTGTTGGTGAAGATATTTATAATTTGTTTTAATTTGATTTTGATATTATTGTTTATTTATGATTGTTAGAAAAATTGAAGATTTTATTAAAATTTATGTTATACTATATATAGTTATTATTTTATCTTTAATTGGTAGGTGTTTATATGTATTATTGTGTGGATTGTGGATATTTAGATACTAGAATTTGTAATGCTGGTAGATATAGATGTGATAGAAAGTATGAATATCATTATGCTGATGATTTAGAATGTTATTTATTTTGTCATCATAAATATAGTAGTGATGATGTTATAAGGTATAGAAGTGAATCTGTTAAGAAGTCTGTAATTAATGATTCTAAAAGTTATAGAGATGGTGGCTGTTATATTACAACAATGCTTGTTAATATTTTAAATTTAAATGATGATGATATGATTATGGATACGATGCGTTATTTTAGAAGTGGAGTGTTGCAAAAAGATAATAAATATGCAAGGTTACTTTTTGATTACGATTTTTTAGGTCCTAGGATTGCGACAGCACTGGCAAATGATAAGAATAATGTTATGGTAAGTAAAAAGATGTTTAAAAATTTTGTTACGCCAATTATTTCAGATATAGATGGTAAAAAGTATGAGGATGCAATAGTAAAATATGCTAATATGACAGAAGTACTTAGACTATATTATGGTATTGATGAAGTAGATGAATATTCATATTTTGATGTTAATGATATAGATAAAATGGGTTATGGAAAGATTAGAAAATATATAAAATTCTAATCTTTTTTAAATATATTTTCTAAAAAAATCCATATTAATATTAGGTGATTTTATGGAAAATAAAAGTATTTGGCAATATGGGATTAAATCTTTAAAGTATAATAAGTTAGATAAGGATATTAGATGTGATGTTTTAATTATCGGTGGTGGGATTGCTGGTCTTTCTTGTGCATATTTTTTAAAAAATAGTAAATATAAAACGGTTTTAGTAGATAAGAATATGTGTGGTATGGGGATAAGTGCTAGAAGTACAGGAAAGTTAACTTTTATGCAAGATTTGATTTATAATAAGATTAAAGATAATTATGATGAAGATAAGGCTTTAATGTATTTGAATTCACAAAAGGATGCTGTTAAGATAGTTAGAGATATTATTATTAAAAATAACATTGCGTGTAATTATGATAAGACTCCTTCTTATGTATTTACTAGTGATATTAAAAAGTTAGAAAATTTTAAAAAAGAGATTGTTTTTTATGATGATAATAATATTAGATATAAGGTTAAGAATTCAATACCATTAGATTATCCATGTCTTTATAGTCTTAGAGTTAATTATGGGGGAGTGTTTCATCCTTTAAAATATTTAATGGCACTTAGGAGTATTGTTAGTAAGGATATAGATGTTTATGAGGATACTACTATTGTTAAGTTATATAAAAGAAATGGTGGCTATGTTGTTCATACTGATGATAATCATATTATTAAGGCTACTTATGTGGTGGTTTGTACCCATTATCCTTTTTTTATTGTTCCTTTTTTCTTACCTTTTAAAAGTAGTGTGGAAAAGTCATATTTAATTTGTGGTGAGTCTGAATCTAACAAGGGAATACAACTTATTTCTAATGAAAATGTTAGTATTTCAATTAGGTATCATACTGATAAGGGGAAAAATTATATAATTTATGGTAGATGTAGTCATGTTGTTTGTAATCATTTAGATACTAGGAAGCAATATAAGGAATTGATAGATGAATATAAGAAATATTTTAAGGGGAAGATAAAGTGTTATTGGTTAAATCACGATATTATGAGTTATGATTGTATTCCTTATATAGGAAGAATTAATAATAGTAATTTACTTGTTGCTTGTGGATTTAATAAATGGGGAAATACTAATGGAACAATAGCAGGTAAGGTTATTTATGATATTATTATGGGAAGAGGTAATCCTTATATTGAGTTATTTAATCCTTGTAGAGGTTTATCTTGGAATAACTTTAAGAATTTGGTTATATATAATTTTAATACGATGAGTAGATATATATTAAATAAGTTATCTCCTTCGATGGGGTATTATGAAGATGATGTTAAAATAGAGACGATCGATGGTAAGCTTTGTGGTATTTATACTGATAAAGATAAAAAGAGGCATATTGTTTCTAATATATGTCCACATATGAAATGTAATTTGATTTTTAATTATAAGGATAAGACTTGGGATTGTCCTTGTCATGGTTCGAGGTTTGATATCGATGGTAATGTTGTGTTTGGACCGGCGGTATATGATATTAAGATAGATAAAAAAGAAACTTCTGATTAGTTTGAAGTTTCTTTAATTTATTATGTTACCTAAAATACCATAAGATAAAATACTCATAATAATACCAGCGGTTATTATTCCTAAGGTAATGGCAATAAAGGATTTTTTTCTGTTTAATCCAAGTAATATAGCTAGTAATGCTCCGGTCCAGCCACCTGTTCCTGGGAGAGGAATAGCTACAAATAAGAATAATCCAAGATAAATATATTTATATTTGGTTATATCTTTACTTTTAGCTAATGATTTGGCTTCTAATTTATTTAGCATTGAAGCAATTTTAGGAGATTTTTTTAAAATGGCAAATATTCTCTCTAAAAAAAGTAAGATGAATGGAATGGGGAGAATATTACCTATTAAGCATATAATAAATGAAGAGGTAAAGGGTAGGTTTAGAAGTGAGGCAGCGATTAATCCACCACGAAGTTCTAATATTGGTAATAGTGAGATTAAAAAAATAATTATATTACCATTTAAACTACCAAATAAATTTACAAAAAAATTTGCTAATGATTCTGTCATATAACACCTCTTGTTAATTTTAACAAATATTTTTTAATATGTAAATAGATGATGTTTTATTTGATAAAATTAGTTAAATATGTAGTATAATAAGGTTAGTAAAGATTGGGTGATAATATGGAATTTATAAGTAAATTAGGAATTTCTACTAGTAATGTTAAGCTTTATGAGAAGGCTCTTACACATACTTCTTATTCTAATGAACATCCAGAATTTGAGCATTATGAGAGATTAGAATTTTTAGGTGATGCTGTTTTAGAGCTTATTATGAGTGATTATTTATATAATGAGGAGCATTTGGAAGAAGGTGTGATGACAAAGATGAGAGCTTCTTATGTGTGCGAAAATGCTCTTTATAGATATGCTCTTGATTTAGATTTTCCTAAGTATGTTAGGGTAGGTGAAGGTATTAAGCCTAATGCTACTATTTTAGCTGATATGTTCGAAGCAATAGTAGGAGCAATTTACTTGGATCAAGGCTTTGAAAAGGCAAATTCCTTTGTTTTAGATATTGTTGTTCCTTATATAAAAAAGGGGACTGATTTTTTGAAAGATTACAAATCAGAATTACAGGAGCTAGTTCAGACTGTAAAAAAAAGTGTGGTTTATGAAATTGTCAGTGAAAGAGGTCCTTCACATAATAGAACTTTTGAATGTGTGGCTTTGGTAGATGGTATTATTATGGGAAGAGGAGTTTCTTCTAGTAAGAAAGGGGCAGAACAAGAAGCTGCTAAAGAAGCTTTAAGTAAACAAGCTAAAATATAGGGTATAGATTATAAAAGATAGTATACCTGATAAAATCATATGAAATACTCTAAAGATAAAAAATGGTGAATAAGAAATATCGGTATCATTTATTTGACTAATTATTTGGAAATGAATACAAAAACCACCAAAGGATAAAAACATCGACGATAGTATTACTTTGTAGATATTATTAATATTTAAGCTACTTAAATATGATAATCCTTGGGTTACTTCTAATGTAGCTTTAATTATTAGTTTAGTAGCAGTATTTACATTTAGACTGTTTATTAGTATTTCAGATAGAATAAGAAAAAAAGAAAGAGTTCCTAAAATCATAAGAAGGGTACTTACTGAGTTACTGATAGCACTCATTAAAACTTTAGGAAAATTTAGTTTATAATTTGGTTTGATATTGGAATTATTTATGGTTAATTTTTTTCTCATTAATATAAGGATGATAAAATTGGGGAAGTAATGGCTTATTAAAATAATTATACTTAGGGTTTGATTGTTATTTAGAAAACTAGTTATTACACCTAGAATAAATAATGGATTAGAAAAATGAGTGAATGTTAATAATAATGATGCTTCTTCTTTATTTATTTCTTTGTTTTCGTACATTGTTCTTATATTTTTGGCATTGCTAGGAAATCCACTTAGAATGCTTAGAATTAGAAGAAGAAAACAGTTGGATGATATTTTTAGATATTTATTTATAAATTTTCCTAATATAATTGTTAAATAGGTACCGAAGTTGTAATTTATTAATATTTCACTGATGATAAACATAGGAAATAAAGAAGGGGCTAGATTGTTTATAAGGATGTTAGTACTTTGTTTGAATGAATCAAAAACTAATTCTTTATTCATTAAAACATTTGCTAGTAGATAGATAAAGAAAATAATAATAATTATGTTTTTGATATTCTTTTTCATAATTCACCTATTTAAATATATGAAAATACTTGATATAAATTAATTTTTTAAAAAATAAGGGGATGATTATTTGTGAAGATAAAGGCTTTTTTTAAAGAAAATATTAGTTATATTATAATATTAGTAGTTACTTTTTTGCTTTTTTATATAGAACTGCCTTTTTATATTATGGCACCTGGGGGTACTATTGATATTAGTGATAAGGTTACTATAGATGGTGGGCATAAGTTAAATGGTAAGGTTAATATGCTTTATGCATCTTCTTTAAAAGCAACTATTCCTACTTATTTGTTTGCTAAGATTAGTAATAAATGGGATGAGTTTCCTAATAGTGAAAGACAGATTGGGCATGAAAGTTCAAGTGATATTGAATTTAGGGATAAGATATTACTTGATAATTCTGTGGATAATGCAATATATGTTGCTTATAAGGCTTCGGGTAAGGATATACAAATAAAAAATGTTTATAATTATGTAATTGGTAAGGTTGATGAAGCTAAGTGTGAATTAGCTATTGGGGATATTATTTTACAAGCAGATGGTAAAGATATTACATCTATTAATCTTAATGAATATATTGATTCTTTAGAAGTTGGGGATAATATAGATTTTAAAGTAACCGATGATAAGGATAGAATATCTAGTAAGAAATGTTCAGTAGTGGATATTAATGGTGCTAAAAAGGTAGGAATTTTGTATAGTCAAAATTTTGATTATGATACTTCTTCAATCGATATTAAATTTAATGGAAGTGAAGGAGGAAGTTCCGGTGGCTTTATGATGTCACTTAGTATATATTTAGCTTTGAGTGATGAAGATTTGCTAAGGGGAAGAAATATTGCTGGAACTGGAACCATCGATATAAATGGTGTGGTTGGAGAGATTGGTGGGGTAAAATATAAAATCATAGGTGCACATAATGCTAAGGTCGATTTGGTATTTGTTCCTTTGGAAAATTATAATGAAGCTATGTATATTGTTAATAAATATAATTATGATATGGAAATAGTTAAAGTTCATACTTTAGAAGATGCAATAAATTATTTGAAAGGATGATGTAATGGATAAAATAAAAAAGAAAGTTCCTAATATTATTACTGGTAGTAGAATTGTAAGTTCAATAATTGCTCCTATTTTATTTTTAAATGGATTTTTGACTTCTGGTATTTTACTTTATTGTTATGGAGTGGTTAGTGATTTTTTGGATGGTTATACTGCTCGAAAGTTTAATGCTTATAGTGAAGTTGGAAGAAAAATGGATGCTGTAAGTGATAAATTATTTGCACTTGCTGTAGTTATTCCTAGCCTTATTTTGGGTAATCTTTATATGCTAATTCCACTTTTATTAGAAGGTGCTATTGCTTGTTTAAATGGTTATTATAGTTTGAAGGGAATAAAACCTAGAACGATTTGGGCAGGAAAATATAAAACTGTTTCTTTATTTCCAACTATGGTATTAGGTCTTGCTCTAACGAAGATACCATTTTTAATTAATTTATTTATTCCTTCACTTGTTATCTCAACTAAGTTACAGATACAATCAATATGTGAATATATAAATGAATATAGAAGTCTTTTAAATAAAAAGGGGCAAGATGAAGATATTTTAGAGCCGTTGGAAATAGTTAAAGAGGAAGTAAGGAAAAAAGAAAATAAGTCTACAAAAGAAAAACTTATGGATTTAAAAGATGAATTTGTTTATTATGTTACTAAGGATGTTGTAATAGAACATCCAAAGAAAAAGGTTAAAATTTTAAAATTATAATATATGATAGTAAAATGGTGATATTATGAAAAAATATTTAAAATGGGTTTTGTGTCTTGTTTGTTTAATTATATTGTTTTTAATAATATTTTTAATTCTTAGAGAAAATAATTTAGCTTTTGATACAGCAATTTATAATTATATAATTAAGTATAAAAGTGATTTTATGTCTAACTTTTTTAAGGTAGTAACATTTTTTGCTTCAGTTTTATTTATGGTGTTTATTACTTTAGGATGTTTATTTTTACCTATTTGTAAAAAATATAAAATAGTTATTGCTTTAAATATGATTAATGATGTTATTTTAAATAATGTAATAAAAGTAATTGTAAAAAGAGAAAGACCTATTTCTTGGTTTTTAGTAGAGGAATCTGGTTATAGTTTCCCATCTGGTCATGCGATGGCTTCAGTTTGTTTTTATGGATTAATAATATATTTATTATATAGATCTAATATTGAGAAAAAATATAAAATAGTAATTATTACATTTTTAACTTTATTAATTTTACTCATTGCTCTTAGTAGAATATATTTAGGGGTTCATTATGCTTCTGATGTAATTGGAGGGGTAGTTATTGCTTTAATATATTTAGTTATTTATGTAACAATTGTCGATAGGAAAATTAATAATTGATAATTACAAAAAAAGCCTAGATAAGGCTTTTTTTGCTTTAATTATTTTATTTAGTGATTTTATCAAATACGCTTTTTATATCTTCTTTTATCTCATTTTTGTATTTAGGTATTAAATGAAGATGATAATGCTTTACGACTTGTGGTAATCCATTATTTTGAATTAGGGTTATACCATCTGGGGATAATTTTTCCATTAGTAAATCATATATTTGTTTACTTATTTTCATTATATAATTTAGAGTATCGGTATCGATATCTTCAATATTTATATAGTGTTTTTTAGGTATTATTAAGGTATGTCCATTGTGATCTGGATTAACATCTAAAAATACTTTTACTATTTCATCTTCATATATTGTATATGAAGGTATTTCTCCTTTAATGATTTTACAAAATATACATTCCACTTTTGTTCCTCCTATCTTATATATTAATTATATAAAAAAAGATATTATTTGACAAGTCTTAGTTGCTAGGACGGTTAGGTAAATGTTATAATCATTATATGAATAGGATGGGGATAATTTTATGAAGTTATTATTTATAATTATAAGTTTTTTGGTGGGTATAACTCCATTGCTGGCTAAGGAAGAGGTAACTTTTTCAAAATGTGTAGATGGTGATACTATTAAAGTTTTACAAGATGATAAGGTAATTACGGTAAGATTATTAGCAGTCGATACCCCAGAATCTGTTAAAAGTGGTTCAGCGATAGAATACTATGGAATAGAAGCTAGTAAATTTACTTGTGATAAGATTACTAATGCTAAGAAAATAGAATTAGAGTATGATGATAATAGCGATCGAACCGATAAGTATGGGAGATTATTAGCTTGGGTCTTTGTAGATGATTATTTATTACAAGAATTGCTCGTGCAAGATGGTTATGCAGAGGTTGCTTATTTGTATGGCGATTATAAATACACTTCCTTACTACAAGATAGGCAAGCGGTAGCAGAAGCTATGAAAAAAGGAATATGGGATTTAGATAAAAAAGAAAAATGGATTAGTGAACAGGAAAGCGATGATGAAGATCATAATGATTTAACAATAAAGGAAATATTGGTTATAATAGCAATATTGATATTAGGATATTTTTATAAAAATATGGTAAAAAAATTAAACAAATATAAGAAAAAAGTATTAAAAAAATAAGTTTTTAATTATGAGAAAATATGTAAAATTATGTTATCTTTTGCCTAGTTATTTAATGTTTTGTTAATTAGTGCTATAATTATTTATAGAAAGGAATGATTTAATGAAATATAATATTCGTGGAGAAAAATTAGAAGTAACCGAGGCGATAAGAGAGTATATTCATGAGAAACTCGGAAAGATGGATAAATACTTTAATGAATCCGATAATATATCAGCTAATGTGCTTATTAAGGTGAAAGGAAACGATGAAATAATTGAAGTTACTATTCCTTGTAATAAGTTTGTCTTAAGAGCAGAGGAAGCAAATGAAGATTTGTATGCAGCAATAGACAAGCTTGCAGATAAGTTAGAAAGACAAATTAGAAAAAATAAAACAAGAATGAAGAAATATACAGAAATTAATAAATATGATCTATTTAATTTTAATTATGAAGTAGAGGAAGATGAAATAAATAAGAGTAAGGTTGTAAAGAGAAAGGCTATAGATATAAAACCAATGGATGAAGAAGAAGCTATTTTACAAATGGAGATGCTTGGACATGATTTCTTTATGTATAAAGATTTAGATAGTAAAGTATGTGTAATGTACAAAAGAAAAGATGGAAGCTATGGTGTTTTGGAGACTCTATAAGTATTAAGAGGTGTTGGTACACTTCTTTTTTTTATAATCGTTTTTTGACGTATTAATGGTTCTTGATATAATTTTAATTATGCGGTATATATATGATAAGGTGATATTTATGCAAAAAAAGATATTATTAGGTTTTGCTTTTGTATTTATGGTATTTGGAATATTATTAGTAATTAATATTAAGAATAATAATAAGAAATTGATACATAAAAAAGAGCTTATGGTTATTGGTATTAATAATGATTTAATTTTAGTAGATAGTAATGATTGTTTATATTCTTTTACTATGGATGAACTTAATTTAGATTTGGGGGATAGTATTGTTTTAGAATATATTGGCGATATTAATGATAAAAATATTTTATCTTATAAAAAAATAGAGAATATTGGTAATGGTAGAAGTTTATTTAGTGATTATGAAAAACAATCTTATAGTAAATTAAGTGAGTTATCGCTAGAAGAGAAGATAGGTCAACTTGTTTTGGCTAGATATCCGGAAGAAGATAAATTAGCTACATCCTATAAATATAAACTAGGTGGTTATGTATTTTTTGCAAAAGATTTTAAAAATAAGAGTAAAGAAGAAGTCATAAGAATGATAAAGAACTTAGATAAACATTCATCTATTCCTTTACTAATTGCAGTTGATGAAGAAGGGGGTAAGGTAGTAAGAGTAAGTTCTAATCCTCTTTTGGTAGCTACTCCTTTTAAGTCTTCAAAAGAGTTATATAGATTAGGAGGTTTATCATTAATAGAAGAAGATACGATTATTAAGAGTAATGTTTTAAATAGTTTAGGAATTAATTTGAATTTAGCTCCGGTGGTTGATGTTAGTACCGATAGTAATGATTATATGTATGAAAGAGCATTAGGTGAAGATGCTAAGGTAACTACGGAGTATGCAAAGACGGTTATTAAAGCTAGTTTGGGTAGTGGGGTATCTTATGTATTAAAACATTTTCCTGGATATGGGAATAATATTGATACACATACTGGGACGTCTTATGATAGCCGTAGTTATGAATTCATTTTAAAAAATGATATTTTACCTTTTAAAGGAGGAATAGAATCTTCTGCAGAAGCTATTATGATAAGTCATAATGTTGTAAGTAGTATAGATCCTTCTAATCCAGCATCGATATCTTTTTCAATTCATAATATTTTAAGAGATGATTTAGAATTCGGTGGTATTATTATTACTGATAGTTTGGATATGAAAGCAATAAGTAAGATAGATAATGTCAATGTAAAAGCAGTTCTTTCTTTAAATAATTTAATAATAACTACTGATTATGAAAAATTTATTGATGATATAAAGACTGCGATTAATAATGGAGTGTTAAGTGAGGCTTTAATTGATAGATTAGTTTTAAGAAATTTAGAATGGAAGTATTACAAAGGTCTTATGTAAGATAAATGATTTTTAATGATTTGTTATTCTTTAAATTAGACATATTTACTTGAAAAAAATACTAAAATGATATAGAATTAGTGTAGGAGGACTTGATATGTTTAATTTTTTAAAAAAATATTTTGATAATGAATATAAAGAGTTAAATAAGTTTAGATTAATTGCGGATAAGATAATTGCTTTGGATGAAGAAATGTCTAAACTTAGTGATAAAAAGTTATCTTCAAAAACCGATGAATTTAGGAAAAGACTTGCTGATGGTGAAGAGTTAGATGATATTTTGGTGGAAGCTTATGCGGTTGCTAGGGAAGCTGCTTATAGACAAATTGGAGAGAAGGCTTATTATGTTCAGTTGTTAGGGGCAATTGCAATACATTATGGTAATATTGCTGAACTTAAAACTGGTGAAGGTAAAACATTAACAACTATATTTCCAGCATATTTAAATTCTTTAACTGGTAAGGGTGTTCATGTTGTTACGGTTAATGAATATTTGACTAGTAGAAATGCTGAATGGATGGGTCCAATATTTTCTTTTTTAGGTATTAGTGTTGGGGTTAATTTAAGAGAACTTACTCCAAAGGAAAAAAGAGATGTATATAACTGTGATATTACTTATACTACTAATAATGAATTGGGTTTTGATTACCTAAGAGATAATATGGTTGTAAAGGCAGAAGATAGAGTTCAAAGAGGATTTAATTATTGTATTATCGATGAAGTTGACTCTGTTTTAATAGATGAAGCGAGAACTCCGTTAATTATTTCTGGTGGGTTTATGCAATCTGCTAATTTATATGTCAGTGCGGATAACTTTGTTAAATCTTTGGTGGAAAATGAGGATTATATTAAAGATGAAAAGACTAGGGCTATTAGTTTAACCGATGAAGGGTCTACTAAATGTGAAAGCCATTTTCATATTAATAATTTATATGATATTAGTAATACTGCTTTAGTACATCATATTAATCAAGCTTTAAAGGCTAATTATGCGATGAAGAAGGATGTAGATTATGTAGTACAAGATGGTGAAGTTATTATAGTTGACCAATTTACTGGTCGTCTTATGAAAGGAAGACAATTTTCAGAAGGTTTACATCAAGCAATCGAAGCTAAGGAAAATGTTAAAATAAAACAAGAAACTAAGACGTTAGCTACGATTACTTTTCAAAATTTATTTAGAATGTATCCAAAATTATCTGGGATGACTGGTACTGCTAAGACGGAAGAAGAAGAATTTAGGAATATATATAATATGTATGTTATTTCTATTCCTACTAATAAACCGGTTATTAGGGAAGATGCTACTGATATTTTATTTGCAGGTAAGAGTGGAAAATATAATGCGATAGTAAATGAAATAGAGAAAAGACACAATTTAGGACAGCCTATATTGGTTGGTACAATTGCAATTGAAACTAGTGAATTGATAAGCCATATGCTTACTAAAAAGAAAATTAAACATGAGGTTTTAAATGCAAAAAACCATGCACGCGAAGCTGAAATAATTGCAAATGCTGGTAAAAAAGGATCAGTAACAATTGCAACAAACATGGCTGGACGTGGTACAGATATTATGCTTGGTGGAAATAGCGAATATCTTGCAAAACAAGAAATGAGAAAGCTAAAATACACTGATGAAGAAATTGAAGATGCTGCAGCTCATAACGAGACAGATGATAAGGCAATACTTGCTGCAAGAGAAAAATTCAATGAATTAGAGAAAAAATTCGATAACGAAATAAAAGAAGAAAAAGAAAAAGTTATTGAAGCAGGTGGTCTAAAGATAATTGGTACACAAAGACATGAATCAAGAAGAATTGATAACCAGTTACGTGGACGTAGTGGACGTCAAGGTGACCCAGGAGAATCTAGATTCTACATTGGATTAGACGATGACTTAATGAAAATTTTTGGAGGAGATATCGTAACAAAAGTTTACAATACATTAGGCGCAGACGAAGACATGCCAATAGAAAGTAGATTAATTTCAAAGGCTGTTGAAAATGCCCAAAAGAAAGTTGAAGGAAGGAACTTCAGTATAAGAAAGAACGTTCTACAATATGACGATGTAATGAATGTTCAAAGAACAGTAATTTATGAGCAAAGAAGAGATGTTTTAGACGGCATGAACTTAAAAGAAAGCATACTAAAAATGATGGATTCTGTTGTTGAATTAATAGTAGATTCTCACATAGTAGACGGAGAAGAAGTAAACAAAGAATCAATTGCTCAAGACATAGAAACAAACTTAGGAATAAGCGATGTAGCTGCATTAAAGGCAGAAAAATTCGACAGAAATGCCTTAGTAGACGAATTAATAGCAAAAGTACACGAAATATATGCTTCAAAAGAGACAGAATTTGGTGAGGAAAATTTAAGAGAACTTGAAAGAGTTGTAATGCTTAAAATAGTTGACCAAAAATGGATGGATCATATAGACAACATGGATGAATTAAAGAAAGGTATTGGACTTCGTGGATATGGACAACAAGACCCAGTTGTACAATACAGACTTGAAGGAACAGAAATGTTTGACGATATGATAGAAGACATAAGAATGGACGTTGTAAAAATATTGCTAAACATTCGTAAAAAAGAAGGTCCAATAGAAAGAACAGAAACAACAAAAGTAACAGGAGCAAGCCTTGAAGATACAGCAATCAACCTAGTTGATGGAAATATATCAGAAAAAGAAGGCGGAATGAACAAAACAGTTGTAAACGAAGGACCAAAAGTTGGAAGAAATGATCCATGCCCTTGTGGAAGTGGGAAAAAATATAAGAATTGTTGTGGAAAAAACGCATAAATAAAAATATGGAATAAATAGAGTGTATCCAATAGATATACTCTATTTTACTAAATTGTTGAATTTTATTTATAAAACGAGAAGCTCACTAATATGCTTTAACTGTAAAGAAATATTTGACAGTTAAAAAAGAAAAACTCACCCTTCATTGGGTGAGAAAAGAATACATTCTTTTTTATGAGCTTTTACTTAGAAGGCCTGCAACTTTCCACACAAGCACAAATATCTGCTTGTGTCATGTTTTTAAAATTGCCAGTAGCAATTTCCATGTTTATGCAAGCAGCATTGTACTTCTTTTCTTCCTCAGAATCTTTCTGAGTGGTAGCGGGCTGGCTAGTCTTTTTGAAAAAACTCATATTGTCCTCCTTGGAGAATATCTCCATTAGATGTGTAAATTGCGAACTTATATATTATATCACTTTTAATGTTAGTTGTAAATAATTTTAAATTGCTATTTTTAGCTAAAAAGCTTACAAATCCAGAAAAATGTGATATAATCTAAGCCTAGGAATACTATTAAATAAAGGAAGTACTATGAAAAAGATATATAAAGAACCAAACAAATCAGAAACAGAAACAACAATAAATGTATTATATAGTGAAAATATTCTTTCTATATGTACTAATAAAGTAGATTTACAGAAAAAGTTAAATAAGCTATTAGGAGAACCGGCAAAAGAATATAAAATAAAAAGAAGTATTGCTGGAAGTACTTGGAATATATCTTTAGATGATAAAACAAAAATTCAAAAAATTATATTAAAGGCGAATATTTATGATATATAAAAATGAAAAATGTAGAATAATGTCGAAAAAAGAAGATGAAAAATGTAAAATAATTACAAATGTATATTGATTTGATTACCAGAAAATGGTATATTAGCAATTAGGTGCTATGAAGCACTGGTTGAACATTCACATTTTTATAAGTTAAGGAGGTACCACTTATGAAAAAGCGTATTCACATGGCAGAACATGTTTCTAACCGGGAGAGAGAACGTCCGAGAAGAATGTTAGCACTGACTGTTGCATCTGCTACTCTTTTTGCACAGGTAGTGGGTGTTTCTGCTTCGGC
>ERZ779737.1083-NODE-1083-length-22432-cov-4.034321_pt1 | contig 22432 bp, 17 predicted proteins | sample MGYA00511889_ERZ779737 | MGnify/ENA primary metagenome ERZ779737 (study PRJEB29588, sample SAMEA2163575) | human gut metagenome | biome: human gut; feature: human-associated habitat; material: faeces | place: Denmark | collected 2008/2010 ... | reverse complement strand
TCGGTATCTGCGGACAGATAGTCTGCCGCGTTCATCTCTTTGACCAGAAAACCAGCCCGGTCATAGACAAAAGCAGCTTCCACGACACCATCGGTGTCTGTCACCTTTACCAGACGGTTCATGCAGTCATACTGATAGTGATACCCCGGCTTTTTTGTCTTCCGAAGAAGGATTCCCTTTCCCGTGTTTTCTTCCTCATCCTTTTGGAAACTGCGGTATTCCTCCGGGGTCATGCTCTGGAGCACGTTTCCATATAGGTCACGCTCCGTGTAGGTCACTCCTCCATCCGGAGCTGTCACGCAAAGCAGATGCTTTTCTTTGTCGTAATTGTATACATATGCTGCCGGTGTTTCCTTTCCCGCCTCATTCGGACGGATCTCGCGGAGCCGGTTGCCCAGATAGTCATTTTCATACCGTGTGACTTCCCGTTCGGGCGAAACCATCTTCGACAGATGCGTCCACGCATCATAGCGGTACTCAATTCCTTTTCCATCATCCGTCTTCGGATTGTAGCCGTTCGGACGGATATATTTTGTGATGTTGGCCATGTTATCGTAGTAGTAACGGGTAACATTTCCCTCTTCATCCCGGATACTTGTGATATGTCCCATATGATTTTTGCCATACCAGACAGTACCAAAAGCATCCTCCACGGCAATCAGGCTGCCCTTCGGATCATACCGGTAGTATGTCGTCGCACCGTCTGCCGCGGTATAACTTGTCGGCGTGCCGAACTCTGTCTTATAGCTGTATCGCTCCACGCTCTGATCCGCATGGATGACTTGCAAAAGCCTGCCTCTGTGGTCATGTTTGTATTCTGTTTTTCTCCAGGTATTTGCATCCAGGCGGACGCTTGTACTGCTTAAGTTGTTTTTCTCATCATAAGTATTTATCAGCTCACGGCCTGTATTTTCCTTATAATGGATTACCTGTCCTGCTTCATTGTATGTATACTGCCGCATAAGTCCCGCCGGATCAGTCTCGGAAAGCAGCTCTCCATGTTGTCCGTAAGTGCGTTTCGTTGTCCTTCCATACCGGTCTTTTTCCTCCACACGGTTGCCTGCTGCATCGTAGACACGGGTTTCCTTCGTGCCGTCCGGGTGCAGGATTTCTGTGATCTTCTTATTCTGGTCATAGGTATAGATCACGTTTTCACCGGTTGAAGTTGTAAGGAATGTATTCTGGCGGTTGGCATCATCATAAAATGCCACGTATTCCTCGCCACCCTCCAGTTCCTGCCGGATGACACGTCCCCTGCGGTCATAATAATTCGTGGAAAAACATTTGCCATTTAAGTCGGTCAGGCGTGTCAGATAGCCTTCCGGTGTATAGGAATAATACATTGTTCCACCATTTGGCAGACGGACTGACGTAAGGAAATTTCCCTCATAATGATAGCTTACCCGACGGCCTGTATTGTCTTCCAGATGCGCCAGACGGCCATTCTCATAGAAAAATCTGATCCATGTGCCACTGGAAAAGGTCATCTGTGTCAGCAGATTTCCCGTATAGGCAAGTGTCGTCCGGTTGTCATGGATATCTGCCACCATCATGAGACGACCTGTTTTGTCATACTCATAATGTTTTCCCTCTGTCGTGACCGTCAGCCGGTATCCATCCATGGTGTCCACCAGATGAAACTTTTCGCTGCCATCCTTCTGATTGACCCATCGTCCGTCAATTCTGCGGAAATGCTCCATATGCAGATCTTCCATCTGCACATCGGCAAACTCCCCTCTCTGCGATACAGTACTTTCTATGCCAAAGCGCCACATATCACCAAGAATACCTCCGGTATTCTTATATGCAGATTCATAATAACGTTTCAAAGAATATAGTCCAAGTGTATCCTCGACTCCCAGATCCACATATTCTGCCATAAGACTTCCGGTTGCAAGGTTAATCGGGTCGTGAGTAGCATCTGCATCGCACGCTGGATGATTATCTCCGTTGTTCTGCCTTGGATGCGTTTCATTGCTTTCTCCGCCTTCATTGTGTGGATGCTGACTCGAATTTTCTCCTCCATCTCCACCTTCACTGCGTGGGTGCTGGCTGGAATTCTCTCCTCCATCTCCACCTTCATTATGCGAATGCTGGCTGGAATTCTCTCCACTCTCATTTTCATGTGATCTGTTTCCTTTTGGTCTTACATACTCATGACCATCTTTTACTGCCTTTCCTCCTTCATACATGTCTTTTACGTTTCCTGCCATACCAATAAACTGCCGGGAAATACCTATTGCACGCGCTATGTCATTTGGATTTGACCAATCAAATTCCTCATCTGTCAATGTCTCCCACAAATCCTTTGAAGCTCCCAGACCAGAATCAGCAAAACGTACTCCCGTATAAATCATTTTTAAGATTTTCCATGTCTTCTGTCCTTTAGTCAATACTTTTTCTGTAGTTGCAGCAGCTTTAAAGGCTTTTACTCCCATCTTTGCAGCAGCAATTCCATCTCCAAGTCCTGGAATTGCTGCAATTGCAGACATAGCTGCACCACAATAATCGCCTCTGGCGAGAGAGACTGCCGCATTTGCCAAATCGAAGAAAACACCTATTCCGGGAATAAATCCACAAAGATCCAACCCCATCTGAAGGACATCCAGTCCCATGGACCACCAATCCTGATACTCTTCTTCGACAATGTCATGTTGTCCCTTTTCATATCCCATCCAGCCAAAGTTTTTTGCACTAATAAAAATATTCGTATTGATGATAATGCTACTGTCTTTTACACTAAAAGTGATTTCATTTAAACCATAAACTGAAATTACACCTACATTATACATTTCTTTTTCATCTTTTGTCGTCGTTTCTTCGCTATCGCCTCCATCCTCGTCTGTATCATTGTTATGTATTATATTTACGATGTTCTTAAAAGCCAGTGATTTTGCTGTGTCATCTAAATTATTTAAAAAGTCTTCTTTAAATCTTTCAAGTTCTTCTTCCCCAGCGGCATCCGACTGCTCCAATTTACTCATTCCGCCTTCTGCAAGATACAAACTATTATGTTCTTCTGCTGCAGAACTGTATTTTTCCTTGCCACTCTCAACCTTTGTCTTCGCATCCTCAAGTTTTTCCGGAGATGATATTGCAGCCAAAAGCATACCGCCTTCTTCTGTGGTTTCCATGGATACATCACTGCCCGATGTAATGGTGATTCCCTCGTCCTCAAACTTGATGCTGATCTCTGTATCATCTTCCTCATCATATTTTTTTCTTGTATCCGTAACGATCAGTGACGAGGATGTAAAACGAATCATCTTATCCTTATTTGTTAAAACCTTTTCGTCCGGCTTGCTATAATCCGGACCATCTGTGTTGCTTCTACTGCTTCCCAGACATACAATTTTTCCATTATTTTCATAATAGACAAATACCTTATCTCCAATGTCCGGCATACAATAAAATGAATTACTCAATGCGGATTCATAGGGAATATCCACACAGTTTCCACTCATATCAGCTGCATCTGCATCAAACTGGACCTGTACAATATTTCCTGTTACAGAAAGTACTGTTCCTGTTACAATATTGCTGACACAATCTGCAGACACAGAGGCGGCATAACTTGCCTTTGCGTCCATTGACCGTACCTGTTTGATATGATTGACCAAATTTCCATTTTCATTCACGATGCGACTTTGAACAACTGTAAAATCGCCAATAATATCCCCTGCCATTACGCTCAGTTCATCTGTGGTATATTCGCAGGTTTCAAACTGATAACTGACAACCGTGGCATCTGCATTCGCCTGTACAGCCCGCAGTTCATTGACATTACGGCTTCTTGATTTTTGCTTTTCCAGTATCTTACTTTCAAAAGTCCGTCCACCTTTGTTTCCCCCTGCGATTGCCATATGTGTGCCTCTGCAACCGGAATACATATGCATGCCAAAACTGTTGATCATTCTGCAGGCAAACTGCCAGTCCGTTTCATTCTGCTGATATACAACTGTTGGTATTGCCGGATTCTGTTCCAGTTGCACACTACAACCATATTCCTGCAATACCTCGTCCAGAATGTCTGACAACTTTTTCCCCGGACTCTGAAATGTACGGGTTTTACGTGACATGTCTGCTGCCACTTCCAGATCAGAAAGTTCAAGGATCAGTTTCTGGTATCCATCCTGATTCTCTATCGCCACAGAAACACAGATTCCACTGTATATATTTTTCCCTTCAATGTCTGTAATCACTGCCGGTGTAAAATACAATGCCTCAAGTTCCGCCAGTGTTGTATTATCCTTCATTTCCACAATCAGATATGCCATTCCATGTGTATCGGCCTGTATCTCAGAATAGAAATCCAGAATTTTTGCATAGGAAAGTTTTATATCCGCTTTGATTTGTGCAATGGTAGTATATTTACTCATTTTCTTTCTTTGCTCCTAATTTTTCTATATAATTAAAAAGGAATCCGCATGGAATTACTGCAAGGATAAATGTCAACACACCTCTCTCCATTGCCCTCTCTTCAATTTTCTGTCCATCTTCTCCTTCTCTCCATTTTCCAGCAACGTCTACATAATATGTAAGTGCATCATTTGAAAGACCTGTATATTCTGCCAGCTTATTTATGACTTTCTCATTTTTTAATTTTTTTGTACTTGCCACTGGCAGTTCGATTATTCCGCTTTTTGGAATTGTAAATGCCCGATCATCAATAAAAATAAGCATTTTTTGTCCATCTTTTAATTTTGCAACGTAAAAGGTACCTACTCCGCCTTCTGTATTCCCATGTTCATACCCAGCTCCTGCCGGGTATCCGGTCTGATCCTCATACTTTTCATAATCTACCGGCTCTGCACTTTTGTATATTGCTTTTCCATAATCCGGTATCAACGTTCCCCCACAAGCTATAAATGTCGCTAATAAAATTGCAAATGTGATCGATGCCTTTATTCTACTAAATGCTGCTGTACTTACCATACTTACCATAATTTCTATTCTCCTTGTTTCTTTTCCTCCCTTTTTTCTATATATGTAAACAAGAAAGCTCCCACAATTGATACCATAATAAATACTATTGCCCCTTTTGTCTGTGCCTCTTCTTTTATTTTTTCGCCATCTGGACTTTTTCTCCATATCCCAGCTGTATCCACATAATACCTTACTTCCTCCGAAGAAAGTCCTGTGGAATTTTCCAATTTGTTTATAATCGTTTTATTCGTTATTCTCTTTGTACTTGCCACTGGTAATTCAACACATCCGGTCTGTGGAAGTGTAAAAGCACGATCATCTATTAAGGCCAAAATCTTTTCCCCGCTTTTTAATTTAATAACATAAAAAGTAGCTACCCCACCGTTAGTATTACTGTCAATATACTTCGCAGATTTCTTATAATAGTATGTAGTACCTAATATATCTTTATATGTATTTGCAGGCTTTATATCTTTTGTGTCAACGTTTACGATATAATTATGATCTGTATTGATAATTTCTTCTACTTTTGTCAATTCTTCATATCCATTCCCTGCCGGGAATCCTGTCTGATCTTTATATTCATCATAGTCTACTGCTTTTGTCTCACTATATATATCCTTTCCATAATCCGGTATCCACATTACCCCACAAGCGAGTACTGCCGCCAATACAATCGCACATGCGATTGGTGCCTTGATTCTGCTAAACGTTGCCATACTTGTCATGATTTCTATTCTCCTCCTAATTCCCTATCTCCACAAAAAACACAGATTCCACTGTATATATTTTTCCCATCAATGATATCTGCTTTGATTTGTGCAATGGTAGTATATTTACTCATTTTCTTTCTTTGCTCCTAATTTTTCTACTCCTTTTTATCATCTTCTTTTGACCATCGGTATACCTTGACACCGACCCAAATAATAACTATGCCAAATATCACTATAAAAAATGGAACCGGATGAAATTCATTGCTAAAAAGAAGCCCTGCTCCTCCCATAAAACAAGATATAACTCCCAGTGTAATTAAACATGTACAAAACGTATCCCAACTTCTATTATCCATTTTTCTTTTCCTCCCTTTTTTCTGTATATGAAAACAGGAAACCACATGGAATTACCACAATAAGAAATGCCAGCATTCCCCTGATTACAGCTTTGTCTTGAATTTTTTGTCCATCTTCACTTTCTCTCCACTCACCTGCAGTATCCACATAGTATTGAAGGTTTTCTTCTGAAAGCCCTGTTGCATTCTGTAGATAATCTACCACTTCTGTATTCGTCATTTTTTTCGTACTTGCCACTGGCAGCTCTACAATTCCGCTTTTTGGAATATCAAAAGAACGGTCATCTATAAAAACAATGATTTTCTCTTTACTTTCTAATTTTGCTACATAAAATGTTCCCACTCCTCCATCCGTTCCAATATATTTTGCAAATTTTCTGGTATAATATTTCTTTTCTGAAATCTCCCTATACAATTTTAAAGGCTCTAATTCTTTTGCATCCACTTTTAAAATATAGTTTTTCTCCGCACTGTTGATTTCTTCCACGCTCGTCATTTCCTCATAACCATCTCCTGCCGGAAATCCCGTTTGATCCTTATACTCATCATAATCCACTGCTTCTGCACTTTTATATATGGTCTTTCCATAATCTGGGAAATCCATAACAGCTCCAGCCACAAAAAATGCTAATATAATCGCACACGCAATCGGTGCCTTGATTCTGCTAAACGTTGCCATACTTGTCATGATTTCTATTCTTCTCCTGATTCTTTGCTCCTAATTTTTCTATATATGTAAACAAAAAAGAGCATATAATTGCAACACCCACAAAGACAACTGCACATACAGTTAGTGCACGCTCCCTTATTTTCTGCCCTTCCTCACTTTTTCTCCACGCTTCTGTTGTGTCTACATAATAATCCAGATCCTCCTCGGCAAGTCCTGTCAATTCTTGTAATTTTTCTATAAATCCTGTGCTTTCCATCTCTTTTGTACTGGCCACCGGAAGTTTTACCGTACCACTCTTTGGTATCGTAAATGTTCTGTCGTCTATAAGAACAATCACTTCGTCTCCACTTTTTAACTTTGCCACATAAAAAGTACCTACACCCCCTTCTGTATTAGCGTTATTGTATTTTGAAAATTTTCCATAATAATAGTCTGATTTTAATATTGATTTATACATATTTGCAGACTTTAAATCTTTCACATCCACTGTTACAACATAATTTTCCTCCGCCTCTACAATATCTGCTCTATTTGATAACTCTTTATATCCTTCTCCCGCTGGGAAACCAGTCTGATCTGTATACTTATCATAATCCACTGGTGCAGTTCGATTATAAAAGTACCTTCCATAATCTGGAAAGTTTGCCATACTCCATCCCAATATTGCTCCAAGTATAATCGCACATGCGATTGGTGCCTTGATTCTGCTAAATGTTGCCATACTTACCATAATTTCTTTACTCCTTTTTTATCATCATCTTTTGACTATTCTTCACTTTTTATTTATATCCAACTGTAATTCTTCCACTGATTTCAACGAAGGTAGTGAGGATTCTTTTTCTTTTATAGACATACCATTCAAGTCAATTCCTTCCAAATCTCGGTTATACATATACTGTTGTGGATCTTTGAGCATTTCATTCCATTCCTCCAGCATTGCCTGCTGTTTTTGGCGTTCCGCTTCCTCAGCTGCTTCTTTTTCTGCTGCCTTCGCCTGAGCTGCCTCTTCCCTGTCCTGCTTAATCTCTCCAAGTTCTGTAAAACTTTCCAGCTGCTCCTGAACCTCACTCGGCAACTGGTCCGTCTTATCATATACCGTTGGTTCTTCATCACTTTCATCCGATTCCGCCTCAGCATCCTCTTCCTTTTCCAGATAAATGGAAATAGTTCCCCCGTAATAACACGGAAGCTTGCTTTCTATTGTCAATGCCGGAACTCCGTCTATAAAATAATCCTCATCCACATTGATCCATGGCACCAGTGTCATGGGTTCGCATTTCACACCTGCCACTTTTTTTGCAAACAATGCTCCTAGAGGGCCAATCAATCCACCCATGATTGCAGTTCCCACTAAACCATTTGGATTTGTTAAAGATGTACATCTTCCAAACTGCAGGATGTTCTCATTTGCCACATGATCACTTGCATTCATCAGCGGCTGATCTTCTGTAGAAAATGTAATTCCATGGTCCTCTGGCAGATTCAGATACTGCTGAAAATCTTTGGAACCGCAGCTGCATTCTGCCTTCATTAACCGATACACATACTGTTTTTTATCCTGTGACATTTTTTCACCTCATTTCTACTTTTTTCAACGACACTCCATAGGGATTTCTTCGAAGAATGCTCTCCGCAACCGCCAGCGACACAACAAGCTGATTTTGCTGTAATCCCTTTGGCCGGAAGATATTTCTTCCTTTTATTTTTCTTTTATCAATAATAATTTCCTGATAAGCCCCATTGGGCAGCTTTATGGCATCTGCGTGTATGCATTCTTCCATAACACAGTCATAAATCCAATATGCTCTTGCCACGCTCGGAATCTGGCTCTGCTCATTTGGAAATATCTGCACCGCTTTAAAGGAAATATTGTCATCATACATCGCCAACACTTTTTTAATTGCTTCACTTACCATGTACGTCGGTTGCGAAAGGATATCCGGGATTTCCTGTGTTTCATCATAACGCACATAACCTACGACAGCATCCTCCAATCCGGCAAACTGACGGTGGGTCATCTCATGCGGATACCCTTCCAGATTTGGTCCAATAACTTTAATTGGATTTACCACATGTTCACTTTGTGCCAATAAATAATATTCCATAATACCCTAGACTCCCTTCCATTCCTCTCCGTCATTTGTACAGAATTCCACAACATTTTCCAGCATCTCAAACGGTTTATAAAATTCTTTGATTTTGTCCGGATTATCATACTCTGCATCCCAGTTCATATGAGTCAATTTACATTTCTTTAAGGTTGAATTCCGAATCGTTGCCCCGGCCAGATCAACCCCATCCATGCTGCAATGATAAAACCTGCAGCCATCAAATACCGCATCCCGTAAAAAGGTTTCTTCAAATTTGCAGAGAACAAATTCGCATCCATAAAAATGTGCATGGGACAGATCAATTTTTTCGAATATCTTCTTGTTATAGACCAGTTCCTGGAAATGGCAGAATGAAAAGTCCTTTCTTCTGCTACTCCAGAATATATCTGCTTCCGGTGTCTTCCGATACAGAAGCTTTGACCAGTCCCGGTAGCTTCCTGCGGTCAACCGAAAGCCATCTGCCCACATAATCTGCTCATAACCTTCCCTCTGTTCAAACTCTGCAAACAAATATTTACACACGACCGCCAGACAGGAAACTGCAAATGATATACTTTCCCGCATCATCTGTTCCATTCCTTCCGGATGAATATATGCCAGCGCATTACATTCCCTGCATTTTTCTGTGATTGCCTGATGATACTCCTCCCAGCCGTCCATATACCAGCCTGCATTAAATTTTGCTGTAAGAATTTCTTCTCCAAACATGCCGTTTGCATCATAAGCGGTAAACGCAAACTGTGGAGTTCCCAACGCTATCGATGTGGATAAAAGGGAAATCTGAATTTCCCCAATCTCCATTGCATAGTGTTCCTGAAACTTTTGGATTATCTGCAGGAATGTATCCATATAATTGTCAAAAAGCGTTCTTGTCCGGTCCCGGTCTGCGGTAATATTCTGTACAATCCTGTCATGGTATACATTCTGCAGCGCTTCCAGATACTCTTTTTTGAATTCATCAATTGTAATTTTCATCATTCTTCACCTGTCTTTGACCATCCGCCTTTTACTTGATCACGATATTACTTGCGCCCATCTCAATTCCATCTGGCGTCATGTCAATATATGATTCTGCCGTACTGATCAGGATATCCTTTTCCGCTGTAATAGAAATATTATTATTTGACATCAGTGACAGATTATTTTTTGCACATACACTGATATCCTTATTACTGGAAATGGTAATTCCAGACTCATCTGTCAGATTAATAAATATTTTGCTGTCATCCGCATTTGTGGTAATATAAATGCCTTCTTCCGTTAAGAGGATCTGCTTGCCATTCGGTCCTCTCCACTGCTTGTCCGTTACTTTTGCCCCCGGACTCACACAGACGCTGCTTGCAGCAAACGCACTGCCCTCATCAGTACCCGGGAAAAACACTCTGACAGTATCTCCTACTGCCGGCATACAGTAAAATCCGCTTCCATCCCCAGAAGAATATGCTGTGGAATATGGAAACCAAACATCTCCACCGGCGTCATAAGAACTGTCAATATCTGTAATATGTACCTGTACTTTATCTGCCTGTACTGCCATAACTGTGCCGGAATACATTTTTCCCGATACCTGCTGGTTGACGATTGGCTGTTGTACAAATTTCTCCTCGGCTGCGATTTCAATTGTGGTAAGAAGTACGCCCTTTTCCATCGTACAACTCAATGCTTTTACTTTCTGATGGATGCCATGATACGAAATCTCACTTCCCAGATACATATACTGTCTTGTCTGTATGCTCGTTCCCACGCGAACCGTCTCTTTCGTAGATTTCGTCTCCGATTTCGAGAGATCAACGACTTTTCCCCTCCCCGGTAATCCAACGGTAATCTGTGGTTTTACTGCATCTATTTCAGAGAATATCGGGGCATTCAACATGGATGCCAGACGCATGCAGAAAGCCCAGTTGGTTTCATTACACTGTACAAGCATTTTTCCGGTTGCCTGATCTGTCACTTTCATGTTGACTGCACCTGTTCCATTCAATGCAGCCTCCATAACCTGTCCGTAAGTTGCAGAAGTCTTCTGATAACTCCGGTTGACCGGCTGAATATCCAGCAAAGCACTTGTCGTAGCAGCTGTAAGTGTCAGAGTTGCATACTCTGCCTCCTGCTCAACACCAACATTGGTAAGCAGTCCATAAAATAATACAGAAAGCTGCCCCTCTGCCGTTGTCGTTATCTTAATTGCCGCATTCTCATCCATTCGGTTAAGATATTCTCTCGCAGCATCCAGTTCCATCTCTCCTACGATGGCAGCCGTACCGTGCTCATTGATCGCATGGGCAATTTCCAATGCCAGTACTTTCGTAAAAGGTACTCCCTCCACCACAATGTTTGTATAGGTAATCGGTTCCATACTATGCCTCCTCCTTCAACTTACAAATGCTGTCTATCATTTCTTTCGCCAATGGGAAAAAGCGTTTTTTGTATTTACTTGGGAATGTAATTCCACCGATCAGCAAACGATCGTCTTCCATGCTTATGTAATACTGAAAGTTGTACACCATCATATCGATTGCCCTGGATACAAACTGCAATACTCCAATATGAAAATCCTCTTTTTCCAACACCTTTTTTTCAATGATCGTTACCCGCGGTCCCACCGCTTTCATAAGATCCGCCGTAATATCCATAAATTTCTTCATGCCATCATCCGGAACAATATGCTCTGTCTGATGAAAACTCATCTGAAAGTTGATATTCTCACCTCCGAAAACATGTGTCGGTGCATTTGCCCCCGGATATACCAGATGTTTTACATCATCCGTAAATAAAAAGAATGTCTCAGGCATATAAATGCTGATTTTCAGATCCGGAATCTCTCTGCGCTGAAAATGTACTTCTTCTCCAATAATGTGCACAATTTCATCGTATATGGATTCTTCCGCTTCTTTTTCCAGACGATTCTGTGATTCTCTTAGCTTTTTCTGTTGCTCTAATTCTTTTTTCTTCTTTATAATTTCTTCATCCTGAAACCCCATGTTTTCCTCCTTTATTTTGTACTAATCTACAATAATTCTTCTGTTTTCGCGTGGTGCATTCCGCATGCCTCCACCGCCTCTTTGTCTTCGGATTACTTCGCACAATCCCATATACATCTCATGACTGCTCATCTCCCGATATGGATTTTCCAACCGGTTCGCCAGATAATAAAGTACCGCCTTCCGATTCATGGAGCGGCCCTCCAGCATAAGAATTTTTCCCACAAAATCCACATCCAGCGCATTGCCTGCATGAATATTTAACATGCTGTCTGCAAAATTCTGCAGAATGCGTACCGACACGGTCTCTCCCGAAAGAGATGCCCAGTGTGCAAATGTTTCATCTACGGTGTCGTATTCCGTTCCCATGTCGAAAAAATCCTTGTAATGGTTGCGCAGCGACGCCCCATGCTGTAACCGGAATCTGCACAGTTCAAGTTGATTGGCAGACAATTCAGTCTCCGGAATACATTCCAGCTGCACATCGATAACTTCGAAATTGACATCCCGGTAAGAACTTCCAATATTCAATATCAGAATTTGCCGCGCATTCGATGGCTCCACCTGTACCTGCAAGTCATCCGTCACCGCAAGCAGCTTTCCCTGAAAACAAATCAGCCCCTGTCCCAACTGTACGATTCCATTGGACATCGTAATCCTGCAGCCACAGAGAATACCATCGGAATACTCCGCATATGGAATGGTAACTGCCTGCATAAAATAATCTTTCAGTTGCTCCAACATGTCATAAGTAAGGATGCTTCCTCTTTCAAACACCGGTATTTTCATTCCTGTCATATCCGTCTTTTCCTCCTGTCTCTCCTACAATAATTTAATTTCGTCCAGCTGCATGGTCTGCTCCTGTCCGATGACTGCAAAATGCTTTTCCCAGAAAATATCCAGCTCATAACCGAGCGGCAGAAACAATTCCTGTACAAGCGCAATGACTTCTGCATCTTCCGTATTTTCGTTATTACTTACATACAAAAGAATTTGTTTCTCCCTGCATTTGTTTTTATATACAATTCCTTTTTCCAGTGTCCGTACCATCACATCCGCGAATTTGCGGATTCCAGCACCAGTCTGTTCCTGACTCCAAAGGGCGTGTGCGATATAGTATTTTCTATCGCTGTCGAGCGAGCAAAAAATTTCTGCATTTTTTTCCCCATAAGTTCCATCTGCCAGTGCATTCCACTTCTGACGGATCTGAAGCTCCTGATATGACATTCCCGTTCGAAATTCAATCGGAACAAGCGCATGCATGTACACATCAAACAGCCAGTCCTGTAGTTCCGGCTCCACACGTTCATCGCCAAACAATGCCTGCATGATTGCATCAAACCGATAAAAGCCGTTAACACTTACCTGCTTTGGCATGGTCTTTTCCTCCAGCCAGCGCTCCGTAAACTCACTGTATGGTCCAAAGGAATCCGCCTGCCGGATCCGTACATTTTCGATATCTTCACTTACCACTTTCCAAAAACCGTTCATTTATTCAAACTCCCCTATGCAGTTAAATTCCGGCAGTTTCCACTGTATCCGGCTGATGATGTAACTCATGATATCCCAGTCGAGATAGCCAGGCTCCGCAACTCTCTGAAATACCAGCCTGAGCACCTGGCGTGTGAAGCCGTTTCTTAATTCGTCTTCCATAAAAGCGTCCATGGAATATGTTGTTTTGTAGATATCCTGTCTCTTGATTTTCATGACTTTTATATCCTTCAGCTTCAACAGGTTGTCATATCCCAGCGCATGAATAAAACGTTTGACCTCCGCCATCGTATGAATTTCCGCATCCCGGATCTCACTGCTGTCCCGATTTCCAAAGACCGGCATATCCATTTCGCGCTCATATGGCTCATAGGATAATTCAAGCACATCCCATGAAATCGGTTCCGCACTGTCACAGATAATGCGCATATCTGCATCTGTCCGATATACATTCCATACCTTGGTTTCTCTTGAATCAATGAGATAATCCTTCCCTTTTTGAAAGCGTGATGCATAGATGAGATGATCATAGTTGACCCGGTCTACCGAAAGTTCCGGATAAATTCCGGTGCGCTCATTTCCGGTATAAATGTTCCACATCGGAATATAATCATACAAAATCACATCGGAAAGTTCCTCAAAATCTACGTCAATCCGCAGAATTTCATCATCGTCCGGGCACTCGGTCTCTACCACATATACATCATAAATTTTCTCGATATATGGTGCACATATACTTTTCCAGCGCACATGGTTTTCCTCAAAAATACGGTACAGGTCCCGGATTTTTTCCAGATACCTCTCATTCTTCTTTATCACAACTTTCATTGGATACTCACTGTAGTCGGTATATATGGTCCCACGAAAATATCTCTGTTCCTGCTCTATCTGTCGAAGTCTGTCATATCCAAGCCTGATAAAGATACTCATAATCTTGTAGGACTGCCCCTGTTCCAGTGCCTCAATCATCTGCTGCGCTGACAGTACTTCTTTATGTGCATCTTCCGGGATCATTGGCACAAAACTGTGGTCTGTCACATCGATTTTTTCCCGCTTCATCAGGCCGGTGATCACATCACAACTCCCCATGGAAGCTTCCGCCGATATCCGGTAACGCTCCACAAATCCCCGATAGGCTTCTTCTGTATGCCGATAAAACGGAATCATTGTATGCTGCATCAGTTCCCGCATTTCCACACGCGTTTTTTCATCGTCAATTTCTAACAGTCGCTCACTGATATACTTTTCAAAATTAAAATCTTTTTCAAAAAAATCTGCTGCCATTTTTTCTCCTTTATTCATCCAGTACGATCACTTTATTTTTTCTGGTAAGTCTGCTGCCACCAAAGTCTACTGTAAACACACAACTATCCTCCTCTTCATTCATCTGATAGGTCAGTGTCTCCTCCTGCCGCAGCACCGGATTGATACAATTCTGTTCCTCACTCATCCAGTCTGCCAGTACACTTCCCGGCCGTTTCTGGAAAAACTGCAAAATCAGATTTTTCTTAAAATCCTGTGTTTCTTTCTGCAATGTCCGCTCAATATAAGTAATCGTCTGTACCATAGATACCAGAAGTCTTTTCTCTCCTGAATAAGCAAATGTGCGATCCGTCAATATCTGCATCTGTCCGTTTTTCTGTGCAAATACAACCCCTCTGGCACGTTTTTGTATTTCCTGTGTGAGCGCTTTGGACCATTCTCTGGTATCACTGAGCATATCTGATACTGTATGTTCTGCATTCGCTTCCTCTGAAAACCGATATCCTACACCGGGATTATCTGTATTAATTCCTCTTCGAAAATGCGCGCTCAGATAATCGCTGTCCTGGCATGCTGCAAACATTCCCGCAGCAACATAGGAAGCTTCCACTTCCAACCCGCGCAGCCAGATGTCCCAGTTTCCTCCCATACTGATTTCCCCGCTCATTTCATCTATGGCAACTTTTTTTCCGATACGCAGATATGCTTCAGCATCCGACAAGATTACAAAGTTTGGATAGCACGGAATAAAATAATCCTTGTCTTCCATTTTTTCATAACCCGAAAGTGTTTGTTCCAACACATCCAGCCCCTCTGATGCAACCTGTGTAAAGGTGGCTGACTGCCCGCTTCCCATACTAAGAAAAATCTGGATTTTATAGGTAACAAGAAGCTCTGTCAGTGATTGGATTTCTTCTTTCTCACAACGTATCTCCTCGAAACTTTCTTTTGCGGAAGCAGCAAAACGCTCCCGGATCTGGCGTCCGTTTTTCTGCGACTCCATTCTTGCATGTGGCAGAATGGCATACCAGAGTGTATTTTCATAAAACACCTTGGTATTGACGGAACGCAGATAGATATCCAGCTTCGCCTTGTTTCTCACATCCAGAATTTCCTCGACTGCCATATTTGCAATAATCAGCTTTGCGGGTTCTTTCGCCTCTCTCTGTTGCGCAAAAAATTCACGCACACCAAACATCGTCTCAAGCAGTGGCGCTGCACAGCTCCAAAAACGACGGATTACTGTCTCGTACAATGCCGCATATTTCCGATACAGCACACCGATTTCCTGTATCTGTTCCTTTCCAAATGTACATGGCAGTAAAAGAACATCTCTTTCTATACTTTCTTCCGTAAGTATTCCCCGAACCAATGCTTCATATTTTTCAAGTGTCTGTAACGGATACTGCAGAAATCCATTATGATAATCCGCAGCTGTCTCAACGACCTGCACCTGCAGCTTGCCATTGTCCCTTATAATGCCCCTGTTTATACGGTTTTCTTCCCTCTTCTCACAGAATTTTTCTGTGTCGTGAAGAAATACTAGCAACAGATAAAATACATCATATTTTTCCGAAATCAATTCTTTCAGCTTTCTTTCCGCTGTTTCTGCTGCATCATTTCCATCTTCATTCAAAAGTGCCAGAATCTCGTTTCTCGCCACATCAAATATATAAGGATCTTTTTTTGTCAATAACTGATCCCCCATTTGAGCAAATTCCTGAAAAGAATATATTTTATTTCTTTTTGCCGAGAGCATCTCCCAGATTCGTTCTGCCACTCCATAACTCTCTCCCAGCGAAATGCGGATCTGTCTGGAGTCTGTACATTCTCTGGTAAATCGGACAATGCCTTTCTCCGGATCCAGAAACATATATACTGCCGGTGAAAATTTTTCCACAAAATCAGCAAAACCGGACACCTCAAGTGCCCGGTGTATTGCCTGTACCTCTTCATCCGAAAGACTCTCTTTTGCATTCTGCATATGTATCAGAGACAGTATCGTATCCTTTTCTTTGTTAACTTTTTCAAATAAAATGGTTCGGTTTGTCTGTGTTTTCATCTCGTAATTTCTCCCTGAACATCATCCTTAAAACATATGGATTATTTTAATCCATCAAAAAAGTCGAGTTCCCAGTTATCGTTTTCAAATGCATAGAATTCTTCTCTGCCGATATACAGTTGGGATTCGGTTCTGCTGATTGGTACAATAAAAAATCCCCACTGATTTTTCGCCGCAAATACAAAAAATTTGACCTCGCCGTCGGTAATCGCATCCATCTCATACTGTGGAAAGCATTCTGTATATTCGGGAAATTGTGCAAGCACTTCTTTATAAGTTGTCTGTTTGCTGCTTTCCCTGTCATTTGCATAAATATACCGGTATTTGAGATCTCCGGATTCGTCCTTTAAAAACAGCTCCAGCTGACTGATTCCACTGTTACGTGACAATGTACCGTATGTCTGGGTTCTGTCGAGCGAATAAATCAGCATCTTTTCCTGATTATCATGCGTAAATCCGCTGACCGAATATGGAATGGACGGCATACGGTAGTGTAGTTTTACCTCGGTAAAGCCCATCTTTCTGGCATTAACATACTGAATGGCTCCACGCACACAAGTAAGTTTCAGCTCCGTAATATCTTTCTTTTCCTTACTCTGCTGTTTAAACTCAATGCTTTTTCCAGGTACAAATTCTTTTAATGCCTCGCGGAAGATATCAATCCTGCAGGATTGTCCGGTCAACTTGATGATCGAATAGTCCTGCAACGTACGATTCTGATAAAATTCAAGAAGAAATTTATTTACAACTTCATAAATATCCGCCTTCAAAAGCAACTCTATTTCCTTAATGTTGAATATAATCTCCGGAAAGGAATGCTTATAGATCAGCTGTCCCGCTTCGCGGACAATCAGATTCCAACGTTCGATCTGTGTGATCTTTAAGTCATCACTTTCTCTGTCATAATTATTTTGAAAACTGTTTCGTACAATACCTTCCCGCAAATAAAACTGCTGCTTCATTTTATCTGCAATATCAAACAGGAAATAAAAATTATTCTTTACCATATAATATTCATCTCTTGTATGGTTCTCATAATTTTTAAATTTTGTCGGAATCACAGCCTCAGCATCTTCGTACATCTGCTCTAATTTTTCATATACCGCATCCTTGCCAAACTCATCTACAAACCGGAAAATATCTTCGGATGCCACCGGAATGACCTCGTCGATGCGAACCGTTGCCTTACTGCTGTAAAATGCGGCAAACATGATTTTGATATACTGCATAATGCGGTATGTAATATTGTTGCCTCCGAAATTCGTATCCCCATTTTCGTAGGTAGTCTCAATGTCCACCTTATAAGAGACACTGTCGTTTTCAATACGGAAATTGCAGGATGATAAGTCTGTCGTACCACCACCGCAGTCCATGATCAGAGCCTCAATCGTTTCTCCATCATAGAAACGCTTTTTCTCGATCAGATTCTGAATGGTGTTATAAATTACTGCGGTTCCTTCATCGAGCATATGTGCCGTATCAATATCATACTCCGGCAGCAATTCCTGAAACATAATATTGTACTGCTGCTTTAATTTGACCGGACTTGTCAGATGAAGCTTCCGAAAACGACATTTAAAACGCTGTTCTGCACTGTGAATGACATACAGCAAATACCGCCGAATGATATCTCCGCGGTTAACAACCGCCATGTTTCCATTCTTATCATTGATTTCCTGCTGCTTATCATAACTATTGACCCATCGCTTAATCTCATAAAAAACGCTGAAAGATTCATCATAATATTTGATCTGCGTATCTTTCTTTGCATCATATCCAAAGTGATAAATGATATTCTGTGCGTCGTGACAATCTGCTACTGTAACCATGGTTGGAAGCATCGGACTCCACTTTTTCCGTTTCTTCGTGTTATCCATAAACTGCACTTCATTAATCGCATCAATCTTTATTCCACCGTTGAGCACATCATTGCTGTCATGCTGGCGAATATATCCATGATCCAGATAAGTGCCTGCTGCCGTATTAGAAGTACCAAAATCTATCGACAGAATTGCAGGTGTCTCCTCAAGATCCCTCACTTCCAGATCTACCAATGGAATTTTATAATAGTTGATTGCAATATATTTCTTCTGTTCCTTGCCGTAATACGCATTGTACAGATAATCCGATTCTTTTTTTTCAAAGAAATACAGATAATAGAATTTTTTTTCACTTAAACGAATTGGCTGACGTCCATCTCTTGCGAGGAAAAAATGCTCCTCATCGGCTCCATCACTGACCAGATTTAAGATGGAACAGATTTTTCCGCCGTCATCCACCAAAAGGACATTGGATTCTACAATATGATTAATAACAACCTTGCTGATATCATTTTTCTTGCTTCTGTCGATACCGACCTGATAGCGGTCGAACAGAGTAAGATCCAGATCGTTATACAGCATCAGCCGGGCAGGATTATGAATCGTCCCCTCATCCCGCAAAACCGTTCCAAGTTTGCTTTTTAAAGTCTCCTCCAGCCGTTCCATTCCACCTTCTGCAACATCCCGGATAAAAAGCGCCTCTTTTTCTCCACGATAGCGCAGGATTGTTTCGATCAGTTCATACCGGTTCAAAGGATCCATGATACCTTTGATAATTTTTTCCTTTGTGCAGATTTCCCGCAGCTGTATGGTCGTCATCTCTTCCAATTCGCGCTTCTGGTAAGTATTTTTATGGGAACTTGTGGTCTTTTTGTTGTTATCAATATACAAAGAATATGATCTCATTCGTTTAACCTACTCCTAATGTCTTTTCTAACTGTTTCAGATTGTCGAGTATCTCATCAATCTGTGTGACATGTGCAGTATCATTTAACTGCTCATATATGCTTTTTGCCTGTTTCAAATATTTGCGTGCCTTGGAAAAAGAACCTTTGGACAGATACTCCATTGCACGGTACATTTTTTCAACAGCCATTCCCTCTGTCTTGCTTTCTGTCATTCCATCAATTTTATCTTCAATGTCTGCTACTTTATCCGCATTACCAAGTTCCTGATAAATCTGCTTGGCCTCATTGTATTTACTTTTTGCGGTGTCATGATTTCCATTTCTGTCGGCTTCTCTTGCCTCTGTTTCTGCTGCGATCGCAAGCTCTAATTTGTCTCCATCCGAACTTTCTTTCTTGGAAGAATCCGCATCATTGATCTTGATGTTGACAGAATCCAACTTGTCAGAAGCTTTACTGTCACCGGCATCTGCTGCCAGTTTATAGAAGTCCTTTGCTGTCTCGTATTTGCTTTTGGCATTTGTGTAGTCACCATCCGCAGCCAGTTTGTCCCCTTCCTGTTCTGCATTCATTCCACTGTTCATGTTTTCATTTACCTGCGCGCTCTTATCATTCGTCTGCGCAGATTCAAGGGCATCCTCTGCCTTTTTTTTGTAGCTGGTATCATCAAAATCATCTACAGCATCACTCGCATTACTATATGCGGTAACGGCTTCTCCATAACTGTTTTCTACAATGAAAGCATCTCCCTGCTGCATAAATGTCGCATAGCGTTCAAATGCTGTGAGCGTATTATACAGGTCAGTGGTATCTTCCCCGAGTTCTTTTAATTGATCCAATGTCTGTGTTGCCCTCTCAACATCTTTGATTGCTCCCTTATATCCCTGGCTTGTAACATTGACAGAGGCATCATACAAATCCTCCGCAAGTGAACAATACAGTTTGACACTCTGTACCCTGTCATAATTTGCAGTTCCTTTTTTCACACGCACAGAAATGGATTCGTATTCCTCGAGTTTATCCTTTGCTGCTTCGTATTTTTCCTCCTGCAGCTTCTCCACACCGGCTTCTTTGATTGCATCGATCTTTTCGAGATTTTTCCGGTTCATAATATATCGGGTGACCAGAATCGTCGTCAATGCAATCGTAAGAGCGATTGCAAGCGATACCAGAAGGGTGATCAGTTTTTTATATTTTCCCTGTTTTGGGTTCTGATAGATCTTATTCACAAATATGGATACAATGGTATAATTTTCGATAATATCCAGACGCTGACTTAAGATTACATCTTCAAGTCCCGTACAGACTTCTTCCGCTTTTGACACCCCATCCGTGGCATCAAGCAATTCCGCATCTCCAATATTTTCCCATGCACCACGTGTCTCCAAAAGAATAATATCGCCATCTTCTAATGAATGTTTGGCTGATATGACCGGAGAAAATTTTCCCGGTTGTCCAAGATATGCATACAGATTGTTGCGTTCCTCGTGAGAAGATACCATATCCAGTGGAATTTCTTCACTGTCTGCAAGCCGCTGTGTGAGGGAAGTATCTTTTGTTGCCTCTATAATTGCCCCATTGTGCAGCAACGCCAGACGACAATTTCCAGCATGCGCCCACCGCGCTTTCTTATAATCCGTAACCAGCACAAGTATGCTTGCCTCCAGACGGATTTCTGCTGATTCCTCCAAAAGTGTCCGATGCGCCTCTGCCATATAACTTTTCAGTTTTGCTTTGGACATTCCAGGCATATCCGAAAATTTTGCAATGACTGCTGTAACCGCCTGCTGCGCGCTTTTTTTCATATCGTCAGTGTCGATCCCATCTGCAATTACATAACATGCATAATCTTTCAATTCCACAAATGCAAAATAATCTGCATTATTCAGATAGCTGCCTGCTTCCGATATAAATTTCGTCTCGAAGCTTGCATTTTCTTTTCTCATAATAATCTCCTACTTTATTTTCAATACAACGATCGTCGCATTATCCTTTTTTATCTTCTTGCTTGTCACAACGGATTGAATGATTGCATCTGCCATTTTTTGGGCACTCATCCTCTTTTTCAAAATGTTTTCCAACCCGATTTGTCCAAGAATCTCTACTCCATCCGAATATAACAGAACACGATCCTTTTTCTTGAGAAGAATCGGACGGTCGCCTTCATCTGCTTTCCTAAATCCATCGTATCCCAGATAATTGACCAGACGTTTGTCTGATTTTCCGTCTAATACTTCTTCTCGTCTCGCATAGCCTGCATAATACTGATTTTCCAGCCAGTTTTTTACATTTTCCTTGCGATTGACCATGATCAGACGATCTTTGCGGAATACTGCAATATTACTGTCTCCTACTGAAGTCCAAAACATCTTGTCATCCTTGAGTACTACGGAAACCACGGTTGTTCCGCCCTTGGTTTCTCCGAATTCATCGCGAATACGCTCATTAGAAAGAATTGCTGTCTTTTGGAAAAAATAGCTCAGATTATCTGTGACATCCCTTTTATCAAATTCATCTAAAAACGTCTCCACCGTAATCTGACTTGCCAGTTTTCCATTTACATAACCACCAATTCCATCTGCTACGATTGCCTGTACGCCATATGGTTTAATGCAGGTTCCAAATGAATCATCCTGTTTTTCCCGTGTTCCGATCGTCTGTGCATTTCCGATGTCTGCATACAGATTATTTCCGATTGCAAAACTTTTGATTTCCTTTATCATCCGAAGAATTTTATTCATCCTCTTCTCCTGTCTCACCACTTCCATCATTCCACTCAAAATGTTCTCCACATAATGGAATAAAAATAAATTTACTGTGTCCCATTTCAATTACAGAAAATGCCTGCAGTTCCACCGGCGTATATACAGCCTCTCCGTTGTGATATGCAAGTCCTGATGAATCTCCCGGCAACAGATAGGTAGAACGATTTTTTGCATCATAAATGATTGCTGCATGATTGACTCTTGAAATTGCATTATCTCCAAGAATCTGAATATTCGGAAGAAGAACTCATTAAACTGGAAGAGGCTAAAAAAATCCTACAAGAACTTCCCGAACAATGTCGAATTGTCTTTGTCATGAATTGTATGGATGGCAAAAAGTATAAAGACATCGCAGAAGAACTAAATATATCC
>ERZ779737.1081-NODE-1081-length-22468-cov-2.387721_pt1 | contig 22468 bp, 19 predicted proteins | sample MGYA00511889_ERZ779737 | MGnify/ENA primary metagenome ERZ779737 (study PRJEB29588, sample SAMEA2163575) | human gut metagenome | biome: human gut; feature: human-associated habitat; material: faeces | place: Denmark | collected 2008/2010 ... | reverse complement strand
ACGAATGCCTCGGAGCCGAGCAAAAGCGACAAATCCCCATTATCACCCTCGGCGTACGCCGAACTGGTGACGGTAAGCTCCATGCTCGTGCTGGGGTTTGATTCTGGAATCACATATTCCCCCTTGAGCCTGTTCCCGTCCTTCAACGCCTGGATGATGGCCTTCATGCCCGATTCGCCGCCGACGGCCGTACTGATCTCGTCGCTCGTACTGGAGGAGGTGAGGGCATAGAGGGAGGCGGGGAGGGAGTAGCCGGAGGTGTATATTTTTTTAACTTTAGATAGCTCTGTGCTTGTTAAGACACAATGAATTTCTGTTATGTGGCCGTAAAGTACGTCATAAAATGATATGCGAATAGCATTGCTTCCTAACCTATAGGCTGATACTGGATAGTTATAATTAATTATTCCCATTAAGTTATATGCAATCATTATATGCTTATTTTCTTTTATTGCAGCAACAATGGCACCTAAACTTCCTCCAAAAGCAGCAAGAATATCTTCGTGGGACGAATAAATTTCCAAGTTATATACATCATCTGGCAAATAATACGTATCATCCCCGCTCTCCGTAACGGCGCAGGAATAGGTATAAGTGTAATCGGGCGAAGTCCCGCCTTGCTTGCCGGAGATGGTTATTGCCCGCAGCTTGCCGCCTGCGGCAACGTAGGTCAGTTCCAGTGTCCCGGAGACAGCTTCGGAATCATACGTGCAGCGTATATTCGCCGGGGTGTTGCCGATGAACGCTTGCGGGAAATCAGCATCATATTCGTTTACCTCCGCATTGGAATATAACAGCATCAGATACAATAACTCATTGCCTTTGGATGTATTTCCCACAAAAACTTGCAATATCTCTTCGCTTGTAGAATTGTTTGTCAGCGAAGCGACCGCAAGGGGGAATTTACCGAGGCCTTTGATGTCGTCCAGCTTCGTCTTATCGCCTGAACCCATCAACCCGCTTTGGCTGTCATTCGCATACGGGATAGTCTGGAACGTCCCCTCCACCGACCCATTCGCCGACGGCTTGAAGGCATAGTAATCGTTCGATGAGAGGCCGGAAGCGTTCGTCACCTTAACGTTTCCCATATTCTCTGGACTCTCAATCACGATGTTCCCGCTGCCCACGATGCTCTCTCCGTTGATGGTCTTTAATCCGCTGGAGGCAACAAAATCGCTGTCATTGTAGAGATCGCTTGTCTTCGCTGGGACCTCCGGGACGCTTCTCTTGTACGCGTCGAACACGCTTTTCTTGACATACCCGTCGTAATTTATCGCCCCATATTGGATGAGAATGGGCGTCCCACCCTCCAGGTTTTGCTTGAACGCCGGAACTGGAAGGCTGGCGTTGAACTCATCCACGAAGGACGCTGACCTCATCTCATCCAGTGTCTTTGGTGTCCCTGTGAAGGTATAAGATTCACTACCATCAGGATCTGACAAAATAATAGTGTTTGATCCCTCATTGTTCGTATATATATGGGCGATGGGGGTTGCTACAGATATAAAACAAAATCCGCTTTCCGTAATCACAAGACCGCTAGGCTGGGAACTGGCTTCGATCAATGGGTTAGCTATATACGCGTTTAGCGGCTCATCCAATAAAACGCTATAAAGATACGCGGCAACAGCCAATTTCGCGTCGTTTGACTTTGTGGTATTGTCGGTTATCCGCACGTCCAAGCCTAGATAACGCCCATGTTCCTTCAGGTAATAATTGGCTTCATCCGCTAATACGTTATTGTAACCTAGGTCGGCCAAGACATTGCTCTCAGCTAAAAATGGGACAACCAGGCTCTCTGTCATATTCCCCTCAATGGTTACGTTCAAGCGCATTATGTTATTCATCGCGGTCACGGTAGGATCATGATAGCCATTGCACCAGATACAGATACAATCAAAATCATTCATATTATCGATATTAAAACCGACATCTATCCCGTCCAGAACGAAGTCATGTATAAAGGAGTACGCACTACATGGCGGGAATACGCCGCATGGAATATCATTGTATGTTGAGGTCTTAAAGTTTGAGATTCTCGCGCCATTACCGTTAAACTCCGGAAAATACAAGAAATTTTCCATAGACGCGACCGTGATTTCCTGGTGATTGAAATCGAGGTTTTTCGTTACCTTGAATACGGGCTTGAACCCGAGACGAAAAGCCAAGTCCGACGCATCCCCGCCTACGTTATACAAATCGTACTTATAAGCGTTATTATACAAGTACGCCCAGTCAGCGCAACTCTGGATCAGGTATGGGTCATCTTTCGTGCCAGAGCCTTGCAACGAGGTCGAAACGGTTGTGCCGTCCCATACGTCCGTCTCAAGCGCGACCTCCTGAAAGATCGTGTCATGGCGATGGCTGGCGATATTCCCAGTCAAGACGGACTCAATGAATTCCTTGGTGACCGAGGTATTGTCGTCGAAAGCGTAAACTACGATATTGTAATCCGTTTTCAGTATTTTCAGCTCGTAGATCTTCCAGGTACCATATTCCTCTCCGTTCTCGCACTTCTCGGAACGTAACATGACATACTCATCGTTCTCGAAAACGGACTGGAAAAAGATAAATCCGTCCGTGGCGCTGTCATGTGGAGCCTTGGCGCATAGGCGGACACGGGATGAGTTGAGTAACGCCACAATTTCTCTATTTATCGAATTACCAACAGATACGGTAACACCTTCTTTCGTCCCATCACTTAAATCAACATCAATGACATATAAAGGGGACTCGTTATGGAATACGAGATCATACGTGCCATCGTCTTTGGGGTCTTTTGGAACACTGACATAACAATTCATAAAATTAAGATAATTCGTTACATCTTCATAGCCAATGTTCGGAAAACTAAAAAACACAATGTACGCAGCATTTGCACTTGGGTCATCTTTAACAAGTGTCCCATAATTCGATCCATACGCCTTGAACCTTGTACATACGGTCTCAACAACAATTTCCTTGTCATTCTTTATAGCGTCAATCAACTTATCATATTTGGCTTGGTTGATATTGATTATGTCGCCATTTTCCGGTAAGTACGCCTCCGCGTGCACGATCACAACCGCCTCCGATCCTCCAGCCGATCCCAATCCTGCCTCAAGTTTCCCGATAGCGGTTCGGATGGTGTCATTGCTTTCGATAGGTTCATAGGAGGAAGGTTTTGAGTAATCCTTAAGGATTTGGCTTTGGACTGGAGTGATCATTGTCTCTACAGCCTTAGTTTCGGTATCAATACATAAGCTCACATGTTGTATTGAGTAACCAAGATCTATGTAATAATATAAGTACAGTAAGTTTCCATTATAATGTGTTGATATAGGGACATTTGTTCCGTTATAAGAAACATAAAGACATTTCCCGCTGCTAATGGATTCCTCAATTAAGGCCAGATCGCTATCGGGTATTGTTTGAGAACCACCGATGTTTTCAATTAAATTCGCGATATTGAGCGCAGAGTCGTTATCCTCCGGATCAAACCCAAGCGCGTTGACCACGTTCTCTTTAGTAAGAGATATAACCCCTGAGTTATGCGTGATATTATTGCCGATCTTCACGCCGCCAAGCGTCAGGTTCGAGGCGTTAGGGAGAACGTATTTGTTCGCCCCCTCGTCGATACTGGCGAGCTTTTGTTTCTCTTCGGCGGTGTAGTTCTCGTCGCTGAGTCCTTTCCCGTCAACCTTGTCCACCTTATCTGAGAGGGCGCTATTCACCTCTTCCTTGTTCGCTTTTCCGGACTCAAGGCCCGTTATGGACTCGTTCACCTCGCTGATCTTGGAGTCAACATAAGCCTTATCGACATCAACGCTGGGGATGGTTGGCTTATTTTTGATAAAGGCCGTACTCTCTGGATTTGTCTCGTTCCAATCCGCTTGGCGTTGTTCCGGGGCTTCGATGGAGATATTACCTTCCCCTAAGATAGACTGGCCATTGACTGTCTTGATACTGGTGCCACTAACAAGCTTATCTTGTTTCTGGTCCAAGTTGGATTTGACATTGTTTATCTCACCCCTAATCGCTGAATCATCATAATTCTCCAGCCCTTCCAGTTTTGCTTTCTCTAATGTTGAGAAGTTGTTGTCTGTATGGACATAATAAGCGTCAGAAACATAATTGGCATCATTCTGGAGATCAGAAAGTTTAGTAGGGATCAATTTGATAATGTTTTCAGACAAGCTGTTAAGGATATCGTTCAGTGACTGGGAATCAGAAATACCAGCCAAAAACTCCTCAATCTCGTTAAATGTGTCGATCGCATCACTAACACCTTCCCCAAAAAGCGTATCGAGTTGTTTCTTAATGTTCTCAATTTCGGCTTTTATAGTGGTATCATCATAGTTTACCAGATTATTGATTCGATCCAGCAACTCGTTCGTGAGATCGTTGGTTGACAGCCCCTTGCCGTCCTCATGCTCCACGACCCTGACCCATGACTTATTTTTCTGTCCGTAAGCGTTGCCGTCAGAAGGGGCCTCGTTAGTGACGATCTCGACAAAACGGCCATTCGCGCTTCCGTTATCGCTTGGCACAAAGGCATATTGTCTTCCAGAAAGAAGATTGTCCGTAGTAACCTGGACGTTTCCCGAGGCGGAGTCGCCAGTATCACCCTTATCTCCTTTCGGTATGCTGAGGTCAAGCCTGTATAAGGGTGAACCATCCTCTGTTTCACCAATATGAACAATATCACCTGTCGCTTGCTTGCCTGGATCCAATGTAGTGATTGTACCTATCTCAATAACTGGCGTTTTTCCATCCGTTCCTTTTACTCGACCACAATTAAACGTAAGACCATTTGTAAAATAGATGATAAGATACTGGTTCTCTATCGTTATTCGCGAGATTGACGTGTAAACATTAGCGTTATCAACAAACTCCTTTACCTCATCCATCTCTTGAGTCATCATCACTTGCATGGTCGATACAGGCGTTGTTCTTAACCCTACCGTATTTATTGGAGGTGTTGATGACTTGCCAACACTTACGGAATCGTTAGGGTTTTGCGTATTGGTTAAGTTTTTAGTTTGAGTATTATCCATCATGAATAGGTTTTAGTTTTAATAATATATAGAGTGATATCAGGGCGTTTGTGTAATATTGGGCCATAGGATCAAGAAGCAAGCCCTTATACGCAAAGAACCTCCAACTACCGGTATAGCTGGAGGTTCCACGACTGGTTATTTATAAGGCTATAAGGCAAAAAGGAAAAGTGTCATGAACGTGGTGGCGAGCGCCATGATCTCTACCCAGAACATTGGCCTAGTTAACATAAATGCCGATCGAGTATTACCACATTTGCGATAATTCTTCCATGTTACCATGAGCGTTGGGATCAAATAAGCTAGCCAGGCAAATAAAATCCAAGGGCACATTAACATAACCCATACCTGGGAAAATAAAACACATAAGACAGCTCCGATCGTATGAATTGTTCCGTCAAGACCTTCTCGGAAATTAGGAGCCGCCCCGACCAGGAACATTCCAACACAGGCTAAGAAAGCCGTAAACTGGTAAGATTCAGGAGTCACCTCAAGAATAACGGGCATGAGAAGCCCGGCGGTCAAAAACATCGTAGCACCGAACCACAATTTGTGGTTAAGCTTATAAAACGTCGCCGAGATTGAGTTTGGCACACCCTTGCATTTGACGCAGACCGCCGCCGTGTAGGTGGTGATGAGCAATAAAGATACAAGCACTAGACAAATCATACGCCGGAAGTGTTAAGGTTCAACTTATCAGGATATCCGGTCGTATAATCATAGGCTTCCACCTCTTCGATGCTTGTCAACTTTCTGACATTCGCCTTATGTTCGGCCGTCTTGTTATAGCATTCTAAAGCATACAGCTCAAGAGCTGAAAGCAACTGGATAGCCAGATCACAATTTATTACAAGACTAACGGAACCAAGCCACAACGTCGTCGTCTCATGGCCAGCAGCCTTCTCGATCTGGGTCGAGTTCATAAGGCCGACACGGGTATCCTTGTCAAGCCATACGGGAAGTCCGTTAAGGCTAAAACTATTGATCTCGGAAGACGTATCATAAGCGTCAATCTTGGCAAGCACATCCGCCTTTACCTCATCAAGTTTCGTGGCGTAGGTACCATCAAGCGAACAACGAACCCATTCAATAAAATAATCGAACTCCTTAACATCTGGATCATTAGTATTCTGACGATGCTTCCGTGCGATGTCTTCCAAAAATACCGGAAGTTCTCCAGAACTTAGGTTATAAGCGTCCATAATGGCAGCGGAAACAGCCTTGTCGATGGTGTATGGTTTTTCGACACGTACTGGGTAGGCGAGGGTGATCTTGGTCTCATTTCCATCCTCCAGGATAACCGTCTCGTTCTTGTGGCCGATAAAACGGGTGATGAAACGCCCTTCGTCGAGTGACACGTACATGTCGTTTTCCCATCTTGACTTGCTCACGTTAAAGTCTTCAGTTATTGTCGATGGGACCTGCTGGTAGTTAATTGCTTTTGTCATTCTATGTATTTTATTTGGTTTGTTGAATTTTTAAAGATATATCCACATTGGTTCTCAATCTCAACATCTTCAATAGGGAGCATAGTGTCCTTATCGTATTGCCTCTCACACAACAAAAGGAACTGTATGATATTTTGATAATTACCATGAAACTCCCTGGCCATTACTCTCCCTGTCGGGATGTCATCTATCGTCTCGTTTACGCCGACAAGACATTTTATCCAGTTCGGCTCTTTTTGAGAGTTATACCTTATATCGTAATTATAAATCGTGAATTTGGTGCCAATCAGGTCTTTAACGTCTATGTTCTTGGCATCCATGCTCCTGTCTATCTTTATTTTCCTTGTTAATTCTCTAAGTTTCATTTTGGTTTCTATTGTTTTACATAATGAATAAGAATCGGCGTGCCTCAATATCCCGAAATAAGAGGCCCAGCTCTTGTCGTTATCGCACCTCATAGCCCTTTTCGCCGTACTCCTCCTGATCCTGACATAACCCTTGTCATGCTCGCACACGCCACGGTTATTGCGATGGAACACGTATCCGCAAAAATCGCATGGGCACGACATCGGCCTTATCGAGCAAGAAAACCTCTTGCTCCTGATACAGAGATTGTACCACCAGTAATTCTTTATTCTCCATTTCGCCGCTTGAGCCTCCTCCCTCGTATGGAAAGCCAAGAAGTTGTCGTCAGCGTACCGTATCGAGAACGGTGCCAATGATTTCACGTAATGGTCAAAGGATAACATGACGACATGATGGACGAATGGGCTTGTAGGGGTCCCGATCGGAAGATGATGATCGACAAAGCATACATCAACAGAAAAGTCTATAAGCCATTTGTCGTCAGTAAGTGTTTTAAGGGACTTCCTGAACACTTTCTCGGTTATGTGGTCATAACATTTTCTTTGGTCTATGACAAGATAATAGTTCAGGTCCAGCCTGTCATAATAAACATGCTTGATCTTTCGAAGGACGGATTTTCTCGGGTTATTCGAGGATATGCCACACCCAGGCTTGCAGTTGAGACCGTTTAAGTTATCCCTTGAATAATAAGACGGCTCCAGCAAGTTCAATAACAAATGTTGGTAAATTCTAGTGATCAGTGTCGGGCTATCAATGTGCCTCACCTTTCCGTTGTTGTTTTCTTTTATGAGTTGACGATATCTCAAGTTGTTTTTCCAAGTCCCGTCCATCAGGGCCTTGTATAGCTTATCGCAATTCTCATCGAGATTCCTCTTGAACCTTCTCACTTCCCTCTTTTTCGAGTGTCCGATAAAAGCCCTATTCGCGGCCTTCACCATATCATTGACGTTTAACTTATCTTTTATATTACTTATCTTATTCGCCATAATATCAAGCTTGGCATAAAAAGGTAACGCCATGAGACGTTACCGCGTATCCCTATATCTTTTGGAGAAGATACCATACGCTTGTCTTTTATTGATTTGTCATTCCAAGACACGGGCAAAAACGCGATTCGTTCACATTAAAACTATTTATACCTTTTTGGGCAGAACCAGCATAGTTGCGGTTCGAGTTGGAAACAGCGTTGTTCGCATTCAAGTACCGAGAAGAACAATAGCTGTTGTTAGCATTGCCACGGAAACAAAACACGTTTTTACCCGTTTTTTCAACCAAAATTCTATATTTCAGAGGCTCAGGTCCCAGTGCCTGGCTTGTTATAGGACTTTTGGATTTTTATATCTTTATATATTGATATTGCATATACTAATCGGCTTGTAGCCCCTTTATTCCGCTTGCAGCGGGGCTGCGCCTCCTATCAAAGCTTGGGCAGAACCAGCAGAGTAGCGGGACGAGTTGGAAACAGCGTTGTGCGCATACAAGTACCGAGAAGAACAAAAGCTGGAGTTAGCAGTGCCACGGAAACGCGAGCCGATTCTGTAACGGGTGTTTAAGACGCTTCCCCAATAGTTATCGTCATACACATGCAAGCACTCACCGGTACTGATACTGCCGCCATTTTCTGTTTTCCAACATGAATATGGCTGACGTTTTAGCGCATAGCTATTTCCTAAATTTGTATATGTTCCTAACTTTCTATATCGAGACTCAAATTCAAATACGCCCTTATCAGCCTTACTTGCGGCTGTCTCTGAGTGCCACTTCTTCTGATCCGGTTCAAAGTACAAGTCTACTGGGTTACCCGCACGGGAGGTATTGACATCCACCGCATGCGTACCGACATTCTCTAATCCTCCGCCCCAATACGCGAATACGTCACCTGACAAATTCATACCGCCGACCAAGGACATTCGAAGGATTATCTCAACATCCCAGCTTTGCTCCGCTCCAGCCGAGTCATAAGCATTAAACGTCGTACTCATCCTCTTGAACACACGGACATTCATGCCGCCTTCTGATAGACCGGATGCGTTCGGCACATTCTCATACCAATATGTTCCCATTCCATCATAGAACTCGAACTCAACACCTGGCTGTATGCCTCTTTCTCTTGCGAATGAGGCGACCATCTGGCTCTCCATACACTGCTCTTTAGGGTATTCAGAAGCCAACATTATATTAAAGCTCGTACGCTTATGATCGTCTGCCGTATAATAGATGTCTCCCTGAGTATTCCAATTCGCGTACTTCCATGTACCACTACTGCTCAACTTGTATCTTACGCCTCCATTCTGCTTCCATGTAGCCTCGCTGTTGCACGTGTCATTGCTGGAGATGCCACTGCCAAAGAATGTGTTCTTATGAAGGTATTTTGTTCCATAAAGAACCTCTTGCGCCGTCACGTAAGTATTCAAGGCATGGAAACCACCCTCGGAGAACGGATAGGAACGGCTCGTGTCGGCGTTCATCGAGCGGGCACGCTGCATATTCGTTACCTGGTTCATGTCCGATACACGGGGATAGGTACGGCCATTCTGGAACATCGTACACAGATTGTTCTGGCCAGCTGATGATTGGCAGTTCTTCTCACCTTCATACAGGTAGAAGAAACTTCTTGGCTTATCGCCTATCGTACACACCGGACTGGGTGACATCGCCGTCGGTGGTAACGGATAATCGCTTACGTCTATGCCGTCCCAAACCGTCGGAGTGGCGAACAACCCCTTCCAGATACGGCCGGATTTACCCTTGACATTATCCAGCAGATAAACGGTTTCATCCCGGCCTATACCGATCGTGTACTTGGTCTCGGTTGTCTCCCACGGACGCAACACACGCACCTCGGCTCCTTCAGCGTTGTACAACTTTGCCATGCCATGCTCATTATAGAACGTCTCAGCGTTGAACTCTCCGGCATTGCAATACTTCTGCTGGTGAGCCTCGTCCAAGTACAACTCAACATCACATTCAGCGCGCATCTCCTCGGTGATACCGACCGTCGGGGCGAAACTACCGTCCTCGAAACGGAGCAGGTTATTACGCATCAGCTTGCCGACTGGGGTTGTCGTATCTCCGGCGTTGTCCGTTGTATCGAGCAAATACACGTTCCACTTGTTAAGAAATTCCAAATTACCAAAGAAACCGGTGCATTCAGGAGCGAGATCGTCCTCCGGCCAACTAGCTACGCCATAATTGTCTATAGATAATCTTATATCATTAATCTCTGATTTTAAAGTATTATAATTATCTTCAATAGATTGTATTCTGGGTTCAAGTTGTGATATAGTGTCCTGTGCATTATTAACAGCCTCATCACATTTTCTTATAGCATCTTGTGTATCAGCCTCTCTTTTATTTTCAGCTTCTACACGTAACTCTTCAGCCTCATTACGATTAGTTTCGTTCTGGGATCTTTGGGTTTCAGCTTCAATACGAGCATTCTCATTAGATTGTCGTTGAGACTCATTTTGGACACGCTGTTCCTCGGAAGAAACCCTATTTTGTTCTGCTGAATTTCTTTTTACTTCTTCTTCAACTCTACTATTTTCAGACAATATTCTTTCATCCTCATTACTAGATATTGTATTTTTAAGATTATTAATGCTTTCAATTGCACTATTCGCCAATCCAATTGAGTCTGACATGTCAGACAAGGCAGATTCTGTTGATTCAAAGAAAGACTCCATACTTTCTTGTCTCCTTTGCTCAGCCAATTCTCTCTGAACCTCAGCATTCTTTCTTGATGTTTCATTTGTCTCTCTCTGAACCTCCGAGTTACTTCTTAAAATCTCAGCTTGAACACGATTCTCTTCTCCAGTTATACGTCCTTGCTCTGCTATGCCCCGTCCATCTTCGTTAGCTATTCGGATAGTTTCATTAGATTGTCGTGTGGATTCATTATCAACTCTTTTTTGTTCCTCAATGGAACGATTACTTTCTTCTTCCAGAACACTCTCTTTTAACTGGTTCATGGACTCAACAGAAGAATCTACCTCCTCAATTTTTTGATTAAAAAGCAATTCCCTGTTTTGCTCATTCTTAACTCTTGTATCTTCAGCAGATACGCGCGCGTTTTCAGCATCAACACGACTATTTTCATTTTCAGTTCTTTGTGTCTCAGCTTCAGTGGCAGAACTTAAAGCAGTGTTTATATTTTCAATTGCTTGATTCGCATCATCAGCAGCTTGTTTCGCCGCATCAATTTGGGCTTGTTTCTCATTCAAGAACTCTTCCTCAGTACCCTCAAATCGACCGCTACTTACACACAATTCATACCAGCTCTCTCCTCTCTTCGCAATGAGCATCCAGAAATTTTCTTCCTTATCTAATTCTGGGTCAATTCCAGTATTCTTACGTAAAGACAAATAACTAGATCCCGATCTAGTTACAGCAGTTAAAGCCTCATAGGGCCTTTCTTCATTCCATTCTTTTCCTGGGACTATTCCTACTGTTCCCAGTACGATTTCTTGAGTGTAGTTATTCATATTAACATGATTAGTTTTCCATTCTCCAGTTTGAATCTATCTTTGTCAGTTTCGGTAATGGGGGTCATGACCAATTGCATTTGATCATTTACCCTGAAGGTTGGAAAAGAGACATCTCCCTTTGGACCTTTAGCTGGGAAACCGGTATCTTCTCCATTGATAATCCATGTGCCATTTTTCCCTATCATAGGAATAATAGGTTTTACATGCACGATATCAACAGTAGATAAAAGTTTCACATTATGCTGTTTCACAACACTCTTAGCTTGAGTTGATATAGTTGTATTGGCATACGAAATGATTTTAAATGCGTCAATAGCATCTACCGTAACCATTCCAATATTTTTATCATTCTCAACTAAGGTTAAAGCATATACGCCAAAATGCTTTTGATCCTTTCCGTAAAATGTCCAGGTAATAGTATTCACGGAAATTGTATAATCTTTTATTTCCTCATTACTGACAGGTGTTATAAGAAATAGTTTTAGGTTTTTACCTTTCAGACTATATGGCTTACCGTCAGCGTTCATGATAGACCACTTCACGGTTATGTCATTGCCAATCCTTATGTTTTCCATTGTTTTTATTGAAGAATAGGTTATTTGTATTTTCCAAGTTAGTTTTTCTAATCCCCGGAATCATCAGGTTCTTCTGGCGCTTCCGGTTCCTCAGTCGGTTGTATCTCCTTTATTGTTGATGAGTCGTTATATGTAGGCACCTCAACATCCGGTTTGTCATTTCCAGCGTCGCTATTATTTGTAAATGGAGGCATAATGATACGTCTCTTTATCCAATCAATATACTTACTTGAAGATACAAGAGTAAAGTATATCTCATAATCAATCCAATACGCCTGAAGCATATTTGCGGTCTGGGGCATATCAAAATACTGAAGATTACACCTAGATTGAAGGGCCAGCTCCGTCTCTTTTGCCTTTTGAACTGCCTTATTGATCTTCTCAGCTATATAAAATCCAAATGTCTCCCAATCCCTATGTTGATTATCAAGACGATTTAAAACAAAACGAATCCTAGCGGTACACCTACCGTCACTGATGTTTTGTTGGGATACCAAAAAATGCACATCTACAAAACGAATAAAACAAGCTGGGAAAGCGGTCTCAAATTCAGTATTTTGTTTACTTATCAAGCGATCATATTGACCGGTATCCACAGCGATAGTTTTGAAAAATGGGGTATTGTCAGGATTCCTTAGCGTTAGCAATGCCCTTTTAAGAGCTTGGAAAACCTCCCCTATTGTGTTAAGGGGAGCTTCCTCACCCTCAAAATCCACAAGTTCGGCATTTTCTATATAGTCCAAATCCTCATCCGACAAATCAACAGTCGTTTCTTGGATATTCTTTTTTATCATAATCCTAACTGCTTGAATAACTTATTTAATCTTAAAAGGACCTGTTTCTCTATTAAAGCAGAGTCTCCAATAAACTTACGCTGCACGTTCCTTCCCCAAGTGCCAGTAGGATCGTTATGGAATTTAGCGTAAGAGGATTTCCTTCCCCTTTTTACGTTCTTATTTAACTCATCCTCCCTTGTGAAAATTCTAACGCCATAATCCGGTACCAACTCAAACGATATGGAGTTTTTCAATGATCCGGTTTCCTGCATCATAGGGTGCTTATAGCTTCTCTTACGCTCTGGCCAAGGATCTCCAGACCCAATAAACCGCTTAATCTCAAATGACTTCTTGTAATGAGTAACATATATATTACCAATATCTATCTTGGCATTCATCGCAAGCAAATCAAACCTATTAGGCAAGACCTTAAAATGGTCCATCATTTCTCTAAGGGTTATTTTTCTTGATATATCCGCACTCATGACAAATTGTATTTTCCCTTAATGTTGGAGGATAAATCATAAACTTGGTTTTTTAGGCTTATGTCAATAGTAAAATATGGATGGTCAGCGCCAAATATCCGCCCACCTGTAGCGAGCGATTCTCTAAAAACAGGATTTACAGCGTTTTCCATCTTCTCCTCGTATCTCTCAAAATGAGTAAAGGTTGGAGATTCATAAGACTCAACCAGATAACAACGGCATCTCCAGTCGATAGGGGGTATTAACCATTCCGGGAAAGCGTATTTCGGAAAACTTAACCCCTCAAGTGCCCTATGACTATCACGCACACGATCATCTCCTTGAGTCATAAACGTTAAGGTCGAGTGTTCCGGCATAGATATAAATGAGGAAGCTATACCAGCAGCGAAGCCAATATCATTATTTTCCACCTTCGCGTAAGTCTTGTTGTATAACAAAAACGTGCTCTCGGGATCGTCATCTTCTCCATTCTCCATATCCATGTACATTTGGGTTTCAGCGGCAATAGCAAAATCAATAAGGTTATCCATAGCGGCAATCAGACATTTACGCCTCTCCTTCTCATACGGATTAAGAACACCCTCATTTCTTTCCTTGACAATATCAATAGCTTCATATATATCAAGCCCAAAACTATCGGCACAATACCCAAACATAAAAAACGACCTACGATCAATAATGTCCTGCAACATAATCAAGTCAAGAGTACCGCCATTTATGCCATCAATTAGTCTTTGGAACATGGATAGCAATACCTCATATTGCTCATCTGTTCTCTCATCAATTGTTCCCATTGTTCATGTTTATGAAATTATAAACCGATCTTCTTCTGCGATATCTACGCCTTGGGGTGATTGAACCGGTTGCTGAAGTGATAGTGTCATCCTTATCAACCTTGCCATCCCCATTAATGTCATTCCAGCCATCTGGGGTGTTGAATTGCCTTTTAACCGTCACCCCAAATTCTTTTTGGAACTCTTCCGGATCAATCTCAAATTTATCAGAGATAAAGTCATAAAGATCTATCTTACTTTCCACGCTCATTTCAAGTCCACCAGAATACTTGAACTCTAATCCAGCCGGTATGTATTTCATAGCTACCAATCTTGGAATAACTTCTTCATTCATCGCATTCTCAATATATTCACGATATACCTTGATACGATCCCTAAAAATATCCTGATGAGCCTTTGTTGATCCAACATAGGATTGCGTGGCTCCCGCCATAGACTCAGACCCCAGAATAAGGTTAGACACCTCCGCATTCGCAATCTCGATAAGGCTTGTATAAATCTTATCTGAATTGGACATGGTGAAAGCCTTAACCTCAATATCATCATCTAATCCAGTAACAATAACCCTATTGGCCGCAGAAGAGGCAATATCGTTCGCCATTCTTTGCCGGTCCCCAACGCTCTCACTAGCTGATTTACCATGAATGATAGGCTGGCCATACGTATATGAGAAGTTGATATAGCTGGCTAAAGTAAATTTCTTGGCCAATATAAGAGGAGTAGTAGCCGAAAACAACCCAAGATCCCCAGAAGAGATAAGGATATAGTTTTTCTTATACTGGGGTGAATCAAGATCCCAGTTGGGAAGCCAAATTCCCTGTCTTTGCACCACAGTCCTTTGTTCCGGCAATACATTTCTTCGCTCAATAATGTTGATATCATTAAGTTTGCCCGTTACGGGATCTACTGAGTCATTTAACTCAATTAAAGTATAACCATACAGCTTTGACTCCGCTATACCTTTGATAATCTTAGTGAATTGAGAGCCTTGTATCTTTTTAGTTTGCTCTACGTCTCTTATATATTGGCCATTTCTTGTTTGACGAGCTAACATATATCTCTCACCTATTATCTGAGATTCCAAGGTCTCTAGCACGCTTCTTATGTGAGCATCTTGTTGTATGCACGCTTCATACAAATCTATCAGTCTTGATCTGTCGTCAAGAACCACACCTTTAGCTACTTGAGATTTACTAGACTTGTAACGACAATTTCTTTCTATCTCAAGCACATATTCCTGGATAGTTTTTTTGCTGGTCCGGAAAATGCTTTGCAAATCCTCAGAGGTTATTTTGTTGTTTTTCATTGAAATAAGTATTTTTAAGAAGAATAGGCTTAGTCTTAATAAGGAGTTTAATAAGAAAAGATACACAATACGGCATATTTTCCCGACGAATAAAGAGAAATGGTTTATTATATACTTAGAGAATAAATATAGTCACAAAAAGTTGCGCTTGTAAATTGTTACAGTCCAACAAATTATAAAATTCAATGATATAATATTTTATATTTGTTTTGTATTGTCATTTTATATACTTACTTTTGCAGCATAAGATTGACCTAATAATAGATTTAACATGGAAACAAAAAAGAAGAATGAGTATTTTTTTCAAAGTTCTTGGCTTATACAAAGGGATCCAAGACAATGGGGAGGAAAAACAATGTAAAGAAACCTTCCTTATTGAGTCAGTTGATTTTGCGGATAGTTATCACACCGTATTAAATCTGCTCCAAGAATCAACTAACAGTCCAGATTCAACAGATGTCTCAAAAATTGACCGTCAAGACAAGCTTACGTCCTTCTTGTATTCAGACCTCTTATCCAAAGAAGACTCAATCAAGGAAGGTATGGTCGAGCTTTCTACAAAAGAGGGAGATGTGGAAATTTACTCGATTAAGGTTATTTTCACAATCGAGGATGGAGACAAAGTAAAGAAAAGCATTGATATTTATTTTGTACCAGCAGAATCAACCACGATGGCGATAAAGCATGTTTGCGCTCATTTGAAAAACACGACATTTGATTATAAGATCGCAGACACCAAGCCAACCGGGATCAATACAGTGTTGCTTATGGAAAACACGTTTAAGGGACTGGTGTCAGATTATGACATGATCAAACACCTTCTCAAATGATCTACCAGCCAAAGTTTTTTGAGATTCAGGAATTAGTTTGTGAGCACGTTTACGACAAATGGGCAGGAAAACCTGACTTCATACTAAATTTTTTTGATCCGAGATTATTAGTTACGCTAGATTTTATAAGAGAGAGATTAGGAAAGCCAATCACCGTAAATAACTGGAAGATTGGAGGGAGTTTTTCCCAAAGAGGTCTTAGATGCAATATTTGTGACCTTGTAGCGTCCAAAACAAAAAAAGGTCAAATTTACATGAGTTCCCATTCTCTGGGAAAAGCTTGTGATTTTGACGTAGAAGGCATGAGCGCTAAAGAGGTAAGGGATTATATCGTTAGACACGCCGACGAATTGCCATACCCTATCAGCCTAGAAGATGACGTAACATGGGTGCATCTTGACATGAGATTCTTGAATAACAAGAAAGTATATCTGTTTAAAGCTTAAATGAACCCAAAGCACAATTATAAGGCTTGGTTTATGGAATATCCAAACCTTTTATTTGGAAAAGTTCTTGGCGTTGATGTTTTTAACGCCACAAAATTCCTTGAGTCATTAAATATTGACACCAAACAAATTGACAAATTCAAGACAGACAAGGCGAATGTTATAGAAGAATATTCTAAACGCCTGGATATGCCTGTTGATCAGTTTTTTATGCAAGATGATAATGGAGATGTCATGATCTATTGTGATCTATGCTTCGCCTTCTTGTATTACGTAAACCCATCCGCTGAGATGAAGATGCACGATTACATGTTCCTGCTTCATACAAGAGGAATGGTAATGACAGACATATCTCTGGCTACTATGGCTAAGGAACAACTGTCTCCAACAATTCTAAAGTACATGGTAGATGACATCAAGAAGCAAGAATCTTGAAGAATTGATATTGATGTTTAACCGAAAAATGAAACTGGTCGGAATCACTGACTCCAAAACGCATTTTTCGGAAATAACAGGTGCGCATTACGCCTCAATACTAAAAGCCATAAGAGGCGAAATTGTTAATGTGCAAAGACTGTATATCAGGACCATACCGTATGACAAATTCATCCAGATGTCATCAGACCTATTCAATATGACTTTAGAAGAATTTGACACCGTTATGGGTAACAACGACAAATTTTACAAGAACGATAAAACGATAAAAAAGAAATCAAAATGCAAAAGATCAAAGTAAGAATCCTGAACAAGACAGAATATCCTAACCCAGAATATGCCTCCTTATTCTCAGCCGGAGTAGACCTGAGAGCGTTCGTTCCTGCTCCTATTGTCATTTTCCCAGGTGAGAGAATGCTGATCCCAACCGGATTGCACATTGGCCTTCCTGAAGGTTATGAGGCCCAGATAAGACCAAGAAGCGGATTGGCATTGAAAAAGGGGATTACCGTACTCAATACACCAGGCACTATCGACGCAGACTATCGTGGAGAGATTGGTGTAATCTTGATGAACATGGGCAATGAGAGCCTTACCATCAACCCTGGCGAGCGTATCGCACAAATGGTGTTAAAGGAATTTTCTCAGTTTGACTGGGAGAACGTAAACTCCTTGGAGCTGTTAGGGGAAACCGACAGAGGCGGTGGCTTTGGTCACTCAGGGGTTAAGTAATAACTATATATTACCGGCGCTGTTTAATGTGATGCGCCGGTAATATAGATTCATATAAATAGCAGTAGATCAATTAAAATAGGACTATGATTGAAAATATAAAAAAGGGGAATATTTATTCATATAAGAATCATCTCTACAAGGTAGAAGATTTAGCTAAATTCAAAAATCCCATAACTCGTATCTGGGAGGATGCCGTAATTTATTCACGCTTAAACCCCTCAGAAGCTGAAAATAAGGAACTTTACGTTAGAAGCGCAGACGACTTCGCAGCCAAATTCGAACATATTAATCATCAATAAGCCAATAAATTAATCACCTCATTATCAATATAATAAAGCTTATGGAAAATTATAATGAAAACTTGATCACGAAAACTATCAGTGATATCAGATACCAAATGACTATCGACGGTGAGATTTTATTAAATCTGAAAGACGTGGCTGTAGGGCTTGGTTTTGAAAGAGCCAGAGAACGAAACGGCAATATAACAAAAACTATCAGATGGGATAGAATCAAGTCATATCTAGCCCAAATTGACGATAAATACTTGACCCCAGAAGTGGGTCCAGATTTATTTATCTCTGAATCTGACTTTTACGAATTAGCCATGCAAGCCCAATCTGATTCAGCCAAAAGGTTTCGTAAAAAGATCGCCAAGGAAATTCTTCCGGCTATCAGAAAACACGGGGCTTACGTATCAGAGGGGATTACACCTGACCAAATAGAGCATCTTATGGAAAATCAGGTGATTGAGTTTTATGTTGGAGGAGGTGAAAGATCCGCTCAACGCATAAGGCAAATGATCATAGGAAAGAAATTTGATACGCTTGACTTGATTAAGTCATTCAATTATATCTACGAGAGATTGTCCACTTGTTATTGTGAGCAATTCATAAAGAGCTTTAAATATGCCCTTGAGGAAGCTTACGATCGTGTCTTGACCGGTGACGATAAAAAGATGAAAAGAATAGCGATGGAAAATCTCAGGACAAAGGGTGAGCTTCTTTACCGGATCGAGAGCCAACACCATAAGAGAGACAATAGATCTTATGGACAAAGATTAAGACACGCTAAGAAAGAGCAGTTGAAATGAGCAAATACGAGAAAGAAATATATGACAAAATAGTATCGGCCAACCGTGAGTACAGGAATGGTACTCCGGTAATGACCGATATAGCCTATGACGCTTTGGTGGATGATCTTAGGAAAATTAATCCGGATCATGACTGGTTTAAGCGAGTGGAACCTGGGATGGATGGGACAGCGGAAAGGAAAGTCAAGCTCCCCTTCCCTATGAAATCATTAGATAAGGTAAAAAAGATCGATGACCTCATGCTATGGCTTAAAAAAACAGGTTTATCTGGAAACGAATTGGTTACGATAACCCCAAAGTATGATGGTATCAGCTTATTGTGCAATGAGAAAACCTTAATGGCATATTCCAGAGGAGGAAGTGAAAATGAAGGTATGAATTGCCAAACGCACATGATAAAAATGAGGAACGTAAGCCATAACGACGAAATCCCATTTACATTTGGCGAGGCAATATTCAGTAAACACAACTGGCAAAACTTTGTTAAGGGAGAAATTAACCCCCTAACAGGTCAAGAATATAAATCTCCAAGAAATACGGTTGCAGGATTATTCAGGCAAGATAATCCCAGTAACCTGATTCACCTTGTTGATTTTATTCGATATGGTTCCTTTGGCGTAGATTTGAAAGAGTTTGAGACATACCATAATTTTCTCAATAAAATCGAAGAACTGTACAAAAAGAAATCATATCATTATAGTTGTAAAATTAACAATATCACTGAGGAAAAACTTGATGAAGCTTTTTACATCTGGTCGGACCTATACCCTATTGACGGATTAGTCGTATATGTGGACGACATAAGCAAATGGAAAGATATAGGACGACACCAATCAACCGGTAATCCTCAATGGGCTATAGCATACAAGCCTGAAAAATATTGCGATAATGAGATTACGGAAGTGATCGAGGTAAATTGCAAGATATCCAAATCCGGATATCTCAAACCCACGGTAAAGGTAAACCCGGTGGAACTGGAAGGGGCTACGGTTGATAATCCAACAGGATACAATGCCAGTTTCTGCATAAAGAATGGCATTGGGAAAGGAGCAATGGTAAGGATCATACGTAGCGGAATGGTAATCCCAAAGATCATCCAAACCACATCGCCGGTTCCGGAAAAAGAAGCTTATAAGCCATTCAGCAAATGTCCAACTTGTGGATGCGAAACAAGATGGAATGACTCCATGACAGATATCATGTGCACGAATCCGGATTGCCCAGGCATAGCCCAAGCTAAAATGGAATATTTTTGCAGTAAGATGGACTATGAGAATATTGGGGAAGAGTATTTGAAAAGCATGTTTAACTCAGGCATCAACACACCCCAAAAACTTCTCCGTATTGATCGCAATAGCCTCGTCAAGATTGATGGTATAGGTAAGGATATAAGTGATAGTATCCTAAAGAAAAATAAGGAAATCCTTACGAATGGAGTGCCTATCTGGAAATTAGTGGAAGCGTCGGATTGCTTTAACGGCATAGGAGAAAAGAAAGCCAAACTGATGTTATCCAAACTACATCCTGGCACCTTGAAAAAATGGGTGTCAAGAAGCATGGATAAGGATGAGTTCCAGAGGATGATTGATAGCATGTCAAAAATAAACAGAGTTGGCGAGGCGATGTTGGTTGAGTTCGTGAACAAGCATGAATCTTTCCTTGATTGGTTGCGGGATACAGGCATCCCTATCAATTTCGGGAATGATAGTCATAAATCTGGTGGGATATTCTCTGGCCAGAAAGTATGCTTCACTGGGGTAAGAGACAAGGAGGCGGAAAATTTCATAGTGAATAATGGTGGCGATATAGTGTCTTCAGTGACTAAGAACACTTCCTTGTTGATAGTCAAAGACAGGAACAATGTATCAACCAAGCTATCTAAAGCAATTGCTCTTGGTGTTAGGATTATGGACCTGGACGAGTTTAAGGAAGTTAATAGATTACCTATGTAAGTTAAATCATTATTTAAGATTGCAAATATCACATTTCCAGCAATTTAGATGCGGTTTTATTTGTTTTATTCAAAACTGAAACATAACTTTGTGTCATATAAACAAAAGGATTATGGCAAAAAAAGGTGTTTTGACTAAAGCGGATTATTTACCTTATGAGGAATATAAGGCGGTATTGAACAAGCTGCATGAGGATGGCAAGTATCGTGACGAGCTATACTTCATTGTTGCGTTCAGTACCGCCTTACGTATTTCTGATATCTTGTCATTAAGATGGGAAGATATATTGGGAAAGGATCGGATTACCAAGACAGAGCAAAAGACTGGGAAAACAAGAATGATACGAATGAATACCGCCGTACAAAATAAGATAGCGGAACTGTATGGGCTTTTAAGAAGCCCGAGAAAGAGCTATTTCCTGTTCAAGGATAACGCAATCTCCCCTATCACCTCTCAGGCCATCAATAAGAGATTAAAAGCGATAAGGGATAAGTATAACTTGAGCATCACCAATTTCTCATCCCATACTTTCCGGAAGACATTCGGAAGATACGTATATGAGAAAAAGGGTAAAACAGAAGAATCGCTCTTATTACTATGCAGTATCTTGAATCACTCAAACCCATCGGTTACAAAAAGATATATAGGATTGCGTGATGATGAGATCAATAGCGTATTCGATGAGATTGAATTTTAAATAAAAACCCCACGTGCGGGCTTTCACAAGTGCGCACGTGGGCAAATTAGTATTGTTCTTAATGGTTTTGGTTAAGTTAAGGTATATTCCTAAATAAAATCATTAAATAATAGTGATGTTTGTATGACAAGGTTTAAAACAAGGATAATTGTTTTTCTTCTTTTGCTATCGCAATTAGCCGGGGCGCAAAAATACTTGAGGACACTGGAACTTCTCCAGCCTACCCTTGACATATCTATTGAGGCTACCAATCACATCAAGGAAGCAAACGGGTACATTGAGGACATACTGGAAAGCCTTAACATGGATAAGAGCGGTTCCAGTTTCGACATGACAGAACTCAAGCGTATAGCCCACGTAACGGAAGGGTTGGTTACATTATCCCAGCTCAAGATCGAGAAGGCCGTAGACATGGCGGAAAACGCCTCTTTCCAGGCAAATGATGACGGATTCCAGGATAGCGAGAAGTTCGCCCTTATGTCACGTGAAGAGTTCAAAGATGCCGCCGGATGGCTTTATGCAGCCAGGCTTGAGTTAGAATATGCTCAAAGAAAAGAGAATCTGGATGAGTACATGTCTCATATCAACTCAACCATCAAGAAAATAGAAAGAGGAAGCGAAAAGATAAGGTCAGCACAAGAAAGCATAAGAAATTCCGCAAGATGGCTGGAATAATGTTTGTTTTTCTGGAATTTAATCCTAAATTCGCGAATACCAAGTAATATTAACCTAATTTTGAGAATATAGAATGAAAAAAATGTGGACAGTTTTTGCGCTGGCGATGATAATGCTTGCCAGTTGCGTCAGTGAGGATCTAGGGAACGCCGAAGGACAATCGCAAGGAGAGGAAGTAACGGTCAAGATCGGATTTGATGGTGAGATACTGGATATTACTGAGGGACCGTTGGAGACGAAGACTGAAAGTGATAACTTATGGGGAATAGAAGTCCGCCATAAATCTAATAATGAATCATATGTTTCAGATTTACTCAATTTATTTTTTATTA
>ERZ779737.1079-NODE-1079-length-22471-cov-6.734743_pt1 | contig 22471 bp, 22 predicted proteins | sample MGYA00511889_ERZ779737 | MGnify/ENA primary metagenome ERZ779737 (study PRJEB29588, sample SAMEA2163575) | human gut metagenome | biome: human gut; feature: human-associated habitat; material: faeces | place: Denmark | collected 2008/2010 ... | reverse complement strand
GTGTACTCCCGGCGTTCCAGAATCGCCACAACGGTACTGCTGTGCCAGTCGCAGGGGTCCTCCGGTTTCTTGTTTGGGGTCTTGATGCCCTGCAAGGCCCTGTATGCGCTGGGCGTTAGCACCTTGTCCGCTTTCAGTTGGTTGGTGATCTGCATGGGACCACGGCCCTTCATACACAGGTCGAAGATGCGTTTCACCACATCAGCGGCTACCGGGTCAACCACCCAGCGGCGGGGGTTCTCCAGTTCTTTTACATAGCCATAGGGCACATTGGTGGTCAGGGGTACGCCTCGCTCACCCTTGGCTTTCTGGACGGCTCTGATCTTGCGGCTGGTGTCCCGGGCATAGAACTCGTTGAACATACGTCGTTCGGGAAGGTGAAGCGCAAACAGCAAAAATGCAGTATTCATGCGGGTTTGCGGCGAGATGGCTCTCGATCAGATACCTCTCCTTCAGACGGTCAAGGGGCTGAAATCACAATCGCATAGTTGTTTTCATGGGAGAATGGCGGGAACAGCGGTCATTCTCCTTTTTTTCGTTCCTGCCGCTTTCAATGAGGAGGAACACGAACATGGAAGAACCGAAAAGCAAAGCGAAGCGCGGGGCAAAGACCGCTGCGGCTGCGCAAGAGAATAAAATCACGCTGCTCCCGCTGTCGGAGCTGCACGACTTCCCCAACCACCCCTTCAAGGTGCGGGACGACGAGGCCATGCAGGAAACGACGGAGAGCATCCGGCAGTACGGCGTTCTCGTCCCTGCCATCGTCCGTCCCCGTGAGGGCGGCGGATATGAGATCATCGCCGGACACCGGCGCAGGCACGGCAGCGAGCTGGCGGGGCTTTCCGCCATGCCCTGCATCGTGCGGCAGATGGACGACGACACCGCCACCATCCTCATGGTGGACAGCAACATCCAGCGCGAGAACATCCTTCCCTCCGAACGGGCGCAGGCGTATAAAATGAAGCTTGAAGCTATCCGCCGCAAGGCTGGCAGACCGGCAAAAGAGGCTGAAAACCTACCCGAAGAAAATTGTGACCAAGTTGGGCACAATTTTGATGGGAAGCGCAGCGTCGAGATCGTTGCGGACGAAGCCGGTGAAAGTAAATCTCAGGTACAGCGCTACATCCGCCTGACCGAACTCACCCCGGAGCTTCAGCAAATGGTGGACGAGAAGAAGATCGGCATGACCCCTGCCGTGGAGATTTCTTACCTCAAGCCGGAGGAACAGCAGATGCTCCTGACCGCCATCGACAGCGAGCAGGCTACGCCCTCGCTTTCTCAGGCGCAGCGCATGAAAAAGCTCTCCCGCGACGGCAAGCTCAACGACGACACCATGCTGGACATCATGATGGAGCAGAAAAAACCGGAGGGCTATAACGTCGTCCTCTCGGCGGACAAGCTGCGCAAATACTTCCCGCGCTCCTATACGCCGCAGAAGATGGAGGAAACCATCCTGAAGCTGCTGGACGCATGGCTGCGCAAGCGCCAGCGTGACCAGTCCAGATAACCGAATACGACCGCAGACAACCACGACACCGACCGGGCAGAGAGCTTTCTTTGCCCGGTTTTGTCATATCCAGAGAGGAGCAAAGCCATGTATATCAACACGTTCAAGTATAAGCCGGAGGACGTTTCCTGCGTCCTCTGCACGGAATATGTCAAAAAGCTGGGCTGCACCGCCCTGTCCTGCCCCTGCCTTGCCGAGCGTATGGAAGCCGGTACGGTGGGCTATGCGGAGGCCGTCGCGGAGCTGTTTCCGTACCGTCCGCGCCTGACCGCAAGAATCATGCGGCTGGCGGAGAGCTTTCCCGGCACCATGTGGCAGGACAACGCCCACAGGAAGCGCATGGAGACCCTGCGGCTGCTGCTGGGCTGCCGCAAGGAGCGCGACACGCCAGAGTTCTTCGCCGCGCTGTATCTGCTGACCTCCAACAAGGAGCTTGCGGACAGGACCTTCAACTGCTTCTTCCGCGGCGGCATCGACTTCCGCTACGCCCGCAGGCGCGGCATCTCATCCCATGACTACACGCTGCTTATGGCGGCAAAGAGCCTTTACTGCCACACGGCGGAGGTCACGCAGGGCGACCTTGCGGAGCCGCAGATTATCCCGGATGAGGCGTTCCGGCTGCTCATCAACGCCCTGCTCATCGCCCGTTTCGGGCTGGACGCCCTAAAAATTACCGAAAGACGCGGGCAGCGGGGATATACCCTCCGCCGCCTCATCCGCCGCGAAGCAGGGGGAAACGCTCCGTCTGCGGGGCTGCTTTTTCCCTCCGAGGGGAGGTGAACACCGTGGCAGTATTTCGCGTGGAGAAGAACCACAATTACACGGTCATGTCCAATTACCACCTGCGGGACACCGGTCTGACGCTGAAAGCCATCGGCCTGCTGTCCAAAATGCTCTCTTTGACCGATGAGTGGGACTACACCACCCGCGGGCTTGCCGCCATCTGCAAGGAGGGCGTGGACGCCATCGGCGCAGCGCTGAAAGAGCTGGAGGTCAGAGGCTACCTTGTCCGCCGCCAGATTCGTGACAGTAAGGGCAGGATCACCGACACCGAGTACACGATCTATGAATCGCCGCATACGCCTCTGCCGGATACGGCTTCACCAGATACGGAAAACCCGTATCTGGATACCCCGGATACGGACGAGCCATATACGGAAAAGCCCGCGCAATTAAATAAAGATAGAAGAAATAAAGAAAAAGAAATTCCTGATGAATCTATTACGGACATATCAAATCCTGATCCAATCTATCCCCCAGCCCCCTTGCAGGGCGCGGGATATGACGGGATGGGATACGAGGAAGCGCGAGAGATCGTCAGAGAAAATATCGAGTACGACATTCTGGTGCAGGACCCGCGGCAGGACAGAGAGCAGCTTGACGAGGTAGTGGAGCTTATTGCGGAGACCCTCTGCTCCCGCAGACAGACCATCGTGGTGGCTGGAGACGAGTACCCGTCTGAGATGGTGAAGGAGAAGCTGCTGCGCATTACCGCCTCCCACATCGAGTACGTCTTTGACTGCCTGAAGCAGAACACCACCTACGTCCGCAACATCAAGAAATACCTGCTGGCGTCGCTGTTCAACGCGCCCAGCACCATCGGAAGCTACTATTCCGCCCTCGTCAACCACGATATGTACGGCGACGGGCTGCGCGGCAGATGAGCGCAGGCTTCCACCGGCATTTATCCAATCACGAACAAAGGAGGGATGACCCTTGCAGGAGGAAGTGGAAAACAGAGCGGTCACGCTGGTCATCAGCGCAACCAAGCTCACCGGGCGGCTGCTGAAAGCCGCCATTCTGAAATATCTGGCAAGCCGAAAGGAAAAGCGGCTGCAAAAAGCCCGCGCCGCGCCGGAAAAGCCCACCGGCAAGCAGACGGTGAAGCAGCTCATCGGGCAGAATCAGGGCGTGTCCAACATCGAGATCACCGACAGCAACATCAAGTCCTTTGAGCGCGTGGCACGGAAGTACGGCGTGGATTTCGCCGTGAAGAAGGACCGCAGCGTGTCCCCGCCGAAATACCTCATCTTTTTCAAGGGGCGGGACGCAGACGCACTGACGGCGGCGTTCAAGGAATACACGGCAAAAGAGGTCAAGCGGGCCTCGCAGGACAAGCCCTCGGTGCTGGAGCAGCTCCGCGCGCTCAAGGCGAAGGTGCTGTCCCTTACGCCGGACAAAGCCCGGAACAAGGACAAGGGGCTGGAGCTATGAAACAGATCAACGTAAAGAAGCTCCTGCTTCCCAATATCCCCTATGTCTTTATCGCGCTCTTTGCCACCAAACTGGGGCAGGCGGCGCGGCTGGCTCCCGGCGCGGACTTCTCTCAAAAGGCACTGCACATCATGGAGGGCTTCGCCGCCGCGTTCCAATCGGCGCTGCCCAGCTTCCACCCCATCGACCTGTGTGTGGGCGTTGCCGCCGCCCTGCTCATCCGGCTTGCCGTCTACGTCAAGGGGAAGAACGCGCGGAAGTTTCGGAAGAATATCGAGTACGGCAGCGCAAGATGGGGCAACGCAGAGGACATCAAGCCCTATGTAGACCCCACCTTTGCCAACAACGTCATTCTCACCCAGACGGAGCGGCTGACCATGAACAGCCGACCCAAGGACCCGAAAACCGCGCGGAACAAAAACGTGCTGGTGGTGGGCGGCTCCGGCAGCGGCAAGACGCGGTTTTTCATTAAGCCAAATCTCATGCAATTACACAGTTCCTACGTTGTCACCGATCCGAAAGGCAGTATCGTGGTCGAATGTGGAAAATTACTCCAGCGGAACCAGTATAAGATCAAGATACTGAACACGATTAACTTCAAAAAGTCCCACCACTACAACCCCTTCGCGTATCTCCACAGCGAGAAGGACATTCTGAAGCTGGTCACGACGCTGATTGCCAACACGCAGGGGGACGGAAAATCCGGCGACGACTTCTGGCGCAAGGCGGAGACGCTGCTCTACACGGCGCTCATCGGGTATATCTACTACGAAGCGCCGGTGGAGGAGCAGAACTTCGCCACCCTCATCGAAATGATCAACACCATGGAGGTGCGGGAGGACGACGAGGACTTCAAAAATCCCGTCGATCTGATGTTTGAGGAACTGGCAAAACGGGAGCCGCATCACTTCGCCGTGCGCCAATATGCCAAATATCGCTTAGCGGCGGGCAAAACAGCGAAAAGTATTCTAATTAGCTGCGGCGCGCGCCTCGCTCCCTTTGACATTCAGGAGCTGCGGGAGATCACGGCGTATGACGAGCTGGAGCTGGACACGCTGGGCGACCGGAAAACGGCGCTGTTTATCATCATTTCCGACACAGACGACACCTTCAACTTCCTTGCCAGCATGGTCTACACCCAGCTATTCAACCTCCTGTGCGACAAGGCGGACGATGTGTATGGCGGCAGGCTGCCCGTCCATGTGCGCTGCCTCATCGACGAGTGCGCCAACATCGGGCAGATTCCCAAGCTGGAGAAGCTGATGGCCACCATCCGCAGCCGCGAGATCTCCGCCTGCCTTGTTTTGCAGGCACAGAGCCAGCTCAAGGCACTCTACAAGGACAACTGCGACACCATCATCGGCAACTGCGACAGCTCCGTGTTCCTCGGCGGCAAGGAGCCGACCACCTTGAAGGAGCTGTCCGCCGCACTGGGCAAGGAAACCATTGACACCTTCAACACGGGAGAATCCCGTGGGCGCGAGGTTTCCCACAGCCTGAACTATCAGAAGCTCGGCAAGGAGCTGATGAGTCAGGATGAACTTGCCGTTCTTAATGGCGGCAAGTGTATCTTGCAGCTGCGCGGCGTAAGGCCGTTCCTATCCGACAAATACGACATCACAAAACACCCCAACTACCGATACCTCTCCGACGCGAATCCCAAGAACGCCTTTGACATTGAGAAATTCCTCTCCACAAAGCTCAAGCTGAAGCCGGAGGAGGAATTTGAGGTCTTTGACGCGGGCGCGGCCGCAGGTTCAGAATCCGCCTGAACGGGCGGATTTTTATATATACATCAGACACCCATTCCGTAAAGGAGAACGCCGACAATGCAAGAGATACAAGCGAAACGCAAAGTCGGAGGAAAGCACAACCGAAAATTTGAAAGGAGAAGCCGGAATCGACAGCCGCACACAGCGGCCAGCTCATTCCGGCTTTGCGGTTTCCATCGCAAAAACCATAAAGAAACGATTCCGGCACATAAAATATGGATTTCTTCAATAGCGCAGTCGATGTGTTGCAGACCCTCGTCATTGCCCTCGGAGCCGGTCTTGGCATTTGGGGCGTGATCAACCTGCTGGAGGGTTACGGAAATGATAATCCGGGCGCAAAATCGCAAGGGATGAAACAGCTCATGGCGGGCGGCGGTGTGGCGCTCATCGGTATGATCCTCGTGCCGCTGCTCAAAGGGCTGTTCGGTTAATCCCGTCCATGCCGCAATGTAAAACCCTTCGCCCTTGCCCGCCTGACGCGGGCGGGGGCGGGAAAGGAGGGCTGACCCATTGGATTTGATATGGGAAAAATTCACCGAATGGCTCAAGGAGCTGTTGGTCGGGGGCATCATGGACAACCTCACCGGCCTCTTTGATAACGTCAACGCCAAGGTCGCGGAGGCGGCGGGACACATCGGCAGCACCCCGCAGGCGTGGAACGCCGGCATTTACAGCATGATCCGCTCCCTCTCGGACAACGTGATACTGCCCATCGCCGGCGTGATCCTCGCCTTCGTCATGACGCTGGAGCTGATCCAGCTTATCGCGGACCGCAATAACCTCCACGACATCGACACATGGGTATTCTTTCGCTGGGTATTCAAGACGGCGGCTGCCGTGCTCATCGTGTCCAACACATGGAATATCGTCATGGGCGTATTTGAGGCGGCGCAGAGCGTGGTCAACCGCGCCTCCGGCCTTATCGTGGGCAACACCTCCATCAACCTTGGCGACCATATCGCGGACCTTGAGGCGCGGCTGCTGGAGATGAACGTGTGGTCGCTCTTGGGGCTGTGGCTGCAATCCTTTGTGGTGGGCTTCACCATGTGGGCGCTGACCATCTGCATCTTTATCATCATCTACGGCAGAATGATCGAGATATACCTCGTCACCAGCATCGCGCCCATCCCCATGGCCACCATGATGGGCAAGGAATGGGGCGGCATGGGGCAGAATTATCTCCGCTCCCTGTTGGCTTTGGCGTTTCAGGGCTTTCTCATCATCATCTGCATCGCCATCTATGCGGTGCTGGTACAGAATATGCTCATAGATGACAACATTTCCACGGCCATCTGGCTGTGCATGGGCTACACGGTGCTGCTCTGCTTCACCCTGTTCAAAACCAGCAGTCTCGCAAAGTCAATTTTCAACAGCCATTAGGGAGGTGAAATCAACATGGCATACGTCCCCGTACCCAAGGACCTGAACGCGGTCAAGACCAAGGTGCTGCTGAACCTGACGAAGCGCCAGCTCGTATGCTTCAGCGCAGGGGCGGCGCTGGGCGTGCCGCTGTTCTTCCTGCTCAAAGCCCATACCGGTGTCAGCACGGCGGCCATCTGTATGATCCTGCTCATGCTGCCCTTTTTCCTGCTGGCCATGTATGAGAAGAACGGACAGCCCCTTGAAAAGATCGTCCGCAACATCGTGCAGGTCTGCTTCCTGCGCCCCAAGCAGCGCCCCTACGCAACCAATAATTTCTACGCCGTTCTGGAACGGCAGGACAATTTAGACCGGGAGGTGTATCGCATTGTCCACCCGCACAAAACTCACCCGCGCCGAACGCAGGCAGATCGAGGCCGCCATCGCAAGAGCGAAGCGGCAGGATAAGAAACAGAAGTCCGCACAGGACAGCATCCCGTTTCAGCGGATGTTCCCCGACGGCATCTGCCGCGTGACGGACAGCTACTACACGAAAACCGTCCAGTTTCAGGACATCAACTACCAGCTCAACCAGAACGAGGACAAGACCGCCATCTTTGACGGCTGGTGCGACTTCCTCAACTACTTCGACAGCTCCGTGCGCTTTCAGCTCTCCTTCGTGAATATGTCCGCCAACAAGGACAATTACGCAAGGTACATCACCATCTCGCCGCAGGGCGACGATTTTGACAGCATCCGTCTGGAATACACCCAGATGCTCCAGAACCAGCTTGCCCGCGGCAACAACGGCCTCATCAAGACCAAGTACCTGACCTTCGGCGTGGAGGCGGACGGGCTGAAAGCCGCAAAGCCCCGCTTAGAGCGCATCGAAACGGACATCCTCAACAACTTCAAGCGTTTCGGCGTGGCGGCGGAGCCCATGAACGGCACGGAGCGGCTGAGGCTGCTGCACGGGATGCTGCACATGGACGAGCAGGAGCCGTTCCGCTTCTCGTGGGACTGGCTGGCACCCTCCGGGCTTTCGGTCAAGGACTTCATCGCGCCCAGCTCCTTTGAGTTCCGCACCGGGCGCTCCTTCGGCGTCGGCAGGCGCATCGGCTGCGCCAGCTTCTTGCAGATTTTAGCCCCCGAACTCAACGACCGGATGCTGGCGGACTTCCTCGACATGGAAAGCTCCCTCATCGTCAGTATGCACGTCCAGTCCGTGGATCAGGTCAAGGCCATCAAGACCATCAAGCGGAAGATCACGGATTTGCAGAAAATGACCATTGAGGAGCAGAAAAAGGCCGTCCGCGCCGGATACGACATGGACATCATCCCCTCGGACCTTGCCACCTACGGCACGGAGGCGAAGAAGCTGCTGCAAGACCTGCAAAGCCGCAACGAGCGTATGTTTTTGCTGACCTTCATCGTGATCAACACCGCAGGCAGCCGCCAGCAGCTTGACAACAACGTATTTCAGGCGGCCTCCATCGCCCAGAAGTACAACTGCCAGCTCACACGCCTTGATTTCCGGCAGGAGGAGGGGCTGATGTCCTCTCTGCCGTTAGGACTGAACCAGATCGAGATACAGCGGGGCCTGACCACATCAAGCGTCGCTATTTTTATCCCCTTTACCACGCAGGAGCTGTTTCAGGATGGCAAGGAAGCCCTGTACTGCGGGCTGAACGCCCTCTCAAACAACCTCATCATGGTAGATCGCAAGCGTCTCAAGAACCCCAACGGCCTCATCCTTGGTACGCCCGGAAGCGGCAAGAGCTTTGCGGCGAAGCGGGAGATCGCCAACGTGTTCCTCGTTACTGACGATGACATCATCATCTGCGACCCCGAAGCCGAATACGGACCGCTGGTGGAGCGCCTGCACGGACAGGTCATTAAAATCTCCCCCACAAGCCCGCACTACATCAACCCCATGGACTTGAATCTCAATTACAGCGACGATGAAAACCCGCTGAGCCTGAAATCCGACTTCATCCTCTCCCTCTGCGAGCTGATCGTGGGCGGCAAGGACGGCCTCATGCCGGTGGAAAAGACCATCATCGACCGCTGTGTGCGCATGGTGTACCGGGATTATCTCAGCGACCCGAAGCCGGAGAATATGCCGATTCTGGAGGACTTGTATAACGAGCTGCGGCAGCAGGAGGAAAAGGAGGCGCAGTACATCGCCACGGCTTTGGAAATCTACGTTTCCGGCTCCCTCAACGTGTTCAACCACCGCACCAACATCAACATCGCCAACCGCATCGTGTCCTTCGACATCAAGGAGCTTGGCAAGCAGCTCAAAAAGATCGGGATGCTCATCGTACAGGACGCCGTGTGGAACCGCGTCACCGTCAACCGGGAAGCCCACAAATCCACCCGCTACTACATTGACGAAATGCACCTTTTGCTGCGCGAGGAGCAGACCGCCGCCTACACCGTGGAAATCTGGAAGCGCTTCCGCAAGTGGGGAGGTATCCCCACCGGCATCACCCAGAATGTCAAGGACCTGCTCTCCTCCCGCGAGGTGGAGAACATCTTTGAGAACAGCGATTTCATCCTCATGCTCAATCAGGCCAGCGGCGACCGGCAGATTCTCGCCAAGCAGCTCAATATCTCCCCGCATCAGCTCTCGTATGTCACCCACAGCGGTGAAGGCGAAGGGCTGCTTTTTTACGGCAACGTCATTCTTCCCTTTGTAGACCGTTTCCCCCGCGGGGAACTCTATGACCTGCTCACCACCAAGCCACAGGAGCAGACTGCATAACAAAACAAGAAAGGAATTGCACGATGGAAAACAAACTGATGATTTTTGAAAACGAAGCCTTTGGAAAGGTGCGAACGCTGAACCTCAACGGCGAGCCGTGGTTCGTAGCGGCGGATGTGTGCAAAGCGCTGGAACTGGGGAATCCGAGCATGACGGTTGAGCGTCTGGATGATGATGAAAAGGGTATCAGTACTATTGATACCCTTGGCGGGAAACAGCGCATGGCAATCATCAACGAACCCGGGCTGTATTCGCTGGTGATCACCTCCCGCAAGCCGGAGGCAAAGGCGTTCAAGCGCTGGATCACCCATGAGGTCATTCCGGCCATCCGCAAGCACGGCGCGTACATGACAAAATCCGTGCTGGAGCAGGTGCTGGAAAACCCGGAGCTGGTGCTGCTCATGGCGCAGCGGATGCTGGAGGAACAGCGGAAAAACGAACTGCTTCAGCAGGAACTGCGTCTGGCAAAGCCCAAGGCGGACTTCTACGACGCCTTCATTCACCCGGAGTGCTGCACCAATCTCCGCGCCACCGCAAAGGAGCTGAAGGTGCCAGAGAAAATGTTCACCGCGTTCCTCATCCGCAAGCGCTATCTCTACCGTGCGCCCTCCGGTACGCTCCTGCCCTATGCCAAGCCCGCCAGCGACGGTCTGTTCTTCGTAAAGGACTATATCGCCGTCAACGGGCATCAGGGGGTATATACCCTTGTCACGCCCAAGGGCAAGTCGCTGTTTCTCACCATGCTGGGTGAGATCGCCTGACCTGATTCTACTATAAATAATGTAAAGGAGAGCATCACAATGGAAAAAGAAAATCTGTACCTGATCCACGGCGAGGACTACCTGCGCCACATCGAGGAAAAGCTGGAGCTGCTGTGGATGGCGACCATCCTCATGCACTACATCAAAAACGGAGCCGAGAAGGACGGCTATCTGGACCTTGTGCGCAGATCCACCCTCGACTTTGACGAGCGCTGCGAGGAGATGTTCAGTTCTTGGGGCAGGGCGCTCAATTACCTCAAGTCCCATGACCTTGCGGACTTGTCCGACCTCATCGAAAACGACCTGATCGAGCCGGAATACGCCGGTTACGTTCCTGCGGATAATCCCTGCTGCCCCGGCGAACGCTGCTGCGAGTATGCCGAGCGCATGGAGCGCGAATACGCCGCAGAGCGTGAGGTGGACGAGGACAATGAGGACGCCGACGTATTTGAGTATGACGGAGAACCGGCCATATCTGAGTTGACCGGCGTGTGCAGGGACATCCTCACGGCTGTCGAGGGGCTTACCACGCTTCTAAGGGATGAGTTCGACTATGCAGGCTGACCGCATCTACTGCGGCGACGCCCTGACCGTGCTGAAAACCCTGCCGGACAATTCCGTGAACTGCTGCATCACCTCTCCGCCGTACTACGCACTGCGGGATTACGGCGTAGACGGGCAGATCGGGCGGGAGGAAACCCCAGCGCTGTATGTGGAGCGCCTGACTTCCATTTTCCGGGAGGTCAGGCGCGTTCTCACGCCGGACGGAACACTCTGGCTCAATATCGCGGACACCTATGCCGGAAAGGGCAATCAGGGAGAAAGCCTTGACCCCAAGTACCCCAACGGCAGGACGGGGCAGATCGTTGCCCTCAACGGCAAGGTGGAGGGCTGCAAGGCAAAGGACATGATCGGCATCCCGTGGCTGCTTGCCTTTGCTCTGCGCGCAGACGGCTGGTATCTGCGCTCGGACATCATCTGGATGAAAGCGAACCCCATGCCGGAAAGCACCAAGGACAGGCCAAGCCGCTGCTATGAGCATATTTTCCTGCTGTCCAAGTCCCGCCGCTACTATTATGATGCCGCTGCCATCGCGGAGCCGGTTGCGGCCTCCACTCCTGCGCGGATGAAGCGCGGATTTGGTGCAGGCAACAAGTATTCCGCGGATATTCCCGGTCAGAAGCACCAACACCTCAACGACCACCGCCCGAACGGGTACGCCGATGAGGACATCCCTCAGCTTCGCAACAAGCGCGACGTCTGGCAGATCAACACCGTGCCGTACAAGGGTGGGCATTTCGCCGCTTTCCCGCCAAAGCTGGCGGAAACCTGCCTGCTGGCAGGCTGCCCGCCTGGAGGCGTGGTGCTGGACCCCTTCCTCGGCTCCGGCACCACGGCGGCGGTGGCAAAGCAGCTCGGACGGCACTACATCGGCATCGAGCTGAACCCGGAATACTGTAAGCTGGCAGAAAAACGGATCGGAGGTGTCGCGGTATGAACGCCTACACCCGGCAGGATCTGAGCGTCATGCAGGCGTGGCCGCTGGAGCGGAAAATCCGCGTGACGCAGGCGAAGATCATCGAGTGGTATCACCACTACGGCGGCAAGGTCGCCGTTTCCTTTTCGGGCGGCAAGGACAGCACCGTTCTGCTGGACCTTGCACGGCGGGCGTTCCCCGACATTCCCGCCGTGTTTGTGGACACGGGGCTGGAATACCCGGAGATACGGGAATTTGTCAAAACCGTTCCCAATGTAACGTGGCTGCGGCCTGAAATGCCCTTTTCAAAGGTCATATCGGAATATGGCTATCCCGTCGTTTCCAAGGACGTGGCACGGCGCGTTCGCTATGCAAAGCGTGGCAGCCCGTGGGCGCTGTGCCATCTGAACGGTTTGAACGCGGACGGTACGCCCTCAAAATACAATGAACGATACATGAAATGGCGTATCCTGCTGGATGCGCCGTTTTTCGTTTCCGATCAGTGCTGTTTCATCATGAAGGAGCGGCCCCTGCACAGATATAACCGGGAAACCGGTAGAAAGCAGATCATTGCGACCATGGCCTGTGAGAGCGCACGCCGCCAGAGCGTCTATCTCAAAATCGGCTGCAACGCCTATCACAAGCGGGACCCCACCTCGCAGCCCATGTCCTTCTGGACCGAGCAGGACGTTTTGGAATATCTCAGAATGACCGGCATCCCGTATTCCTCCGTTTACGGCGAGATCGTGGAGGAAAACGGCAGGCTGACCACCACCGGCGCGAAGCGCACCGGCTGTATGTTTTGTATGTTCGGCGTTCATCTGGAAAAGGAGCCGAATCGCTTTCAGCGCATGGCGCTGACACATCCCAAGCAGTACGATTTCTGTATCCATAAATTGGGCTGCGGTAAGGTGCTGGACTTTCTCGGCGTACCGTATGCCCCGAACGGAGGTGAATTTCCATGAGCAAGCGCTCGCCCCGGCTGCTGTTTACCGACGAGGAGCTGGCAGCGCCGGAACTGAAAAAGGCCATCCGAAAAGCGGACAAGCGCATGAAGAAGCTGGAAAAGGCCGAGGCGAAGATACCCAAGAAAACCGTAAAGAAAAAGCAGCGCGTCGTTGACCCGAAAACCGGCACGGTCACAACGCGCCTTTCCTTTGAGGAGGTGGACAAGAAGCGACCACCCTCCAAGCTCACCCACGCCCTGCGGGACACGCCCGGTGCGGCGGCGCTATCTGCCGTCCACAGGGAGATTCGGGAGCACGAGCAGGACAATGTGGGTGTGGAGAGCGCCCACGGCGTGGAGCAGGCGGCGGAGCGCGCCGTGCGACTTGCCCAGCACGCCCATCGCTCCCACAAGGAGAAGCCCTACCGTCGCGCAGACCGCGCCGAGGCCAAGGCAGACCGCGCCAACCTCCGTGCGCTGGACAAAACGGCACAGCACCATGACCCGCAGTTTTCCAGCAATCCCTACTCACGCTGGCAGCAGAAGCAGGCCATCAAGCGGGAGTACGCCGCCGCCAAAGCCGGAAAAAGCGCCGGGAATACGGTCAAAGCCTCCGAAGCCACGGCAAAGGCGGCGCGGAAAGCCGCAGAGAACACAAAGAAAACCGGCGAGTTCATCGCCCGTCACAAAAAGGGCTTTCTTATCGTGGGCGGCATTGCGGCAATGATTGTCCTTATCCTCTGCACCGTTTCCTCCTGCTCCCTGCTGATTCAGGGCGGAGCCACCGGCGTCAACGTATCCACCTACCCCAGTGAGGACGCGGATATGCTGGCGGCAGAGGCGCAATATTGCGCCATGGAAGCGGAATTGCAGCAGTATCTCGACACCTACGAAAGCACCCATGACTACGATGAGTACCATTTTGATCTGGACGACATCGAGCATGACCCCTATGTGCTGATCTCCGCCATCACCGCCCTGAAAGGCAAGGAGTGGACGATCTCCGAGGTCGGCGGCATCTTGGAGATGCTGTTTGAAAAGCAGTACATCCTAACGGAAACCGTCGCTACGGAAACCAGATACCGCACGGAAACCCGAACCGGCTACTACACCGACGCGGACGGAAACCTGCAAAGCTATGAGTACGACGTGCAGGTGCCGTACACCTATTACATCTGCACCGTAAAGCTGGAAAACTTCAACCTCTCCCATGTGCCGGTCTATATCATGTCGCAGGATCAGCTCTCCCTTTACGCCATGTATATGGCTACTCTGGGCAACCGCCCGGACCTGTTCGGCGGCTCGGAGTACATCGGGAAATACTACACCGCCGACTATGAGAAGTACGAGATACCCCCGGAAGCGCTGGAGGACGCGCAGTTCGCCGCCATCATCAAGGAGGCGGAGAAGTATCTCGGCTACCCCTACGTCTGGGGCGGCAGCACGCCCGCCACCTCCTTCGACTGCTCCGGCTTCGTCAGCTATGTCTACAACAACTGCGGCGTGGGCTGGAGCTTCGGCAGGCTGGGCGCGGAGGGACTGCGCCAGCTCTGTACGCGGGTGTCCGCCGCCAACCTGCGCCCCGGCGATCTGGTGTTCTTCCAAGGCACCTATGACACCACCGGCGCGTCCCATGTGGGCATTTACGTCGGCAATGATATGATGCTTCACTGTGGCGACCCCATCCAGTACACAAGCCTCAATTCAAGCTACTGGCAATCCCATTTCCTTGCTTACGGGCGTTTACCTGCGCCCTGATCTCTCAGAAAGGAGCAAAAAAATGAACCCTAAGATTACAAAGCTCAAGGCTGAACGGGCGAAAAACGATGAAAAGATCGCCGCCCTCCGCTCCCGCAACCGGGAGCTTGACGAGAGCATCGTCGAGCTGGAGAATACCGACATCATCGGCCTTGCCCGCGCCACCGGCATGAGCATGGAGGAGCTGGCGCAGTTCCTCACACAGCTCAAAAGGGGCGGCGCGCCCTTTATCACACCCAATACCAAGGAGGATACGAACTATGTGCATGAAGAAGAATAACAACCGGCTGCTGCGCGGAGTTGCCGCCGTCCTTTGCCTTGCCCTGATGTTCCTCACCATGTCCGGCATGGCCATGGCGACGGATATGGAGGACGCCCCGGCAGGCGGCGCGCCGGAAAGCACGCCGGAGATCGTGGAGGCCGAGCTTCCCGTCACACCCGAAGGAACACCGGAGTCCCCTCCGGCTGAGCAAGGGCCGGACACACAGGAACCGGCTCCCGCGCCGCCTGAAACGACGGAAACGCCGCAGCCGGAGGCGGAATACGCGCTGGACGCAGAAATTCCGGCAGGCTGGCACAACGCGCCGGTGACGGTCACGATCCGCATCAGGGACAAAAACAACGCGGGCTGGCAGAGGGTAGAGGCGGCGCTTCGGGAAACCGCCGAAAGGACAGACCTGACGGAGCAGCTTGCCCACGACGGCCTCGCCCGCTACACGGTGCCGGACAACGGTATCGTGTTTTTCTTTGTCATCGACCCCTACGGCACGGAGCATACGCTGACGCTGGAGCTACGCTGCATAGACCTTGAAGCGCCGGTCCTTCGCGCAGGCGTCAGCGGTACGCTGCTGCGCGTGGAGGCCGCCGACACCCTCTCTGGCATAGCCGGGGTCTATGTGAACGATGAGCTTTATACCACCCTGCAAAACGGCGAGTTCAGCGTCCGCATTGACAAAAACACGCGGGATTCCCACTTTTACATCATGGGCGTGGACAACGCGGGCAACCGCACGGGCTATCTGGTGATCGCCAACCCCTTCTATGAAAAGGAAACGCCTGCGCCCAGCCCCACACCGGAGCAGCACAACACCCATTGTCCCGCAGACTGCGATTGCAGGAAGCAGCCCTCCGGCAACACTGGCAGCAGCGGAAATACCGGCAGCAACGGCAGCAATACCGGTGCAGGAAAGCCTCCCAACGCCTCCGGCAGCACGGGAAAGCCCGCTGCGGCACAGACGCCCGCAGCCACAGAGCCGGCGAAAGCACAGGAGCCCACCGATACCGCCGCGCCTGTCGCCATTGAGAAAGGGACGGGCTTTTCCCAAAACGGCAGCGCCGTCACCCGCGACCTGCTTTACGACAAGCACACCAACAAGCAGTTCATCGCGGTAGAAACCCGCAACGGCCATACCCTCTATCTGGTGATCGACTACGATAAGCCGCTGGACGAGGACGGCGAACGGTATGAAACCTACTTCCTCAACCTTGTGGACGAAAGCGACCTGCTTGCACTCATCGACGAGGATTCCGTCCCCGTCTGCTCCTGCAAGGACAAGTGCGAGGCAGGTGCGGTCAACACCGCCTGCGCAGTCTGCAAGAACAATATGACGGAGTGCATGGGCAAGGAAAAGGCCGCGGAAAAGACGCCGGAGCCTGACCCTACGCCCGATACGAGCGACAGCCCCGACAAGGACGGCGGCGAAAAGAAGTCCGGCAGCGGTCTTGTTGTGATTGTGCTGCTGCTCCTGATGGCGGGCGGCGGCGCGCTGTATTGGTTCAAGCTCCGCAAGAAAAAGCCTGACACAAAGGGACCTGTGGACTTGGACGATTACGACTACGGCGATGAGGATGAAGACGAGGAATACGAAAACGAGGACGATGCGGACGAGCCGGAGGAAATGGAGGACGCGGATGCATGAGCCTTTTCACCAAAAACCCGCTGGAGCGGCTGATGATGCAGCGCCCCTATCCGGGAAAGGAGGAAACGCCGCGCACCCCTGCCCCGGAGGGGCATTTCTGCTGCGGCTGTTCCCGCTACGGCACCGTCTGCCTCCGTCCCTGCTACCGTGACACCGACCTGCGGGAGAAGCTGCGGGCAAAAGCGCCGGAGCGTTAGGACCCCGACCCTTGCCGCATTCTCCCACCGATGCTACAATGTACCCATGAAAGACCAAATGCAGCGGAAAAGGATGTGATACGGATGCTGAGCTTTGAACGGGTGCTGGAGGCATTCAGGGAGCACCTTACAGAAGATACCGGCGTGGAGGTGGTGCCGACCCGGCACGGCTATACCTACCTCACATGGGATGACAGGCGTGAAAATTGGGACACCGCTGAGATTTGCCTCACGCCGGAGGCGCTGCTGGACAGGCTGACCGGCGCGGTGGAAAGCTATGAACAGTGCCGCCTTTTGGATGGAACACGGGATCCAACCGACGCCGAGCGCAAAGCCTTTGCCGAGGCTGCCGAGCGATACCGGAAGCGATGCCTTGAACGGCCCTGACTCACATACGATTAGAAAAACAGACACGAAAAGCAGTCCTTCGGGGCTGCTTTTTGCTATGCAGAAAAGGAGAAAAAAGAATATGACACACCATAAATTAGTGATTGCGGAAAAGCCCTCCGTCGCCCAGTCCATCGCCGCCGTGTTGGGCGCGACCAAACGCAACGACGGCTATCTTTCGGGAGGCGGCTACCTTGTAAGCTGGTGCTTCGGACATCTGGCGGAGCTTGCCAGCGCGGATGTGTACGATGAAAAGTACGCCAAGTGGCGCTATGACGATCTGCCCATCCTGCCCGCAAGCTGGCGCTTCACGCTGAAAGCGGACAAATCCAGGCAATTCGAGCTGCTGCGGGACCTCATGCGCCGGGAGGACGTGACCGAGGTCATCAACGCCTGCGACGCAGGGCGCGAGGGGGAGCTTATCTTCCGCACCGTCTACTACATGGCGGGCTGCACAAAGACTATGAAGCGGCTTTGGATCTCCTCCATGGAGGACGAGGCCATCCGAAAGGGCTTTGCAGACCTTCGTCCGGGACGGGAATACGACGGGCTGCACCAGTCCGCCCTCTGCCGCGCCCGCGCGGACTGGCTGGTGGGCATCAACGCCACACGCCTGTTTTCCGTCCTCTACCACCGCACCTTGAATGTTGGGCGCGTCATGACGCCCACGCTGGCGCTCATCGTCCAGCGGGAGGCAGAGATCGGGGCGTTCCGTCCGGAAGCCTTTTACACGGTAAATCTTCGCTGCGGCGATTTTGCCGCCGTGTCCGAAAAGTTCAAAGAAAAAGCGGAGGCGGACGCTCTTGCCGCCGCCTGCACCGGTCAGCCGGTTACGGTCAAGGCGGTGCAGCGCACAGAGAAAACGGAGAAAGCGCCGCAGCTCTACGACCTGACCGCGCTCCAGCGGGAGGCCAACCGCAGCCTCGGCTATACCGCACAGCAGACGCTTGACTATCTGCAAGCACTCTATGAAAAGAAGCTCTGCACCTATCCCCGCACGGACAGCCGCTTCCTCACCGACGATCTGGAAGCCTCTGTGCCGGAGCTTGCAGCCGTTGCCGCCGCCATCTGTGAAACCACCGCGCCGGGGCGTGTGAACGCAAGGCAGGTCTGCGACAGCCGCAAGGTCAGCGACCACCATGCCATTCTCCCCACCGCCAGCGCGGGCAAGGCGGATACCTCCGTCCTGCCGCTGGGGGAGCGAGAGATTTTGCGCCTTGTGGCAGGTCAGCTTCTCCGTGCGGTCAGCGATGCACACCGCTATGCAGAAACCGCCGTTACGCTGGAGTGCGGTGGCGCTGTATTCACCGTCAAGGGCCGAACCACCCTCACACCCGGCTGGAAGCAGTATCTCGCGCAGGAAAAGCAGGACGCCGCCTTGCCGGAGCTGTCGGAGGGGCAGGTATTGGATTGCGCCGAAGCCGCCGTAAAGGAGGGCAAGACCACACCGCCCAAGCATTATACGGAGGATACGCTGCTTTCCGCCATGGAGACTGCCGGAAAGGAAGATATGCCGGAAGAAGCGGAACGAACGGGGCTGGGAACGCCCGCCACCCGCGCCGCCATTATCGAAAAGCTGGTAGCCACAGGCTTTGTGGAGCGCAAGCGGGCGAAGAAGGCCGTCAGCCTTGTGCCTGCCCATACCGGCGTTTCCCTCATCACCGTGCTGCCGGAGCAGCTACAGTCCCCGCTTCTCACCGCAGAATGGGAATACCGCTTGCAGCAGGTGGAGCGCGGCGAGCTTTCCCCGGACGAGTTCATGACCGGCATTGCGGATATGCTCACGGAGCTGGTGAAAACCTATCAGGTCATCTCCGGCGCGGAGGTGCTGTTTCCCTCCGGCCGGGAGATCGTTGGCAAATGCCCCCGCTGCGGCGGCGACGTGACCGAGAGCAAAAAGGGCTTCTTCTGCGAGAAAAACGACTGCCGCTTCGGGTTGTGGCGGGACAACAAGTTCTTTGCCGCCAAGCGCGCCGCTCTGACAAAAAAGGTAGCCGCCGCGCTGCTTGCAGACGGGCGGGTGAAACTCACCGGCCTTTACTCCGAAAAGACCGGCGGCACCTATGACGCCACCGCCGTGCTGGAGGATACCGGCGAGAGCGTCCGCTTCCGTTTGGAATTTGACAAGGGGGCGAGGACATGAAGCTCTCCAAGCTGGAGCAGGAAAGTATCATCCTCTACAACGAGGAAGAATCCACCGCCAGCATCTACACCCACGACCCGAAACTGAAGCGCAAGCTCAAGCGCCTTGCGGAGAAATACCCGGACAAGGTGTACCCGGATAAGGCCGTCCATGCCGGAGCGGTCAGCTACGCCGTGCCGAAAAGCTGCGTCAGCGTCCGGGAGCCGTTCAGCGACGAGCGGCGCAGGGCCGCCAGCGAACGCGCCAAAAACGCCGGATATACGCCGCCCGCAAGGAGTATATACTCCGAAAACGAATAAGAACCGAGCGCCCGCACAGGAAAGCCTACCCCTGCGCGGGCGCTGCCATTTTAGGGGTAAGCAGCCCATGAAATGAAAGGAAGTGCCTATGACACAAAAATCTCCGTATCCGACAAGAGCGGATTATCCGGCATTGATTGAAAACGCCAAGCCTGCGCTGAGCAAGCTGCTGGAAGCGGCCTCGTATGAACGGGGGATCGCCGTTCTCAACGAATGTTCTCTCGATGTGGTCAATACCGTCTGCACGATCATGGTGCTGGGACGGCACAGCCTCTATCTTCGCCGCAAAAAGCCCTTCAACGTGCCGGACGCGGTATTTGTCCGGTGGGCGGCGGACCTGTGGACGCTGCGTGAGCAGGACAAGGCAGGCGACATCCGCTATCTCTGCGGAAAAACGGATTTACGGGAATATCTTTCGCGGGGGATTCAGCTCCTGCGTATCGACCTGATGAAAGGAGGCAAAAATGCCAGAGAAGCCCGGTAAAAACAGAGAACAGCTCAAGGAGATCACCGACCGCATCGAGGCGGGCATCCGCGACATCTTTGAATCCGGCGATATGGAAAAGTACCGCAATTACCTGCGCACCATGAGCCGGTTTCACAACTATTCCCTCAATAATCAGGCGCTCATCCACTTGCAGCGCCCGGACGCCACACTTGTGGCGGGCTACAACCGCTGGCGGGACAAGTTCTCCCGCCATGTGCTGCGGGGCGAGAAGGGCATCACCATCATCGCGCCCACGCCGTATAAGAAGAAAATCGAGCAGGAAAAGCTCGACCCGGACACCAAGCTGCCCATTCTGGACGCGGACGGCAAAATCGTCACCGAGGAAAAGGAAATCGAAATCCCCATGTTCCGTCCGGTAAAGGTGTTCGACTACGCCCAGACGGACGGAAAGCCCCTGCCGGAGCGCGTGGCCAGTCCCGTCGCCAACCTGACCGGCAGCGTGGAGAATTATGAGGCGTTCATGGAGGCGCTGCGCCGGTCCTCGCCCGTGCCGGTGGAGTTCAAGTCGCTGTCCGCAGAGATGGACGGCTATTTCAGCCCCAAATCCCAGAGTATCACGCTGCGGGAGGGCATGAGCGAGGTGCAGACGGTATCCGCCGCCGTCCATGAGATCGCCCACGCCAAGCTCCACAACTACGGCTTGCAGCAGGTGGCGGAGCGCAAGGCCAAAAGCCGCAATGCCGAGGAGGTGGAGGCCGAAAGCATCTCCTTCATGGTCTGCGCCTACTTCGGCATCGAAACCGGCGCAAACAGCTTCGGCTATGTGGCAACGTGGTCAAAAAACGCCGAGCTGCCGGAGTTCCGTGCCAGTCTGGATACCATCGGCAAGACCGCAAACGGCATCATCACCGACGTGGAAAAGCATTTCGCGGAGGTTTGCAAGGAGCGCGGCATCGAGCTTCCCAAGGACACGGAATACGAGCTTGTCACCATCCCGCCCTCCCGCGCCGACGCGCTGGCCTTCGCCGCCGACTACGCGGCGTTCCTGCGCCGGGGTCTGAACGTTCCCGACAGCGCAGAAGGACCCACAGCGGCTTCGGTTGCGGACAGGCTGCTTGCCGGAGAGGGCACAGAGCTGCGGAAGGAGCTGGAGGATTTCGTCAAGCTGGCAGACGAGATCGGCATCGACGACGGCTCTCATGGGCTGCTGGAACGCTTCAACGGCCTGTTCCGTCAGGAATGGCGGGCAAAGGAGGAACCGCAGCCGGAGATTGAAACAGAAACGCCGAATGTTGTGGATGAGCTGCCGCCCCTGCCGGAGCTGGAGCAGGGCTATCCCATGCCGGATACCGGCATCGGCTTTTTGGAAATGTATCAGTACGGCTACACAGACGGCAACGCCATGCTGCCGCTGACCAAGGAGCGCGCCATGGAGCTGTTCATGCAGGACGTTCCCGTGTTCCTGCTCTATGCCGACAGCACCGAGGCCATGGCGCTGGACGCTGAGGATATTTCCTCCCACACCGGCGTGTTCGGCGTGGAGCGCGAGGAATGGGACGCGGTGCGCGGTGTTGTGACGCTGAGCGAACAGGCAGACACGGAAAAGCTGTTTCTGGAAAACCCACAGGATGCTTTCCTCATTTACCAGATTCGGCGCGGCGGTGAGCTGGACGCTTACCGCTTCATGAACTATGACTACTTGCAGAGCAAGGGCGTCACGCCGGAGCGCGACGGCTACGACGCGATCTACACCGGGGGGTTTATGGATTATGGGAATGCCAGAACCAATCTGGATATGATTTATCAGCGGTTCAACGTGGATCACCCTGCGGATTTCAAGGGACACAGCCTGTCCGTCAGCGACATCGTTGCCCTAAAGCAGAACGGCGTAGTATCCTGTCATTACGTTGACAACATCGGCTTCCGGGAGCTTCCCAATTTCCTCAAGCCGGAGAACTACCTCAAAAACGCGGAGATGCTGCTGGAGGACGACTACGGTATGATAGACGGCATCTTGAACAACGGCCCCAAGCAGCCCACCGTGGCCGACCTGGAGGCGCAGGTCAAGGCGGGCTTTTCCATCTCCCTGACGGAGCTGGCTGCGGCCTCCCACCGTGAGCAGAAGAAGCCCTCCGTGCTGGAAAAGCTCAGGGAAAGGACGCCGGAGCAGTCGAAAAACAAAACAGCGCCCAAACGGAGCGCGGAAAGAGAGCTTTGATATGAACGACAAGCATTTCACCCACGATGAAGTCAGCCTTATGAGCATCTACAACGCGGCAGGCACCCGCGAGGGCCTGATCGCAGCCCTCACAGAAATGCGGGGGTATCTGGACGCGGAGGAGGCCGAGCTGCGGGAGCTGACGGACAGCGCCCTCGCAAAGCTGCGCGACATTACCGACGCGGAGTACGCCGCCCTTGACCTGACGCCGGATTTTGACCTCTGAGCAAAGCTGACTGTTTTACGGTCAAGAGCCGGAAAAATCGGAAATCTTGCGATAACAGCCGCCCCGACGAACC
>ERZ779737.1078-NODE-1078-length-22481-cov-2.473156_pt1 | contig 22481 bp, 13 predicted proteins | sample MGYA00511889_ERZ779737 | MGnify/ENA primary metagenome ERZ779737 (study PRJEB29588, sample SAMEA2163575) | human gut metagenome | biome: human gut; feature: human-associated habitat; material: faeces | place: Denmark | collected 2008/2010 ... | reverse complement strand
GAGGCGAAATCCCCAATACCGCGCATGCTTGCATCGCGGTAATTTATTCCTGTGGAGTTGAAAAGCGCGAACTGTTAGCCTGATTTTTTTAAAATAAAAAAAAGCTTTTTTTTTCGTTCGGGGCTTGACATTTTATAAAAATTTCCTATAATTCGCTACTATACGGGGTCCTGCACAAAAAAGGAGAAGAGAAAATGGTAATAATTTGCCCTTACTGCGACATTGAGATCAATGAAAAGCTTGTGGAAGCCGAAGACGGCTGCTGTCCCGAGTGCGGAACCCTGATTACCGCCGGTTCCGTGGTCGATGATGAGGAATCCGACGATATCTATGAAGACGAATTCGGGGATGATGATCTGGGCGATGAGTTCGGCGATGATGAATTCGATGATCTGGATTTTGACGATGAAGAATTCGAGGAAGACGACAAAAAATACAAATAAATGATTCCTCCCCTTGTGAGATAGTCTGAGCCGGAGACCGGATCGTCCGATCCGGTCTTTTTTTTGCCCCCGTCCGTTTTTCCGGAAAGGTTTCCGCAGCATTGTTCAGACTGTTCCGGAGCGGAGTCTTTCCAGGTTGAGGCGGATCTCCTGCAGGAGGGCCAATACCGTTTCAGCGTCCTCTGCTTTCGGAGAAAAGGTTCCGTATTCCAGTTTATAGAATACAAGGAAAATGCGGGAGGTTTTTTCCGCAAGTTCCCGGTCCGTGCTCCTCAGTGAATTGGCGTAATCCAGCAGTTCCATATTGCGCCTGCGCAGGAATCCGGCAAGCTCGAGAGCAAGACGAAGCGCGAAATAAACGGCCCGGATCGCCTTCTCCGGATCATTCCGGATTTCATTTTCAGCGGTTTGGAGGAACAGTTCCATTTTTTTCCTTTTCCAGTAGTTTGCCGCAAGTTTCGCCGCGCGGCGGCAGATGGAGCCGGAAGCGAGAATGATGATGAGAAACATCAGAAGCACGATCCAGGATCGGCGGATGTAGAGAAGCAGTTTCGTGATTGCCCCGTGAAATTCATTTAATTTCCGTTCCAGACGGAACAGGAATCCTTCCCGGTTTTTCCGGTCAAGGTGTTTTTTCGCCTTTGCGTAGTTCTTCTTGATATTTTCCTGAATTGCCTCCTGGGCTACGGCGGTTTTAATCAGGGCTTTTTCAAGTGCGGATGCGTCTTCCTCTTTCCGCGCCTCCCGGATAATGTCTGAACGGATGTGGTCAAGCGTCTGTTCCGTGATTTCCGGCGGCGTGATGCGCCATTCATCGCCGAATGGATCGCGCATGGAACCGAATCCGGCGGGGCGTGTCTCCGAGCGGATGTGCTGGGGCGGCGTGGCGTCGAATGTGAGCCAGCCGATTTTATCGATGTAAATCTGCGTCCAGGCGTGCGCGTGGTATTCATGCACTTCAAACTGCTTGGTCAGGGTATTGTAGTTGCCGGGTGAGAATCCCGTGGCGACGCGGGCGGGCAGTCCGGCGAAACGCGCCAGAACGGTGAGGGCGGATGCGAAATATTCGCAATGACCCGCCTTGAGCGTAAAAAGAAAATAGTCCACGGATTCCTTGCCGGGAGGCGTTTTCTGCGCGTAAAGAAGATATTTGAAGTTGTTCCTGAGGTAGTCTCGCAGCGCGACAGCTTTTTCGTAGGGACTTTCGAGATTTTCCGTCAGTTTTTTCGCCAGTTCCGCAACTCGCGCGGGGATTTTCCGCTTCGGCAGCTGCAGATAACAGGATTTCGGCACGTTCTCCGGCCAGTACGGGTCGCGCGGGATGCGCCGTTTTTGCACAGCCGGATTTTTCCGGCGGACGGGCTTTGCCGCGGAAGATGCCTGTTTCAGCTGTTTTACCGCATTTTTCCCTGCGTTTTTTCCCATGGCGGCCGGCAGGGTGCGGGAGGACGGAGACAGTGAGCGTTCCTTTTTTTCCGTTTTCCGTTTCTGGTTTCCCCGTGGCGGGATGCGGTTTTCTTTTCTGAAAGGAAGGGGAAGACGCTGCTGGTGTGAAAGTCCGGGATTCTCTCTTTTCTGCGGAAACACGATGGCGGAATTTGCCGTGTAAGGGAACGGAGTGGCCGGATATTCTTTTCCGAAAAGTTCCGCGCTGAAATAATTGGTGTTGATCCGGACCTGCAGGAGTCCCGCGTTCTGGGACTGGTAGGAGAGCGGCGCGAAGGCCGCATAGAGCTTCGGTGAAATCCATTTGACAATTGTGTAGTTCTGGCTGATCTGGTGGAAGAGGGATATTTCGTTTCCAGTGCGGAGTCTTGTCCGTTTCTGACGGACGGAAGTGGTCCATTTCTCTCCGTCATAGACATCGTAAAGCTGTGCCAGATGATAAAGTTTCAACGGGGTTTTGACATAGAAAAGCAAATCTTTCCCCTGAGAAGCCGAGTCGCCGCTTCCTTCCGCGGCGTTCCCTTTTTTCCTGTTTTGAATGCTGAGTGGAGTGCCCCGGGATGCCAGTGTGTCCGGCTTGCTGTTCCGGACAATGAGCTTTCCCGCGGGAGAGCGCTTCACTTTGTCGCCATACAGCCAGAGCTGAAATTCAGGGGGCAGAGCCGAATCCCGTTCGGTCAGGAACGATACTTCGAAGATTCCGGGAATATCATTGTCCGTCAGAGGCATGATCCCGAACAGATACCAGAAGATGCACACCCCGGACAGCAGGTGAACCAGATAATACGGCCAGCTCCGGAGAAGGGAGAGGCGGTGTTTCCCGGCAACCGGTCTGCCGTTTGCCAGAGCGTCCGGCCTGTTCGCATACAGAAGCACCAGGAAGAGAATGAAGTAAGGCGTCAGGAGCCAGAGATAAAGCATGCGCGGAATGAGTGCGCCGTAGATGAACAGGAAAAGACTGATGAACAGTACATAGGCCAGATCGCGCCGCTGTCCCTTCATCAGAAAAATCAGCGATGCCGCCGCAAGCGACTCCAGCATGGCTTTGTCGGGCATGATGCCTTCTTTCATCCGGTAGAGCCCCCAGAGACAGATACTTCCGAAAAAGATGCAGTTGACTGCGACGCGGAGCATCGAAGGATAAATGCGGTATGGAAGAAACACAACGAGCGAACAGGGCAGCACCGCGGCCAGCAGTCCGATGGTCAGGCGCGGGTGGCCGTACTGCCACAAGGCGGCTGCGAAGGCGACGGCAAGCAGAAGCGCATAGAGAAAATGGAGTGGATGCCGCGCCGGCGCGGCAAGCATGGCCGAACGGTCCACGACAACAATCGGTTTATTCCTCTTCCAGAACATTTTCGTCCCTAAGAAGCTGCGCCGGATCCTTTCGGTAGGATGCCGTCAGCGGTTTTACGTCTCCGGTTTTCTCTTCCGGCTGGATCACGGTCATGCGCCGCGGTTCATCCGGTTCGCACGGCGGAAAATGTTCTTTCGGCGCAAAAATCCAGCGGACGGAATATCCCTGGGCTTCCATGAGATTCAGCAGATCCGAAAGTTCGCGCGAGGCGGACATTGTCAGAACATAGACCACGGCTCCGTCCGGGAAGTTTTCCATGGCATCCGCTGCCAGTTCTTCCACACGGGTATCGGAAGGCTGGAGGTCGGTCAGGATTTCCATGATTCGCAGCCGGATGCCGGCCGCGTCTCCGTTCTCCCGGAGCATGCCGCTCTCCATGGATGTGGTGAAGAAGGTCAGGGCGCAGTATTTCCTGCTCAGATAGTCCGTGATGGACGCCGCCGCATTGATCAGATATTCGAAATTGCTTTCAATGTCATCGTAGCCGACATTTTTCCCATCGGAATCCAGCAGCAGCATGATCCTGTCGACGGTCGTCGCTTCAAATTCCTTGACCATGATGCAGCCTTTGGAGGCGGAACTTTTCCAGTGGATTGCACGCATTTCATCTCCGGGATGATAAGGCCGGACACCGAAAAAATCCATGCCGGAGCCCGCGTGCCCGAGCGGACGTCCCTCCTGATCGTTGCCTGAGCGGTGGTCGTTGCGGAGATGAAGATTTTCAAGCGGCTGGATTTTCGGAGTGACAGTCACGTGGGCCGGGATGCTGAATCTGCGGGTTTTGCGGAAGAGGCCGCACGGGTCGCCGCCTGTCAGAAAAATGGAGTCCAGCGCAAAATGACCGCGCTTCAGTGGAATGACGCGCCGTTCGGCCCGGATGGAACTTTTCGGCGCAAGCGCCGGAATGACCGTGTCAAATTTTCCTCCCCTGCAGAACGGGAGTTTTTCCGTGGCGACAAGCGGCATGCGGTAGAAGAGAGTCCGGTTCACCGCGATGAGAGGCAGTTCCATGGCTTCTCCGCAGACTGCGTCCCGGGGCCGTCCGCGGGACACCGTGATTCCATGAAGCGAAAACTGTGCCATCAGGAACCCGGAGAGCGTGATTGCGCCGAGCAGCGACGCAATCATGGCACTGGAGAACCCGACGTTCATGATGGCGCTTCCCGCGGCGGCGAGCGATGCGATTACAAGCAGAATGCCGGTTTTTGTCGGCATTGCAATGATCATCAGGCCGGTTCCTCGTTTTTTAATTTGATGGAATCCAGAATGGAGTCGAGGACATGATCGACGCTTTTCCATTCATTCCTGCAGCGCAGCTTCAGGCGCAGACGGTGCCCGATGACCTGCTTGAGAAGGGCGCGGACGTCTTTCGGCGTGACAAAATCCCTCCCTGAGTAGGCCGCGAGACTCTGACTGCAGCGCATGACCGCAAGCGAGGCGCGCGGACTGCAGCCGTTGGCGAGAGCCGGATGCTCGCGAGTGGCGTTGGCAATCCGGATGATGTAATCCTTGATCTGCGGAGAAACCTTGACTTTGCGCACCTGCGCCTGACAGTAGACCACATCATTGCTTTTGATGACGTAGGAAATGCTGTTCAGAGGATGGCCGGATATCTGCGAGGTGAGAATTTCCATTTCCGCTTCAGGCGCCGGATAACCGATGCTGAGGCGCATCAGGAAACGGTCCAGCTGGGGTTCCGGCAGCGGATAGGTTCCGTGATAATCTTCCGGATTCTGGGTCGCGATCACGAAAAAGGGTTTCGGAAGAACATGCCCTTTTCCGTCAATCGTGATCGAGGATTCCGACATGCATTCCAGCAGACTTGACTGGGTGCGCGGTGTCGTCCGGTTGATCTCGTCAGCGAGAATCACGTTGCCGAAAATCGGTCCAGGCAGAAATTTAAAGGTTCCTGTCGCCTCGTCGAAAATATTGGTTCCCGTGATATCGGAAGGCAGCATGTCGGGAGTGAACTGAATCCGCCGGTACTGGGCCTGCACGGATTTCGCCAGTGTCTGCGCGAGCAGGCTTTTTCCGACGCCCGGCGCGTCCTCAAGCAGCAGATGACCGTCTGCAAACAGACAGACGATGATGTTGCGGATCACTTCCGGTTTTCCCTTGAAGACCTGCGCGATATTGGCTTCCAGCTGGCGGATGATTTTCTGCAGGGTTTCGATGTTGAAATTTTCCGCGCTCCACTTGTTTTCGATGTTTTTCCTGGCGAATTCGGGATTGTTCGGATCGTTGAAAACGATCATGGCGCCGCCCATCTGAATGATGTCCATGTGCTTGATGAGCTGCATGGTGACCGGCTGGGAGTTGACGAACGTGCCGTTTGCGCTGTTGAGATCCTTGATGAAGAATCCTTCCTCTTCGCGGGAAATTACGGCATGGTGGCGTGATACATTCTGGTCTCCGATGACGATATCGCAGTCCGGTTCGCGTCCGATCACGACGTTGTTGCGTTCCATGAGGACTTCGCGGTTCTGGCCGTATCCGTCCTGAATGGTCAGGGTCGGATGATCTCTGTGTTCAGATGAGGGCAGTTTGCTCATACGGTGATTTCCTTTGGTGATGCGGCAATGGCGGACAGGGATTACATGAGGTCTTCATCCGTCACCGAGGCTTCATACTCGATTCCGTTTTCATCGAACATCTTGCGCAGGTCATTGCGGTCAATGGATTTGAAAAGCGCTTCCTCCGGCGTGATGATGTCGCGCATGACGATGTCAAGCAGAGAACCGTTGAGCGAGCGCATGCCGAGCTTGTATCCGGTCTGAATCACGGAGGGAATCTGGAAGATCTTGTTTTCACGGATCAGGTTGCTGACCGCAGATGTGACGATGAGGATTTCCAGTGCCGCGATACGGCCTCTTCCTTTCCGTTTGCATAAGGTCTGGGCGACAATTCCCTTGAGTGAACCGGAAAGCATTGCGCGGATCTGTTCCTGACGGTTTGCGGGGAACTGCTGGATGATGCGGTCGGCCGTACTGGCGGCTGTTGTCGTGTGCAGTGTTCCGAAGACCAGGTGTCCGGTTTCCGCGGTTTCCAGTGCGATTTCGACGGTTTCCAGGTCTCGCATTTCTCCGACGAGCACGATGTCCGGGTCTTCACGCAGGGCGGCGCGCAGGGCGGCTGCGAAACTGTTGGTGTGGCGCCCGATTTCGCGGTGGTTGATGAGGCATTTTTTATTCGGGTGCACGAACTCGACAGGGTCTTCGATGGTAATGATATGGTCTGTGCGGTTTCTGTTGATGTAGTCGACCATTGCGGCGAGCGTCGTCGATTTTCCCGAACCTGTCGGACCGGTGACCAGAACAAGGCCTTTGTTCAGAGTGCAGAGATCCGCGATCACGGGAGGCAGATTGAGCTGTTCGAAGGTCAGAATATTGGCAGGGATGAGTCGGGTGACGACGCCGGCGCCATGCAGGTCGCGGAATACGTTGACACGGAAACGGTCTCCGGAGGGCAGAGAATAGGCAAGGTCGGTGTCGTTGCATTCCTTGAACTGGTCGATGTTGCGCTGCGGCATGATCTCGAATGCGAGCGCCTCGATTTCGTCGCTGGAGAGCGGCGGCGTGTCCGTGAACACCATTTCTCCGTCGATGCGGTATGCCACGGGGGTGTCGCTGCTCATATGCATATCGGAGGCTTTCTGCTCGATCAGGAACTCTAGATATACGTCAATATTCGGCATCGGATTTCCCTTTCTCAATTATCTCTGTCCGCAATGGATATCACAATAGCACGCCAAGCGAGGTTTTCAAATCGAAAAGAGGAACATTTGGAGCTTGTTGAACGAGTTTATCCCGGGAGTTCGGGAAAACGTTTCGTTTCCCGAAGAATTCCTTTTCTGTTCTTCTGACGGAACCCGTTTTCTCTGTTTCTCAGACGGGCTGGTCCGGCCGATTTTTTACACCGGGAACGATTTGCAATCCGGATTGCGTGCGGGATGATCTTTCCTTTCATCCTTTTGTTCCGACCGGGATTGCCCCTGCTGTCCGGACGCGAAGCATTTTTTCGTGAAAAAAAAACTTTTTACTTGACAAATCTTTCAGGAATGCTAAATTACGAAGCTTAAACGAATGGTGGTTGTAGCTCAGTTGGTTAGAGCGCCTGGTTGTGGCCCAGGAGGTCGCGGGTTCAAGTCTCGTCATCCACCCCATTTGAACTTTCCGCTCCGGTCAGCCCTCTGATCCGGAGCTTTTTTCTTTATTTGCGCAAATCTCGTTCATACGGAGAGATTGCAACATTTATTTCCGATATCTTTTCTCTCCTGCAATTGAAACCGCCACCCCCCCCCAAAAAAAAAGTGGTTTTAACAGGCGACCTTAGCAGAAGTTCAAGTTCCGCAAAACTTGCAATCCTGCTTCACACGACCTCTGCAACAAAGGGCGCTGTGCCGCGCTCAAGATGGCAACACACCAGTCCCTTCATCGCCTTATCCTGCCCTCATTGCCCCAAATCCGGGCAGCAAAAAGCGGCTCCGTTTTTACGGAGAACCGCCCAGATTTTGGTGTTTTGTTATTTGATAAACAGTTTTTCTGATCGCTCCACAGAGCAGGAAGGCTCTTCCGCAATCGGGAGCGTCGGGATCCGTCCGAAGAACGGAGTGAACGCGGGAATCAAATGTGGATTTTCCGCCAATTCGTCAATATATTTGCTCTCTTTTTTATTAAAAAAAATATTTCATCCCTTGACATTTATCATTTCATGATTATAATTATTCGTTAAAGATTCTGTTAAAGCTATCGCGAATGAGGGAAAAATGGGGCGGAAGAATGCGACGGAATACATCAATATCCGGAAACGGATTCTGGATATGCTCATGTCGGACTTCGGCGCACCGCGAAGATTGCCGCCACTCCGGGAACTGGCAAAAACATTCGGCGTTACGGCCCCGACCGTAATGCGCGCCGTGAATGCTTTGGCTGTGGACGGATATCTCATCCATTGCAAGGGGGGGGGAATGGTCTCCAACCGCGTTTACGAGAAGATGCGCAATATCAAGCTGTTCGGAATTGTCAACGGACTCGGGAATCCGATTTATGACATTGATTATTTTCTTCAGGTGAATGCGGCGCTTTCGCTGGAACTCGTCTCGCGCTCCCGCATGAATTATTGCACAGCAAATCTTTATATGGAAAATCCGGAACGGCTGTCGGCACTGGTGCGGGAGAACAATCTGGCCGGTCTTATTCTTGTAGGGGCGGCTCCCAGCATTGTGAAGGAAGCGGAAAAACTTCATAAGAACGGGCTGCCAGCCATTGGACTGTTCATCAACTCAGAAACCATTTCCTCCAACCGATTTGATGAAACAAGTGCGTGTGTGGAATATGAACTTATTTTGAATACCCTGATGAGGCGACGCTGTAAAACCATTCTATTCTGTGAATCGGTGGATGAAGCATACTGGAATATGCTGAAAAAAATCATTGCCCGCTGGAATGCGCACAAGAAAAATCCCCTCCGCATTATATACCGGCAGATGCTGAAGTTCAAGCCGGAGGAAATGGTGGAACTATCACCGGATGCGATTGTATTCGGCACATTTCCTCTGGAAGAAATCCGTGAGAGGCTGCTGAACTTTTTCCCGCCTGAGAAATGCATATATGTGGCGAATCAATTCATTGCGGACAAAGATTGGCCCTTTGCCGGATATGTGGTTGATTATCGGTTGAATGAGTATGCCGAACTTCTGACGGATCATTTGCTGGATCAGTTTCATGGACCGCTTCCTCCGGTGAAGTATCTGCTGCCCCCTAAAATGAAACCTTATAAATAAGGATGGGAAATATGGTGAAGATGAAAATAGGCAAAAAAAGGATTGGGTTTACACTGATAGAACTTTTAGTGGTTATTGCAATCATCGCGATTCTGGCTGGAATGCTCCTGCCCGTGTTGAACTCCGTTCGAGAAAAAGGACAGCGCATTTCCTGCCTGAATCAAATGAAACAGCAGGGGTTGGCCATTTTTCTGTATGCGGATTCCGCTAATGATCATTTTCCGCCTGACTGGGGGGGCAGAACCTGGGAGAACGGCACCTTCGACGATAACAGGATATGGGTTGAAATGCTGCTTGCATCCACAGAAATCAAGGGCGCCAGGAAAATTTCAAATGGAAATTTCAACAGAAATTCCATCTTCATATGTCCCAGGGCCCAGACAGGATGGAATATCACCGCCGGAAAAATTCAAAACACGGCGGCGACTTCCTATGCGCTGTCTTCAACGACTGTTATGGAGACTCTCCCCCCGGGGAATAGATATCGCTTGAAATGCATACGGGAAATGGCTCCGTACACTTCGACCCGCATTCTGACGCTGGACTATAAAAAATACGCTGTCCTTTATTACGACGGTTCTTCTCCACCCTATCAGACCGGCATTTATGAGGGAACGGATCACAACGGGGGGAAAAATCTCCTTTTCACCGACGGACATGCAGCATATATGAAATATGCCGAAATTCCGTTTGGAACCAATATTTCCACGGCACTTCGGAAACAATATTATTACTGAAATGAAAGGAAAAAATCATGAAGCAATCTTTGGGAATCTCAATCATCGGAATTCTCTGCAGCGGCACTTTCCTTGCGGCACAGAATCCGGACGTCGTGACTAAGCCGCTGTATGAAGTCCGCCTGACCGGACAGAATACACTGGGAAAAAGTTATGGCCGCGCTCTTGAAAAACGTTCCGGACTTCGCGAAATCATTGTCGGCGGGAAAACCATGCTCCGCTCCTATCGGTTTGAATCGGTATTGCCCGGAAAAAACATCCCCTCCAGCGAAAAGGCATCGACAGCGTTCCAGAATGACGGGAAAAACGTCCAGATTGAAAAGACGCTGGTGGACATCAACACGGGAAAGGATTTTGCAAAAATCGAGACCAAAATGGAATTCGGAGATTCCCGGATCAACGTTTCGCATACCATGATTCCGCTTGTCGATTTTACATTGAAACCCCACGGACAGCCAGAGGATATGCTGGTCTTCCCCATTGAAACCGTTCAGAATGCAACGGTGGAAGTCTGGGATGCAAACGGACGGAAACTGACCGGACTGATCCCTTCTCTTTCTCAAAAAGAAAACTGGAGCTTGGATGGCATTTACAGGAAGGTCCTTCTCCGGACAGATGAGGGAACCCTCACCTTCACGGCAGGGGAAAAAACGATTATTCACTTCGTGTATCTCCATAATCTGGCACGGAACACTCTCTGGAGAAATCCTGTTCTCCGCATCAAACGTCAGATTGGAATCTATACGGAAAAGGAACTCCTGAACCAGAAAAAAGGCGAACCGTTTTTCTGGGGTTATTCCATTGAAGTTGAAAAGAACAAATGAAAGGAAATCCAATGAAATTTTCTGCGACAGTCCTGCTTGCCGGAGTTCTTTTCTCCTCCGGTGCGTATGAGACGGAAAATCTGATCGACAGCCGGATTTTTGAACCGTATTCATTCGGTCAGATCCATCCTATGTGGGGACAGCATCAGCCACGGCAGAAGCCGTTGGACTATTTTCAGGTGAAAAACGGTATCATGACATTGCGGAATACTCCCGGAAACAATGGTCAGGCACGTGTGCAATTCCGTACAGATTACGAAACGGCAGACAGGGTCCGGGTTTCATTTGAATATCAATATGACGGAAAGCAGCCGCTTTCTGTTTTCACCGTCTATTCCCCGGAGGAGAAATACTACTGGCAGAAGCTGGCCCCCTCGAAGGATTTTGTAAAAGCGGAACTTGAATTCCCGCTGCCCGCCAGAAGCTGGCGGGGAAGTATCGGATTTCTTTCCAGGGAGAAAAATACCAGCTTTTCGATTCGGGATCTTGTTCTCCGGACAGTGGATGTTCCCCGGTCGGGCGGTGATCCGGTGCATCTCGACGGGAAAGTCTGCAAGGTCATATACTATGCCGGAAAAAATGCGATAGACGAGCACTACAACTTCTTTGCTGCGAAGATACTTCGCTCCACACTCGCGAATGCCGGATGCGAACTGCTGCCGCTGAAAAAATACAACGGGGAGAAACTGGACGGGGCAATCCTGATTCAGTCGACGGAAAAAAACAGCGCTCTCGGCGAGGGCGGATACCGCCTGCGGATCACCAGGGGCGCCGCAACCATTACGGGAGTTCGTCCGGGCGGCGCAGAACTTGGAGTGCTTGCCCTGTGGGAGAAACTCGGAATCCGCTACTATGTTCCCTGCGAGGCGACCCTTCTTACGAGGGAACGGAACGCTTCCCCATGTGACGAAACCCGCGTCCCGGGCATTCCCCTGCGTCAATGGGACCCGGGCCGTTATGGATGGGGTGAACGGCTCGGATATCAGGAAGGGACAAGGGAAATCGCAAACTACCATTATTTCGGCGGAGACCCCGTCCACTCGCTTCCGGCATTTCTCAGTGAAAATGAATTCAGAAAAACACATCCGGAATATTTTGCGCTTCAATCAGACGGGAAACGGGGCTGTTCGCAGCCGGGACACCTCTGCCTGACGAATCCGGAAGTGATCTCGATTGTGGCAGGCCGGATTCTGGAAGTGGTCGCACGTCAGCCGGAGTCAAAATACTTCCATATTTTCTGGGGCGACGGCGGCAATTTCTATTGCAAATGTGATGCCTGTAAAAAAGTCGGACACGAGAAACTCAATATAACCTTTGTTTCCCGGATCGCAAAGATTATCGGAGAAAAATATCCGGATGTCTTTCTCTTTACCGAGGCCTACGTCGATTCCCGTTTTCCCCCGCACGGCATCGCAGTTCCGCCGAATGTCATTGTTGAATACTGTCCCTATGCACCGGTGCATATGAACTCCTTCCAGTGGGAACACCCGATGAACCGTCAATGTCTGAAGGATCTTGCCGAATGGGAAACGCTGCTGCCGGGACGGATGGGAGCCTTCATTTATCCTGCCTCCTGCCGGGAAATCATGAATATCTGGCCGGTGTTCTCGTGCAATGCCGATCAGGTAAAACATTTTGCGGAGAAGAAATACCGGATTCTCCGCACCTGCGGTTCGTTTCCGCGTCAGAATCGCATCCCGCAAAGCAATAATTTTTTCGCGTTGAACATGTATGCACTCGGCCGGATCGCAATTAACCCCGACTTGAACCGCGACACGCTCGTGAATGAATTCATGAAAGAATATTATGGCAAGGCGGCCCCGGAGATGCACGCCTATCTCGATCTCATGCTCGCGGAGGTGAAGCGGCGGGATTTCGGATATAATACCGAATATATCATACGCGGCTTCTGCACCCCGGAGTTCGCCCGGAAAGCCTATGCGCTTTTCCGGAAAGCGGAAGACAAATGCAAGAACGAACCGAAATATCTTGCACGAGTTCAGAGTGAAAAACGCTATCTTCTCTGGACCGACCTTTCCGACAATAATCGCGTCAATGAGAAAGTCGGGCCGAAGGAACTTCCTGAATTTGCGGAAAAACTCGCGGAATACTGCTGGCTGAGCAAAAAAGAAGGCGTCTCCTATCTGAATTCCAATTATGCAAAATGGTTCTGGGAAACCGCATTGCTCAAAGTGGAGGACAACGGACAGATTTTCTATGAGCGGCCGATGGTGAAAAAATTCATGGCGGCCCCTCTTGACACGTTGCTGAAAGGCATCCCGAAGGCTCAGATCGCGACTCCGTATGGATTCCGGATCCCTGCCAGCGGCATGCTTGGCGGCGAACGGTGCAAATCCGCCTGGCTCCGCGCATCTCCCGTTGATGTCTGCATCCTCCGCAGAAGTTCTTCCGGATTCGGAGTCGCAAAAGCGATTCTCGACTTGAAAAGCACTCCTTCCGGAGATACTATATTGAAAATCAACGGAATCGATAACGAGAAAAAAGCGTCCGCTCTGATGGAAATTTCCGTAAATGGGAAAAAGATTTTTACCGGAAACGTCCCCTGGGGAAAAGAAAAATGGACAAAACAGGCATTTCGTATTCCGGCCGGTGTTCTGAAAAAGGGGGAGAACGAAATTGTGCTTGCCAACATCACTCCTGACACGGAGAAAGACGGGATCGGCGGAGTCGCCTTCCTTGCCGTCCGGAATTATTACTGGGGATGGTTCATGATTTCTGAAATGGAATTTTATCTGACAGAATGCTGACCTTTCAACACATGCCGAATGAAAATTATGCGGCGGCGGAAAGTTCTGTCGAGGGGGGAAAATGCCGAATCGAGTTCACCCCGTCTCCGCACAGGGGAATTGCCGCAATGTGGTTCCTCTGCCGGATCGCATGTCCGGAAAACGAGGTCCTTCCCGTTCGAACCATCGTCCGTCTGAAAAATATTCAGGGAATGCTCGGCGGAGGAGCAGGGCTTTTCCTGCCTGTGATCCGTTTCGGCTCCGGTGACTGGAAACGTCTTCCGCGCGGACGACGCATCGTCGGCCCGGACAGTCGGATTCACCTCGAATGGGAGCTGGAAACTCCGCCTCCGGGAACGTTTTTCGATTTGGCGTTCTCCTTTCCGTATGAAGAGGCGCAGCTTGAAAAGCTTCTCTGTGACACGGGGAGTTACTGGAACGTCGATGAAATCGGTGTGACCGGGGCGGATCATCGTATCCTCCGTCTCTCCAACCGTTACGGAAAAAAGGAAGAACCGGACAGAGGTCTTTATCTTTTGGCACGTCAGCACGCGGGAGAGGTTTCCGGATCGTGGGTCCTCGATGGAATCCTGCGGCGTTTTGCCGAACGGAGGCCTGCAATCACTGTCTGGTGCGTTCCTTTCGTCGATCCGGACGGCATCGCGAACGGGGACTACGGAAAGGATTCCTTTCCGCATGACATGAACCGCGCCTGGGGACCTTACGAATACATGCGCCGGGAAACCAAAATAATCGGCGCGGACCTCCGGGAATGGCACAGTCGCATCCTGCCGGAGCAATCGTTTGTAATGGATTTCCATAGCCCCGGAGCGGAGGAAACCGGCGTTTACGCATACTGTTCCGATGAGGAAAAGAAAGCTTTTCCAAGTCGGAGAACGGTGGAGATTCTTGAACAGATCGGTGCGGCTCTCGGCACGTATTCCCAAACACCGTTCATTAAAGCGAGGGGATATCAAAAATTCAGCGCCTGGGGGAATTTCGCAAGCCTTTCGGATTTTTGTCTCTGGACGGTTCCGGTTCCGTACGCCAGTTTTGAAACCAGTTACTTTGAAGCGGGGGGAAGAACTTTGACTCCGGAGCATTACCAGGAAATCGGCTCCCGGATTGCGGATGAAATTCAGTCGGTTCTCGTGAAAGATTCCTCCTCCGCCCGGCCATGAAAAATCGGGAAGGAAACGGTATGGGAAATCGGCATTTCAAGCCCCCCTTCATATCGTATTATCGCCCATTTTGATTCTCATGGTCCGCCGCAAAGTCCGAATTTGTCAGAACCGCGGGGAATCCGGAGGTGCAACTGGCGGGATTTCCCGGATTCTCCGGTGCCAGACAACATTCGTCATGCCGTTTTGTTCACGTCAGAATCTCTTCCGGAAGGTCAATGGTGTATATCCCGCGGAATTTTTCATGGAACGAGTCAAAGGAAATCTTTCGTCCGTCCGCGGACCAGCGTGGATGCAAATCGCAACGGGCCGGCGGAAGAACAGGGGGCGAATCATAACGTCCGAGGGAATAACGGATGTCTCTGGCCGGGTTGTAGAGCACCAGCTCCCGGATATTCTTTTTATTCGGATAGGAATCCGTCAGAAGCAACTTCCCGTCAGGTGAGAAGGAACAGTGACCATCGGAGGGGAGTCTGCCCGGGGCGAAAATTTCAGGACAATTGTTTCCGACCGTATAAATGCGATACTGGTTGCCGCCGTTTGGCAGACGGGAAAAGACAATCATTTTATCCGGGGAAAACCAGGTGTAGTGGGAAGCATGGAAATCAACCGGGAGCATCCACAGATCCGAACCGTCCCTGTTTGCTGTGAAGAGCCGTGTTTCATAATATCTCGCTCCGTGATTCGCCGGATTGAATCTGCGCCAGCGGTGAATGAATGAGATGCGCTTCCCGTCCGGGCTGAAAAGAAGATGATTGACCCAGTTGACTCCGAGTTCGCAGCCGTATGCCGGAAACTCGTGAACAAGTCTGTCAAGCGAAACGATCAGGGTGTTTCTGCCGCTCTGCAGATCCATGAGAGTAATTCCGTCAAAATCCGGATAGGCATATTCCTGCGACATATCCGGAATTCCGGGATAACCATAACCGGGGCGTTCCGTATCCAGGCGCGAAAAATTCAGCGAAAGAGCATAATGCCGGTCTGCGGAAAGGGTATAGACCGGGCGCCTGAACACCGTGCCGTTCGAGAGACGCGCCACATGATGATCCCCCTCCACATCATTCCAGATCAGAATCTCGTCATTGAACCATTGCAGCATGGCTCCCTGCTGCCAGCACCATGCGCGGGTTTCGCCGCGTTTTTCAAATTTTCCGTCATGCACGATGCCCACCTCGGCCGCCTCCCCGAAACGGGGCTGTCTTCCGGCAAAGGCCACTCGATGCCCCGGATGTTCTCCGCGGGAGTTCCAGGGACACTTGTCAAAGTATCCGAAGAAACAGTGCGCGTCAGCGGGGGAAATCCGTTTTTCAAGATGCCGATAGGTTTTGTCCATTCTGAAAATCCTTATGTGAAAATCAAGAAAAGATCACTTCCGTTTTTCCCGGCCCCGGCAGGACCATTTTGAGTTCCTTGCGTACTTCATCGAAAGAAAAGTCCAGTGCGGCTCCATTGCACCGGATGCTTCCCGGAGCGTGATCGCACGCCATGACGACAGACCACTTTCTGACTGCGGATTTTCCTCTTGTCCGGAGTTCCAACACTGTTTGAGTCCCCTGATCTTCCAGGGCGATTCCCGTAACGGCATATTCTCCGTCCAGATATCGGAACGTGACGCCGTCGTCTTCATAATATTCAAAAAAACTTCTCTTTTCCCCCGGAAAAAGGTAAAGCTCCACTTCGTCGACAGGCCGTTCTCCGCGGTACTGCATGACCGGACCGAAGGGAACGATCGCACCCTCGCGGAGAAAGAGACCGCCTCCCCGGTCCGCGGGCGGGGAAATAGTTTCTTCCGTATTTCCGGAATAAACTTTTCCGGTCCAGAAATCCTTCCAGCGTCCGCATGGAAAGTATGTCTCCTTCCGATAGATGGAAACCAGGAGCCAGGGGCCGAGCAGATATTCATGAAGGATGCTTCTGCACCGGGGATCCTCCTGAAATTCCAGAACCAGCGGCATGATGAGCGGCATTCCGGTAAGAGTCGATTCCCGCATGCAGGAATAAAGATAGGGGATCAGCCGGGAACGGAGCGAGGAGTAGCGGCGGTGCAGTTCGCAGATTTCCTCCCCCCAGACCCACGGCATTCTGCAGGAGGAATAATTGTTGATCTGGCTCAGCGGCAGAAGGTATCCGAAATGGATTCCCTCCTTTTCATTGGACGTCATGTCATTGGTGGTGAGTCCGTGACCGATCAGAGCGGTATTGAGCATGCCGGCGAGAGTATCCGCCCGGCCGCCCGTATCGCCGGTCCATGTTGCGGCCCAGCGCTGGAAAGAGGTCCAGCCGCACGGGGTGAAGACAAGGGGACGGCGTCCGGCATATCCGGCAAAGCCTTCCCACATCTGACGGATCAGCATGAGCGGATAGAAGTTGTGACATTCCGCGTCGGTCATGCCGTTGCCGTAAAGACGATCCGGGTGAGGAAGGACTTGGTTGGCGGCATCCAGTTTGAAAAAGTCCGCTCCCCAGTCGACAAAGCTCTTGAGATGTTCAAACCAGGGCTCCTCCGGATTTGTGACCGGATCCATTCGATGCACCCGGGCAAGATGTTCGTCGAATTCTTCCTCGTCGCGCGTGATCTCTTCCTCCCTGTGCGGCCGACAGCGCTTCTGACGGCGTTCTTCTTCATAGGTGAGATCATAATCCTCGCACAGCCAGAGTTCAAAATGAAATCCCATCCCGTATTTCAAGGCGTCGATGAACGTGCGCTTCCGGAACTTGAAGGAATCCATCATCAGCGGGAAACGCTGCGGATGCCATTTTTTTCTGGTGGAGAAGTCATAATTTTCCGCCATCCAGCCCGGCTCCAGTCCGATGACGTCGCAGGGGATTTTTTCCGCCCGGTAGTGATGACCTTCTTCGACCGTATCGCGGGCGTTGACAATATTATTGCAGATGTGCCAGAGTCCGAAACTCCATACCGGAGGCAGTTTCGGGCGTCCGGTCACTTGGGTGTAAAGCGAAAGGATTTCCTTGAAACTGCTCCCGATAAAAAGAAAGAGGTCCAGCACGCCGCTCCCTTCGCGGAAGGAATACTGTTCAGGATTGGCGGCGGCCATGTCGAAATCGCTTTGAAACGTGGAATTTATCAGCATCCCGTAACCGCGTGTGGACATGAAAAACGGAACGGCGATATAAGATTTGACGTTGGTCAGGAAGCAGGATACCTTATGACCCCGGTGAAACAGGCGGCTTCGCGAGACATCGCCGAAGCCGACCCAGTCTTCTCCCGGGAGCACCGCAAATGCCGCCTCCGCGCCGGGACCTGTAAAATCTGCGGAGAGCTGCCTGACCAGCAGATCTCCCGCGGCATTATGCATGGTGATGCAGCCGGATCTGCGGTCTATTTTTGCGGTTCCCCCTGCCGTTTTCAGCGTGACGCTGCTTCCGTCTTCCAGACAGACGGCTTCAGGATCGCCCGGAGGCTTTTCCAGATACTCGTAACGATCCAGGGCGCTCTCCCGGGAGTTCCGTTCCGGCGGTGCCAGGCGGATATGCAGAATGGCCGGATTCCACGCTTCCATGCTCAGAAGCAAGCTGCCATCCGCCAGTGAAAACTGATGCATGCCTTCTCCTGTTTTTACTCTTTTTTCTTTGCGGAATCGGATTTCCGTTCCCGCCTGATCCATTTCATCTGCAAGACTTTCCCGGTCCCGGTTCATTTGACGGTTATGTCGATATTCCGGAGCGCAAATTCCTCTCCGACAAACTGCAGATTGAAAAAACAAATTCCCGGCTGCCTGCGTGTGAATTCTTCGGCTGCGATCTCCATGGAAAAAGGTGTGAATTCCCTGCCTGTCGGGATCTTTTTTTCTATCCGGCTTGCCTGTATGATGCCGCAGGCTGCGCTCATTCCTTCCGGATATGCTTCCGTCACGGGCTTATGAAGTTCAATTTCCCAGTCTTTTTCACATTGTCTGATCTCCTTGATTGCAGGAGATGTATTGAGCGCCGGGGGGCTGGAAAGATTGAAAGCCGCGGCAAAATTCCCTTTTTCCCATCTGGAAGCGTCTTTCACGAAAAGAACGGTATCGCCGGCTTTGCAGGGACGCGCCAGAACCGTTTCGGATCCGGGAATCCAGCAGGTTCTGGCATAGGAGAGTCCCTTTCCCGCACTGTCGAGAGAATACATGCGAAGCAGCAGTTCTCCGCCCGCGCTCCGGGTTTCTCCTGCAATCCGGTATTTTTTCCCGGGATAGATCATTACGGGAAATCCGACATAGGCGTATTTTTGGATCCGGAGAGGATTTTTCAGCTGTTTTTCAACGTGCTTCTGTTGATCCGGCGATTCGCAGATCCTGATATTGCTGACCGCAATCCAGCCCTGCTGGTAATTCATGTTTTCCGCGGTGCCCAGGAAAGTCCCGTTGGAGTCATACACATTTTCGTCCTTTCCATGCGGAGTTTCCGGATCCGGCGTCAGGTTAGTTATCGTGATGGTATTCTCTCCCTTTTTCAGGCAGGAAGATGGGAACTTGAACACAAAGGAACTCCATCCGCATTCCGCAAACGGATTTTTTCCTGTCAGTGCGGTTTTCCCGTTGACCTCGATGCTCCAGAGCGCGCGTCCGGGTTTGTCATCATCCTGTCCGGTTATTTCCAGAAGCATTTTGTCCGCCTGCGGAAGTCTGGAAAGATTGAAAACGGCGCTGGTGACATTGCGGGAAGAGCTTTTCCGCTGCAAAAGCATGGCGTCTCTAGCCGGACAGCGGTAACGGATGCTGGCGACTCCGGCGCCGCCGACAAGTTCCCGGGGCGTCCACTCGAATCCTTTCGGCGGACCGTAGTAGCCGGTATGGATGTTGTAGAGTTTCTTCGGCATGAACGTCAGGAAGTTCGCCGGATTTTTCCGGAATTCAAGAATGACGGGATCCCGGGTCCAGTCCTGGCCCGCGGGCGTGCTGAGATTGAGTCCCGCGAACGAGAAGAAGAAACGCTGAGGGGTATAATGGTTGAAGGAGCGTCTCCATTCCATCCACGGCCATTCGCGCGCCTGCGGCAGGTTGCTTTCCGCGATGGCGGATGCCGTGCCGATCAGCTCCTTCATTTTTTCCGCGAACTTTTCAAGATCGCCTTTTGTCCGGCAGGAGGAGCGCGGAAATTTTGCAATATCCTGAGCCAGAAGCATCCTTTTCATTTCCAGAATGCGGAGTCTTGCATAAGAATCGCCGGACTCGAGCCGGAGAGCCTGGTCGAGGATCCCGCGGAGCGTTTCAAAGCCGGCGGCGGACAATGGACTCTCCGGACGGAAAAGGTAGGGGAACAGGCTTGCGGATCCCGCCTGGATGTCCCGTTTGTCATGCTGATATCGGCCTGCGGTTTCTTCCAGTTTCTTTTCATACTTCAGAATTTCCGGAGCGGCCTTTCCGTATACGGCATGGATGAATTCCGTGCGGGCCTGATCCGGATCTTCGCCCCAGTTCCAGCGGTTTATCATATAAGAGAGCATGTCGCTGTTGATGCAGAGGAAAAGGCTTTTCCTGCCGAAGCGGTTGATCTGCTCCGCCTTTCTGATCCCGAGCATGGAGACCGCCTCGTCATAGATGTATCCGCTCAGACGGGAACGGTCATTGTCAAGCGCCTTTGCCCAGCCCCGGAGATGTTCCATGGCTCCCCGGTTCAGCTCGCAGTCAGGATGAATGGCGCATTTCCAGTCGGACTTCCATGTGCAGTAGAGAATGTCGACATTCTTCTCCGGTTTATGATTGACCGGCGGCTGTTCCGTCAGACGGGTATATGCCAGGGTGGAAACATGGGTCGGCGCCACTCGCTTCGCAATTTCATTCAGCATGAGGATGGTGTTGTCCGAATTGGATGTGCCGACACGATGCTTTCTGCACTCGGGACAGAGACAGACCTCCACGCCGTCGTTCTGTTCAAAATAAAAATCCGTGTATTCCGGATTGTTTGCGACCCAGGCTGCAAATCTTTCGGCGATGATTGCAGGGGACTTCTTGTTTCCATAGCACAGCTGCGGATATCTGCGGGAGAAAATCCGTTTCCCGAACTGATCCATCGGATAAAATTCCGGATTCGTTTTCCCGTATCGGCTGTAAGGGAGGAGAAAAGGCGCATTGTGGAAACTCAGCGGGTGGGTTGTTTCATACCAGTCGTCGGGCATCGCCCTGTAATACTGACGCGGAATTCCTCCGTTGAAGACCGTCGTCACGCCGCAGTTCTTGTTCGGACTGGTGTGATAAACGACGCCGAATTTCGGAGTGAAGGTTTTGGAATACGCTTTCAAAACAAGCTTTTGCTGTTTCTCCGGCCACTGAATGCAGTCCGAGGAGAAGAGTCTGAAGCCCAGCGTCCGGATGAAATTGCAGAGCGCGGGAAAGTGCGCATCGGAATTCCGGACTTCGACACAGAACAGTTCGGGAGTGACCCGGATTCGATAAGCTCCCTCCGTCAGTTCTTTTTCCGGTGAAGCCGCAAGCACCAGACTGCCGGGCTGTTTCGTCCCGGATGAGACGATTTCCAGAACTTTTCCCGAAAATCTCCAGAGATATCCCTGCCACAGCAGCGCGGCTCTTTTCTCCTTGCAGGAAGCGTTCGGCGGAATGAGGATTCTGGAAAGTTCCGTTTGTCCGCCGGGGAGAAAGATCCTGCCGTCGGATGCCGGATATGCCGGTGTCAGGGAGAGAGCCCGGAGACCGAAGGAACTCCCCCTGGGAAAAGAACCGGAAAACCGCAGAGGCGCCGTGAGAAAGGTTTTCGGGAGAATCTTCATGTCCAGCTTCCGCCATCCCGGAGCGGCGGGAAAAGTATGCCTGATTCCTCCGATGGAAACCTCCAGAGGCGCGGCATTGCTCAAAAATTCCCCGGCAAGCCGGAAAGACGGCGCCGGTGGCAGAAACAGCGTGGCATTTTCTTCCAGCGTGATGCGTGTTTCCGGATAAGGTCCGTCTTTCCTGAAGTCCATCCGGAAGGACTTTTCTCCGAATTCAAAGCGGTAGACGTCAAATCCGGAGTGATACGGATTTTTTTCGTTTCCAACCTCTTTGCGTCTGGTCCAGTCGTAAAAAAGCCAGCCGCGTGCGCCGGTTTGGCATTTCCCGTAGACGGAGGGAATAAAGTCCGGGTTTTCCAGCAGATTCTGCGCCTGGCAGGAAAATGCCAGTATGAGAGTTGCAAATGGAAAAAGATTCCGCAGTGTCATGATATGTTTTCTCCTTTTTGCTCTTTCGTTTTTTTACATCGGGGTCGTATTGACGAAAAATCCCGCCAGAGACATATTAGTCCCATAGTTTGCCTCTGCCATGTTGAAGTAGTAACGCCAGAAAATATCCGGGTCGTTGATGCCGTATCCCTTTCGGTATTCGCAATGTCCGTCCAGCAGGACAAGATTCAATCCGCCGGAATGTCTTCTGACCGGCCATAAATCCGTGGACGTGCCGCTGTAAACCATTTGAACCATCTGCGCATTGCTTTGAAGTTCTGCGAACACCCCGATCTTCGAGCTTCTTGCGGCAACCTTGCTGACGAGTTTGACCCCCTGCGGAACTCTGTCAATCGAACTCAGGTGATAATTCAGGCCGTAGGACATGTGATTCGGGTTATAGCTGATCCGCCATTCAATCTTATCCGGATTGCTCGGACATTGAAGGGTTTTCAATGCCGTATGATACTGCTGCCGGTAGATCCAGGAATATATCTGTGCGCTGTCCCCGCTCATCCGGACCTCCTGGGAGGGAAGTTTCATTCCCAGATATTCGAGCAGGCATGGATAAAGCCCCCTGGTGGAATGAAATTCGAACGGCCTGGCATACTGCCCCAGCCAGAGGAGGTAATCCTTGTTGTCGATTATATACTGCTGATAGGCAAGACCGATCTGTTTCTGATTGGAGATGCAATTGATCCGCCGTGCCATTTCCCTGGCATTGTGCAGTGCGGGCAGCAGCAGCCCGGCAAGAACCGCGATAATGGAAATAACTATAAGCAATTCTATAAGAGTGAACAAGCGGGGA
>ERZ779737.1068-NODE-1068-length-22652-cov-2.911404_pt1 | contig 22652 bp, 34 predicted proteins | sample MGYA00511889_ERZ779737 | MGnify/ENA primary metagenome ERZ779737 (study PRJEB29588, sample SAMEA2163575) | human gut metagenome | biome: human gut; feature: human-associated habitat; material: faeces | place: Denmark | collected 2008/2010 ... | reverse complement strand
AATCCTCCTCCACTTGATTTAATTCATATGTTGGTAATGCAGTTTCTAAAATATCTTTAACTGTATCTTCTGGAAGTGCATTTTCACTTTCTTCTCTATTTATATCTGAAAGTATTATTTTAAATAATCTTTGAATATATAATATAACTAAAGTTTTAGTAACTCCTTTATTTTTATTTCAAATAACTATATTATCTTTTCAATTTTCTATTTGAGATCTAAGTAAATTTATTTTCTTTGAGTTTTTTAAATTATTGCAAGATATAGGTAAAGATAACATTCTATTTAATGTTAGAAGAATAGATAATTTTAAATTATTTTTTTCAAATTCATTTTTCTTAAATATACTTTTATCTAACATATCATCAAGATATTTAATTATGTCAGCAAAATAATCTTCAAATAATTCTTGCCTTGGTTTTTCATACTCTGCTCTAACTTGATTTTCTAAAAAATTTTTAACACCTTCAACATCATTCTCATCTAAATATTCAGTAGAAAATGTTTCTTTAAAATTTCTTTTTCTAAAATCTACAACTATTAGAGGTAAAACATTCTTAATATAATTTAATACAGATTTAATAGGTTTTAATTTACCTTTTTCTCTTTTCATTTCTGGGTTTGAAAAAGATTGTCTTTTATTAATTAATCTTAAAAATAAATCATTAGCAAATCCTATACTAAACTCTTCTACATCTTGCAAATTTTTTAATAATCCTTGTTTAACTGTTAAAGCACTAATAAGATTATATAGATAATTATAAACAGTTGTCTCTTCTAGAGGAGTCATTTCTCTCAATGAAATAGGATTATTATTTTCATCTCTATTATAAATAGTTTTATCTATATAAATACATAAATCTGTATATTTTAAATTTGATGGCTTACTCTTCACAAATACAACTCACTCCTTGATTATTTTTAATTACTTTAACTGTTGAATCATTTGAAATATTAAGAGAATCAGCATGATGAGAAATAATAAATATACTTTCAATATCAGTTAATTTGTTGGTTATAAAGCTAATTACTTCATCTGTCCCTTTTGCATCAAGATTATCTAATATTTCATCTAATACAATAATATTAGAATTAAATCCAGTATATTCTTGCATCATAGATCTAATAGCAAATTGAATAATTAAATCTACTTTTTGTTGTTCTCCTCCACTTAAATTATCAAGAGGTTTGTTTGAATATTTTATATCAATATTATTTCCACTTAACATAAATTCAATATTCTCATTCCCAAATATTTCTTTTGCATATTCTTTTGATTTAAGATTTATGTAAGAAATAACATTGGAAAGTAATACGCCTCTAAAATCTCTCTTAACATAAGTGTTAATTTTATTTACAACATCTAAATGATTTTGGATATCTTCAATATCCTTAATATTATACAATAAATCAGAAGAAATTAATTCTAGATCATTTTTAGTGTTTTCTATAGATTTTGCAATTTCTTCTATTTTAGATGTTAATACATCTCTATCTCTTTTAAGTGTATTTAAAGTATTTTGCTGTTTATTTATTTCATTAGAAACATTATTATAATTGTTTTTTAACACATCAATTTCTTTCTTTTGTTTGTTTAACGATTCTTGAAGATCATCTAATTCTTTTTTAGTTTCATCTTCAATGTCTTTACAATTAAGTTTATATGCTTCTTTTTGTTTATTATCTTTTTCAGTTAATTCTTTAATTAAGTTATTAAGATTTTCTTGTTCTTTATATTGTTCAGTTAAATCAGGTTTATGAACACCTTGTATTTTTTGATGACAAGTAGGACAAATATCTGTAATAGAAGATAGTCTATTTATCTCTTTATTTAAACTAATTAAATTTGCTTTTGTTTCATTTAATTGTTTAATAATAGGATCATTATATTGTTTAAATATAGATTCTTCTTCAGAAAGTTTTTTATTTTTTTCTCCAATTACATTAATATTTGTTTGATTATTTAAAAAATAATTTTCTTCTTTTTCATCTATTTCACTTTTTAGTTTTGTTTGTTCTAATTCTAACTCTTTTATTTTATTCTGACATTCTTCTATTTCCTTATTAAAATCTCTAGTAGAAGATTTTTGTAATTCCTCTAATTTTCTTTCATTTTCTTCTTTTTGCTTTGTGTATAAAGATTGTTTTGTCTCTAATGTTGTTTTTGTTGTTGTTAAATTAGTTTTCTTTTCGAATAGAGTAGCTAATCTTTTTTCAACCCTTTCTTTAATATCTAACAACATAACATCATTGTTAGATAACTTTTCAAGAATTTCTTTTCTACCAGATGGAGTATTATTAGAGAATTTATGTGGCATACCTTGACCAATAATAATTACTTCACCCAACAATTCACTTGTTAATCCAGGAATATATTTATTTAATTGTTCCTCACTTTCTCTTAATGTTTTACCACTCTTATTTTCATCATTAACATATAAATTAAGAAATGCTTTATCTTTATTATCTCTTCCTCTAATAATCTTATAATTATTATTATTAATAGAAAAATCTAATTCAACTTTCATATCTCCTTCATTATAAATATTTTTCAAATTAGAAGATATTCCTTGAATTGTTTCTCCAGTTAAAGCAAAACAGAGAGCATTAAAAATAGAAGATTTACCTGCTCCATTACTTTGAGCATTATCATTAATGTTATTATTTATCCCTTCAATAAGAGTATATCCTTTATTTTCTAATGTTATTTCTCCATGCCCAATAGAAAGAAAATTATTTATTAGTAGCTTCTTGAATTTTATCTTCATACTTGTTTTCCTCTTCACACAATCTCTTTAAAATATAAAACAGCATAGTTTTTTCATTAACCTGCCATTCTTCTGGAATTTCAATAGCATGAGGTAGTGTAATTTGTTCAATTTTATCACTAGAATTAAACTGAGTATTATTTACAATCATTTTTATCTTATTTACAGTTATTTTTTTATCACTCATTATTTATTTTTCCTAAATCTTACTATTCTTTAATACCATTTGTTTTAAATATCTCTATATTTATTTAGTATTTGTAAAACTGCTACTATATCGTTTAAAAGGAGATGAAGAAATTCTGTATCAAAATTATTTTCATTTTCTTCCTCTTCTATTGTCTGCATCATATCATAATGCAGTATATCAAAAAATTCTAATATATTTATAGTTTTCTCTAAGTACTCTTTTTCTATTTCTTTTAAATTATTTCTCATAATTAGTTCTCTCCTTATATTCAATATAATTGTCATAATTTTTTTGAAGATTAATCCAAAATTCTTTACTTGTATCAAAAACGTGAGATAATTTTTCGGAGATTTCGTAATCAATGATTTTTTTATCAGTTAATATATCCTGCAAGTCATTTTTAGATATATTACTTATAATACTAAATTCTTCTAGATTCATTTCATACTCCTGAATCATAAGAAATAAATAAGTACCAGGAGAATATAATTTTCTACTTTTTTCATGTTTTTTTCTTTTATGAAAATTACAAATAAACTTCATAATTAATTCTCCAAATCTACATCTTCAAACTCATAAATAGTATAGTTATTTACTATATAATATTCTAATTCATCATAGTTAGATTCATTGCAATAACAAGTTTTTTCTTTGTAATCTTTATAATAGTTTCCAAAATCTCCCCACTTGTTTGTTTTATTAGATTCTTTTATGAATTTATTTGCTTTTTCTTCAGTATCACAATGAATTGCTAATTTATTTTTACTATTCCAAAATTCAGTTAAAGTGATTTTATATTTATTTTCTTGGAAGAGTCCTAAATCTTCTAAAGTATATTTTTTATTTCTTTCTAATCCTTTATAATATTTATTTGGTTTAAAACAAGGTAATTGTGTAGGGAAGTCATTTTTTATAGAAATGTATATGTATTCTTCATTTTCTTCATCTATATAATATTTTTTAATATATTCAATTTCATCTTTAAATGGTCTAATGAAGCCTTCTAAATATTCTTTTTCTTCTTTTGTTAATAAAGGCTCATCTGCAATTTCTATTTCAATTTCTTGGTCTAAAAATCTATTACTATATAAATTTTTGTTTCTGACCCAACAATTATTTTTCCACTCAGCACATTCAACATTTTCAAAAATACAATGCTTACAGTCAGCTTCACATTTTTCATTTTTCCAATTTTGAAATTCTTTTTCAGTTAAATCTCTTAATTTAATTTTCTTTTTCTCTTCAACAATTTCCCAATCATCACTAAAAAAGTTTTTCCAACTTAAGTTAACAAAATGGCCGTCTTCAGCTCTTAATTCTGTTTCATTTTTAGGCATATAAATATATTGAATTTCTTTCCATTCTTTTAATCTTACTTTCTTTCCTTCTCTTAATGCTGATACCATTTCTTCAAATTTCATATTATTTGACAACCTCTCAATCATCTGCACATAAATCATTTCGCATTGCTTTTATTAATAACTCCATTTGCATTAACATAACTTCATCAGCCATAATTTTAAATGCAGTAGAATCAGGTAAAAAACCTTTAACAACTTTTCCATCGAAACAAATATAACAACTAGGTGAATAGATTTTTCTTCTGATTTTCTTACCCTCTCTTAAAGCATGTAAAACTTCATCAAATTTCATTTATTCTTCTCCTTAGTCAGCTCTTCTATCATCTTTTGGAATGCAATTATAGATAAGATATTCTAACGCTTCTACTTTTCTTTTTAATAAGACAATCTCGTGGTCTTTTTTCAAACTCTCTTCCATTAAATCATAATATTCTTTAGATGAATAAGTTCGTTCTGTACAATCACAGCACATTGAATCTGCACAACTATCTTGACATTCATCTTTATTAACATCTTCATTACTATTAGCATCAGAACAAGTAGTATCTTCTTCTGATATATTATCTGATACTCCTTTTTGTTCGGTTAAAAGACCAACAATGAAAAACGAGGTGTTACTGAATTCCTTTTTTCCTGTATAAATATATTTATAAAAAATATGTTTATAATATTCATTTACATTAACTATAAAAAATTTCTTATGTATACGATCAAATAATAAATATACTTCAATACTATGCGATGAATTATTATTAATTAGTCTTCTTCCCATAGGAGTATCTAAAATATCTACTTCAAGCTTTAAATAAACATCTAAATCTTTATTTACTCCTTCAGTGGTGTATTTTCTTATACAAGCTGCTATTTTTGAGACATTAACATCAGCATTCATTATGGTCTCATTATCATAAATTTCAACAAATATTCCACCATTATCAAATTCGTCCTGTCTTTCTTTAAAATTATTAATTAACTCATCGCTTTCTATGCAGGAAGTTAAAAAACCTGTATCATATGCTGATTTTAATTTTGCAAGAACATATTTTTCCATAAATTAATCCTCCTTATCTGTTTTTAAACCTAGTGATTGTAGTTCATTTAAAGTTTGTTCTTTTAACACTTCTTTATTCAGTGTAATATTTATCACATTCTTCAACCATGCGATTATGCAAGTTTCTTAACTTTAGAGTCTTATTAAGCTTTTTAATATCATCAACATCATCGTAAAACTCTTTAAATACATCCTCTTCCCTTTGTCCAGAAAATGGGGAATAAATCAAATCATATTCTTTAAAGAAACAAAGTCCTAACTCTGGATAAACAATTTTTATATATTGTTCTCTTGCATTTGTAGTTAAAATACACTTAAAAGAATTAAACCCCATATCTGTTAATTTTTTAGTAATTTGTTCTTTTAGTTCTTCTTTATTGTTCATTTATTTGTCCTCCTACTTACAAATCTCATTTATTTCACTATTAATTATATCAGAATTGCCTAATTTATCAACAATAAAATCAGAAAATGTTTTAATATAATCAACTTTTTCAATTTTTACATTAGTTTCAGTATTATTTACAATATTTTCATCATAAACAATAATCTTACTTGCAACAATATCTTTTCTACTATCTAATTCTTTCTTTAACTCTTCTACATAAGTTCTCTCACATTTAATCATTAAACAAGCATTGTTTCCTATATTATAAGAAGACAAAGAAGGATTTTGTTTATTAATTTCAATTTTATAAAAATTAAGAGCATAAGGATTTTCATAAAAAGTTAAGCTTAAAGTATCAACATCTAATATCCAAGCACCATGTTTTGTTTTAAAGTTATTTTCACTAAAATTTTGACCACATAAATTACCTACATTAACTATTTTTTTAGTTAAGAAGGAAGGTGTATGAAGATGTCCATTTAAATAAAGATCACAATTATCTTCAATGTCTTGTATCTCAAAACCTTCAGGAGATTTAAATTTACCAAATTGAAATCCTTTAATATCATTATGAGAAAAAGCAATATGTTTTTCAATATTTAATTCTGCGTCTCTACTTTTATCAACATATGAATTAAATGTTTTTCTAGTATCTTCAGTGATATAAGGAATAAAATGTAAAAGTGAATTGTTTAAAAGTAATTCTTCTGGTCTTGAAATAATATGAAAATGAGATATATTAGATAATATTTCAGATGAATTATATTCAAGTGAATTAATGTTGCTATCATGATTCCCAACTAAAACAAAATGCTCTAATGATGACCATTTAATTTCTTTCAATGCAGTAATTTCCATTGCATTAAGAGTTGATTTATCAAATGTATCTCCTAGATTAATAATGCAAACACATTTCTCTTTTTCAGCTAATTCTTCTGCCCAATTTAAAGATTTAATAAGATATTCTAATCTTGTTGAATATTTTTCTCCCATTGACCTAACAATGGAACTATCTTGAGAAAAATGAACATCGCTATAAATTAATACTTTCATATTTATTCCTCTATTTTTATTCTCCTTTCTCATTCATATCTATTAATGCTTGTTTAGCAAATGATAGACAGTTGAGATATTCTTGAATTCTTTTAAAATAATCATTAACATTAAATTCTTTATATTTAAGAGTTGTTAAGATTCTTGAGCCTACATTTTCTATGTAAACATTTTTTTCTTTCTCATTTCAGCGAAGAGTATTGATCACAATATAATTATTATCTTTAGTTCTTTCTTCAATATTTAAACCTTCAGAAATATCTAGATTCCCAACTTTTATATCAACACCCTGCTCACTTTGTTCTAAACCTACAACTCTTGTTATTGTTGCTACTCTATAGTTTTCTCCTTCTACAAGAACTTCAAATTCATTTGATCCTTTCTTTTTTGACTCCATTTTTTCAATCTCTCCTATTTATTTTTCATATCCTATTAACTTTTTATTTAAAAATCAATAACTATTTACAAAATATTGTTTAAAATATAGTATATTTGTTCTTTATTATCTATATCTAAATAACCATTTTTTAATTTACTATCTATACTATTTAAAAATCTATAAATAGATATAATTTTATCATTAGAATATTTATTAGTGTTGTATTTTAAGGCTTTAAATTGTTTTTCTGTTATCTCTAATTTATTTGCATCTATATTTCTACCCATCTGAATATTGATAATATTGAAAAAATTTTTAAGAAGAATAGATATAAGAGACATACTACTTAAATCTATATTATCTAAATCTTTAATAACTGATTTAACACCTAATATATCTTTTTTAATAACAGAATTATTTAGATCATACAATCCATTGCAACTTAAATCATAATATCCATTTTCTTTAATAATTAAATTAAATAATTCTTCTTGTTCTTTAGGTTCAAATATTTTTAATTTTTGGCATTCTAAAGATATTCTTTCTATATTATAATTACATACTTTACATAACCAATTAGATTCTTGCTTATTTAAACCTGGCAATAAAGAAAAAGCATATTCTTCAATCATCCAATTTTCTAATTTGCAAAAATCTACTTGTTCAATATCTGTTTCTTTAGGTGATTTCTCTTCATAAATTATAATAACTTTATCTGTTCTTAAATCATTTCTTTTTATTAAAGTATCTTTATCTGCTTTATAAATAAATAAATAAGATTCATCATAAAACATAGAACTTATTATATCATTTATTTCCTGTATATTACGCACATAAGTTGCGTTTAAACGCATGTTTTGTTCAATCCCATTCAAATATTCATTTATTAAAAAATCATTGTTATACGCGTTGAAAATTAAAGGTAAAGGTATGTAAGATTTTGATTTAATTTTATTTTTAAGATTTTTTAATTTCATGATTTTTTCTCCACAAATCAATTAACATATTAGATATAATTTTTTTCTTATCTATTTTGTTATTCATATTAAAATTATTAATAGTAATAGAAATAATAAATAGACATTCTTGATAAAGATTATCTCTTGTCTCTATATATTTATTTGTATATTGATAATAAAGATCTCTTAAAAAGAAATCTAAATCTATTTTATCATATTCATCTTTAAAATTCAATTTATCTATAATAGATAATGTATTTGGAAAAGAAGCATCTTTAATCTTATCTATTATTTTTGAACATAATTCTTCAATTTTAATTATATTTATATTATTGACATTTAATTTTAAAATATCTCCAGGAGTAAAAATTATAGTATTAAAATATTTATCATCTATTTCTATATTATTTTTGTAAGCAAAATCAATTAATTCTTGTTTAATATATTTATTAATTTTATAAATTATAACTCTATTTCTAATAGTAGAGATTAAATTATATTTATTAGTAATTAAAAGACAGATATAAGAATTTTCATATGGTTCTTCAAGGAATTTAAGCAATTTATTTTGTTCTTTTTGAGTTATTTTAGATATATCTATAAGATATAATCTTTTTTGAGGATAAGTATAAATATTAGAAATAGTTTCTTCATTTAAAATATCAGTAATATCTAAATAAGGAACATTAAAGAATTTATTATTTATTTCATCTGCTAATAAATGTTTACCTGCACCTACTCTTCCCTCTATTGCAAAGGAATGAGGTAGTTTTGTAATATTATTTATAATGTTTTCCATAAAATAGATACCTTATCTAATATTCTAACAAAATATGCTTTAATAGTTAAAACATAATTATCATCATATCTAATAATTTGTTTAAGATCAAGTAAATTTTCAACTATCATATTAAATGCTTCTCTATTTCTATCAAAACTAATTGTATATTTAACATCTTTCTCAATAGAAATTGGGAACTTAGTTAAAGAGATATCATTGAATAAACAATAATTAATTAAATCTAAAATACATTTTAAATATTCTTCTACAAATGATTTTAAATCTTTCCCTTCATTCTCAATCTTATCTAAAATAGATATAACTTGTGCTTGATTATTATCTATAATATAGTTAGTTAGATTAAGGAAATCTTCATATGAATAAGAACCTAAAATACTTAAAGTATTTTTAATAGTAAGATTTTTAGAATAATCACTAACTTTTTCAAGATAATTAATTGCATCTCTCATTCCACCATTAGCTAACTTTGCAATATAATCACAACAATTTTCATTATCTATAATATTTTCTTGTTGACAAATATATTGCAATCTATTCTTAATCTCTAAAGTAGGAATTTTAGTTAAGTTAAATCTCATTACTCTATTTTGAATAGTTACAGGTATTTTTTCTGGATTAGTTGTACAAAAAATAAAAATTGTTTTTTCAGGTGCTTCTTCTATTGTTTTAAGAAATGCTTGCCATCCTTGAATAGTTATAGAATGTGCTTCATCGATAATATAAATTTTATATTCACTATCTATGCTTCTTAATTTTGCACCTTCAATTATATCTCTAACATCTTCAACTGAATTGTGAGAAGCTGCATCTATTTCAATAGGAGTTCCTTTACCTTTATTAATCAAATTAGCTAATGCACGTGCAATAGTAGTTTTGCCTGTTCCTGAAGGTCCAGCTAGCATATAAGAATTATTTATATTATTAGTTTCAATTTGTTTAAGAAGAATTTTCTTTACATATTCTTGACTTACAATTTCATCAAATGTTTTAGGTCTATATTTTACAGCTAAAGATTGCATAAATATCCTCCTATGCTTAATTATATTATAAATAAATATAAAATAGAAATCAATAGTTGTTTTTATTTTTTATGCCATCTTTTATTAACTTCATTTGTTTTATTTTCTTTTGTCCACAAAGAATAATAAGGGCATAATCCTTTTGCTTCTTTTGGTTGGTCAGGACAAGTTTCTGAATATAAACACCAATAGCATAAAGGAGTAGGGATAGGGTAGAAATCACTTTTATGAATATCTTCTAATAGTTTATGAACATCTATTTTATCATCCATCTTACATTCTTGAATACAATTACACAAAGGTAAATCATATGAGCATTTTATATTATTAGAAATGTTATAGAAAGCCATTTTATAAATATAGAATTGTAAAGGTGTCTTTAGTTGAGAAGAAGATAATTTTGAAGAATATGTTTTAATATCTTCAATAATATATGTATCTCCTTGTTTTAATATTCTATCTATATACCCATGAAAAATAACATCTTCATACTCAATAAAAAATTCTTTCTCACATGCAATTACTTCTAAATTGTTTTCTTTTATTCTATTCTCAAAATCTCTAATATGTTGAATAAAAAAAGTAGCTTTATCTTCATATGTTCTTCCTGTCTTATCAGGGATGTAAAAATCTTTACTATATTTAATTTTAATTTTTTCTAATGTAGAATTGAAAAGATTGATCAAATCATCATAATCAACCTCTATTTTATCTTTAATATTATTTCCAATTTTCTCTTCAATTAAATGGATAAGAGACCCAAATTCTGTAGATATATTATTATAATTAATATAATGATTATCTACATACATTAATTTATATTTATAAGGGCATTGTTTAAAAGTTTCAATTTTAGAATATGAAAATTGTTCTTTACTCATTTTAAACCTCCCTTATAATCTCTATATCTTTTATAGATAAGTATCCTCCCCAAGAATTACTTAAAGTTTTATTATTCTCAATATCATATTCAATAGCATTTACCTTAATTATCCTATTAAGAATACTCATAATATCTATAAGATAACAATTAAATGGAGGAACAGAATTATTATTGTAATTTGTTTTTAATATATCATTAAAATATAAACTATCTTTAATTTTAATAATATATTGATGATTTATTTTTAATTTAATCTGATTTATTTTAGGTATATAATAAGTATTTGTTTCTTTATCATAATTAGATAAATCAGCAAACTGAACTGATGAAAGTTGTTGTTTTATTAAATCTTTTTGCTTATTCATTAAAATATTCTAATTACTCTACTTTTCTTGTTCTAAATCAAACTTACTTATATCTAAAGATATTGGTGTTAAAAGCACTTCTTCGTTTGAATCTTTAATTTTATCTAAATATGTTTTTAAACTATCTAAAAATGCAGTCGTTTCGTGAAAATTAAAATTTCTTAATTCTCCTAATTCCTTTGCATTATATTTTACAACAACAATATTTTTCATTTTTAACTATACCTCTTTATAATTTTCTTTATTCATTCTCTAAAACATAACAGCTTAACATATCAGCACAATGTAATAAAGCAGCTAATTGATATTTATTAAAGATAGTAGGGATATTTTCTTGAGTAGAATCAAATGCTTTACCACCACTCTTATGTAACAAAGCAACTTTTTCATCAACAGTTAAAGGAATAAATGTAGAAACCATAAATTCAGTGTTTTGTTCATCATTCCCATAAATAAATCTGTCTTCTTTAGTTTTGTAATCTAAAACTTGTTTCCAATTACCATTATTGTCTTTAACATTTCTACTAAATATTTCATAATAATTAGCTTTAGAAATATCATGAAGTAAACCTACAATTTTTAAAGTATCTTCATCATATTTATATTTATGGATTCCTTGCTCTATTTCTTCTGGTGTAGCTGTTAATTCTGGCATATATCCATAATTAAGATTTCTTAAAGCATAATAAACATTTAAAGAATGTTCACATAATCCACCTTCATAAGAACAATGGTACTTAGTAGAAGCAGGAGCAGTGAAAAAATCACTTTTATTTTCTAACCAATTAATAAGTTTTTCTTTATCAAAATCTCTATTAATTGAATTAATCAAAGAAATAAACTCTTCTTTATTTTTAGCAATTTGTTCTTTAGATAACATTTATCTATTCCTCCTTAAAATGTAAGAAATCTATTGGTCCTGAATAAACTTCATTATTAGTTCTTATTGTTACTTGATTATTAGGAAAATCATGTTCAAGTGTAAGTTGAAATATAATATTTTCTTTTTCATCTGCTATAACATAGGTATTATCTTGTATAAAATGCCTCATTTTTAATATCCTCCTTACACTTACATTATATGTAATAAATTGATACAAAGCAATATTTTTTAATAATGGTCCTCCAGGTTGGATTTGAACCAACGACTTCACCCTTATAAGGGGTGCGCTCTAACCAACTGAGCTACTGGAGAATATTTGGCAGGGGTGACACGAGTCGAACGCGCTTGTTAATCTGAGTTGGAATCAGCTTGGCGGTTTTGAAGACCGCTGCCCTACCGTTAGGCCACACCCCTATTTAAAAAGAGATTTTGTTTATTTGTTCTCTTTACAACGTATCTTGCATTAAGAAACGTCGATTTTATTATTTACTTAATTTAACTGAGAGAGTTACTGAATTATTTTCAGTGCAATATGATTTTAAATCTTCATATAAAGCACCTTTATTTTTAAGTTCTTTATTCATAGCAGTGGTATTAACTTTAGTTGAAATGAAATCATTTAATCTATGAGATCTTAAATAATTTAAAATAGCAATTTCATCAGTATATTTGAATGAAGCTTTATTAATAATTTTACCTTCAACTAATCCAGTATTTTGAGAAGAAATACCTTCAATCTCCATTTCTTTTACAATTTCTTCTTTAAGAGATTTCATTTCTTCTTCTCTTTCTTCTACTTCCTTTTGAAGTTGATAATATCTTTCAAGATTTTCATTAAGTGTCATAATTTATATCCTCCTATCTTATAACCACTTTGTAAGAACTCCTTATTTCTTACAATTAATATTGTAAATCATATTTTTTAATAAATCAACATATTTCTGATTTTTTTTTTTAATTCTTTTTATAATTCTTTTTTAAAACAATCTTCGCATAAATATAATATATATCCTTCTGTTTTATATTTAGCCTTTTTACCACAAAAGATACAATATTCTTTAGATAGTTCTTCATATTTATCTAAAATATCTTGAACTTTTTGTGAACATCCAAAAGTATATAATCTTAATGTTCCATATTTCTCTTTAATTTGTGAGAATCTAAATGTTTTTAATTGATTATCTTTTTTAAGTTGTTTTTTAAGTTCTTTACTTAATTGTTTTCCAAATGCTTTTCTCCATCCTTCTGGAATGTGATCATATAAGGTGTGGTCATAACCCATGAATTTATCTGTCCATACATTTCTTACTCTGTAAAAAGGGTATTTTAAACAAAAGAAGTAATTATAAATATATTTAAATATTTTCATCTTCATATTCTTTAACGTCTTTTTAGTGTGCTTTTAGTAACTAAACTTTCTCTATTTGGGGCTTCAAATTCTATAAGCACATCTCCAAAATCGCAAGTACAATAAACCCTATCTTGACTTTGATAAATTTTATTATCAATAACAGTATATTCATGCATTCCACATTTTACTTTAACGTCTATATCAAAAAGATGAGATTTAGGATCAAACTCAAACTCTTTAATTTCCATATCTCTAACTTCATTTACCTCTACTTCAGCATTATAACAAAAAACATAACCAACATGTCCACATTTAGAACATTTATATTGATACTTAGGGGGATCAGAAATATAAACCATACTAGCATCAATATATGCTTTTTCTCCACATTCTTTACAATATGTATAATATTTAATTTTATCTAAAGGATTAGTTATCATATTTACTCCTCTTTATTTTTTAAATACTCTATAAAATCAATAAATAATTTTTCATCAATTATATAGTAATTTTCTTCATCTGGACCAAATGAAAAACTAATAACTTCATATTTAGTACCATCAATCAATGTAGATTTTTTATTTTTTATAAACCATTCTTTTTTAATAGATATAGAATCAGAGTGCTTTGTTTTTGTTTTACATTCAATACTGATTAGATTATCTATATTAACATCAGCTTTACCACCAAGTTTTGTAGCCCCACTATTAGGTGTTAATTTACCTAATAATGATTTTGCTACTTTTTTCTCTTGTTTAGATGAGTAATATCTAGTTGGTTTATTATTATGTTTAATATCAATAAGGGACATAATTATTTTTCTACTGATTCTACTTTTTCTTCTTGATCTTTAATTTCAGCTTGATCTCTTGCATCAAGAATATTTCCATAACTAATATCATCAGCACTAATATGTTTTCTTAACATCTCAATATATTCTTTTTGGAAATCAATGTTGTTTAAGATATAATCTTCTAAGTATTTTCTTTTGCCTGTTAATTCATTGCCTTCTTTATCCTTATAAGGTAATCCTGTTTCAAGATCAATTAATGAATAAGTCATATTATTAATACGTTTAATGAAGTCAAACTTATAAGCAATTTCTAACATATCTTCTAGCCACATAAAACCTTTATCATAATTAAAGGACAAGAAACCTCCACCTCTTGCTACAGGTCCACATTTATTTTTAGTAATCGCAAACTTTAATCTAAATCCGCTTGCACCTTCTCCATCAGAAGAGTCAACTTTATCTCCTTTAATAAATGTTCTTGTACCAAATCTAACTTTAATTGAAGAATAGTAAGCAGGTCCCTGTCCACCTGGTTCACTATAGATAGGAACTCCTGTAAATGTTGTTCCAGAAACTCTAACTTGATTAATCATGATGAAAATATTATTCTTTTGATTAACAAGATTACTCATTACAATTAAGAATCTATGTAAAGGTTTTGCAATAGTTCCTCTCATTCCAGGATCTTTTTCCATATCATTTTCTAATGATTGAGCAGGTAATAATGCAGGGATACTATCAAGAACAATCATACCTACATCATCTGTTTTTTCAAAATCTAATATGGCATCTAAAATTTGTTCTCCTGTTAATGTTTTTGGATTAAAATAAATCATTTTATCTAATTGAAGACCTGTCATTTTTGCTTCAAATTTTAAATCAAGAGAATGTTCAACATCTACATAGACACAAGTTTGTTCAGGATGCTTTCTTTGATATGCAGCCATTGCTAAACAAGCAGCAGTTGTTTTCCCTGAATGGAATAATCCTGCAAATGTATGAATCCTACCATAAACTAAACCACCATATAAAGGATAATCTAATCCAAATGCTTCTGTAGGCATTCTCTCATATGTAGGTGTAATATCTGCTTTAATAGCTAAAGTTTCATCCTCATATTGTCTTGATAATTTTTTTGCTATTTCTTTAATACTTGGCATTATCTATATTCCTCCGTTCCTTCATTTAAATTTGCTGATAATTTTGCTTCACTTAATCTTGACATAAGAACAGTTTTAAGAGAATCTATCATCCTTCTTATTTCATCGAGCTTAACTTTATATAAGTCTGCAACTAAATCATAAATAGATTGAGTAACTATTTCTTCATTTATGTTAAGTAAGCTTGTATTTTCTCTTACAGCAACTGAACCTTCTGCTTTATTAAATTCTTTTGCATATTTTTCTTTTTTAAGCATTTCAGCAATTTCTGCTTTTATACCTGCTTTTTCTTTAATATCTCCAAAATTAAATGCTTTAGAAGATAATTTCAAAATTAAATTTCTTAAATCCTCATTAGTTAAATTTTCTAGATTATCACTAATATAATTTATTAAATTAGATATATCAGCAGTATATTCTTTAATAAGATCATCTGCTATTTCTTTAACATCATTATATACAAGTTCTACATTATTAAGTGCTTGTTCTAAACTTTCTCTCATATTTCTATCTCCTTAAAATTACTAGCAAATAAATAACCCTCATAAGAAGATTTAACAATACCTCTTGTATTTAAACAATCACCAATAATATACAAGTTAGATTGTGTGGTTTCGTATGTTTTGTAATTTATTTGAGGTAAAACACCAGATAATTTACTTTCTGGGTAATAATAATGAGCATGTGATAAATTTACTATTTTATTTAAATTAGATATGAAATCAGTAAGAGATTCAATTACTTCAAAAGGATAAATTCCAACAAGTTGAGGAAACTCTTTAAGTAATTCTCTTTTTGCTTTAGGATTATTATTTTCATCAAGATTATCTTCTTTCCAACAACTTATAGAATTAACTGTTTTAAGAAATTCAATCTGCTTTTCTTTAGTTTCAAACCCTTTTAACCCTTCACATTCACATATAATTCCATAATTAATAGTATGATTATTAGGATCTTGAGCTTTATAAGCATGCCCATTGAAAAGAGTATATCCATCTTTAGATACTTCTTTAGCTATATGAGCATTACCTGAATTAACACAAAATGTTCTAACTCTAATTTTTACTCCATTATAATCATAAGATTTTGAAAATTTAAAATCATAATTTGCTTTAACAATTTCTTCGTATTGAGGATTCATTAAATCTTCAACTCTAATACCTAATTGAAAAACATTAGGGGTAAAAGGAAGATTAAATTTTTCTATTGTTTTTGGAGTAATAAGACCTTTTTGTCCTGTTGCTAATACCAAATGTTTAGATGAATACCAATCAACATTAGTTTTAACTATATAGCTATTATTATAAAAAGAAATGTCTTCTACTTCATTTTCAAACATCATTTGTATATTAGGTTGAGATTCAATGAAATGCTCTATTTGAATAAACATTTCTTTTGCTCTATCAGTACCAATATGAAGACATTTATGTTTATCCCAATGTAAATCGCATTTATTTACATTATAATCGCATGTTTTATCCCATTCAATATCTTTATTATAAGATGTATTTTTAAGGAATTTATTATATGTTTTGACAATCCAATCTTCAAAATTATGATAATCTTCTTCATCTATTCCTGGAATTTTACCTCCAGTAGTATAAGGATCTGATGAAAGTTTTGCATCGCTATAACACCCAGCTCCAGCAAACCCATTCAAAATATCTTTAGATGTTCTGTTTTCTACTTTTTTACCTTTTTCTAAGACTAAAATATTCCCTTTATAATTTAATTCTATCAGTCTTAATAAAGCACTTATTGTAGCAGGGCCTGATCCAATAAATATAATGTCTCTCATCTACTTATTCTCCTGTTTTTTATGATTTTTAATTTCAATAATAGTATAAATAATATTAATAATTAAACAAGCTGCATTTGCAATTAAAGTAGACCATGCTCCAATTAAACCACCATAAACAATAAAGAAAACACAACCTAAACTATTTAATATTCTTAATAATAATGTTCCTTTAAATGTAGTTGTTTTAAATACTAATGAAAAAACAATAAATACAGAAGCTACTATACCCACAATTTCTATCGGATTAAACATGATTACTTACCAACCTTTTTCTTTGCTCTATATTTTGCTTGTCTATCTCTATTTTTTTCTTTTATAGAGTTAATTTTTTCTTCATATTCATCTCTTTGCTTACATGCAATATCATACTTCTCTAACAATAAATTATAAGAAGTTTCCATTCTTACTAAGTTTTCTTTTTGAATTTCCAATTCATTTAAGAGATCTTCATTTCTCTTTTTAAGTTCTTTTACTTTACCAAACATTTTATCCTCCTATTAATACCGATAAGTTACATTTCGGATATATCCTTTTAATTGTATTCGGTACTTCAATAATATTATATAATTTTTGAGCAACATAATCAACATGAATGCTTTTTTTATTATCATTTTTCATTTCAAGAACGCTTTTAACAGGAATCCATGCGGTTATTCCTTGTTTTTGCCATCAAACTAAAAATCCTGCTTTTAAATAAGGGATATCTTCATATTGTAATAATCTCTCATATTGTTTAAGATTAGCAAAAGGTAAGGTATTTTTTTTAGTTGTTTTACATTCAATTAAAAATAAGTAAGGAGATTTAAAAGCAATGAAATCAGAAACATTTCTACTTGTTCCTAAATATCCACTCTGTTGATCTGGTATTCTTAATATAAATGATAAAGGGAAAGTGTTAGTTCAAGACTCTTGAACACACTCCTCCCAAATTTTACCTTTATTAATTGCCATAACTATATTTTACATTCAGGAACAATATTATAAATAGAAGTTCTCTTAATTACAACTGCTTCATGATTCCCAAAGCTTAAAGTGAAATAATCTTCATCAATATTATCTAAAACATTTTTTAAATCTGTTAAATCAAGAGTCATAGAATATTCATCTTCAATATCTATAGAGTTCTTATATTTAATTTCTTCTACATTTTGTTCATTACTATCATAAATAGAAAAAACATCTTTATTAAATTTAATTTTACTATAAGGTTTTAAATTTTTAATGCTTCCATATCCTGCACTAAATAAAAGTAATCTATTTACAGCATCTTTAATTTCTTTAGAGTTAATTACAATGTTGTAAGGATATTCACATTCAGCTCTTCCTCTAATTGCTTTTACAGGGACACTATTAATTAAATCATCTGTACATCCAAGAATTGCAGTTAAAATGATATTGGATGTTTCAAACTTCACTTTTGTTTGAGTTAATTCCTCATCAATAGCATCATAACCTAATGTAAATGAAACTGTATCTTTTTTAAACAATTTAAATAATTTAACTAATTTATCATTAAATAAAACTTTAATAGGTTTTTCTAATGTGAAGTAATTTACGCATGCACCTGTAGTAAAAGTTAAGCAACCTTTTTCATCAACATAATAAAGTTTTTGAACAGGTTTACTAATAATTCCTCTTTGAATTTCTTTACTATTATAGATTGAAATTGAATTAAGTGTTTCACCATCAATATTCATATTAATAGTAGGATTATTAATTTCAATTTTTGGAAGATTTAGAATATTTTCTCCTTCATATATATAAGGAATTTTATAATTACCATTTGCTTTAACTTGAAGATAATTATCTTTCATAACTAATTCAATATCTTCTGTAGTAATAGCTGCAATTAATTTAAGAAATAAATTAGCATTTACAGAAGCATGAAATTTTTCTTCTTCAGTTAAAGGAAATTTAATTGAAATATAATATTCTCCATTAGTAACATTAAGAAGAAGATCTTTATTTTCTATTTTTAACTCTAATGTTTCAGTGAGTGTTGAGAGTTCACTATTATCTACAGCATTTAAAATAGTAGAACAAACATTTTTAAATTCTTTTGTTTTGATAATCATTATTTATTCTCCTTCTTAATTAAACTAGAAGTAATTCTTCCCCCCATCCATTGACCATTATACTGTTCTGCACCATCTTCAATTTCAAATACAAGTAGTTGTCCTACACGTGCATTTTCTTCAATATAAATACCTAATGGAGTATCAACAGTTAATCTAATACTCATAGGAAGAATTTCACCTTTTTCATTTTGAGTAGAATATGATGGATCCCGGATTGCACTCTGGACTGAGGTTGAATTTCTATTTAAAGATGATCTCAAAATAATATAACCTACATCATTAGGCCCAAATTTACATCCTTCATTTAAAAACATGATATAAGAACCTTTAGGTAAATACCATCCAGTAAACTTATTCCCATCTACATCATAATTCAATTTTTTAATATCTTTATAAGGAGCTACAATAGTTTTATTTTTTAAAATAATTCCTGGGTTAGTCAATTCACATAAAGATTTAACTGAAAGATCAATCCCAGTAGCTTTCTTACAATATTTTTTTGTTGTATTTACTTCATCTGCAATAATAATATTGTTATATATATAATCTGCATTTCTTAACATTAAAATATCCTCCTAATATATTATACAATTGTGTAATGAACTTATCACAGATTAAATTTATTTTCTTTCAATTCTAAAAATTTTTAAATTTGTTATTTGATATCTAATTGAGAAGATACAATGATTTTTTCAATCTTATCCATAACCCCATCATATTTTTCTTTAGTTAGTTGAGGGTAATCTGCTTCTAAATCTATAGTTCCATCTCTATCTTCCCAAACAGATTTATTTTGAATAACATATAATGATGGTAAACAAGTATCACAACTTCTTACTCTATCATATACTTCTTTAGGCATAGTAAATATTTCTCTTAAACTATACCAAGAACCAAGAAAATGAATTTCTTTAGTCGTGTTTTTAAAAATATCAAATAATTTCCATCTTTCACCTGCCCATAAAGATAAGACTTTAGGGATACCAATGACATCTATCCTAGGATCATTATTGATAAAATCAAATGTTTCTTTAAATTCTTCTAAATTTTGACCATGACAAACAGCTTGAATTTTAAATTTACCTAATAACCCATTCTTTTCTATCCATTCTAGATCTTCTTTAATACATTGACGTGTTGGTTCTGCTTTTGGGTAACCATCCCTCAAAATTATTTCTTGAGCATTTACTAGTTCAGCTGCTTTAAATATTCTTTCAATACTAACTGCATTTCCAAGTTCGACTATGCTATTATCTAAAATTTTAAAAGAATTGCTTTCTCTAGCTAATTTTGCATATTCAGGATATTTCTCAACCAAATGAGTAAGCAACATTACTCTAGGTTGTTCAAACATCCATTTTGCTTGTTTAACTGGTGTGATTGAACATAAATCCATTTATTAATCCTCCTAGATATAATTATAAATTAATGTATTAATTAATTCAATAGTTAATTCCTTCAAAATGCTCTCATAGCATCACATAATCTAACTATGAGAGCATCTCATTTTATTTAGTATTCTTTAGTTTTCTTTTATTTGTTTATTTTTATTTGGTTTACAAATCCATATAATTAAAGGTGAAAGAATAAATTCATATAATACTTTAACCCCAATTTGTAATCCAATCATAATGCCTACATTAGCCCATCCAATTGGATCTGAAATATCTGTAATTACATTACCTGTCATAAAATTTGACATTAATGAAGCATCTCCACAAAGCAAAGGAAGAACATGCATACCTAATACAATAAATATACTAGCATCTATAATTTGACCTGCAACTGTACTTAATACACATCTTTTAAGTAATTTACCTTTACTATCTCCTTTTTCATCATCTTTTTCTCTAAGGTGTTTGAAAACTAAATCATCTATTAAATCTCCAAAATAAAAACTTAAGAAACTTGCAATCAAAAGATACCAAGAATTAAATAATATAGCAAAATCGCCTTCTTTTCCACCTGTAGCTGTAATAGCAATTTGGAATGCTATTACCATAAATAGATTCAAAATGAAGCCTAAATGTGCACTTCTTCTTGTCCATATCCAAGCTTTTTGACTAAGAATATCACTTATAGAAATAACTATAGGATAAATTATAACTGCTATTGGTAATGCAAATCTAATTCCATTGTTTAAAGTTCCTAATTCAAAAGATCTTGCAGCTATAATATTACTTACAAGTAATGCTACTACATTTACTACTACTAATAACAAAATAGATATATTTATGTTTTCTTTAGTAATACCTTTCCAAGTATCTACAATATCACGATAAATTCTTCTAAATGGGTAAGATATACCATACCCAACTTTTCTTAAAATATTTTTCATTAATAATTCTCCTTTAGATTTTTAGGGCATTAAGAAGTTATAACACGCCCATTTATTTTTCTTTTATTTACTTCTTATTTTTTTTTAATAATTAATTAAATTTTATTTCTGTTAAGTAAATCCACAAATTTTTCCTAACATTTATTTAATCCTCCTCTTTATTTATCATAAATGCAAGTTGTTATTTTTTCAAATAATTTAATAACCTATCTAAGAAATACTTTGCTTTCTTATAATCTTCTAAGCCATGTTTCTTTTCAGCTCTTAAAAGATACTTAATAATTACTCCTACATATGCACCACATACCTCTTCTTCATCAAATTGATCTTCAATTACATCTACTACTTCTAAAGCATGTTTTTTATAATAAGAAGGTTTAATTCTTTCTTCTTTTACTTCTTCAGCCGGTGTTTCGACTTCTTCCGTCGCTTCGACTTCAACGACTCCGGAGTCTTTTCCTTTGGCCGTTACATCTCTGTCCACCAATTCAATAATAGCCATCGGTGCAGCATCTCCGAAACGGAAACCAGCTTTTAAAACACGTGTATAACCGCCTTTGCGTTCCATATAACGCGGTGCCAATGTATCAAACAATTTTTTGACAGCCGCTTCATCGCGCAAGAAAGAAAGTACCTGACGACGTGTGTGCAAGTCGTTCGTTCTGGCGGATGTAATGATTTTTTCGATAATCGGACGCAGTTCTTTTGCTTTCGGGAGAGTAGTCCGAATTTGTTCATGTTTAATCAAAGACACAGACATGTTGGCAAACATGCTTCTGCGATGAGCGATTGATTTGTTTAATTTTCTTTTAGCCATTCCATGACGCATAATACATTTCCTTTCTTTCTAGCATTGCGCACAAAGCTGATCACTACATGCTTCTGACCACCAAAGATGAGAAAGAAGCCTGCCCGGGACCGCCCCGGGACTTCTTATTTCCTAGAAGGGTTCATCAAACCCTTTTGCCAAGGCATCAATGTTTTCGGGAGGCCATCCTTCAACTTGCATACCTAAATGCAATCCCATGCT
>ERZ779737.1066-NODE-1066-length-22679-cov-3.281073_pt1 | contig 22679 bp, 18 predicted proteins | sample MGYA00511889_ERZ779737 | MGnify/ENA primary metagenome ERZ779737 (study PRJEB29588, sample SAMEA2163575) | human gut metagenome | biome: human gut; feature: human-associated habitat; material: faeces | place: Denmark | collected 2008/2010 ... | reverse complement strand
AAATTTTAATTCAAAGATTTCGTATTCTTTTGTAACATCTAAATATTCTTTTAAAGCTTCAAGTTCTTCTTTCATTGCAAATATAATACCAATTTTATTCATAAAAAATCACCACGAGAATATTTTAACATAACCATAAAAAAAGAACTATCATTATTGATAATTCTAAATATTGATAATTCTAAATAGTAAATTCTGCTGTTATATAATGCTCAGGAACCTCCCCAGGAAGTGAAGTACTTTTAACTATTCTATAAGTACCACTGTCAAGTGTTCCATACAAGCTTTCCCAGTTTAAATTCATTTCAAGTTTGTGATTATCGCCAACTTTGTAACCGATTGAAATCCATCCATAATTTCCTTCATAAATTATATTCAAGTTTTGCCAAACACCATTTTCTAATTTATCAATTCTGTAATACTCACCATAAGTATAATCTTCTCCAGTGGTATCCGTTATCACGATAGTAGCACTTTTATTTGTAATAGTTCCTTCCTTTATAGTCATTTTAATATCTTTTATATCATCAATTTTAATATTTGGTAATGGATTTGGACTTAACATACGATATCTATTAAATATTTCTTTGGCAGTTACACTAAAATCTAAATGTTCATCTTCTCTTGTAATAATTGGTGAGAAAGTAACCTTGCTAATGTCTTGTTTTACTCTATTATTAGTACCATCTATTAAACTAGGTAAATATTTTATTATCATATTAGAAGCAATTATACTTAATTTATTAGTTAACGACTCAATATTATCATTATCTTCTATTTTAATTTCTTCTTTTGCAATCATGTCACCAGAATCCATACCTTTATCCATATACATTAAAGTGATTCCTGTTTTTTCATCACCATTTAAAAGAGCATAATGAATTGGTGCACCACCTCGATATTTAGGAAGTAAACTACCATGTAAATTAAAGCAACCTAATTTTGGTATATTTAATATTTCTTCACATAAAATTTGACCATAGGCACAAGTAATAATCATATCTGGGTTAAGTTCCTTAATAAATTCATAATCACTTCTTAGTTTGATAGGACTATAAACCTTTAATCCTAAACTAATAGCTTTCTCTTTAACAGGACACATTGTAAGGACTTTTTTTCTACCTACATATGCATCAGGTGCCGTAACAACTCCAACGACATTTACATTTTTATTTAATTCTTCAAGTACCGAAACACTAAAGGAAGGACTCCCCATAAATAATACATTTAAATCTTTCATAAAAATCACTCTCCTTTATATCTATTTAAATATTACCATAAAAAAAGATAGTTTTCACTAACTTTTATTTAATTCTTTTATTTATACCTCTTAAATTGCATTATTTTTGTAAATCTCTATAAGCTACCTTACCAATTGCCGTAACAGGTATATTTTCTCTAAACTCAAACTCAGTTGGCTGAGCATATCTGGAAATATTTTCTTTACAATATTTTCTAATTTCAGTTCTAATATTTAAATTATCTTCAATCCCCTTTTTTAATACAATAACTGCTTTAGGAGTTTGACCTTTAATTTTATGAGGAACTGCTACTACTGTGCAATCAGCAACATATTTGCATTTTTTTATAATTTCTTCTAATTCAATTGGATAAATATTATAACCATTACTAATAATCATTCTTTTAGCACGAGAGGTATAGAAAATAAATCCATTTTTATCCATATATCCTAAATCACCTGTATGAAGCCATGTTCGGCCATCATGATGTCTTACTAGTGTATTTTTAGTTTCTTTATCCTCATTAATATACCCCATAAATATAGTTGGACCAGTTACACATATTTCACCTATATCATTTATACATTTTTCTACATCACTATTTGTTTCAAATATTTTAATAATTATATCTGGATTAGGTACTCCTAAAGTTCCATTATGAACATACTTTTCATCAATTGGAGCAGTAGATGAACAAAAACCAGAAGCTTCAGATAATCCATATCCTACTTTTACAATAGCGTTACTACCATGTTCTTTTAAAAATTTTTCAAAGTCATTTTTTGTTTCTGGTGATAGATAATCTCCACCTACAACTACAACCTTTATATCCTTAAGACCATTCCTACTAAACTCTAAACCTTCTAATGACATTTTTAGAAGAGACGGTACTGCTGGATAGACATTTGGTTTATATTTTTTTAATTCAGAATTTATCTTTTTAGTATTTAATTTAGGTACTAAAATAGCTGTCATTCCACTTATTAAACAAGTATGAACACATAAAGCAAGACCAAAAACATGAAAAATAGGAAGTGCGGATAAAACACTGTTGCCTGGCTTTAATTCATCACAAACATTTATTGTTTGAAGTGCCATAGCATTAAAATTCAAATTAGACAAGATTATTCCTTTAGGTTTACCAGTTGTTCCACCACTATAGATTATTGCAGCTGGATCAGTAGATTTTCTTTTTATATAAGGTTCTTCTAATGTTTGATAAGAAATAAAATCAGACCAAGATATCATATTACCTTCTAATTTTAAATTAGTTGATTCTTTTAAATTATAAATCATCTTTTTTACTTTAATTAAACTATTAGAATTAGGTACTAAAATAAAATGCTTTACTTTAATTTTTTTCGCATTAGGCATAGATGTATCAGAACAAAATAAGACAGTACTATTAGTTTCATCTAACGCTCTTTTAATATCCTTAGTAGATGATAATGGATGAATAATATTAGCAATGGCACCTATTTTATTAATTGCATATATTAATGAGATACTTTCAGGAGTGTTTGGCATACAAATTGTTACACATTCATTTTCAACAATATTAAATTGAGTTAAAGCTTTAGCTATTTTATCAATTCTTTTTAAAAATCCTTTATAAGAAACACTCGCACCATAATAAGAATATGCTGTTCTTTTTTCATTTCTAATTACAGATTCTTTTAAATAATCATACATACTTCCTTGATAATAATTTAAGCTTTCAGGAACATTTTTATAATATTTTAACCAAGGTTTTTCTTTATTATAATTTATTTCTATTTTTAAATATTTTAACATTTTTTCTATATAATCATTTACTTTTCCCATTTTTATTTTCCTCTCATATATATTAAAAGTTTTCTTTAATTATATTCACTAATTCCTTAGCAGATTCACTATTTATATATTTATTTTGATTATTAATTAATTTTGTTTGTAATTCTTTATTATATAATAATTCATTAATCATATCTTTTAATTCTAAATAATTATTACAATTAAGACTCATATTATGTTCTTTAAAATAATTCATATTATATGTTTCAATTCCTGGAATAGCAAACATATGAATTAACGGCTTTCTTATTGCAGCTATCTCAGTTGAAGATAATCCACCAGGTTTAGATACAACAACATCAGCGGTATAAATAAAATCATTTATATTCTTAGTAAATCCAAAAGGAATAACATTTTTAAAATTTCTATCCTGTATCTCCTCTAGTAATTTCATATTTGTTCCACATATAGTTATAATCTTATAATTTTCGTTTTCTAATTGTTTTAATAAAGCAAGTACATTACCAAATCCCATACTACCTAACATAATTAAAATAATTTTATCATCAGTACTTAAATTTAATTCTTTTCTTATGTCTTTAGCAGTATTAACAAACCTTGATGAAACAGGGATACCTATCGGATTAATGGCATCTTTACTATTTCCTTTTTTAATAAATTTATCTTCTAAATCTCTAGGAATTACCAACAAATCAGGTTTACTTTCTTCCATAAAAGGACATGGTTCATAGTCTGTTGCAATGGTTATAAATTTAACTTTTTCTTCATTATGTTTATTTATAGCAGTAAGAGTTAAAGAAGGAAATAGATGAGTTGTAATAACTAATGTAAAATTATTATCATTAATATATTTTAATAAACTATTAGCATGTAACTTATTAGCTAAATAGACAGGACTAGTTAACCTAGAATCACTATATAAGTCTCCTATACTATATAAACCTTTAAATACTTTACCATTTCCTTTTAATGACGCTAAATATATTTTAGAAGATAATTCTTTAGCCTTGGGATTTACTATATCAAAGAAATCTTTAAATTCACATTCAATATTATTTTCTTTTAATTCTTCTTCTATATATCTAGCACATGAATTATGTCCTCCGCCTGTACTACAAGATAATATCAATATTTTCATTTATTTTCTCCTTCATCATAGTTTCAGTTCTTTCTTTTAAATCTCTTATTCTTTCATAATAAGGCCATAGTGATCCTTCGGGATACATTTGAACAACTATATTATTATTTAATTCATTAATTACATCATGATAAAAATTTTCTTTTCCATTTTTACTTTTAGGAATTGGAACTCCATGAAGTATGTCTTATAAATGGAATTTTAAAATTTTCTTCTAAGGTTGGAAAATATGTTTTACGAGGAAAAGTTATTAAGCCAATAAGAACACAATCAATATAATGAATATGGTTAGAAACAGTAACTACTCCTCTATTTTTAATTAAATTTTCTTTACCAGTAATTTTAAATCCTAAAAAAATTTTAGCAATAAAATATAAAATTAAAGCAATTGGTCTAATTAATATATCAGTTATAAAGTCTATAAATAAATTTTTAGGAATAAAACCATAGTCATCATTTATTTTTATAGGTAGAACACCAAATGATGTACTACATGTTCATCTTCTTTTAAATTATTATAATTATACTTCTTCACATAATATTTAACGCTTAATACGTTATATTTACACCTCCACTATTTTATTTAAATAAATAGTAAAAATCATAATATCATACATCAACACTTCGGTAAACTTATACATTTACTAAATAATATTATACACGACCTTAAATTAAAAAGAAATAGACTAAATCTATTTCATTAATTCTTCTAATTTTTTCTTTTCTTCTTCTAATTTTTGTCTATCCATTGCAACTATATTTTGTGGTGCTTTGTTAACATAATTTTCATTAGATAGTAACTTTTCTCTTCTACTAATTGATTCAGTTAACATCTTAATTTGAGCTTCTTTAGCTGCGATATCAGCATCAGTTAAAACCTTTTCAAAGAAGATTTGGGCTTTAACTCTAGATGAGAATACTTTATATGCTCTAATACCTAAAGGCTTTGTAACAACGTTATCTTTAATCTTTAACATTTTAACTATTAAATCATTATCATCTTCAGTATCAAACATAACTTTCATATCTTTAGTAATATTATTTTCAGCTTTAACATTTCTAAAGTTCTTAATAAACGCTATTTGATCATCAACTACTTTTTCTTCATCTTCAAATATATATTTCTTAGAATATTTAGGATATTCACTAATCATTATATCTTCAGCATCTTTAATTGGAAGAATATTGTAAATCTCGTCTGTTACATAAGGCATAAATGGTTGTAATAATTTTAAAATACCAGTTAAAATATAACATAATACGGATTTAGTAACTTCACTATCAAGACTATATTTAGCCATTTCAATATAATTATCACAGAAACTGCTCCAAACAAAGTCATAAATAGTTGCACCAGCATTATTAAATTCATATTTATCCATAAATTTCTTAGTTGTATGAACACATTTCATAAATTTAGTTAATATCCATTTATCTTCTGGTTTTAAATTATCTAATGTAATTTTTTCTAATCCTTCAATATTAGTTAAAACAAATCTAGAGGCGTTCCATATTTTATTAATATAATTCCAAGTAGCTTTAATTTTTTCTTCATCAAAACGCATATCGGTTCCTGGCGCAACATCTGTTGCTAAATAATATCTTAAAGAATCAGCTCCATATAATTTAACCATATCAAATGGATCTATCCCATTACCTAAAGATTTACTAAATTTTCTACCTTGTTTATCTCTAATTAAACCATGAATTAAGCAATCCTTAAATGGTCTTTTACCTAATAATTTTTCACCTTGGAAAGTCATTCTATTTACCCAGAATGGGATTATATCATAACCGGTTACTAAACATGAATTAGGATAGTACGTTTCTAATAATTTAGTGTTCTCAGGCCATCCTAAAGTAGCAAAAGGCCAAAGTGCACTACTAAACCATGTATCAAGTACATCTTCATCTTGTACCCAACCATCCTCTTTAGGTGCTTCAGCTCCAACATATACTTCATCATCTTTATACCAAGCTGGAATACGATGTCCCCACCATAATTGTCTAGAAATACACCAATCATATGTTATTTCCATCCAGTGATTCATTGTCTTTTCATATCTTGAAGGAATAAAATTAACCTTTTCATCTTTATTCTTTTGAGTTTCTAAAACATGGTCTGCTAAAGGTCTCATCTTAACAAACCATTGCTTTTTAATCATAGGTTCAACCATAACGCCAGTTCTTTCACTATGACCTACTTCGTGAACAATTGGATCAATTTTAATTAATAATCCAGCTTCTTTTAAATCTTCTAAAACAACTTTTCTAGCTTCTTCCCTACTTAATCCAATATATTTTTCAGGACAATTTTCATTCATTGTAGCATCATCATTCATAATAACGATTCTCTCTAAATTATGTCTATTACCTACTTCAAAATCATTTGGATCATGAGCCGGAGTTATTTTAACACATCCAGTTCCTTTAGTAATATCAGCATGTTCATCTCCAATAATTGGAATTAATCTATTAACAATAGGAAGAATTACATTTTTACCAATTAAATGTCTATATCTATCATCTTCAGGGTTAACTGCAACAGCCGTATCACCAAATAAAGTTTCAGGTCTAGTTGTTGCAACATCTAAAAAACTTGTACCATCTTCTAAAACATATTTTAAATGATAAAAAGCACTTTCTTCTTCACTATAAATAACTTCTTCATTACTTAAAGCAGTCTTAGCAACCGGATCCCAGTTAATAATCTTTTCACCACGATAAATTAATCCTTCATTATAATAATCTACAAATACCTTTTTAACAGCATTTTCAATTTGTTTATCTAATGTAAATCTTTCTTTAGTATAATCTAAAGATATACCTAATTTAGCCCATTGCTTACGAATTATATCAGCATGTTCATGAGTCCAATCCCAGCATGAATCTAAAAACTTTTCTCTTCCATATTCGTACTTATTTATTCCATTATCTTTTAGTCTTTTAACAACTTTTGCCTCAGTTGCAATTGCCGCATGATCCATTCCTGGAAGCCATAAACAGTCATAACCTTCCATTTTTTTATAACGAATAATTATATCTTGTAAGGTTACATCATAAGCATGTCCTAAGTGTAATACCCCTGTAACATTTGGAGGTGGTAATATAATACTAAAATGCTTCTTAGAACTATTTTCATCACATTTGAAATAATTTTTACTAAGCCATTTTTCGTATTTTCCTTCTTCTACTAAATCATGATTATATTTTGTATCTAACATCTAAATCTTCCTTTCTTTTTAAAAAAAATAGTTATAAATATAAGGACGAATTTACCGTGGTACCACCTTAATTTATAACTATTAGTCATCTTTAATTCTTTAACGCTGAAATAGCGATTTTTCTTAGTTTGCAACCTTCTTACATAAATTATTATTAACTTCCACCAACCATTAACTCTCTTTAAATATTTAATGCAATACTCCTCAAACTTCATTGAAAACTTAATGATAGTATATATTATTTTTTATCAAATTACAAGTATTAGTTAGCATAAACCAAATGAAAATTCACGAGATTTAAATAAATACATTCTATTATATTGATAACAAAAATAAAAATTGATATAATTAAATATAGAATAGAAAGAGATTGGAAATGAAAGAAGATAAGAAAAATAAAGAAAAACTTATTAATGATGTTACTTTAAATCCACAAGATCTTATAGACCCAGTCTCTAAACTTGTTGTTTTTAACTATGAAGAAACACCTATTACCGAAATAGTTAACGCAATAATTGTCGATGCAATCAGAATGAAAGCATCAGATATTCACTTTGATCCTATGGAAACGGGATTAAAAATAAGAATTCGTATTGATGGCGCATTACAAGATTATAGTATAGTTCCATTATATGTCGAAAAAAACATTATAACTAGAATTAAAATTATATCAGGAATGAACATTACTGAATCAAGAATCCCTCAAGACGGTGCTATTAAAAATAGTTTAGATAATATTGACGTTGATTTACGTGTTTCATGTTTACCTACTAATCTAGGAGAAAAAATAGTTATTCGTATCTTAGATTATAAAATGTCAGCTGCTGGTATTGAAGAATTAGATTTTAGTGAAGAAAATCTAGCAAAAGTAAAAAGAATGATTGAAATTCCTAATGGTATTATTCTAGTAACCGGAGCAACTGGTACCGGTAAATCAACAACTGTTTATTCAATCCTTCAAAAACTAAATACTGAAGATTCTAACATTATAACTGTAGAAGACCCCATAGAAATGAATATTGAAGGAATAAACCAAGTTCAAGTTAACTCTGATGTCGGTCTAACATTTGCTACAGCTTTAAGAAGTATTTTAAGACAAGACCCCGATATTATAATGATCGGAGAAATTCGTGATGATGAAACTGCAAAAATTGCTGTTCGTGCATCAATTACTGGTCACTTAGTTCTATCAACAATTCATACCAACAACTCACTTAACACTATTGAACGTTTAACTGATATGAATGTAGAAAGATATTTACTTGGTGCCGCCTTATCTGGAATTATTTCTCAAAGACTTGCTAGACGTTTATGCAAAAAATGCCGAGTTTTAAGAGAAACAAATGAATATGAAAGAGAATTATTTAAAAAGAATTTAGGATTAGAAATAAACGAAATATATGAACCACACGGTTGTGATGAATGTTATCAAGGATATAAAGGACGTATCGCTGTTCAAGAAGTACTTCTTATTAATCAAGATATCAAAGATGCCATTGTATTAAATTCAGAAAAAAAAGAATTAAGAAAGCTTATTTATGGTAAAGGAGGAACAACCACAATTTTCCAAGATGGATTATTAAAAGTAGTATCTGGAGAAACATCCTTAGAAGAAATATTAAAATTAGTTGAATCTGATGATGAAACTGATACTGAAATAGAAGAAAAAGCTAAAGAAGAAAATATTAAAGAAAATGAAAAAAAAGAAACTATAGAAACTTTATCTCTATAGTCTTTTTTTAACTTATTAAATCTGCCGTATCATCAATAATAGTATTTAACTTACGTTTAATAACTTTTTTATTTTTTGTCATCTTCTCTACGCCCATATATATCCCAATACCGGCTGCTGCTCCTACCATCATCATCATTGTATTTTTCATTCTATCACCATTATTATTATGAACAAAATCTTAAAGTTTATTCATAATTAATTCATTTAAAGTAGTTTTTCTATTAAAACTATAATCATTATTTATAGCCTTTAAATAAGCATCCTTACTACCAACTAAAATAAGTGATTTTTTAGCACGAGATACACCCGTATATAGTAGCTTATTATAAAGCATTCTATTATAGCTTAATGATATTGGCATAATAATATAGTCAAATTCAGATCCTTGCGATTTATGAATAGTTATAGCATAAGCATGACTAATACTTATTAGATCTTCTCTTTTATAATCAACTATATTACCATCATAATCTATACTTAATATATCTTTTTTAGAATTTACATTAACAGAGCAAATATACCCTATATCACCATTAAAAATATTATTATCAACATCATTAACTAAATTAAGTATTTTATCCCCTACTCTATAAGTAATAGGACCAACTTTTAATTCATCTTTTTTATTAACGACCGGATTAAAGTATTCCTGTAACAAGATATTTAAATTATCAATTCCATTTTCACCCTTATACATTGGAGCCAGAACCTGGACATTTCTAACATCAATCCCCTTCTCTTGCATTTTATCCAATAACTTAATAATAATACTTTTTATATTTAAATTATCACAAGAAATAAAACTAAAGTCATCTCCACTAGGAACTATTTCCATAACTTTATCTTTAATATTTTTAGCAACAGTTGGAATATATGATTTATCACTTTGTCTATAAATCTTTTCTAATCTAATATGTGGTATATTAGTGTTTATTATGTCATTTAAAACTAATCCTGGTCCAACAGAAGGAAGTTGATATTCATCACCTACTAAAACTATTTGTGTATTAAAAATATCCAATCCTCTAAGTAAAGATGCCATTAAATGGTTATCTATCATTGAAGATTCATCAACTATAATTAAATTATAATGAACACTATTTAATTCATTTATATTAAACACATTATTTTCTTTATCCCATTTTAAAAACCTATGAATAGTACTTGCTTGATAACCGGTAGACTCACTCATTCTTTTAGCTGCTCTTCCAGTTGGTGCTAATAACAAAACATGATCCTTAATCGAGTTTTCACTAACTTTATAGATAAGTGAATACGTTTTAATTATCCCCTTAATAATTGTTGTTTTACCAGTTCCAGGACCTCCTGTAATAACACTTATATTATTAATTAAAGATTTACTAATTGCTTCTTTTTGTTCTTCATTATACTTTATATCAAGAACTTTTTCCGCTTTATTAATATATCTATCTATATTACTTACTCTACTACTTAATTTAAATAATTTAGTTAAATAATCAGCAATATACACTTCATCATCATAATCTTCTTTTAAATATATTTTATCCCCTTTAATTGCAACCCTGCTAATATTAAATAAATAATTAATTTGACTATCAATATCAACATTTATTCCATATAACTTTTTTAAACCAACGCATATCTCTTCTTTATATAAATAAATATCACCAGTACTAAATGTTAAATATTTCATAGTTTCAATTAAACAAGCCTTAACTCTTCGATCATCTTCCATATCATTATTACTTAAAAATATTTCATCCAATTTCTTAAAATTAATTTCATCACTTAAATCATAAATATTTTTATTTATTATATCTTTAATTTTTTTACCAAACTTATTAATTAAATTCATTGTTTCTTTAACACTAAATCCCATATTTTTAAGTTCAACTATTAAAGCATCATTATCAAAATATTTACAAACTGAATTATATATTTGTTCTCTCTTCTTCTCATTTATTCCTTCAACTAATTCTAAATTACTTTTATTTTCTTTAATTTTATATAAACTATCATTACCAAAAACTTTATATATTTTTTTGGCAGTTACTTCTCCGCACCCTTTAACAAAAGAACTAGTTAAGAAATCAATTATAGCATCTTTACCCTCTGGTACAATTTTTTCATAATTATCAGTACTAAATTGATAACCATATCTATCATGAAAAATATACTTTCCATTTAATACATAATTATCATTATCATTAGTTTTCATAAAATAACCAGTATAAGTAATTAGTTTATTTGTTGGTATATTTTCATCATCTGTTTCATTAACTTTAAAAAGACCAACCCTATAGCCCGATTCAGATTCAAAAATAATATGTTTAAACTTTCCTTTAATGTAATTCATACCTATAATTTTATCACATCAAAAAAAAATTACAATAATATGTAATCTTTTCCAAACTTTTTATCAGTTTTATTTTCAATAATTTCAATAATAGTTTTATATTCATCATTAATATTATTAATTAAAGTATTAAAATCATCTTCAGTATAAAATGAAGAATTACTTTTCATTTTAATATATTCTAACTTATTATCATTTAATTTTTCTAAATCAATATCTAAACTATAATTTTCTAATACTTTATCAATAAATTCATCATATTTTTCCCATAGACCATAACTACTTTTATGATAATCACTATAACTTTCTAAATTATCTAGCACAATATCTTTAAATTTAACTAACTTATTATTTTTAGGATAACATCTAATCATTCCTGATGTATCACCTTTAACATCATATTCAACTATCGTTTTCATATTATAACTTTAATAATTTATCCATAACTCTAATCATTTGAGAAGTATATCCATATTCATTATCATACCAAGCAACTATTTTAACTTGTTTCTTATTAACATCTAACACCTTAGTAGATAATCCATCAACTAACGCTCCACATGTACTTCCAATAACATCACTTGATACAATAGGATCTACTGTAAAATCTAATACCTCATTCATATTGTTTCTAAATAAATCATTTATTTCATCTACACTAGTTGCTCTATTTAATGTTAAAGTTACATCTACCATAGAACCATCAATAACTGGAACTCTATAAGCAACACCATCCATTTTACCGCTAAGTGTTGGAATAACTACACCAATAGATTTTGCGGCTCCTGTACTAGTTGGAATGATATTTGAAGCAGCTGTTCTTCCTCTTCTTGATTTAATTCCTTTTTTATGTGATCCATCTAAAGTATTTTGATCATTAGTGTATGCATGAATTGTTGACATAAAACCAGATTCAATTCCAATATTATCCTCTATTATCTTAAGAACTGGTGCTAAACAATTTGTAGTACAAGAAGCACTTGAAATAATTTCATCATCCCTACTTAAAATATTCTCATTTGCTCCATAAACTACAGTTTTCATTTCATCTTTACCAGGAGCCGAAATAATTACATGTTTAGCTCCAGCTAAAATATGTTTATATGCATCTTCTTTTTTAGTAAAAGCACCTGTACATTCTAAAACTAAATCAACGTTTAATTCTCTCCAAGGACATTTTTCAGGATCATCAAATTGTAACACTTTAGTGAAAGTTGTATCAACCATAATCCCATCATCTAACACTGTAATATTTTCATCAAATTTTCTAAATACAGTATCATATTTTAGTAAATAAGCATTTTCTTCAGCAGTTCCTCTTGAATTTATAGCAACAACCTCATAATCACTACTTCCCAAAAGTAAACGATATGCTATTCTACCAATTCTACCAAAACCATTAATTGCTATTCTTTTCTTCATTTTTTAACCTCTTTCTTTTCTATATTTTATTAAATATATTTTTATTTTTAATACCAATCCATAATCCATAAACTATAAACATAGCAACCATTAAATATAACATATTATCTATTATACCAGTTTTAGGATTTTCAGTTACTTCTTCATCCTTATTTGATTCATTAGTATCAGAAGTGTTTGTATCTTTATTATCTCCAGTATCTTTCTTATCTTGCTCATCAAAAGATGCTTTTAATTTTTCAAAACTTCCATCTGTATAAATAGTTAACATACAATCCATTTCAAATTTATCATCAGTATCAGTTTTAACACTATAATTAACCATAACAGTTCCATCAGAACTTTTTTTGCCATTTAATGATGTATAAAAATCAGAATTAGATTTAGCAACTTCTACTACATAATCACCATATTTGCTTCTAGGAATACATTTTTGATTTTCACTACAAGTAACTGTTGAACCATCACTATCATCATAAATTATATAAGCAGATCCTGTCGATATATTCAACTCTCCACCAAAAATAACAAGATAAGATGCTAATAATCCATAAGAATTATCATAACGTATTCCATTTATATATTCTATCAATTGGTACATTACTTGACCAAGATACAGTTTAGCAGAATTTATTGAATCTTCTTCATATGATAGTCCCTTAGTAACATCATATAAATATTTTACTCTTACACCATTATTGATAAAATCATAACTAGCTTCATATTTATGATCACCATTAATTGCATAATATTTATTGCTATCAAAATCAAAATCTATATCAAAAGATATATCTTTCGATTCTAAAACAGCTGGCGAAAATTTTTGTTCAGTATTTTTATATTCATTAAAAGCTTCTTTCAATTTTTCATTATTTACTTGAACATCCGCATTTACCATTAAAGGAATAAACATTATTATAAATAGTACTACCTTTTTCATTATTATCCTCTTTCAAAATAACTTTCTCCAACAAATTCCCTTAATATATTACTATCAGAAATATATTCACTAGGAATTGGAAAAAACATTTGTAATTCATCTATTAATCTTCTTGATTCATTATAATATTTAGAATCTATTGGTACACTATAAAGAAGTGGTTCAGCATAAACTCTTAATAATCCCATTTCGTAAGTATATGCCGTATTAAGTATTACATTAGCTTGATTAGTAAATGGAAAAACATATTTTATTTCTCCATTACGTACTTTATCCCAAGATTTTAATGTATCTTGAACATTATATCCTCTAGTTCTATTATCTCTAACTATTCTTCTAAGAAGCCTAATATCAACCGTCGAAATATGATTATGTCTATCAACTGATAAAGGCATAAAAGGACTAATATAAACTTTTAATTTAGCATCCTTAGGAATTGTACTAGTTAATGCTTCATTTAAACAATGTAATCCCTCAATAAGTATTATATCATTTTCTTTTAATTTTATTAATCTACCCTTATATTCTTTCTTCCCTTCAACAAAATTATAAGTTGGAACACTTACTTCCTCACCATTTAAAATTTGATTTAATTGTTTATTAAATAAATCTAAATCTATACAATCAATCGATTCAAAATCATATTCACCATTTTTCAACTTAGGAGAATCAACTTTCTCTTTAAAATAATCATCTAAGCCAAGATATATCGGATTAAGACCTATCGCACTCATATATAGTGCTAATTTTTTAGTACTTGTTGTCTTACCAGATGATGATGGTCCACCTAAAAGTACCAATTTTTTATTCTCTTTTCTAATTAAATTAGCTAGTTCATATATTTGATTATCCATCATAATATCATTTTTCTTTATAAATTCTTTAATTTTACTTTCTGAAACTAACATATTTAAATCTGAAATATAATTAACATGTACTAAATTACACCAATTTTTATAATCACTAAAACTTTTTAAAATCATATCTTGATTAGTAAATGTTGGAAGTGAAAAATCACTTAAATAAGGAGTAGATAACACTACACTATTATCTCCTAAATAATTTAATATATAATTCTTAAGACTTCCAGTAGACTCTGGCATATCACTTAAAAAATAATTATAATATCCGCATAATTCATAGATAGTAACAGTTTTATCATTAGAATATAATATGTTATTAGCTTTTTCTATTTCATTAATTTTAATATAAAAATTATATGCATCTTTAACAGTTATAACTTTTTTAGTAATCTTTAAATCTTTACCTATTAAATCATCCATCATATTCTTTAAATTATTAATATCATCATTATTCAAACTATTTTTACTTTGAATTTTACAATATAATCCTTTATCTAATGAATGCATAAAATAAACATCACATTTAAATAGTTTTCTAACTGCGACATACATTACCATTTTTAATCCAGATTGAATTAATTTAGTTTCATATCTATCAAGTAACACATTTATCTTCCCCTATTCTTTTACTAGTATATCAAATTATATAAAAAATTAAAATAAAGTATTATTAAAAAAAGAAATATTATTGGTTATTTTGCAACTTTAATATTTCTAATTTATTTAAATTATTTGTTTCAGATATTATATCAATAGGTATCCCTTTTCTAATAATTTTTTAATTATTGATAATATCTTATTACTTTCACCTGCTAGTTCTTCTATATATTTTACAATCACCTGATGTTTTTAGGGCTTATTTAAAATTGGCAAAAATAAAAAAGAAGAATTTATTCTAAAATATTTTCTTCTTCTTCATTATCTTTTAATTCATTACTTTCATCAGTATCTAAATTTTTATCTCCTTTAGACTTTCTTCTTTTATTCTTTTTATTAGCGTTATTTTCTTTTTCCTTATTTATCTGATTCACCATTTCCTCTTGTTTTTGCATAAAAACCCTAGTTAATTTATTTTTACTATTGTTTATAAGAATAAGTGCTAATAAAAGTATAACAACACATATACCTAAACCAATAGACACATACATATATAACTTATTACTATTATTTAAATTTTCAAAATCTTTTTGACTGAATAAAGAAATTATTTTATTTACATTATCATATAAATATAATTCATTTTTACCTGTTGAAATATTAGTGCCACTAATAACATAATTATTACTATCTTTAGTTAATCTATATCCAAAAACCTTTTCATCATTAATAGTTATTTCTTCTTTAATTAAATTCTTAATATTTATTTCTTTATTAGTTAAATATATTTTAAAATCATTTGATCCAACTTCATTATAATAACTTACTTCATTATTAACTTCATCATAAATATAAAATCCTTCTTTATTATTACTATCTCTTAAATAAAGTAATGTTAAATTTAAAGTATCATTTTTTAAACAAGCAACCTCTTCTTCATTAAATTTAATAGTTGAAGCCACAAAATTTGTTGGTAAATCTTCCGGTAATTTTCTTAAAATATTAAATTCACCATTTTTAAATTTATTAACAATAGGATCTTTTTCAGGAACAGTTACCTTAACAACATAAGTCTTACTTGTTCCATTTTCTGCAGTAACAACTACATTAAACTCATTTAATCCTTCTTTAACATCAAACTCGCCTAAACCACTTACTTTTGCTTTTTTATCATTTACTTCACCATTAATTTTAATCTTTGTAGTATCAGCTGTAACTAGACTAGTATACTCTAAAGACTTTTGATCAAATTTAGGACTTATTTCAAATCCATCTATACTTAGTGATTTTAAATTATTATCCGAAGAATAATTAATTATAACAGGTTTTTTAATATTAATTTTAATAGTAGAACCACTAGTTGCTACAACACTTTCACTATCCCAATCAACTAATTTAGTATTTTCAACATTGAAAGTTGCAGTTCCTACCGCAATAGCCTTAAATTTATAAGTATAAGTTTTTGAAGAAATAACTCCATCACCATATTGTACAACACTAGGTTCACCACTAATTAAAGATAATTTTGATTTATCATAAGAAACTCCGAATTGCCATGAACCAAGTTTACCACTAGAAGATACCTTAACAGTTACTGTAAAAGTATTATTTATTGTCACATTACTTGAACTACTACTAGCTTTTATTGATCCAGTTGCTGCATAAATATTCAAAGGTAACAATAATATAATAAACATTATTATATATTTTTTCATATATTCCTCCTATTGTTCTATTTTACTAACACCTAAAATATGTTTTTGAATTTTAAGTAAATCAATTATATCAACCACACCATCTTTATTAACATCAGCAGCTTCTCTATAACCATCAGTTAATTTATTAACCCCTAAAATATCTTTTTGTACTTTAAGTAAATCAACAATATCTATATTTCCATCACCATTATTATCTCCATATATAACAATAGTATAAGTTTTCTCTCCATTGCCTTTTAATTTTAATGTCATTCCAGTAGATAATATTTTATTTTCGCTAATTTCTGCTATCATCGTTGGATAATTTAAATTTATCTGACTAATAAATGAACTAGCATCTATATTTTCATCAAAACGACTTATATAATTATTTTTTATATTAATTTGTAAATTAGATAATACTTCATCAGGACTATATAATATTTCTTCTCTTTTTTGAATTAATATTGTATAAGTTTTTTTATCACCTGATGCACTAGTTACAACAACATCAAGCTTTGTTTCATCGTTATCTAAGGTTTTCTCACCAATTCCTTCAACTTTTGCATTAACATTAGTAGCAGTAGCGTTAACAGTTACTTTATTAACATCTTTAGAAATATAGCATGTATAATTAGTTGCACTGCTTGTAAATGATGGCATTAAATTACAACCTGTAACACTTAAACTAGCTAAAGTATTATCTTCATTATAATTAACATCTAACGTTGTTAAAGTAGGCATATCTCCCTTAAATACCGGTATTGAAAATATAAAACCAGTATCAATTAAACCATTATCATAATAACCTTCATAATAATTAAATGATTCACTATAAGGTGCTCTAACATTTTGCATATATTGAGTACTATAATAAGTTTCCCCCGCTAAATCAAATTTTTGTAAATATAATGTACTTTGTTTATATTCAGTAACATATCTACTTAATAAATTTCCACCATCAACAATTGCCGCATAAGGACTATTCCAATTTTTCTTTTTAGCATAAGCAAGCCCAGATCTAATAATATCAGCTTGTGTCTTACCACTAGCATTTATATTAAAGAAATTATAATAACCAGGATACTCTGCATTATCTCCACTTGATAAAACAGATCCTCTTGTTCCTTGTTCTTGAATTGCTCTTGCAACTAAATGAACCGGACTTACACCATTTTTCTTAGCAGAATCCATAAATGTTCTAGCATAACTTACTTCAACCTTTTCATTACTATCATTATAATAAAAAGTATTACCTTCCATAAATGTTCCTCTAAGCATTGTTTGTACTAATTCTTCTGTATGAATACTTTCTTTATAAGCAAGTTCTTCAAACATAAAAACTCTTTCATCATTCAAGAAATTTCTTGGATCTAAATAAAATTTTATAGTTTGCTTACTAGCAGCATACCATCCACCTTCAAATGTAATCCATTTTCCATCGCTATATGCTCCATCTTCAGTACTTCTAAGTGTTTCATTAGATCCATTAATTAAATTAAGGTTTACATATCTAGTTTCTCCAGCAACTACTTCATCAAAAGTAGCATTAACATTATAAGGCATAAATTCCCACGTAGGATGAACACTCTTTAAAACCGCTAAATTCCTAGCATATGATTCTGGAAATCCTTTATTTATATATTCAGTAATTAAACTATCACTAATTGTATATTCCTTAACATCCACAAATGAGATAGAACTATTTCCTTTAGTAATAAATCCTTCATACCAAAATCCACTATACTGTAATCTAATCTTATAAAAATTACCTTCTTCTCCAATTATTTCAAACGCTCTTGGATAAGAAATACTTATCTTACTACCAGTATCACTTAAAATTCTATCACAATGACTACTAGCACATTTTCTAACATAAACATCAGTAACACCCTTTGCTATTACTCCTTGTTTATATGTAGTATCTGCACTTACAGATGTAACAAAACAAAATAATAATAACAATAAATATTTAAAATACTTCATTTCTACATCTCCATCTTCACTATAATTATATCAAAAAAGATAATACATTTAAGCATTATCTTATTAATTATACATTATTTTACACTTATAATTTTTCAATAACTTTATGATTTTTTTCCAAACATCTAATTAAATCTTCTTTATCATACTTAGAAAAAATATTTCTTAATTTATCTGGATTAATTAAAAACATTTGTAAGTGATTAACAAAAACATCATGTTCATTAGTTAATTTAAGTTCTCTAACCGTACTAAAATTTTCTTTTACAACTAAAGGAAACAAAGTTAAACTTTCTACTAAAGCAGGATTAATATTATTTATTTCTTCATTACTTAATCCAAGATCAGTTAAATAATCCATTATAAATTACCAGCCTTTCCAATATCACTTAAATGTTTTGCTTTTATAATAATATCAGTTATATCAGCTTTACTAATATTCATTCCATAACTATTAATTACTTCATTTAAATCAATTAACCTAATTTTAGGTAATGTACCAAGTACTAATGAAATATTATGAACAGATTGACCACTAATTAATAATTTACTTATAATTGAATCTAATTCACTACTATCCATTTCAAATACATTGGGATTTGTATAAATAGCATCTAATTCAATATTATTTTTTCTTAAAACTTCTAATACTTTAGTAAAACTAATTGGACTAAATACACTTCTAATATATTTTTGATTTTCCTCACTAAATCTATCAAAATCTAATTTATTTGTAATAAAGAAATTACTAACTATATCAGGACTATTTTTCTTACTACTATTTCCGAATATATCCAAGTTTGTTAATCCAGTATGACCATCTTCTTCATCTTTATTATTTAAAAATTTAAAATCGTTTACTTCACTACTTTTATCTTCATCACTTTCTAATGACTTGCCAAATATATTTTCATATTCTTTATCAATAGAATCATTTAATGTTTTAAAATCAATTGTATTATCTTTTTGAGTAGCAAATAATGAACTAATTGTATCATCAAAATGAGTATCTTCTAAATCTTCTTCTTTTATTAAATCTTCTTCGCTAGTTTTTTCATCGAATATATTTTGATTATCATCATCTAACTTAAAATCAAACTTACTATCAAATGAATTCAAATTCATATCTTCATCTTTTAAGAATAATGAACTATCATTTTCTAATTCAGGGCTTTCTTCTTCTTTAACTAAATCACTTTCATTAGATATTTCTTTATCAGTAGTTTCTTCTACCTCTACTTCATCATCTTTCTTTTCTTCTGAAGTTTTATCAGTATCTTCACTACTTTCTTCTTTATCAATAGAAGCTATTTCATCGAATACAGGACTATCATCTATTGGCTCATCTATAATAGGTACATCTGTTTCAACTTCTTCGTCAGTAATTGGTAAATAAACTAATGATTCAGAATTATTTTCTGAATATTCAATAATTTTATTTATCTCTCCACTATAATACTCTAAAGCAATACTTACAGAATCAAATCTATCTTTTTTATCTTTCTTATCTTTCTTTAAATTAATTAATAATTCTTTAATAGTTCTAGCCCTATCAGTAAGTTCATTAATTTTTTCAACTTGCTTAGCAATTTCTTTTTGTTTGCTAACAATTTTCGCATTAATTTCTTTAGTACCTACTTCTACAATTGCATCTAATCCCTTATTACCATAATTTTCTTTAAGATCGTTTAAATCTTTTTCAAAAGATGCAATTTCCTCTTCTAAACCAGCAATATGAGCTTTATACTCATCAACATTTGTTTTATATCCTTTAGCTTCATCAATTTTAGAATCTATTCTTTGCTGAACAACTTCTAAAGCTGAACTAAGTTCATCTTTTTCATTAGATAAATCATTTAATATACTTTTTAATCTTCCATTTATTTCATTAATTTTTTCTAGCATTGTTACCAACCTACCTTATTCTAAAAAGAGTATACCATATTTTACACTAAAAAAACAATGATAATTATCATTGTTTTACTTATTTTTTAACGCATTTAATCTTTCCATAAAACTTTCACTACTTAAATCACTATTTTCTTTAACTTTTGGAAGTTCTATTTCATCTTCTTTACTTTCTTTAATTTTATTTTCTTGATTCTCATAAAGTGCATCTAAAGCATCAACATCATTAACTTTAACTTCATTATTATCTTCATGTTCAATTTCTTTTACATCTTCATTCTTAAGAATATCATTACTAATATTTGTCTCTTCAATAACTTCTTCCACTTTTTGTTCTTCTTTTGTTTTTTCATCAACCACACTTTGAACTTCAACTTTTTTATCATCAATATTCTCTTGAGCTTTTGGTTCTGAGACAGGTTTTGATTCAACTTGAATATTTTCTTGAACTACTATTTCTGAGGCAGGTTTTGATTCAACTTTAATATCCTCTTTAGCTTGTTTTTTACCTTTCTTAATATTAATAATAATTAACACAATTAAAATTAATGCAATAGATCCAGTAATAACATAAAAATACAACATTCCATTATCTGAATTATAAATAAGCTCTAAAAATTTTTTTATATTTTCCATAAATTCTCCTTTTTATCTCGTCGTAAATATCATCATTATTGAAATAACCAATAATATCATAACACCTATTGTAGTTGAAACAAGCATAACTCTTGTTTTACTTTCCATAGTTTCAAGTCTAGCTTTATATCTATTCTCTCTTGCTTTTTGTTGTAAGCTTGAAATATTTCTTGAAAAAGTAAGTAATTGTTCTTGTTTTCTTTCTTGACTACCTAAACTAAGACGATACAATAATCTCATCATCCTCATTGAATCTCTAACCGGATATTCTTTTGCAAAATCCATATACGGGTTAATTGAAGAATCTCCTGCATTTATTTTTTCAAGTAATTCAAGTAAGCCATTTCTAAATATTTCAGGCGCTTCATTAACTGATTTTCCAAGTGCTACTGGAACAGTATAATGTTGTACTAATATTTCCAAACTTTTTAAGTAATAAGGAAGCATCATATCTATTTGACTTAAATGAGCCTTATAATATCTTTTTATTTGAAAATAAGGTAACTTAAATACTCCATAAGCAGCAATAAGTGTTATTATAACTTTAATATATGATAAATCAGCAATAAAGAAAAGAATCAATAAAAACATAACAAGCATACCATTTCTTAATCTAGCATTATATATACTTTGAATATCAACAGCATCTCCATATTTTGCTTTTAAATAAAAATCATAATCCTTTTCTTTCATTTTAATAAAGATATCTTTATTATCATTTAAAAATTTATTAGTACTAATACTTCCATTATATTCAAGAATTACATAAAGAAGAACGACTATTATTAAAACCTCTATTAACATAACTATTCTCCTCCTGTATCTTCATTATAGTATTTTTCACCATTAAGCAAGAAGTATGAATTAACAACTATTATTAAATGTAAAATTATAACTACATGAATTTTATTAAGCATGCTAATATAATTTTCTACACCAAGTAACGTTTGAGTTAACATAACAAGTAAATAAAGTGCTATACCAAAGGTTAAGAATCTCTTATGAAAATTAGCTCTATCCATTTTATCTCTATAAACACCTTCTACTAATTGATCGATATCTAAAAGCATATTTTCTAAAGCCTCTCCAGAATCTCTACTACCTTCTTTAGTAATTTGTAAGAATAATTGATGCATATTTTTAACCATATAATATGGATA